>Ga0302325_10003206_pt1 | contig 38869 bp, 34 predicted proteins | sample Palsa_T0_2_FD_201948 | JGI IMG/M metagenome (GOLD analysis project Ga0302325, IMG submission 201948) | Peat permafrost microbial communities from Stordalen Mire near Abisko, Sweden - Palsa_T0_2 | ecosystem: Environmental > Terrestrial > Soil > Palsa > Peat permafrost | place: Sweden: Abisko...
CGCTTAAACGCTTCTACGGCGCCGACACGCTTGCGCCTGATCGGCCGCTCTTCGACGTCACGCTGCTTGGGATCGGAGAGGATGGACACACCGCGTCGTTGTTCCCCGGGCAACCGGCGCTGCAAGAGGCGCGACGGTGGGTGGTCGCTGTCGTTGGCGCAAAAGCCGAGGCGCGCATCACGCTCACCTACCCGGCGCTCGACAGCAGCCGCGATGTCGCATTCGTGGTGACGGGACAAGAAAAACGGGGTGTCGTCGCCCGCGCCCAGGCGGGAGATCGGACGATCCCCGCAGGCGTCATTCGACCAGTTGGGCGACTGCATTGGTTTACGGATCGCGCCGTGGCGCCAGAACGAGTGAATTGATGTCCATGCAAACCCGCCCGACGGAAGACACTTCACCGCCTGCTCCCAGGGTGGTGATCGTGATGGGCGTTTCGGGATGCGGGAAGTCAACCGTCGGGGCGCTGCTGGCTTTACGCCTGCGATGGGAGTTCGAGGACGCCGATTGGTTCCACCCTGCTGCCAACGTCGACAAGATGCACAGCGGCATTCCGCTCACCGACGAGGATCGGTGGCCCTGGCTGAACGCGGTTGCCGCCTGGATCGACAAGACGCGTCGTTCGGGCGGACATGACGTCATCGCGTGTTCCGCGCTGAAGCGCCGCTACCGCGATGTTCTGATCGGCGATCGTGCCGACGTCCGCCTGGTCTACCTCAAGGGCGACCAGGCGCTGATCGCGCGCCGTATCGCTACCCGTCATGAGCATTTCATGCCGCGAACCTTACTTCACAGCCAATTCGACGCGCTGGAGGAACCGGGACCGGACGAAAATCCCATCGTCGTCTCGATCGAGCCGCGACCGCGCGAGATCGTGGCGCAGATTATATCGGCGCTGAACATGGGCGAAGGCGCGAAGCCGCACGAGCAAGCATCTCTGAGATCATCCGGCCGCGGCGCGTGAACGAACCCGTAAGGAGCCGCCGATGCCTACCACGCTGTCGCCCAATCTGCTGGAGAAGATACCTGCCGCGCTGTCGCCCAGCCTGATGGAGAAGATGCCTGCCGCGCTGTCGCCCGATCTGCTGGCGAAAATGGACGCATATTGGCGCGCCGCAAATTACCTCACGGTAGGGCAGATCTATCTGCAGGACAATCCGCTGCTCGAAACCCCGCTCAAGTTCGAGCACATCAAGCCGCGTCTGCTGGGGCATTGGGGCACGACCACCGGGCTCAATTTTATTTATGTCCATCTGAACCGACTGATCAAGGAACACGATCTGAACATGATTTATATGATCGGCCCGGGTCATGGCGGTCCGGGGCTGGTGGCGCACAGCTATCTCGAAGGGTCGTACACCGAACGCTATCCGGCAATCGAGCGGGACCGGAACGGTTTGCATCGGCTCTTTCGCCAATTCTCCTGGCCTTACGGAGTTCCCAGCCATGTATCGCCGGAAACACCCGGCTCGATTCACGAAGGCGGAGAGCTGGGCTATTCACTGGTCCACGCCTACGGCGCTGCTTTCGATAATCCGGACTTGATCGTCACCTGCATCATCGGCGACGGTGAGGCGGAGACGGGCGCGCTTGCTACGAGTTGGCATTCCAACAAGTTTCTCAATCCCGCGCGTGATGGTGCGGTTCTTCCGATCCTTCATCTCAACGGGTTCAAGATCGCAAATCCGACCGTACTCGCGCGCATCAGCCGCCAGGAATTGACCGACTTGATCCGCGGCTACGGCTATGAACCGCATTTCGTGGAAGGCGACGTCCCCGCGGTGGTGCATCAAAGCTTGGCCGCGACGCTCGATACGATCCTGGCGGAGATTCACGCGATCCAGAAGGCGGCGCGTTCCTCGCCAGACACGGTGGAGCGGCCGCGTTGGCCCATGATCGTGTTCCGTACGCCAAAGGGTTGGACGGGACCGAAATTCGTGGACGGCGAGCCCGTCGAGGGCACGTGGCGCGCGCATCAAGTCCCACTCGCTGATCTCAAGAAGCCCGAGCATCTCAAGCAGCTCGAAGAGTGGATGAAAAGCTACAGACCTCGTGAATTGTTTGATGAACGCGGCAAGTTTCGTGACGAGTACGCAGCACTTGCGCCGACGGGCCATCGCCGCATGGGCTCGAATCCGCATGCCAATGGTGGCGAATTGCTGGTCCCGTTATCGATGCCCCACTTCCACGATTACGCCGTGACAGTGCTTAAGCCAGGCAGCGTCGAGGCGGAATCAACGCGGGTTCTCGGAAATTTTCTGCGCGACGTGATGAAGCTCAATCTCGAAAAAAAGAACTTTCGGCTCTTTGGCCCAGACGAGACGGCGTCGAACAAGTTGGACGCCGTCTACGAAGCCTCCGGCAAGGAATGGATGGCTGAGGTCGAAGACGTCGACATCAATCTCAGCGTCAAGGGCCGCGTCATGGAGGTGCTGAGCGAGCATCTGTGCGAGGGCTGGCTCGAGGGATATCTCCTCACCGGACGCCATGGCTTGTTCTCGTGCTACGAGGCCTTCATCCACGTGATCGATTCGATGTTCAATCAGCATGCAAAGTGGCTCAAGGTCACTCGAACGATCCCCTGGCGCAAGCCGATCGCGTCGCTGAATTACCTGCTCACGTCACACGTCTGGCGCCAGGATCACAACGGCTTCTCTCACCAGGATCCGGGCTTCATCGATCATGTCGCGAACAAAAAATCCGATATCGTGCGCATCTACCTGCCGCCCGACGCAAACTGCCTGCTGTCGGTAACGGATCACTGTTTACGCAGCCGCAACTACATCAACTTGATCATCGCGGGCAAGCAGCCGGAATGGCAGTGGCTCGACATTGATTCGGCGGTTCGTCATTGCACCGTTGGTGCGGGTATTTGGCGGTGGGCCAGCAACGATTCCGGCGACCCCGACGTGGTCATGGCGTGTGCCGGTGATGTGCCGACTCTTGAGACGCTCGCCGCCGTGACCCTCTTGCGCGCGTACGTCCCTGAGATCCGGATCCGCGTCGTCAATGTGGTGGATCTGATGGTATTGCAGCCTCAATCCGAGCATCCGCATGGCCTGGAGGATCAGGATTTCGATGAACTGTTCACGACAAACAAACCGGTGATCTTCGCCTTCCATGGCTATCCTACGATGGTCCACAAGCTGACCTACCGGCGGCGTAATCACGACAATATTCATGTGCGCGGCTACAAGGAGGAAGGCACGACCACGACGCCCTTCGATATGGTCGTGCTGAACAATCTCGACCGTTATCAACTCGCGCTGGACGCCGTCCGGCGAATTCCACGGTTCAGCGATCAACTAGACAAGGCGACCGCGCGTTACTGGGCGGCCATGGAGCGCCACAAGCTCTATATCAGCGAGCATGGCGAGGACATGCCGGAAGTCCGAGACTGGCGCTGGACCTTGTGAGCGCGATGTTTCCGGCGGAAAGCGCATGACGGACGCTGAACCACCGTTGAATGTACTTGCACTAAACAGCGGCTCATCATCGCTCAAATTCGGATTGTATCGCGTTGGATCTTCACGGATCGAAAGGCTGGTCTCCGGCGAGGTCGAGTCGATCGGCGGCAAAAGCGGCAAATGCTATGCAGAAGATGCACGCGGAAACGTATTGCTCTCCGAGACGGGTTCCATTCCCAGCCAACGGGAAGCGATCATCCGCATCGGCAGGCTTCTCGTCGACGCCAAAATGCCGGTGCCGGCCGCAATCGGACATCGCATTGTCCACGGCGGGCCAAAGCTCCGGCAGCATTGCCTCATCGACGATTCGGTTTTAGCGCAACTCGAAGCGGCGACCGCCTTCGCGCCGCTGCATATTCCATCCGCCTTGTCGGTCATCCGTTTCGCACAAGAGCATTTTCCCGGGCTTCCGCAGGCAGCGTGTTTCGACACGACCTTTCACGCCGAATTGCCGGAAGTCGCACGTGTCCTTCCAATCGCCAGGGAATTGGAATTCGAGGGTATCCAACGTTATGGGTTTCACGGCCTTTCGTGCGAATCGATTGTGCAGCAACTCGCGAACGATCTGCCGAACCGTCTCGTGATCGCCCATCTCGGCAACGGCGCAAGCGTGACCGCGGTCAAGGGCGGTAAATCGATCGACACCAGCATGGGATTGACTCCGACCGGCGGGGTGATCATGGGCACGCGCAGCGGCGATCTGGATCCAGGCGTTTTGGTTTATCTACTGCGTGAGAAGAAATTCGATGCCGCCATGCTCGAAGAGCTGGTCGATCGCCGTTCCGGCCTTCTGGGGATTTCGGGCGTTGGTAGCGACATGCGGCAGTTGCACGAGGCCGCATCCTCAAACGCAGATGCGCGACTAGCTATTGCGATGTTCTGTTATTCCGTGCGCAAGCAGGTGGCCGCGATGATCGTGGCGCTGGGCGGAGTCGAGCTGCTGGTATTCACCGGCGGTATTGGAGAAAATGACGTCGAGGCGCGAGCGGCGATCTGTGGCGACTTGTCCTGGCTCGGCGTCAGCATCGACGAAGCTCGGAACCGGTCCGCGAGCAATCCGATCAACGATGCCGCATCGCGCTGCGCGGTGCAGGTCCTCGCCTCGCAGGAAGACGAGCAGATCGCCCGCCATACAAAGGCATTATTTCCACGGAGTCTTTCCGGATCTCCTCGCCGCCGCTCATAGCATCTGCCGTGGAGGTTTTCGGACGCTGGCCGCCCGAGCCTACGGCACCGTTTCCGCACAGTCGGCATCCGAAAACCTGTGCGGCTTCGATTGAACGGTCATCGGAGCTCGTTGCTGTTCGACGGATTTGTTTCAGGCATCCGCAACCACAGGAGGAGCACGGCGGCCAGGGCGATTGCTGCGATGCCCAAAAATCCCGGCGCGCGGCCAAGGCTCCCGGCCACGAGGCCTGAAAGTGTAGTGCTGAGCGAAGCGCCGATACCGGAGATCGTCCCGACGAGCCCCTGCGCCAGGTTAAACCGGCCAGTACCCATTGTGAGATCGGCGACGATCAGCGCCGTGAGCACGCCGAGCATCGTTCCGCTGACGCCATCGAGTATCTGAGCGGCGACGAGAATCGCTGGATTGGTGGTCCAGGCGAACACCAGCGCACGGATCGGCAAGGCGGCGAATCCGACGAGCAGCAGCGGCCGGCGGCCCCACGTGTTAGCCCGGCGTCCCGCCCATGGCGCCATTATCGCCACGATCACCTGGGGGACCATGATCAACGCTGAGACGATGAGCGAGGAAAAAGCGTCCTTGCTATACGCGAGGGCCTCGCCGGCGAGTGGCAGCATCGACGCATTGGCCATCTGGAACAAGAACACGCAGCCGGCGAATGTGAGCAGGCCGCTGTTCTTCCAAAGGCTCCGGAGCTGTACTCTCGGCGGCGCGCTCGGCCCTTGGTGATCCGGGAGGCACGAGGCGCGGCCGAAGTGGATGTCAGAAGGCTGGATGCGACCGAGAGCGGCGAGCACAGGAAGCACCAGCGCGGCGGCGGCGAAGAATATCGCGCGATACGACAGGAAATAGGCGATGAGGCCCATGAGGCCGGCCGCGACCACCCCGCCCGTCGAGGCGAAGCGCTGATTGCGTCCGAGTCGTTCGGCGAGCGCTGCGTGGCCGACCAGGCCAAGGCTGATGGCAGCAATCGCGAGCCCCATGAAGCCGCCCGTGATCCCTTGGAGCACCAGAGCGGCCAACACCAGCGGGAAAGTCGGCCAAATTGCGATGATCAGCGCGCCGGCCGCAACCATGGCGGCACCCAGCGCGACCGCGAATCGCTTCGATCGGATGGCGTCGAGCAATGCACCGCCGGGTAGTTGACTCAGCAATCCGGCGAACCCAGCTGCCGTCAGCACAAAGCCGATGTTCTGTTGGGTCCATTTTTGCTCGGCTAGAAACACGGCGACGTAGGGACCGAAGCCCGACAATGCTCCAGCGAGAAACAGGTTGACGGCATCGAGGCCGTGCAAGCTGGTACGAGATGGCGATGGTTCAATTGCACTCGTTCCTCCCGCTGAATTTGCAGTAACGACCATTGCGTTCGACTCCGCCGACGGTTGGGTAAGGAAAGTTAAAGCGAATGCAGATCGGCGTGAACCGACGTGACCGACATTGGTGACAACATTGTCTCGCCGCCCGATAAAGGCCGGATAACCCGCCCGTCCGTCAGTTCCCAACCGCAGCTTCCATATTGCGGACCAGGACGAGTCCCAGGGCCGTATTCTTTTGAACGAAAGTTCGACTTGTGCGTTGCAGCAATGTGGGACGGATTGTCTCCTCCCAATGAGGTGCCCAATGTCTGGGTTTGAGCGCTTTTTGGAGCCCGGCGTCACTGAATTGCCCGAGTGTCGTTGCGGGAGAGAAATGCATATCGCAAACGTCGATTCATCGCCGGAAAGAAACGACACGCATATCCGCGTCTACGATTGTCCTGCGTGCCAGCATGAGATGCGGCTTACTGTTTGGGGAACCGACGCAGTGAATTGAGGCCGCTTGTTGCACCCAAAGGCACGTCCACACCGTGCGGCACGTGGCGCGACGCGCATCCTCGTAGCCGGGATCGCCGCGCCGAAAGGCGGTGGCAGCGACTTCGGTTTCCTCCTGCGTGCGCATGCCTTGCACCAATTCGCGGAGTTATTCTGTGGATAAGCCACCCCAAATGCGCTAACCGTCGTCCAAACTCGCGCGATGATCGTAGGTTCTAAGTCTATTGAGTCGCGTTGCGCACGGTCCGGGGGCGGAGGACATCACATGTCGGCAGCGCTCGACGGCAGGCCGGAAGCAAATAAACTTTATATTGGCGATGGGGTTACCATCAAGGGCGCAGCCATCATGGCCGATACCGTGGTGGTCGATGGCGTGCTGGAAGGCGACGTTTCGGTCGGCAATTTGCTGGTTCGTGAAGGCGGCGCCATCAAAGGCAGGATCAGCGTTGCCCAGAACGCCGAGATTTTTGGCAAGGCGCTTGAGAAGCTCGAGGTTAGGGGTCTTTTGATCCTGCGCGCCAGCAGCCGCGTCGAGGGAAATGTGAGCTGTGGCATGTTGATGATCGAGCAGGGAGCCAACATTACCGGTGGAATTTCTTCCAGCGATCACCGCGCGGCTCAGCACGCCTTTAGCTCGGATCGCAAGCGAGACGCGCGAGCGGGCAATGGGGCTTCATCTTTTAGGTCACTCGATTTTTCGGCTTTGGACCTGCCCAGTCCCATTGCAGCCGGCGCGTAACACGAGAGCGATCGTTGCGCCGCTCAGGCGCTCGTTTCGGGCCCTGACGTTTTGAGCAATTCGCGCAATTTGTAGCGGATGATCTTGCCGGAACCCGTGCGCGGGATCTCGGCGATCGTTTGCACGATGTGCGGCATCTTGTACGCCGACAGATGGGTCCGGCAATGGGCGAGCAGGGCTTCGCTTTCGAAGGCATTGCCCGGACGCGGCACCACAAATAGGGCCGGCACCTCGCCGAGATGCTCGTGCGCAATTCCGACCACGGCGCAGTCGAGCACCGCCGCAAAGGTGTTCGCTACTTCTTCGATCTCCGCAGGCGCAATGTTCTGGCCGCCGCGGATAATGAGCTCCTTGAGCCGTCCGGTGATGGTGAGGAAGCCGTTCTCGTCGCTCTTGGCGAGATCGCCGGTATGGTACCAGCCGGCGCGCAACGCGTTGCGCGTTTCCTCCGGCTTGTTGTGGTAGCCGGGCATGACGTTGGGGCCGCGCACGATTAGCTCACCCTCCTGGCTCGGCCCGACGTCGCGGCCGTTGAGATCGACGACGCGCACCGCGAGACCCGGCAGTGCAATGCCGCACGAGCCAAAAATCCGTGCGCCGGTCGGCCAGTTCATCGTCACCATGGTCGAGGTTTCGGTGATGCCGTAGCCGTCGAGCAATTGGATGCCGAGCTGATCCTCAAGCTCACGGTTCAGCGTGGCCGGCATGATGGCGCCGGCCGATACGCACAGCCGCAGATTGGGAAATTTCAAATTCTTTTCGCCGCGCGTTGCCTGCAACAGATAGTGGAACATGGTCGGCACGCCAGGAAAGAAAGTGAATTCGCCAGTCTTGAGCAGCCGCACCGCCTCGCCGGTCGAGAATTTTTCCATGATGTAGCCGGTCGCGCCGGTCGCCAGGATGCTCAGCACCGACAGATTGAGTGCATAGGAATGAAACAGTGGCAGCGGCGACAGCACCGTGTCGCGCTCGGACAGGCCGGTGATCGGCGCCCAGCAGGCGGCGGCGATCCACAACATGCCGTGCACGGTAAGCTGCACCCCCTTGGCGCGCCCGGTCGTGCCCGACGTGTAAAGAATGAACGCGGTATCGTGCAGCGAAGCAGGATCGCGCGGCGCCGATCGCGGGGTTGCCGTCACCAAGTCCGTGTAGCGTAACGCCGGGGCGCTGCACGTTCCGCGATCGGTCACGATAAGCGTTTTGAGGTTGGACGCGGACGCTTTGAGCCGCGCCAGCAGATCGGCGCGGTCGGCGGTGGTGATCGCCGCCTTGCAGTTCGCGTCGCTTAGCCGATAGCCGATCTCTGTTTCGGTCGCGTCATAGCTGATCGGAACGCTGATCGCGCCGGCGCGGGCGATGGCAAACGCGCTTTCAACCCACGGCACCGAGTTCGGCAGGAGGATCGCGACAGTGTCGCCTACGGCAACGCCGTCGTCGGCGAGATGCCCGGCAAGCTTGCCGGTGCGTTCGAGAAGCCCGGTATAGGTCACCGAAGTCTGCGCGTCACGATAGGCGCACTTGCCGCCGCGTGCCGCCGCTTGCCGGCGCAATAATTCCGCAACAGGAGCGATCAGGTCGGTGCGCAGCACGTCCGCCCCCTAGACCATACTGAATCCGCCGCTGATGCTGAGCACCTGCCCGGTGATCCAGCCCGAATGCGGCGAGGCGAGCAAGGTCACCATCGGCGCGACGTCGCCGGGCTGGCCGAGCCGGCGCAGCGGATAAAGCTTGACGAGCTTTTCACGGTTGGCGTCGACCCATTCCTTGTCGTGCGGGGTTTCCACCAGGCCGAGCGACACGGTATTCGCGGTGGTGCCGGAGCGACCGTATTCTCGTGCCAGCGATTTCATCAGCGCGACGACACCGGCGCGCGCAGCGGCGACGATCGCCAGCCCCGACTCGCCGACGCGCGAGGAGTCGCCGACCACGCTGACGATGCGGCCATTCTTTCCGGCGTCGAGATGCGGCGCCGCGGCGTAACAGCAATGGATCGCGCCGTAGAGGTTGGCGTCGATCTGGCGGCGCCAGTCTTCGGGCTTAGTCTCGGCGAAGCGCTGACGGATGGCGAGCCCGGCATTGTTGATGAGGATGTTGAGACCGCCGAAGTCTTTGACGACGGTGTCGACCATCGCTTGCACCGCGGCAAAGTCAGCCACGTCGGCTTTATAGGCTTTGGCCTTGCTGCCGCCTTTGGCGGCGATCTCGCAGACCAGCTTCTCGGCCTCCTCGCCCGACGAGTGATAATTGACGGCGACATTTGTGCCCTCGGCGGCGAAGCTGAGCGCGATTTCGCGGCCGACGCCGCTGGTCGCGCCCGTCACCAAGGCGATTTTTCCTTTCAGCCCAAAATCCATATTTGCTCTTTCACGTTTTGGCCTTGCGTCCTGCCGCCTTGATCAGGCGGAACAGACGCTCAGGTGTTACCGGAAGCTCGTTGATCTCGATGCCGAGTGGGGAGAGCGCGTCGGCAAGCGCGTTGGCCACCGCCGCTGGCGCGCCGATCGTGCCGCCTTCGCCCATGCCGCGGAAGCCGCCCAGCGTGGTCGGCGAGGCGCTTTCCAGATGCACGACCTGCATCGGCGGGATTTCGCAGGCCGACGGCACAAGATAGTCAACCAGGCTCGCCGTGGTGAGCTGACCTTGCTCGTCGTAGATGACCTCTTCATAGAGCGCAGCGCCGATCCCTTGCGCTACGCCGCCGTGGACTTGGCCCTCGACGATGAGCGGATTGACCAGCCTGCCGCAATCCTCGGCGACGGCGAAACGATCGATGCGCACCTCGTAGGTTTCCGGGTCGATTTCCAGCGCGGCGATGTGTGTGGCCGACGTGGTCGTGCCGAAGACCGGATCGTAGGTTTTGGTGGCGGCGAGTTCGTCGCGGGCCTCCGGCGGCAGCCGCGCCAGGTTCGAATAGACCGCACGCGCGACCTCGCGGAACGGGATCGAACGATCGGTGCCGGCGACGGTGACTTTTCCGTCTTCGGCGACAAGGTCGGCGGCCGCCGCCTCGAGAAGGTACGACGCGGCGTTGAGCAGCTTCTCGCGCACCGCTTGCGCCGCCAGTGTCGCCGCGCCGCCGGCCAGCACCATGCTGCGGCTGGCATAGGTGCCGGTGCCGCCGGGAACGGCCGCGCTGTCGCCTTGCACGACGCGAACGTCTTCGAAGCGGGCGCCGAGATGCTCGGCGACCACTTGGGCGAGCGTCGTTTCCAGGCCTTGCCCATGCGAGGCAATGCCGAACGAAGCGGTGACGCCGCCACTTGAATCGATGCGCACGATGGCCGTTTCGGTCCCGGTTTTGATCGGCATGCCCGGCGCGACCGAGATGCGCGAGCCGATCCCGGTCAATTCCGCATAGCAGGCGATGCCGATGCCGACCCAGCGGCCGGCGGCGCGCGCTTCTTTCTGTCTGGCGCGCAGCGCATCATAGCCGATATCGGCACACGCCGCGTTGAGGCATTCCTGAAAGCCCGATTTGTCCCAGACGATGCCGGAAGCGACCCTGTAGGGAAGCTCTTCGTCGGCGATGAGGTTGCGCAGCCGGATATCCTTGGCGTCGATGCCGATCTTCGCTGCGGCCATGTCCATCAATCGTTCCATGACGAAGGTCGAGATCGGCCGGCCGACGCCGCGGTACGGACCGGTCGGCGCCTTCGACGTCGCCACCGCCTGCACGCGGCCGCGATAGTTATGCACGCGATAGGGGCCGGGCAGGAAGCTCACCACCTGGACCGGCTCGAGCGCCGCCGTCCACGGATAAATCGAGTAGGCGCCGACGTCGCCGATGACATCGGCGCGCAGGCCCACGATCCGGCCGTCGCCGTCCAGCGCCAACTCGGCGTCGACGATCTCATCGAATGCCTGACTGGTGGCGACAAGGTCTTCGAGGCGATCGCTGGTCCACTTGACCGGGCACGCCAGCAGCCGTGAAGCGGCGCAGACGAAAATTTCCTCCGCATAGAGCGAGCCTTTGCCCCCGAAACCGCCGCCCACATCCGGCGCGACCACGCGAACCTTTTCGCCGGGGAGGCCGAACGCCAGCGCCAGCGCGTCGCGGACGATGCCGGGCACCTGCGTGGCGGAATGCAGCGTCAGCGTGCCGTCGTCCGGTCCGCATTCGGCAAAGCAGGCGCGCGGCTCGATCGCGACCGCGGTCTTGCGGTGCATGCGGAAACGGGCCTCGACGCGGACCGGCGCGGCGGCAATGGCGGCGTCGACGTCGCCGCGCTTGAACTCACGGCTCACCAGCACGTTGGTGCCGGCCTCCTCGTGCAACAGCGGCGCACCGGGCCGCGCCGCCTGTTCCGGATCGATCACGACCGGCAACGGCGCGTAATCGATGGCGACGCGTTCGAGCGTGTCCTCGGCCTGATAGCGGCTTTGGGCGACGATGCCCACGACCGGCTCGCCGACATAGCGCACCTTGCCGCGCGCCAGCGGAAAAATCGGCGTGGCGTAATAACCGGCCATGCGCGAAGTGGCGAAGACCGGCTTGACCAGATCGGTCAAATCCTCGGCGGTGAGCACCGCGACGACGCCCGGCGCGGCACGCGCCGCCGAACAGTCGATCGCGCGTATGCCGGCGTGCGACTGATCGCTCCTGCGGAACGCTACGTGCAGCATGCCCGCGCGCTCGCGGTCATCGGTGTAGGAGCCGAGCCCGGCGAGAAGGCGCGGGTCTTCGCTGCGCTTGATGCGCGCGCCGATGATCTTGGGTCGGGTATATATTTCAGGCGCGCTATTCATACGCATCGGCGCCTTTGCGCAGGCTCGCCCATTGCGCCGCGTCGTGGCCGCACAGCACGGTGGCGCCGCGCGCTTCGATGCGGCGCACCTCGTCGAGCGATTTGGTCAGCGCATCGGCGTTCCAGGTATTGCGCGGAATAATGCCGCTATCGAGCGTCGAGCGCAGGCTCACGGTGTCCGACGCCAAGAGGAACGTTCCGGATTTCTCCAGCGCTACCAGCGCGCCGGTCGTGCCCGGCGTATGGCCGGGCAGGGGAATGAGCACGATGCGTCCGTCGCCGAACAGATCGCGCTCGACGTCGATCGTTTCGGGCGGCGTGGGCCGTTCCCACTCGGTGGCGAGATAGCCAGCCTTCTCGGCGTCCAGCGCACGCGCCGCCGCGACCTCCTTGGTGTGGATGATGCACGTCGCGCGCTTGAAGAACGTCGTGCAGCCGCAATGGTCGGCATGCAGATGCGAGCACACGACCACATCGACGTCGTCGCATTGCAGACCGATGCCGTCGAGTGCGCTGATGACGTTGTCGTCGCGCCCCATGATCGGCTTCATGATCTTGCTGAGCCTGCCCCAACGCGCTTCGGCGTGCTCAACGACGTCCGGGTGGCAACCTGAGTCGAACAGCACGTTGCCCTGGCCATGGCGAAGCAGGATGCAGGACACCGGCACGTCAATGGTTTCGTCGGCAGCGGCGCTTGAATCATAGATCGCCTTGCGTAAGCGCAGGCGGCCGCCGGTCAAAACGTGCATCTTCATCGGTCGGGACTCATGCCAGCGATCGCGGTTAGCTGCGATGCACGATGTGATCTTTTCCGTTCCATTCCCGGGCGGCCTCGTAAATCTGGTGATAGACCTCTTCCGTCGCGGCGTTTATCTCGATGACTTCGAGCATGCCGGGCAGGTCGCGCCCGGTGTCGAAATAGATGACGCGGCACCCCAATGGGGCTGGGGCGGTATCCGAGAATGCTTGCTGGTATCCACGCGCGCGGTAATACGCTGCGGTTTTTTCGAAGTCGCGCGTGCTGATGAAAGCCGTGCGCTCCGCGCGCTTTCAGCGTCTCCTGAAAAACCGATGGCTCCTTGTCGTGCTGCTCGATCAATTCGATCATGAGTTCGCCGCTATAGGCGAAGGCGAGGCTCACCCGCATCTTGGTCACGGCGCCGCGATAAACGCCTTTGGGCGGCACGAACGGGCCGACCAAAAACCATGGACCGATGTGCAGAAGCTCGGTGTAGCGGCGCATTTCCTCCTGGATGTCGGCAACCGAATAGGCAATCTGAATGATGCTGTTGTCACGCGGCCCAAAACTGAAGCGGTCCATCTTGTTCTCCCGTATTTTCGCGCGCCGCACTTTCACTCAGCTATCGAGGAGTGCCACGCAGCGCGTCCACCCCGCCGAGGCCGCTTCGATCTTTACCGGGAAGCAGCACACCTTGAAACCGAATGGCGGCAAGAGATCGAGATTGGTGAGCTTTTCCATGTGACAATAACCGATTTCGCGGCCGGCTTTGTGTCCCTCCCAGATCAAGCTGGCATCGCCGGTCTCGGCAAAGCGCTTGCGCGTGAACGAGAACGGCGCGTCCCAGCTCCAACCGTCGATGCCGGTGACGCGTACGCCTTGCTTGGTCAGGGAGAGGGTCGCCTCGCGGCCCATGCCGCAGCCTTTGTCAATGAAGCCGGGTTGACCGTAGACGCCTCCCGCCGCCGTATTCACCAGTACGATGTCGAGCGGCTTGAGCGTGTAGCCGATGCGGTCGAGCTCACGCTTGACGTCGTCGGCCTTGCACACATAGCCGTCCGGCTTGGTGCGGAAATCGAGCTTCACGCCTGAGGAAAAGAACCATTCCAGCGGCACCTGGTCGATTTTCCACGACGGCTTGCCGCCGTCCATCGTGCTGGCGAAGTGCCACGGCGCGTCGAGATGGGTGCCGTTGTGAGTGGTGATCGTCACGTGCTCGATCGCCGGCCCTTCGCCGGCTGGGAGCTGCTCGGGCTTGAGCCCGGGGAACATCGCCGCGAATTCCTTGGCGCCTTCCTTGTGGTCGCTATATTCGATGCTTGGAAGCATGCTCGGCGGATCCGAAGCGATCCCCGCCTTGAGCGCAACCGAAAGATCGATGATCCGCATGAATGCTCCTCCCGCGTGCGACCGGCTGTAGCTGCGGCATTGTCGCGGTGCGCCGCCTTCGTGTTTGCGTCACCGTACGGCACTTTGCCGCTTGTGCTCAACCGTGTGTCGCCGATGCCGATGCTGCGGCGGCTTCCGAGACGGGCCAAGCTCGCTTATGATCGCGGTCGGTCTAACTGCGCATGTGAAGCGAAGACGACCAAGGGGGCCATGACCAAGTTCGGCATCGGACAGGCGGTACGGCGGGTCGAGGATCAGCGCTTCACCACCGGCAGCGGCCAATATGTCGGCGACTTCGAGCTTGCGCGCCAGTGCTACGGCGTGGCGGTGCTGTCGCCGCACGCTCATGCGATCATCAAGAATATCGATGCGCGCGCCGCCAAAGCTGCGCCGGGTGTTGTCTGCGTGCTCACCGGGGTCGACGCGGCGACCGATAAGATCGGCGGCATTCCACCGTTTTTCATGCCCGAATCCTGGGGTGGGCCGAAGGGATTCCCGACCACGCGTCCGGTGCTGCTCGCCGACCGCGTCCGCTGCGCCGGCGACCACGTGGCTTTCGTCGTCGCCGAGACTGAGGCGCAGGCGCGCGATGCCGCCGAACTTGTGGTCGTGGATTACGAGCCGCTGCCCGCGCTCGTCGACGCCGAGCAGGCGGCCAATCCGCAAGCGGCGAAAATCTGGGAGGATTGCCCGAACGGCAATATCGGGGTCACGATCGCGTTCGGCGACAAAGCCGCCACCGATGCGGCATTCGCCGCGGCCAAATACGTCGCCGCCGTGCGCCTGGTCAACAACCGCGTCACGGCAAATCCGATCGAGCCGCGCTGTGCGCTTGGCGCCTACGACGCCGCGGACGGCAGATACACGCTCTGCACCACGTCGCAGGATCCGCACAGCGTGCGCACCGCGCTGTCCGCCTCGGTGCTGCATGTCCCGGAATCGAAGATCAGGGTGATTTCTCCCGACGTCGGCGGCGGCTTCGGCATGAAGGCGAATATCTATCCCGACGACGTCCTCGTGTTGTGGGCGGCGAAGCGCTGCGGCCGGCCGGTCAAATGGACCGCGACGCGCAGCGAAAGCCTGCTCTGCGACAACCACGCCCGCGATCAGGTCGTCTACGGCGAGCTCTGCCTCGACGCGGACGGCAAGTTTCTCGCCATCAGGTCCACCGCCTATCAGGCGCGGGGCGCCTATTGGTGGGGCGCGGCGACGGCGCCGCTGTTCTGGTTGTTGATGTTCATCCCCAGTCTTTACGACGTGCAGACCATCGATATCAGAACCAGCGCCGTGTTCACCAACGCCACGCCGACTTCGGTCTATCGCGGCGCCGGCCGGCCGGAGGCGATCTATCTCATCGAGCGCCTGGTCGAGCGCGCGGCGCAGATGACGGGCGTCGACCGCGTCGAGCTGCGGCGCCGCAATCTCATCAAACCCGAGGCGCTGCCCTATCACACGCCGACGCATCACAGTTACGACAGCGGCGAATTCGAAAAAATGATGGACCAATGCCTGGCACTTTCAGACTGGGACGGCTTTGCCGCGCGGCGCAAGGCGAGCGAGCAGCAAGGCAAGCTCCGCGGCCGCGCGGTGACGCCCTACATCGAACTCGGCGGCGTTCTCAATGAACGCATGGAGCTGCGCTTCGATCCCGGTGGCACGGTGACGATCATCGCGGGCACCCATTCGCATGGCCAGGGACACGCCACCGCATTTGCGCAACTCGTCGCCGAATGGCTCGGGGTGCCGTTCGAGGGGATCAACTACATCCAGGGCGATACCGACAAAGTCACGTTCGGGCGCGGTACATATGCGGCGCGCAGCTCGCTGGTCGGCGGCAACGCTTTGCGCGTCGCTGCCGACGCCGTGATCGCGCGTGGCAGGGAAATGGCCGGCGCGCTGATGGAGGCGGCGCCCGCAGACGTCGAGTTCAAGGCCGGAACTTACACGGTGGTCGGGACCGATAAGCGGATGTCGATCGCCGACGTGGCGCGTGCTTTCTTCGCTCCCGACGGTCCAGTCTTGAAGCTCGGTCTCGGGCTCGACGGCGTCGGCACGTATTCGGGCAGGCCGGGGGAGCGCCCAATTATCCCAAGGGCTGCCAAGTCTGCGAAGTCGAAGTCGATCCGGAAACCGGCACGGTCCGTATCGACCGTTTCGCCGCGGTCGACGATCTCGGCATGGTGATCAATCCGTCGATCTGCGAGGGGCAGATTCACGGCGGCATCGCCCAGGGCGTCGGGCAGGCATTGTTCGAAAACATCATTTACGATGGGGAGTCCGGCCAATTGCTGACCGGAAGCTTCCTCGATTACGGTATGCCGCGCGCCGCCGACTTCCCGGTGTTCCTGTCCGAACTGGTCGAGATTCCCGCCACGACCAATCCGCTCGGCATCAAGGCCATCGGCGAGGCGGGAACGATCGCCGCGCCGCCGACCATCGTCAATGCCGTGCTCGATGCGCTGCAAGCCTGCGGGGTCGAGCACATCGACATGCCGCTCACGCCGGCCCGCATCTGGCAGGCTGCGAATGCCGGCGCGAAAGCGAATGGAAAGCAAAAAGGATAGTGCGCATGGATCCGCTCAGTTCATTGGCGCGGCCGAGCACGGCGCGTACGTCCGCAAAGCCCGTCATCCGCGAACATCGGATTCCGACTCCTGACAGCAAGCCTTACATCGCGGTCGAGGGACCGGACGGAAATCTGTGGTTCTGCGAGAGCGGGGTCTCGAAGATCGGTTGCTTCGATACGCGCGCCGGCAGCTTCCGCGAATTCGCGCTGCCCGCCGCCGACTCCACGCCGATCGGCATCGCGGTCGGCGCCGAAGGCAATCTTTGGTTCGCCGAGAAGACCGGCAACCGCATCGGCCGCATCGACCGGAACGGCGCCATTGCCGAATTCGCCCTGCCGACCGCCAAGGCCGGTCCCGACGGCATTGCGCTCGGGCCCGACGGCAATGTCTGGTTCTCCGAAGGCGACGCCGATCGGATCGGCCGGATAACTCCGGAGGGCCGCATCACCGAGTTTGGCGCCGGCATCACGCCGGGAAGCCGCCCGCTTTCCATCGTCGCGCGCGACGGCGCGCTCTGGTTCAGCGAAGCAGGCATCGGCCGCATCGGCCGCATCACCGTCGGCGGCGAAGTCAGCGAATTTCCGATCCCGAGCGCCGACAGCGCGCCGCGCGCCATGGCTTTGCATCCCGACGGCGGCATCTGGTTTGTCGAAACCGGTGCCAACGCGATCGGCCGCATCTCCGGCGACGGCACCATCGTCGAATTCGCCGTTCCGACGCCGAACGCATCGGTGCGCGGCATCGCCGTGGCGGCCGACGGCGACGTCTGGTTCACTGAAAATTTCGCTAACAAGATCGGTCGAATGGACGCGAACGGCGCAGTGATCGGCGAATACGACATTCCCACACCGGCCAGTGGCGCGCGCTGCATCACCGCCGGGTCCGACGGCCGCCTGTTTTTTACCCAATATGACGCCGGCCTGATCGGCGAGATCGTCCTGCCGTGAGCGTGACCGGCGCGTGACACTGGAACCGGTGAGCTTTGCGGACGGTCTGCCGCGCTCTTGCGAACAATGCCAGTTCTCGCTAAATAGGCCGGATCGAGTTTTCGGCCGAACGACTAGGCCACGCAGCGACGACAACCGCGCCTGACTGACGATCTTTCACCAAAATCTCGAGTGAACCGGGCCGTGCATCTCGCGCGGCTCATATCTTGATTCCTAAGCAGGAGTGTCCCGTGAGCAACGGAACAGTGAAGTGGTTCAACGCGCAGAAGGGTTACGGATTCATCCAACCCGACGGTGGCGGCAAGGATGTCTTCGTCCATATCAGCGCCGTCGAGCGCGCCGGGCTGCGCGAGCTGCGAGAAGGCCAGAAAGTCGCGTTCGAGGTAGTGGTGGACCGCAAGACCGGCAAGTCGGCCGCCGAAAATCTGAAGACCGTCTAACCAAGAAACGGCGAGACCGCACCGCCGGTCTCGCCTCCAGTTTTACCTTCCTGCGATAGCGATCGGGCCGGTTACTTGTAGTAGCCGACGCCGCAGCCGAGGTCGCCGACCCGAGTCACGAAGGATTCCTTTGCGACGGGCTCGGTCGTTCCCGGCTTGGGGAACTCATAATCCACGGTGGTGAAGCCCGCGTCTTTGGCCGCATCGAATACCCTTTGTCCGATCGAGCCGCCCTTGAACTTAAAGGCGCGGATGTCCGTGCTGATGAGGGCGGGATTTGGATGCGCGAGCGTGTTGCCGTTCGTAGCGTTAAAGCAGAACACGTAAAGATCGTTTTCGTGGAATTGTTTGTTGCTCTTGTTGTTGATTTCGCTCAGCGCATCTGCCTGGTTGGCCTTGAGCGCGGTGACGGCGCGTTCGAGCATCGCCTTGGCTCGTCCAGAATGGCGGCGCTGGCGATGTTATGGAGCGCCGTATCGGTCGGCGCCCAGCAATTCGGCACGGCGCAGGAATTCGCGTGCCATTTGCGTCAATGGTTACAAGATGTAGCATCGGCTATTTTGACGCGGTCGGAAAAGTATGATCTCGGCTCGCCGACCGCATCCAGGTCGGGATCGCTGCAAAACGTGGCTTTGGCGATGGCGGATGCAAGACACAAGGGCGCGGACGCCGCGGAAAAGCTTCCCGAGGAAGGCACCCAGGCGCGCCGTTTCGGCAAGACGCGCTCGGCGCAATCGACCGCCTTGCTGGAAGACTATGTCGAGCTGATCGCCGATCTGCTCTTCGGGGCAGGCGAAGCGCGGCCGACCGACATCGCCCGCCGGCTTGGCGTCTCCCACGCCACCGCGGTGAAGACGATCTCGCGCCTCAAACGCGCCGGCTTGGCCACCGCGCGCCCGTATCGCGGGGTCTTCCTCACCGAGAAGGGACAGGCGCTGGCCGACCGCGTGCGCGTCCGCCACCGGCTCGTCGTCGACCTGCTCTGCGCGCTCGGCGTGCCGACCGAGTCGGCAGGCCGACGCCGAAGGGATCGAGCACCACGTCTCGGAAATGACGCTGAAGGCGTTTGCGCAATTCCTCAAGTCGCGCGGGTAGGCGTCATTCGGGGCTGCGGCCTGGCCGGACCGGCAATCACAGACCGCGTCTTAAGCCGCGTGATCGGTCAGCGCGTCGACGATGCCGTCGACGACTTCCTCCACCAGATCCTTGTCGTCGCCTTCGCCCATGACGCGGATGACCGGCTCGGTTCCCGACGGCCGCACCACCAGCCGGCCGTGGCCGTTAAGGCGTTGCTCCGCATCTTCGATAGCCGAGCGCACTTTGGAATTTTCCAGCGGCTTGCCGCTGCGGTAGCGAACGTTCTTGAGCACTTGCGGCAATGGCGCGAAGCGGTGACACACTTGGGATGCCGGCTTGTCCTGCTTCTTCACCACCGCGAGCACTTGCAGCGCGGCGACGAAGCCGTCGCCGGTCGTGGTGTAATCGGACAGGATGATATGGCCGGACGGCTCGCCGCCGACATTGTAGCCATGCTCGCGCATATGCTCGAGCACGTAGCGGTCGCCGACCGGCATGCGCGCCAGCGACAGCTTGAGCGATTGTAGATAACGCTCGAGACCGAGATTGGACATGACGGTGGCGACAATGCCCGGCTTGGCAAGCCTGCCGTCTTCGCGCCAGCTGCCGGCGATGACCGCCAAAAGCTGATCGCCGTCGATCAGCTGGCCCTGTTCGTCGATGATGACCACGCGGTCGGCGTCGCCGTCGAGCGCGATGCCGATGTCGGCGCGCAGCTCGCGTACTTTGCGGCAGAGCGCGTCCGGCGCCGTCGAGCCGCAGTCGCGGTTGATGTTGAAGCCGTCCGGCTCGACGCCGATGGAGATGACGTCGGCGCCAAGCTCCCACAGCGCCTCGGGCGCCACCCGATAGGCGGCGCCATGGGCGCAGTCGATGACGACGCGCAGGCCTTCGAGCGAAAGATTGCGCGGCAGCGTGCGTTTGGCGAATTCGATGTAGCGGTCATGAACGCCGTCGATGCGTTTGGCGCGGCCGAGCTCCGTGCTCTTTGCCAGCTTCGTGGTTAGGTCGGTATCGATCAGGGCCTCGATCTGGTGCTCGACCTTGTCCGAGAGCTTGTATCCGTCGGGGCCGAACAGCTTGATGCCATTGTCGTCGAAGGGGTTGTGCGACGCCGAGATCATGACCCCGAGATCGGCGCGCATCGAGCGTGTCAGCATGGCGACGGCGGGCGTCGGCATCGGGCCGAGTTGCAACACATCCATGCCGACCGAGGTGAAGCCGGCGATCAGCGCGGTCTCGATCATATACCCGGACAGCCGCGTGTCCTTGCCGATGACCACGCGGTGACGATCTTCTCCGGCGCGGCGGAAAACGAGGCCCGTGGCCTGACCCACCTTGAGCGCGAGTTCCGGCGTGATCACGCCATTGGCGCGGCCGCGAATACCATCGGTGCCAAAATACTTACGGAGCATGTTCCCCCACCGCCTTATCCAGGCGGGGATATTAGCGCGTTCGGGGTGATATCTGCCTCAAATAATATTCAATAATCTTACCGGCGTGGGTAACCCTTTTTCCATCCTGCCATCGCGATATCTTGGGCCGAATCAATGGCATGGCGGCCGTCAGCGAGCGGGCAGCGTAAAGTCTCGGATCGGCTGGCCTACGGGCTGCGCTTATCGAAGGCGCTGTGCGGCGGCTGGGTGACCGACACCGGATCGGAACCGGGAAACGTGTCTTCCAGTCCACGCTCGAGCGTTTCGTCGAGCGCGTCCTTGCGCTTTTCCGACTTGTCCCGACGCTTGCCGGCGCGGTCCTTCTCGTCCCGCTCAAACTCGCGGGGATCGGGTTGCGGCGATCGGTTCCGGTCCCGTTGGTCCATCATGGTGCTGTCCTGATGCCTGAATTTTCATGACCCCGCGCCTTCTGCATAAACGCGCCGCGTGGCGCCAATGTTCCGCCGGCCCGGGGAACCTCGCCCGACTTTGTGCTATTTGAAGGGGCGTCAAAGCCGGGGTTTGCCAGCCATGAAAACAATGACCTGCATCGAGGATCTGCGGCAAACCGCCCGTCGCCGGGTGCCGCGCATGTTCTTCGACTATGCCGAAAGCGGGTCCTATGCCGAAGAAACGCTCCACGCCAACCGCACCGATCTCGAGGCCATCAAGCTGCGCCAGCGGATTCTTCTCGATGTCGCCGGCCGCACCACCGCCACTACGATCCTCGGCGAGCCGGTGTCGCTGCCGCTCGCTTTGGCGCCGATCGGGCTTTGCGGCATGCAGCACGGCGATGGCGAAATCCTGGCCTGTCGCGCCGCGCATGAGGCGGGAATTCCGTTCACGCTGTCGACCATGTCGATCTGCTCGATCGAGGATGTCGCAGCTTCCGTCGACAAGCCGTTCTGGTTCCAGCTTTACGTCATGAAGGACCGCGGCTTCGTGCGTTCGCTGATCGAGCGGGCGGCGGCGGCCAAGTGCAGCGCGCTCGTGCTCACCGTCGATCTGCAAGTGCTTGGCCAGCGCCACCGCGATATCAAGAACGGCCTGAGCGTTCCGCCGGAGAGGCGCATCAAGAATCTCATCGATATCGCCACCAAGCCGGCATGGGCGCTGAGCGTGCTCCGCGGCAAGCGCCGAACCTTCGGCAATATTGCCGGGCACGTCCGCGGCATGGAAAACGTCAATTCGCTGGCGGTATGGATCGCCAGCCAGTTCGATGAGACGTTGAGCTGGAAAGACGTCGAATGGATCGCCGGGCTTTGGCCCGGCAAGGTCATCCTCAAAGGCATCCTCGACGTCGAGGACGCCCTGGTTGCGGCAAAGACGGGTGCAGCGGCAATTGTCGTATCGAACCATGGCGGCCGTCAGCTCGACGGCGCGCCATCCTCGATTGCCGCGCTGCCGGCGATCGCCGACACGGTCGGCTCCGCGATCGAGGTCCTGTTCGACGGCGGCATCCGCTCAGGCCAGGACATCATGCGCGCGATTGCGCTCGGCGCGCACGCTTGCCTCTCCGGCCGCGCCTACATCTACGGGCTCGGCGCCGGCGGACAGGCCGGCGTGGCGCGAGCGATCGAGATCATGCGCAACGAGCTCAGCGTCAGCATGGCGCTGACCGGCGTCACCGGCATCGACAAGATCGATAGGAGCGTGATCGCGGGCGTTTAGCCGCCGGCCGTCATTCTTCCTTATAGCCGTAGGCCAGCGCGTTGCCGGTGGCACCGTAATATTTGTACGGCAGGAATTTTCCCGTCATGGTGAGCTTAACGCGGTCGCCCTTGGGGTCGGCCTGGCGCTCCATCTGCAAATCGAAGTCGATTGCCGACATGATGCCGTCGCCGAACTCCTCTTCGATCAGCGCTTTGAGCGCCGGGCCGTTGACCATGACCAGTTCGTAGAAGCGGTAGATCAGAGGATCGGTCGGCGGCAACGAGGTGCCGCGGTACGGCACCTCGTTGAGCAGCGCCTGCTCGCTCTTGCTCAGCCCGAACAGCTCGGCTGCCTTCGCTGCCTGCGGCTTGGTCAGCTTCATTTGCCCGAGCACCGCACCGGCGACGAGGACCGGCGACATGCCGCCGATCTCGGCGCAGATATGCTTCCAGCTCCATCCCTTCTCGCGCTTGGTGCCGAGCATTTTCTCGGTGAGTTCGACTCGATTCATGGACGACCTCCTGCTGCTTGGCTGCGGCCTGGCGTGGAATGCAGGCAGTGTCCCGACGAGCAAAGGCCGTGCCATTCGCTCGGCCTGCGGCGGTCCGCCTGCCGGTGAGGCGGTCGCTTAGGCTGCCTCACATCGGCGGATTGATGCCATCGCGGCCGACCGTAATGTTCGGCGCCTCAAGCGTACCGTCGGGCAGCTTCTTCGCCGCGGCGACGAAGACTTTTTCGCCCGGCTTGAGGTCGGACATGTTCGCCTGAGCAAACATGACGACCTCGGCATTCGCCGGCACGATGAACTTTTTCTCACCGTCTTTGTATTTCAACACCAGCTCCTGCCCGTCGACGCTGGTGACGACGCTATCGACGGTGGCGTTGGTCATGGTGCTGTCGGGCATCAGGTCCCACGGCCGGTGACCTTCGCCGGTGCCGCGCAGGGCTTCCGGGAAAATGTGGATCTCTACGGCTTTCTGGATGCCGTCCGGCTGCGGTATGGCGACAATGCCGACAAAAGTATTCACCTTCACGTCGGCGAGCGATCGGCGGACCACAATACGCACCGGCGCGCCGTCGGCGAGCTTCACGGTCACGGGCGTGCCGTCGCGCGCTTTCACGTTCAACACCTGGCCGTCGACACTCTCGATCGTGCCGCGCACCCGCACAGTCTGCGGCTGCTGTGCGGCCGCCATCGATGCGGCCACCAGCAGCGCGAAGAAGCCCGCGCCGATCGTCCCGAATTTTATCATTGCCGTCTCTCACAACTCCACGCCGCCCGTGACGCCACCGTATCGGATCTCATTGAGGGTGACAGCGTCGTTACAAACACAACTGCGTTATCCGATCATGGTTTGCCTGTTCCGAGATCGGCTTCGACCAGCGCCCGCAATTCCGCGGTCACGGTGGGCGTTGTCCCAAACCACAGCGCGAAGCCGCGCACGGCCTGATGCAGCAGCATGCCGAGCCCGTCGGCGTTGCGCAGGCCGCGGGTTTTGGCGGCGGCGATGAGCGGCGTCACCGCGGGCGCATAGATCAGATCGGCAACGACTGCATGGGCCGGCAGACGCGTGATATCGACAGCGAGAGGCGGCTGGCCTTGCATGCCAAGCGTCGTGGTGTTGACCAGGAGCGATGTATCGGCGATCGCGGCATCGCGATCTTCCCAGGGGACCGCTTCTACGCGCGGGCCGAAGGTCTCGCGCAAAGCATCGGCGCGCGACGGCGTGCGGTTGACGACAATGATCCGCCGGACGCCGCGGCTGAGAAGCCCGTAGACCACCGCGCGCGCCGCGCCGCCTGAGCCGAGCAACACGGCCTTGCCCAAGTTGCGATCCCAGGCCGGCGCGCGAGCATCGAGGTTGTCCAAGAAACCCTCGACATCGGTATTGGTCGAACGCAATACGCCGTTGTCGAGCCACAGCGTGTTGGCGGCGCCGACCGCGCTCGCTCGCTCGTCTGGCTGCGAGGCCGCCAGCGCCACTTCCTTGTGCGGCAAGGTGACGTTGGCGCCAACATAGCCGCGCGCGGCGAGCGATCCGACGAAGGCTGCGAATTCTTCCCGCGGCACCAGCTCGCGCCGGTAACCGCCGGCGATGCCGTAATGCTTGAGCCAGTAATTATGAATGAGCGGCGAGCGCGAATGCTCGACCGGCCAGCCGATGACGCAAGCCGCGCGCATCATGGTCGTCACGCCTCGGCCGCCACGGAATTGCGCAACACGCCGATGTCGGTGCATTCGACTTCGACGGTGTCGCCGGGTTTGAGCCACGCCGGCGGGTCGCTTTTCGGTTCCTTCTTCACCGGCGTTCCGGTGGAGACGATGTCGCCCGGCTTGAGCGTCATGAAGGTCGTGATGTAGGCGATGAGATCGGCGAAGGAGAAGATCATGTTGGCCGTGGTGTCGTCCTGTGTGACCTCGCCGTTCTTGCGCACGATGAGGTGCAGCGGTTTCGTCAGATCGACGCCGGTCTCGATCCACGGGCCGATACTGCCGGAAGCGTCGAAATTCTTGCCCTGGGTGACGTTGAACTGGCCGTGGCGGATCCAATCGCGGATGGTGCCCTCGTTGCAGAGCGTCAGGCCGGCGATCATTGCCAGCGCCCCTTCCTTCGCGACGTGCTTGCACTCGCGCCCGATCACCATGGCGATCTCGCCCTCATAATCGAGTTGCTCGGAGATCCGCGGCCGGATGAGCTTTTGCCCGTGTCCGACTAGCGAGTTCGGCGCCCGGTAGAACATGCTCGGATATTTCGGCTTGTCGGTCATATTATAGTCCTTGGTGCGATCGCCGTAGTTGATGCCGATGCAGAGGATCTTCTCCGGCGCGCCGAGCGGCGGCAGCAGTTCGACCTCGGCGAGCGGCACCTCGGGCCGCACGCCTTCGATCGCGGCTCGCGCCTCCTCGAGAGCCTGCGCCCGAAAGACTTCGAGGAGCGTGGCGAAACGGCTAAGCCGTGCGCGCAGATCGACGATGCCCTCGCCCACGACCGCGCCGAAACTCGGCCGGCCGCGCAAATTATAGCTTGCAAGCCGCATGTCGCCTCTCCAGTCCTTCCGCCATCCGCGCGATGTGTTAGAAGTCGGTGCAGGAACCGTCAACGGCGACCGATCATGCCGATCCGCGACCCGGTCTTCGATCCGCCTTTCAACATCGTGCGCGCAAGCCATGTCGAGCTTGGCGTGCGCGATCTTTCGCGCTCGCGCGCCTTCTATGTCGATTGCCTCGGCCTTCTGGTGAGCGACGAAACCAAGGATGCGCTCTACCTGCGCGGCGTCGAGGAGCGCAACCACCACTCCCTCGTCTTGCGGCGTTCGCGCGAGGCCGACGTGCGCGCGCTCGGCTTCAAGCTCGCGAACGAGGAGGACATCGACCGTGCCGCCTCCTGGTTCGGCCGCCGCAACCTGCCGACCACGTTTCCCGACTTGCCGCACCAGGGCCGCACGCTGCGCACCGCCGATGTCTTCGGCATGCCGCTCGACCTTTACGCGCAGATGGACCACGCCGAATCCATGCTTCAGCGATACAGCGCGCACCAGGGCGCGCGCATCCAGCGCATCGATCATCTCAATTGCTTCACGCCCGACGTGCAGGCGAGCTACGATTTCTACCGTGAGCTTGGCTTTCGCCTCACCGAATACACCGAGACTGACGGCGACGAAGCCGAGCTCTGGGCGGTGTGGATGCATCGCAAGGGCAACGTGCACGACCTCGCCTTCACCAACGGCGCCGGCCCGCGACTCCATCACGTCGGCCTATGGACGCCGGGCGTGCTCGACATCATTCACATCTGCGACGTGATGGCGACCTGCGGCTACCTCGCCAACATGGAACGCGGGCCCGGCCGGCACGGCATTTCCAATGCCTTCTTCCTCTATGTGCGCGACCCCGACGGACACCGGGTGGAATTGTTCACGTCCGACTACCTTACCGTCGATCCCGACCACGCGCCGATCCGCTGGTCGCTGACGGATCCGCGGCGGCAAACCTTGTGGGGCCAACCGGCGCCGGCATCGTGGTTCAACGAAGGCTCGGCGTTCTCCGGCGTCGTGGCGCGCGCGCCCGTGCTCGCGGCGCAGCCGATCGTGGCGATGTAGGCTCGCTAATCCGCCTTGCGGCAGGATAACTCCCCGTCTTACGCCGCGCGGTCACGGTGGGAGATTTCGACCACGCGCGCGCGGGCGGCGAGCGTGTCGACCAGCGCGTCGGCCTTAGCCTTGTTCGCCGCGTCAAGATTGGCGTCCCACTCGTCGAGCAGATAGACCTGTGCGTCGGTCGAGTTGACGATTTCCTCGAGCGATTTGAGCTGCCGCTCGCCGGTGGAGAAGCCGAGCTTCTTGTCCATCGATTCGGCGACCACGATCACCTCGTCGTCGTGGTCACCTTCGACGTCGACCGGCACGACGCCGCCGGTAAACTTGAACGCCAGCCGGTCCGACGCCGGCCAGTAGAAGGCGCGGCGCCGCATTTCGGTTTTCAGGCTCGCCAGCAGCGAGGATTTGCCGGTGCCGTTGCCGCCGCGGACGTTGACGCGGCCGGTCTGCCGCGCCTGCACGATGCGCAGCGCGTCGTTTACCGAGGAGACGACATTGGCGTCCTCGCCCTCGCGCAGCACCAGCCGGTCGAACTTGATGCGATTGTCGAACGTCGCCTCCGGCAACGGCAGCATGTTGGCGGCGACGCCGCCGAAGCGCGTCCATACCGAGATGAAATCATTCCAGCCGCTGGCGAGCAGATGCAGCTCGTAGGTCATCTCGATCTGCCGCGGCAGCGTGGTGGCCAGCGCGATCAGCATGATTGTGCTGCCTCTATCGTGCACGGCCACAACCGTGATGGTGGCGAAGACGATGGCGAGGCTGATGATGCCGCTCATCGCGCTCATGCCTTCGCGCGCCACGATGGCGCGGATCTGGGCGGTCAGCGCCTCGCGCAGCCGGCGCTTGAACTCGGCGAGCCAGAGCCGCAGGTTATAACCGTTGCCGCTGAAGACATTGTCCCAGGCGGTATAGCCCTGCGCCGTGACGCGATTGTTCATGCGCTGGTTTTCGAGATAGGTCCGGGTGATCGGCTTCTGTAGCGCCCACTGCATCAACAACAGCGCGGCGAAGGCGCCGACATAGGCGAACGGCAGGCTCACGTCGATTTCAGCTCCGAGCACGAGGGCATTGAAAACGAGCCCAAGCAAAAGCTTCAGCGTGAACTCAAGCTCGTACATGAGGTTGAAGAAGCACTGGAACGTCTCACCGGTGAGGAACGGCTCGACCTGCTCGCGTGCCGTCTTGTCGCCGAACAGCTTCACCTTGCCGCGGTTCTCGCGCGCGAAGCGCAGCATGAACTTGCCGAAGCCGCGGTAACCGGCGCGCTCGGCGAAAATCCAGCTGATGACGCCGGCGACGTAGGAGGTGGATTGCGCGGTCAGGATCCAGATGAGATCGGTGGCGAGGAATTCGCCGACCGCGACCTTGCGGCCGGCGTTGATGACGAGCCAGGTGGTTGCCGCCGCGAGCATCGCCTCGGCCACCATCAGGATAATCATCACAAACAGCGAGGGAGAGAGCAGATAGCCCGCCAGCTCGACGCGTGAGATCCGCTTCTCTGTCATGGCGTTCCGGATGCGCGTGCCGCGCCGACTCGTTGCTGCGGCTTTCATCCTAGTGCGGCGAATGTGAAGTTCCTACAGCCCTGCCGCAAACTGCACAGGAAGTTCACCCTAAAAAGCGAAATAAAATCAGATACTTGATGGCCCTCAGGCCGGGGCGGTCCGCCGCCGCGCTAATTCGCTTTCCAGCTTGCCGACATTCTCAAACAGCCGCGCCGTCGCCAGCCGCAGGAAGTAAAAGCCGAAGGTCGGGTTCTGGTAATAGAGCTGCTCGACTTGCTCGTAGGTGATCGACAGAGCGTTGCCTTCCTCGACGCATTCGAGCGTCGCCGTGCGCCGGTTGTCCGGCGCCAGCATCGCCAGCTCTCCGACCACCTGGTTGGGTTTGATCTCAATGCCAAGCTCGATGAGCACATAGCGTCCCGTCATCGTGTAGAACATCTCATGCGCGACTTCGCCCTTGGCGAACAAAAGGTCGCCCTTGCGGAAATGACGTTCCGCCATGAACGGCTTGAGCCATTCGAGCGACGGCTTGCCGCGGATCGCCTCGCGCACGTTGCGGATCAGGACGATCATCTGATAGAGGCGGTAGGCATTGAGCGGCAGCGCGAACACCTGCAGCGCCAGCGGCACCCACAGGTGCGACACCCCATAGAACGCGATCAACATGCAGTTGGTGATGATGGCGAGGATGCGCAGCGGCACCATCGTCTTGGTCGAGGCGGTCGCCACGATGAACAGCGATGCGCCGCTGTTGAAAAAGTCACTCCAGTGCATGGTCGCCTCCGCGCCTTCCTTCGGCTGCCGCCGCGCAATTTCGACTGGTGATGCGAACTCCGACGGCGTAATTTGTCAGCCGGGAAGGGCTAGTGGATCGCAGCCCCGTTGGCGGCCGTAAAACGCGTGATGTCGAAAGGCGCACACTCCAATCTGGCGCATTATAGCGCACCGCTGCGCCGTTTCGGCGCCTCGGTGCTGGCGCGCTACCTGGTGCTGGCCGTCGGTCTCATCGCGATGACGGTATTGACCGTGCCGGAGCCGCGTAGCGTCGCCGGCCTCTGGCTGAAGGCCTGCCTGTGGTGCTGCCTCGGCTATTTCGCCATCGAGGGCGCGGCGCGCCTGCGCACGGCATGGCGCGTCGGTGCGGCGCGGCGCTATCTCCTTTCGGTATCGGGTCTGGTCGATATTCTCGGTGTGTTCCCGGTGCCGATAGTGCTTGCCTGCGGCGCCGCGCCGGAAACCGCCTGGCTCCTGGCCTGCCTCTGGGTGCTCAAGCTCGCGCAGAATTCGCCCGGTTTCGCCCAGCTCGGCCGCGTGTTCGTGCTCGAAGCCAAGCCGCTGGCCAGCGTGCTGGTGCTGTTCCTCATCGCGTTGTTCCTCGCTTCCGCCGCCATGCATGTGATCGAGCGCGACGGCCAGCCGGCGGCGTTCGGCACACTGCCGGCGAGCTTGTGGTGGGCGGTGGTGACGCTGACCACCACCGGCTACGGCGATGAAGTGCCGCTGACGCATCTCGGCCATCTGCTCGGCGCCGGGGTGATGATCTGCGGCATCGCCACCTTCGGCTTGTGGACCGGCATTTTGGCCACCGGCTTTGCCGCCGAAAGTCGGCGGCGCAATTTCATCCAGACCTGGGACGTGGTCAGCAAGGTGCCGTTCTTCCAGACGCTCGATCCGGCGGCGATCACCGAGATCACCCACATGCTGCGCCGCGTGGAAATGCCCGCGCGCACCGCCGTCATCCGCCGCGGCAGGATCGGCGACTGCATGTACTTCATCGCCGCCGGCGAAGTGCAGGTCGACGTCGCGCCGGCGCCGGTTCGTCTTGGCGAGGGCACGTTCTTCGGCGAGCTGGCTTTGCTCGGCGACCAGGTCCGCACCGCCAACGTGTTCACGACCAAGCAATCGACGCTGCTGGTGCTCGATTTGGCCGATTTCCGCAAGCTGATGGTGCACCATGTCGAGCTTGCCAGCGCCATCGAGGCCGAGGCCGAGCGCCGGCTTGGCGAAATTCAGGGCCGGCGCGAACTGCATCTGCACGGCGGCACGACGTCGCCGTGATCTAACACCGCTCATTCCCGCGTTCTTTCCTTCAGCCCCATGACAATAACGCTCAATGAAACGCACGATCTGGCGCGACGCAGCTTCGTCGATAGCGCCAACGCGCCCGGCAGCGAATTTCCCATCCAGAATTTGCCATTCGGCGTGTTTAGCCCGGCGGCCGGACTGCCGCCGCGCGTCGGTGTGGCGATCGGCGATCAGATCCTCGACGTCGCCGCGGCCGCCGCTGCCGGCGCCGCGGCATTGTCGTTCGCCGGGCCCGCCGCCGAGGCGGCGAAAAATTGCGCAGCGCCGCGGCTCAATCATCTCATGTCGCTCGGGCCGCAGGTTTGGTCGGCGCTGCGGCTTTCGCTGTCGCGGGCGTTGAGCGTGGAGCATGGCGACGAAGACTTGCGCCGGCATCTCACGCCGATGGCGCAAGCGAAGATCGTATTGCCGGTGGCGATCGGCGACTTCACCGATTTCTACGCTTCGGTCTTTCACGCCACCAATGTCGGGCGCATTTTGCGCCCGGAAAATCCGCTGATGCCGAACTACAAATACGTGCCGGTCGCCTATCACGGGCGCGCTTCGTCGGTGTGCGTCAGCGGCACCCCGGTCAAGCGGCCGCAAGGCCAGCGCAAGCGCGCCGAAGATACCGCCCCGAGCTACGGGCCCTCGCGCAATCTCGATTTCGAGCTCGAACTCGGCTTCTATATCGGCGTGCCGTCCGCGCTCGGCGCGACTGTGCCTGTGGGCGCCGCAGCGGAGCATATCTTCGGCTTCTGTCTCCTTAACGACTGGTCGGCGCGCGATGTCCAGGGCTGGGAGTACCAGCCGCTCGGCCCGTTCCTCGGAAAGAATTTCGCCACCACCGTGTCGCCCTGGGTGGTGACGCGGGAAGCGCTGGCGCCGTTCCGCATTGCTGCGTTCGCGCGGCCGCAGGGCGATCCGGCGTCGCTTGATTATCTCGACGCGGCCACGGACCGCGCGCAGGGCGGCATCGCCGTCACGCTCGAAGCCTATATGGCGAGCGAGAAGATGCGCCGCGCCGGCATCGCGCCGCTGCGCATCACTCACGCCTCGTTCGCCACGACCTATTGGACCGTCGCGCAAATGGTCGCGCACCACGCCAGCAACGGTTGCAATCTGGTCACCGGCGATCTGTTCGGCTCGGGCACCGTGTCCGGCCCGGAGAAATCGAGCTGGGGCTGCCTCCTTGAATTGACCGCGCGCGGCCGCGAGCCGATCGCGCTGCCGGGCGGCGAGCAGCGCGCCTTCATCGAGGACGGCGACGAGATCGTCTTCCGCGGCTTTGCGGAAAAACCCGGTTATCCGCGCATCGGCTTCGGCGAATGCCGCGCGGTGATCATGCCGGCGGGGTGACACCGTCATTCCGGGGCGCACCGAAGGCGCGGGCCCGGGAAAGCCGATCCGCTTCGGGTGGCGGCCGGTAGCACACCTGCTATCCCCCGACGTTAATAACTGCCTATCGGAGCAGCGCTTGGGCATCTTCCCATATTCGCCGTACGACATCCCCGGCAGCGTCCGCTTTGGCTGGGCTGGCGGACTGGCCGGCCCAGGCCTGAATACGATCAATGTCGTTTTCCCTAACAGCGGCGTCGCGCATGGCTTGGGTCAGACCTCTTTGTACGGGATATGGAGCTGGAGCCGGGGCAGCTGGATCCGCCGCGGCGCGCGCGTAGGCGGTTGCGATGCTGCGGCCCGCACGTCCCGAAAACGCTCGGGTGACTATTGTCTCTTCGGGAAGCGTCCGGCCAATAGCATCGGCCCAGGCACCGGAAATTTTGGCTTCAGGGCACCGCAGAAAGGCTGTCCCAACTTGGACCGCCGACGCTCCCAATAGGAGAGCCGCAGCCACCCCGCGGCCATCGGCAATTCCGCCCGTTGCAACTACCGGAATTTTCACAGCGTCCACGACGGCTGGCAACAAGCAAAAAAGTCCGACCATGCGAGCTTCGGCTTTTGTCGCATCAAAGGCGCCTCGATGTCCGCCTGCCTCCATTCCTTGGGCGACTATAACGTCAGCACCCGCATCTTCAGCAGCCTTTGCCTCACTGACGGTCGTTGCAGTTGCAAACCACTTCACACCCTTGGCCTTCATTCGTGCCACAAAGTGATTGGGATATAGGCCCATGATTGAGGATACGATCGCTGGGCCTGCCGCAAGCGTAGCCTCGCATTGCGCATCGAAGTCGGGCAGATTGATGTCGCCGGCCGCTCGCTCGACCTCCGGCCCCCAATTGCGGAGGAAACGCCTGACGGCATCCTCGATCGCTACATCGCGCTTGGGAGGTTGATCGGGAATCCAAAGATTGAGCTGAAATCCACCGTTACTGCCTGCACGTACTTCCGACGCCCAAGCTTTGATCGCGGCCGGCTGCATCAAGAGCGCACCACAGCCTCCCAGTCCGCCGGCCTTAGCAATTGCAATAGCCAGCGAAGCCGGGCAAGCGCCGGCCATCGGAGCCATCAATATTGGCACGCGGATATTGAACTTCTCACAAAACGCGGTGGCCCGGCTGAGGGTTGAATGAATCGGCATGACGGCTACTCCACCGGTGCCCATTTTTGCAAGCGTTTGCCGGTATCGACCTCGCCCGTATAGAAATTGCCGCGCGTGTCGAACTTGCCGACATGCAGCCAGTGGAATTCGCCGGTCTCGCGGCCGGGGCGGCCGTAGTTGCCCAACACGACGCCGTCCGACCGGCGCACCGTCTCGATGACGTTGTTGGTGCCATCGATCAGCACGAAATACTTCTGCTTTTTGTCGAGTGGCGAGAACGAAAGCCCCCAGGCGGAGCCCGCCCCTTGGGTCTTCGGATCGAACACGAACTGCCGCACGAAGCCGCCGTCCTTGCGGAAAACCTGCACGCGATTGTTGCTGCGGTCGCAGACATAGACGAAGCCGTCCTTGCCGAGCGCGATGCAATGCACCGGATTGGCGAATTGCGGTGAATCGGGATCGTAAGGCGACAGAGTATCGTCGGTCGGCGGCTTGCCGTAGGCGCCCCACACCCGCTTGATCTCGCCGGAATCGCCGTCGAGCACCGCGACGCGATGATTGCCGTAGCCATCCGCGGCATAGATCTCGTTCGCCGTCTTGTCGTATTCGAGCGCGGCGACACCGCCGAACTGGCTCAAATCCGCGCTGTTGGTGAGCGGGCCGCTTTTGCCGATTTGTTTGACGAATTTGCCGTCGGTGGTGAACTTGAGCACCATCATGTCGGTCTTGCCGTTGCCGCTAAGCCATACGAAGCCCTTGGTGTCGACCAGGATGGCATGCTCTTGCAGCGGCCAGTCGTAGCCGAGATTGTCGCCGGGCCCGCCCCACGACTTCACCACGTCGCCCGCCTGGTTGAACACCAGCACCGAGGGCGCCGGCACGCAGCATTTGGAGCGTGGCGGATCAAGCGCCGCGCCCTTTTCATCGTCGGTCAGCGAGCGCGGCCGCTGCAACACCCAGATGTTGTCCTGCGCGTCGACGGCCATGCCGCCGACCTGGCCGAGGATCCAGTTGTTGTGCAGCGGCTTCGGCCAGAACGGATCGACCCGAAACGCCGGGCTTTGCGCCTGGGCGGGGAGGGCGCCGAGCAGCAATGCGCCGCAGGCCGCGAGCAGCCCGATCCCCGAGCGTGTGGGCGTCATGCCAAATTCCTCCCGCTCAATGAATCTCCGGCTCGGGGGTACGTTCCGTGCCTTCGAGGAAATCGAAGTCGCAGCCTTCGTCGGCCTGGCCGATATGGGCGGAATACATGGCGCCATAGCCGCGCGCGTAACGCGGCGGCGGCGCTTTCCAGGCGGTGCGGCGGCGCGCCAGTTCGTCGTCGCCGACATGCAGATGGATGCGGCGCGCGGCGACGTCGATCTCGATCTCGTCGCCGGTCTGCACCAAAGCGAGCGGGCCGCCGACAAAGCTCTCCGGCGCCACGTGCAGGATGCAGGCGCCATAGCTCGTTCCGCTCATGCGCGCGTCGGAGATGCGCACCATGTCGCGCACGCCGCCTTTGAGGAGTTTTTTCGGGATCGGCAGCTGGCCCCATTCCGGCATGCCGGGGCCGCCTTTGGGGCCCGAGTTTTTGAGCACCAGCACATGATCGGGCGTGACCTCGGGATCGTCGCGCTCGATTTCGCGCGCCATGTGTTCGTAATTCTCGAAAGCGATCGCCTTGCCGCGGTGCTTTAAGAAACGCTGCTCGGCGGCGGCGGGCTTCATCACGCAGCCGCGCGGAGCGAGATTGCCAGTGAGCACCGCGGTCGCGCCCTCGGCGTAAAGCGGCGCCGACAGCGGATGGATCACTTCGGGGAGATACACTTTCGCCCCGGCGATGTTATCGCCGAGCGCGCGGCCGGTGACGGTGAGGCAGGACAAATCGAGCAGTTCGGCCATCTCGCCCATCAGCGCGCGCAAGCCGCCAGCATAGAAGAAATCCTCCATCAGATATTTGCCCGACGGCGTGATGTTGGCGATCACCGGCACTTGCCGCGAAATCTCGTCGAAACGGGTTATGTCGAGCGCAATACCGGCGCGGCGCGCCATGGCGATGACGTGGATGATGGCGTTGGTCGAGCCGCAGAGCGCCATGTGGACGCGGATGGCGTTGTCGAACGCCGACGCCGTGAGAATCTGATCCGGTGTCAGCTCCTCCGACACCATATCGACGATGCGGCGGCCGGCGGCGGCGCACATGCGCGGATGATTGGCGTCGACCGCCGGGATCGACGACGCGCCGGGTAGGGTGAGTCCCAAAGCTTCGGCGATCGCCATCATGGTCGCCGCCGTGCCCATCACCATGCAGGTGCCGAACGAGCGCGCGATACCGCCCTCGATCTCGTTCCATTCGCTCTCGCCGATGTGGCCGGCGCGTTTCTCGTCCCAGTATTTCCAGGCGTCGGAGCCGGAGCCGAGCGTCTGGCCGCGCCAGTTGCCGCGCAGCATCGGCCCGGCCGGCACGTAGATCGCCGGCAGCCCCATCGAGATCGCGCCCATGATCAGCCCGGGCGTAGTCTTGTCGCAGCCGCCCATGAGGACTGCGCCGTCGATCGGATGGCTGCGCAGAATCTCCTCGCATTCCATGGCGAGGAAATTGCGGTAGAGCATGGTCGAGGGTTTGACGAAGGGCTCGGCGAGCGACATCGCCGGCAGCTCGATGGGAAAGCCGCCGGCCTGCCAGACGCCGCGCTTGATGTCTTCCGCCCGTTCGCGCAAATGGCCGTGGCAGGCGTTGATGTCGCTCCAGGTGTTGAGGATGCCGATCACCGGCTTGCCGGCCCAGTCGGCGCGGTCATAGCCGAGTTGCCGCAATCGCGAGCGATGGCCGAAGGCGCGCAGATTGTCGGGTCCGAGCCAGCGGTAGCTGCGCAAAGTCTCGGGCGATTTTTTCTTGCCGGAGGTCATGGGAGAGATCGTTTCCGGGAAAAGAGTAGCACGCATTATCTTGGCCCTGGAGGGCAGGGTGAAATGATTTCGTTCTCGCGGCGCGTTTTTGCGCCCGAGCTATGTCGACCACGACGCCACAACGGCCCAAGCTCTTTAAGATTCGCCCCCCGAAGGGAGGCGGAGCGCCGAAAGGCGCAATGGTCTTTGGTCCGCGCCACACATCCAGACGTTGCCGCCTGAATGTGCGCGGGCGCGGAAGCGCGCCGTTATCGGAGGCGCGCTCGCCTTCCGGCGCTTCGCCGCGGCGCTTGTCCCGGCGACCGAACGCCAGGACTCAGCCCAGGCCGCGCTTCACGCGAGCGGGAGGACGCACGTGTTAACCCGCGCCGCCAATCGCGCTTAAGCGGAGCACACCGCGCGCCGGTCGTCATGCCGGCGGGGACGATGCCCGGACCGCCCGGGAGCGGGGTTACAAGCCCCACCCGCAGGAACCGCACTCGCTCCGCAATCAGGTGTGTCTCGAGATCACGTCCCTCGATGAGCGAGATGAAATAGTGATATCATAATCGGTGACGTTAGTCAAGCGGCGCGTCTCAGGTATAGTGACGTCCTTTTTCTGCAAAGAACGAGCTTCGCGATGTGCTGCGGCGGCCGCTAGAAATGGGGGCGCGAGCCGCGGCGAGCGACGGCAAAGAAGAAGCCGCAAAGCGAGGCGGTCTGGCGTCTCACCGCATTTGTTCGGGTTTCGCGGGGCGGCCGGCGGCGCTCGCGAGTTTCAGCCATTCGGCCGCCATCTCGCGTTGAATGGAGCGCGATTCCTGCTCTTTTGCCGCGGCTACCATTTGCAAGCAATGGGCAGCATAGCGCGCGTATTCTTTGCGCTTTTCATTCATCGCCATAATCCCCTCCGGAACTCCACACCGCGGGAAATCTTGGGCACGTTACCAGGATGAATCTGGTCAAAATTGACCACATTTCAAAACCGGCCAGCGCCCGCTCGGCCGTTTGCGCAAGTCTATAATTGCCCGTTTTATCAGCCGCGCGCGCTGGCGGCCTGCGGCACGGCGCCTTGCCGCTTGGCCATTTCCTCGGCCACCAGCTCCTTTTTCGACAATTTGCCGACCGGCGTCTTCGGCAGGCTGGCGCGGATTTCCATCTCGGTCGGCATTTCGTATTTGGCGAGCTTGTCGGCGAGGAAGGCTTTCAGCTCGTCGATGCCGAGCGGCGCTTGTCCCGGTTTGAGCGCGATGAAGGCCTTGGCCGACTGGCCGCGATAGGTATCCGGGATGCCGATGACGGTGACCTCGGCGACGCCCGGATGCTCGTAGATCGCTTCCTCGATGTTGCGCGGGAACACGTTGAAGCCGCTGGACAGGATCATGTCCTTCTTGCGGTCGACGAGTGTGACGAAGCCGTCCCGGTCGATGAAGCCGATGTCGCCGGTATGAAAGCGGCCGCCGCGAAAAGCTTCCGCGGTCTCTTCCGGCTTGTTCCAGTAGCCCTTCATCACCTGCGGCCCGGTGAAGCAGATTTCACCGCGCTCGCCAACCGGCAGCACTTTGGTGCCGGTCGCGAGATCGACCACTTCCAAAACGGTATGCGGCGCCGGCAGGCCGACGGAGCCTTGCCGCGCCGCTCCGTCTTTCACCTGAAGCGTGCCCAAGGGCGCGGTTTCGGTGAGGCCGTAGCCTTCCCGCGGGGAGCGGCCGGTGAGCGCTTCGAAGCGTTGCAGTACATCCATCGGCAATGGCGCCCCGCCGGAGACCCACATCGTCACCGAGGAGAGGTCAAAATCCTTCACCTTGGGATGATTGACCAAAGCCGTGTACATGGTCGGCACCGCCGGAAACACGGTGATCTTTTTGCGGGCGATGTCGGCGAGCACCCGGTCCGGATCGAAGCGGATGTGCATCACCATCTGCGAACCGGTGGCGATTCCGACCACCATGAGGAAGGTCAGGCCGAAGATGTGGAACAGCGGCAAGATTGCCAGCGCCTTTTGCGGTTCTTCATCGGGGCCCAAGCCGTTCCAGTGCGAGTAGATATTGAGCACCGCGCAAAAGTTGGCGTGCGTGAGCATCGCCCCCTTCGGCTGGCCGGTGGTGCCACCGGTATATTGCAGCACCGCGACCTCGTCCTCGAGCGGGCCGTGCGGGTGACGCGTGAACGCGCCGTCATTGGCAATCAGCGCTGAAAAATCGATTTCGCGGCCGGCGCCGCCGACGCGCTCCGCCGCGGGCCCGAATGCCGCCGCCGCGATCGGGGCGGGGAGGAAGTCGGCGATGCTGCACACCACCAAAGTTTCGAATTTGGCGGTGCCCTTGAGCGCCGCGATTTGCGGGTAGAGCATCGGCAGGCCGAGCGTGATCATGACTTTCGTCTCGGCGTCCTCGATCTGATATTTGAGCTCGCGCGGCGCCAGCAGCGGACTGAAATTGACCACGCGGCCGCCGGCCATTAGCACGGCGAAGAAGGCGATGACGAAATGCGGCATGTTCGGCAGGTGCAATCCGACATGCACGTCGGGGCCGACGCCGAGCGCCTGCAAACCCTTGGCGGCCCGCGCCGTCAGCTCGTGCAACTCGCGAAGGGTGAAGGTGCGATCGTAGAAGTCGATGGCTATGCGGTCCGGCCATTTGGCCGCCGCCTTTTCCAGGAGGCTTTCCAGCGCCACCGGCGGCGGCAGTGCTACGTCCCAGGACACGCCCTGCGAATAGGATTTCTCCCAAATGTGGGCCATTCGCCGTCCTCCCTCGCGGACATCTGCCGCGTGCGGCAATGCCCGTTGTTGTTGTTCGCCGCTACACTAGCGGGCGGCGCGTGTGCCGTCGATGGGGCGCGCCGACACTACTGAATCGTCATGGCCGGGCTCGTCCCGGCCATCCACGTCTTTAGGGTTGCGTTGCTCATAAGACGTGGATGCCCGGCACAAGGCCGGGCATGACGCAGGAGAGTCACGCGGCGACGACCAAATTCCCGAACTTCTTCAAATTCGCTTTCTGCCTGTCGTTGCGCGGCGGCAGCTTGAACAGCCGCGTGGCGGTGCCGCCCAGAATGTTGTGCTTGGCCTTCTCGGACAGAAACGGCAGGTCCCAGATCGTCGCCGGCAGGTCGAAATCCCAGTGCGGATAGTCGGATGCGTAGAGGAGCTGCGTTTCCGCGCTGATCATGCGGAACGTCGTCTCCATCGCGTCGTAATCCTGGATCTCCATCGGCTGCGACGAGTAATACATGTCGCGCATGTAATCCGACGGCTTCTTTTTCAGCAGCGGACATTCCGACGGCCGCAGCATGTATTCGTGGTCGAGCCGCTGCATCAGGAACGGCACCCAGGCGAGGCCGGATTCCATCCAGATCACCGGCAGCTTGGGAAAGCGCTCGCCGATGCCGTTGATCACCCAGTTGGTGCAATTGACGATGTTGTACCAGGTGAAGCCGAGCGCGTGCACGGAGATGAAGCGGTTGCAGCTTTTGAAGCTCGTCTCGTTCCAGTTCACGCCGGAATGGAAGGCGATGGCGAGGCCGCGCTCCTCCATCGCCCGGTACACCTTCATGTAGGCATTGTCATGCACGCCCATATTGGAGCGCACGGTGGTGATCATGAAGCCGCCGACGTGTTTGCGATCGCCGAA
>Ga0302325_10003207_pt1 | contig 38864 bp, 35 predicted proteins | sample Palsa_T0_2_FD_201948 | JGI IMG/M metagenome (GOLD analysis project Ga0302325, IMG submission 201948) | Peat permafrost microbial communities from Stordalen Mire near Abisko, Sweden - Palsa_T0_2 | ecosystem: Environmental > Terrestrial > Soil > Palsa > Peat permafrost | place: Sweden: Abisko...
AGCTCGCCGACAATTCGCTGGGTGAAGCGATGAACGCGCTGCTGCGGCCCGGAGATCAAGCGACGGCTGAAGTGCATGCGGTGGTCACGACCGAACAGCAGTTGTTCGCGCGGGGCGCATCCTTGCCAGATGCCGGCAGTGCGCTGAGCTCCTGGCTGCCGCCGGGGCCGGCCGCGGTCGCCGACTATCCCACCGTGCTGCTCAGCGGATCCTGGCTGTCGCAGGAGCAGGTGACGGCGGGCAGCGAGTTCGCCCGGTTCATGCACAAATCCGATCAGCTGGCCGAGCTGGCCAAGGCGGGCTTCCGCGTTGAGGGAGTCAAGCCGCCCAGCAGCGATGTCACAGGATTCCCGGCGCTCACGTCGACGCTGTCGGTGGGTGACGACGCGGTGCGTGCCACGTTGGCGAATACCGTGGCGGCTCCGTCCAGCGCGCCCGCGGCGATCATCATGCTCGAGCAGTCGATGGTCACCGACGAAGGCGGCAAGACCCGGTTGGGCAATGTGGTCGGTGCGCTCGACAGCCGGATCAAAGCGTTGCCGCCCAACGCCGTGATCGGGCTCTGGACGTTCGACGGCAAGGAGGGCCGAACTGAGGTGTCGGCCGGACCGCTCGGCGACCCCGTCGACGGTCGGCCGCGGTCCGACGCGCTGACGGCGGCACTGGATCGCCAGCATGCCTCGTCAGGTGGTGCGGTGTCATTTACCACGCTGCGGCTGATCTACCAGGGCGCACAAGCCAACTTCCATGCCGGACAGACGAATTCAGTCTTGGTGATCACCGCCGGGCCGCACACCGATCAGAGCCTCGGCGGCGAGGGCCTGCAGGATTTCATCAAGCGCAGCGCCGACCCGGCAAAGCCAGTAGCGGTCAATGTCATCGATTTCGGGTCCGATTCCGACCGGGCGACCTGGGAGGCTGTCGCGAAGCTCTCCGGTGGTAGCTATCAGAATCTCGCCACGTCGGCGTCGCCCGAATTGTCCACCGCCGTGACCAACTTCCTGAGCTAACTGGCCCGCCACTGCGAGCAGTCGCGCTGGGCACTCGCCGTTGGCAGCAGTAGCAACCAGATACCACACAAATCACGCATCTCACCAGTGACGCAGCTTGCTACGGCAAAGGCCTCGGCGCGCTGGCGTGCACCTGTTCCCGACTTAAAAAACACTGAATTTTTGCTGAGGAATTTGAGCTAGGTCTGATACAGTCGCGCTCGTGATATGACGCGCATCACAGCTGGTGAACATCTAAAGGAGATGGTCATGGAACAAGCGTTACGCCCCTATGCCGCCGCTGGTGTCGCCTTGCTAGGCGCCAGCATGATTGCTATCACTCAGGTGGTGACATCGCCGGCGTTACCCGACATCCAGACGTCCGCGGTCAAACTCGTCGATACCGAGGCCGACGCCTTCGCGGTTCTGTTCAATGTTCTGGACCCTGGCGCGTTTACCGACGGCATCTCCGCAACGCCCACCGACACCATTGGTGACCTTGCCGTATCTCTGGACAATGTCATTGATCTAGGCGGGGCGCCCTATATCACCACGGCCGACACCCTCGCTACCGACATTCTTCCGTTGCTGGACATAACCAGCCTGTTCAGCGGCGTAACCACTTCGCTCGACGGCCTTTTGAGCGACCTGGCCAGCTTGCCCGACCTGACCACCGTGCTGAGCGACCTGAGCAGCGTGCTGACCGAACTGGGTAGCCTTCCTACAGCCACTGATATCGCGGATGACGTGATCAGTGCTCTGACCGGCACGAATGGTGCGCTGACCACTATTGAGACCGACATAACCAACCTGCCCTCATTACTGCTCGGCGACCTCACCGGCTCGGGTGATCCGCTTGCCGTTATTGAGACCGACCTGAGCAGCCTGCTAACGACCGATACCACCATCACGGGCGATCTCACGACTATTTCGGGCGAGCTCACGACTATTACGGGCGACCTAACTGGCCTCCTTACCCACTTCGGCATCTAAGGCCGCGGTCCGACTGCCGGGGCCGCTTGGCCCCAGCGTCGGCGCTGCGTTTCAGGCAGGGCTTACGCGTAGGACTCCACCGGCGGGCACGAGCAAACCAGGTTGCGGTCGCCGTAGGTGCCGTCGATGCGGCGCACCGGCGGCCACACCTTGGGCCGGAAGCCCTTTCCGAGCGGGTAGGCGGCCACTTCGCGGGTGTACGGGTGTTCCCACTTGTCGACGAGCAGGCATTCGGCGGTATGCGGCGCGCCCCGAAGCGGATTGTCCTCCACCGGCCACTCGCCGGCGCCCACCTTGTCGATCTCGCCGCGAATAGCGATCATGGCGTCGCAGAACGCGTCGATCTCGGCCAGGCTCTCGCTCTCGGTGGGCTCGACCATCAGCGTGCCCGCGACCGGGAAACTCATGGTCGGTGCGTGGAAGCCATAGTCCGCCAAGCGTTTTGCAACATCGTCGACGGTCACGCCGGTCGACTTTGTGATCGGCCGCAGGTCGAGGATGCACTCGTGGGCGACCATGCCGTTCTCGCCCGTGTACAGCACCGGGTAGTACTCGTCGAGCCGGCGGGCGATGTAGTTGGCCGAGGCGATCGCCGTCAACGACGCGGCCCGCAGACCGGGCGCGCCCATCATCCGGATGTACGCCCAGCTGATCGGGAGAATGGATGCCGACCCGTAGGGCGCCGACGACACCGGCGGACCAGCAGGCAGTTCGGGCGCCAGTGGATGGCCGGGCAGGAACTGGGCCAGATGCGAGCGCACCGCCACCGGCCCGACACCCGGACCGCCGCCGCCGTGCGGAATGCAGAACGTCTTGTGCAGATTCAGGTGACTGACGTCGCCGCCGAACTTCCCCGGCCTTGCCAGTCCGACCAGAGCGTTCAGGTTGGCACCGTCGATGTAGACCTGGCCACCGGCGTCGTGGACGGCCGCGCAGATGTCGGCGATGTCCTGCTCGAACACACCGTGCGTCGACGGATACGTGATCATCAGCGTCGACAGCCGGTCGGCGTGCTCGCTGACCTTGGCGCGCAGGTCGTCGAGGTCGACATCGCCGTTGGACCGGCAGGCCACCACAACCACCCGCATACCGGCCAGCGCGGCGGACGCGGCGTTGGTGCCGTGCGCGCTGGACGGGATCAGGCACACGTCACGCTGCGGTTCGCCGCGGCTGGCGTGGTAGGCGTGGATGGCCAGCAGGCCGGCGTACTCGCCCTGCGACCCGGCATTGGGCTGCAACGACACCGCGTCGTAGCCGGTCATCTGCACCAGCCAGGTTTCCAGATCGGCGATCAACCGCCGCAGACCCTGGGTGTCCGCCGCCGGCGCGAACGGGTGCTGACGCGAGAACTCCGGCCAGGTGATGGATTCCATTTCGGCCGCGGCGTTGAGCTTCATCGTGCACGAGCCGAGCGGAATCATGCTGCGGTCCAACGCAAGATCCTTGTCGGCCAGCGCGCGCAGGTAACGCATCATCGACGTCTCGGTGCGGTATTTGATAAACGCCGGGTGGGTCAGGAAGTCCGAGGTCCGGTTGATGATGCCCGCGCATACCGAGTCGGTCGACGTCACTCCGAACGCGCTTAGCACCGCCGCCACATGGGCGTCGGTCGTCACTTCGTCGCAGGTCACCGACACGTGGTCGTCGTCCACCCGCCACAGGTTGATGTTCGTGGCCTTGGCGGCGGCGATCACGTCGTCAGCGCGGCCGGGAACCCGGGCCACGACGGTGTCAAAGTACTTGTCGTGCATCAGCGCATCGCCGAGTGCGGCGGCGATCGTCTCGGCATGGCCGTGCACGCGCCGCGCGATGCCGGCCAGTCCGTCGGCGCCGTGGTAGCTCGCGTACATCGCGGCCATCACAGACAACAGCACCTGAGCGGTACAGATGTTGCTGGTCGCCTTATCCCGGCGGATGTGCTGCTCGCGTGTCTGCAGCGCCAACCGGAAGGCGGGCGATCCGTCAGCGTCGACGGAAACACCGACCAGCCGGCCGGGCAGTTGGCGGGCGTGTTGACCGTGCACCACCAGGTATCCGGCGTGTGGGCCGCCGAATCCCATTGGCACACCGAAACGTTGAGTGTTGCCGAACGCCACGTCGGCGCCGATATCCCCCGGTGGTGTGATCAGCGTCAGCGCCAGCAGGTCGGCGCCGATGGCGACCAGCGCGCCGCGATCGTGTGCGTCGGCGACCAGTGCCGACCAGTCGGTGACCCGGCCGCTGGCGCCGGGCAGCTGAGCGATGACACCGAAGAAGTCGCCGTCCGGAAGGCCATCACGCAGGTCAGCGGTGACGATCTCGATGCCCAGCGGCTCGGCGCGGGTGGCGAGCACCGCGGCGGTCTGCACGAATACGTCCACGTCGACGGCCAGTTTGTTGGCCTTTCCTCGCACTGCGCGGTGCATCAGCGTCATCGCCTCGGCGGCGGCGGTGCCCTCGTCAAGCATCGATGCGTTGGCCACTTCGAGACCGGTCAGGTCGGCGACCATGGTCTGGAAGTTCAGCAGCGCTTCCAGCCGCCCCTGGCTGATCTCCGGCTGGTACGGCGTGTAGGCCGTGTACCAGGCGGGGTTCTCCAAGATATTGCGCAGCAACACCGGCGGCGTATAGGTGTCGTAGTAGCCCTGCCCGATCATCGATACCGCGACGGTGTTCGCGTCGGCCAGCGCCCGCAGCTCAGCCAGCGCTTCGGCCTCGGAGGCCGCCGGCGGCAGCTGATCCAGACCTGGCGCCGATCCGGAGTCGGTCAATGCGTCGAGGATCCCGGCAGGCAACGCGCGGCCGGCCAACTCCTCCAGGGAGCCGACCCCGATGACCTCGAGCATCGCCGCGACGGCTTCGCTGTCCGGGCCGATGTGCCGGTCGGCGAAACGTGGGTTGGTGTAGTCGGACATTGGCGAGCTCCTGACGACGGCAGAGGAACTAAGGTCCTCCCCCTCTGTCGTCTACCCGAACCGGGCGCCTGAGAGATTCGACATCTGCATGTCTTTCCCCATGGGCGGGCGACCCGAGTCGAGGTCACCGCTTTCCAGAGGCATCGGGGTCCGGCGCGGTCCGGGTGCCTGAGAGGTTGACGGAGAGGTATTGCTCCTTCGGCGTCCGTGGCTGGCGACCACGGAACTCTCCCGCGCTAGAACGATGCAGTGTCGAGTCTACCGAGTAACGGCCGCCGGCACAGCCGGCGGCGGAGATGAGGAAAGGCCGGGGTCAGCCGATTTTGCGGTCGCGGTGCTTGCGACGTGAGGCCAGCTCGTCTTCCGGCGCGGCGATCGATTCGCCGTCGTCGGCCCGTTCGCCGGGGAAGTCAGCGATCGCACCGGTCAGCTCGCGCATCGCCCCGGAGACGGCAATGCCGAACACGCCCTGCCCGCCCTGCAGCAGGTCGACGACCTCTTCGGCCGAGGTGCACTCGTAGACCGTGGTCCCGTCGGAGAACAGCGTGATGTTGGCGAGGTCCTGCACGCCGCGCTGGCGCAGATGGTCGACCGCGACGCGGATGTTGTGCAATGAGATCCCGGTGTCGAGCAACCGCTTGACGATCTTGAGGACCAGGATGTCTTTGAACGAGTACAACCGTTGGCTCCCGGAGCCGGCTGCGCTGCGGATTGACGGCACGACCAGTGACGTGCGGGCCCAGTAGTCCAATTGGCGATAGGTGATACCCGCGATTTGGCACGCGCTCGGGCCGCGGTAGCCGACCAGTTCGTCGGGTACTGAGTCATCGGGAAACAAGCCGGCCTGCACGGGTTCGCTGGAGACGCGGATCGCCTGATCGGAGCGGTTTGCTGCACTGTCGTCGAGCGCGGTCACTGACTCGAGATCCAGTTGATCTTGGCGTGGCTGGTCTCCCACGGGTGCTTCCTCTCGCCGATCGCGCTCGTAACGGGCTGCCGGTTTCCGCGGTTGCTCAATCGAGTGCTTGTGAGCATACGCTTTTCGACCCGCTGTGGTGTTCGTAGAACTATTCAATCGAAATCAAAGTATGGCGGTCATGGCGGTGACTCCACGCTATCCAATGGGCGTGTCGAGGTCGAACTCGCAGATGAGACGCATCCGTGATATTAACGGCTTAGCCACGCCTTTACTCGACAGACTCCTGCCGCATTGCCCGCAGGCTCGTGCTGGATTGCCCGCGCTCCGGCTGGATTGCGCGTCTCCTCAGCGCGCCGCGGCGGCGCGCATCGTCAGCGGCCTAGGTGGCCTTGAAATCATCGGGTGAGACGCTGTCCAGAAATTCCTTGAACTTCTCCACCTCGTCCTCACGGACGGCGGTGGAGGGTTCTTCGTCGTTCTCGTCGGGAATCAGCAAACCCGCCTCCGCGAGCACCGCTTCCTCGACGTAGATCGGCACGCCCGCCCGTAAAGCAATGGCCACCGAGTCCGATGGCCGCGCCGAGACAGTGATGTTTCGGTCGAAGATCAAGTCGGCGTAGAAGGTGCCTTCCTGCAAGTCGACGATTCGCACCTCTTTGAGCGAATGGCCAAGTGCGGCAATGAGATCTCGAATCAGGTCATGCGTCAGCGGCCGCGGCGGCTCGACTCCCTGCTGCTCAAGGGCGATCGCTGCGGCTTCGGATTGGCCGATCCAGATCGGCAGGTACCGGTCACCGTTGGCCTCGCGCAGCAACAGCACCGGCTGGTTCTGCGGCTGCTCGACGCGAATGCCGACGACGCGAACTTCACCCATCTGTGTCTGCCCTCCGCACGTGCTGCCGTGTCCAAAATCAGACCTGCGCCGACGGAGCGGTGCAAACACCAAGCCGCCGAACGCAAGCTGTGTCCGAAGTCTAGTCCTTCAGCGCTGCAGAACGTCGCGCACTGCTGACTTCATCAACGAGGTGTGCAGCGTGATCGCCAGTGCGGCGACTTCGCGTGCAAGGTCGTCGGCGCGGTCACGGGCGCCGGCTTTACCGGCCTTGACGAGAGGCCCGGCGATCTGCGCGATCAGGTCGGATTGCCGGTCGGCGGCTGAGCGGAACGCCCGCAGGTGACGTGGTTCGACCCCGTACTCGGCGAGCGCCCGGGCGCACTGCAGGATCACCACCGAGTGCTCGTCGAAAAAGCCGCCCGGCCCGGTGGTGATGACTCCCGCTTTGAGTAGCGCCGTCAACAGCTCGCCGTCCACCCCCGACCGTTCCAGCAGGTCCTCCCGGCTCAGCCGGATGCGGGTCGCCGCCACCGCCGCCGGGTCAGTGGTCAGTGCCGCCCGCGCATCGTCGCCGACCGACACCAATCGCGGTACACCGTAAGGTGATCCGGCCAGTGGCAGCTCGCCGTCGGGATGGGCGTCCAGCTGCGCCTTGATCACCTTCAACGGCAGGTACTGGTCACGCTGTGCGGTCAGAATGAAGCGCAGCCGTGCGCAGTCATACGCGGTGAAGCGGCGATAGCCGGAAGCCGCGCGCTGCGGCGTGACGAGACCCTCGGCCTCCAAGAATCGGATCTTGGAGATCGTCACATCTGGGAAGTTCGGCCGTAGCAGGTCGAGAACCGCTCCGATCGACATCCCGCTCAGTGCGGGGGTCTGCGGCGCGGTCACTAGCTTCCGGGCCCTCCGTTGTCGTCACCGACCTTGGGTCCGGTCAGAAAAACCAACCGGAATTTCCCGATCTGAACCTCGTCGCCGTTTGCCAGCACGGCCGAATCGACCGGCTCCCGGTTGACGTAGGTGCCGTTGAGGCTGCCGACGTCCACGACGTGGAACTCGTCTGTTTCCAGACGGAATTCAGCGTGCCGCCGGCTGACGGTGACGTCATCGAGGAAGATGTCGCTGTCGGGATGGCGGCCCGCCGACGTGGTCGGCTGGTCGAGCAGGAAGCGAGAACCGGCGTTCGGTCCCCGTTTGACGACCAGCAACGCCGAACCGACTGGCAGGCCTTCGACGCCGGACACCGAGGTTTCGCTGCCCGTGTGCGCAGGAGCGTCCAGTTCATTGAGGAAGTCGGCGCGGAAGACAGATGTCGTCTCCACCGTGACTTCATCAGAGGTCTGGTCGTTGTCCTTGTCCGTCACCCGCTGCTCCTCACTGGCCGCTGCTGCGTCGTCTGGTTGGGTCTGCTCGACCGGCTTCCCACCCGCTGTGACCGTCGATGTGTCGACCGTACCGCGCACAGGAGCCCAATGTGCCGTCCCTCGCCGGATCGGCGGCGACATCTGATCGCCGTCCGGTCCGGCATGCATTGTCGCCGGGCGCAGGGAACGATAACAAGGGTCATTCGGCCAGCGTGCTGCGGTAGGCCTCGGCGTCCAGCAGCTCCGCGAAGCCTTTCTCGAGGGCATCGGCCTCGACCTGGAGATCAAGCAACCAGCCGCCACCATACGGTTCGCTGTTGACCAGCTCGGGGCTGGCTTCCAGATCATCGTTGACGGCAACGACTTTCGCCGAAACCGGTGCATACAAATCCGACACTGACTTGGTCGACTCCACCTCGCCGAAGGCCTCCCCCGCGGTCAGGTCAGTACCTACATCAGGCAGCCGGACAAACACGACGTCGCCCAGGGCCGACTGGGCGAAGTCCGTGATCCCTACCCGGACGATGTCGTCCCCGGTTCGCCGAACCCACTCGTGGTCGGCGGTGTAGTGCAAATCAGGAGGAGTTTCGCTCACGGCATTCCTGTTCTGGTCGGTGGCTACTTGACTGGCTGAGCGTATTGGCGCGGTTTTGGTTGCCGCAAGGCGGTGATGTCCACCTTGTCGACCTGTTGCACCGACATGGTGCCGCCGACACGCTTCACGCTGTCCACCGCCCCGCCGGGAATGTTCATCGCCGCGGCGAGCGTCGGTGGATCGCCAATGGCGACAACCGAATACGGTGGCATGATGGTTTTTCCGTCGACTGTCAGCGCGCCAGGGGCGCCGACGATCCAGGTGTCGACGCCGGCTCGCACCGCCTGGTGCGCGTCGCTGATCTGGATCGCCTCGGCCCCCGCGGCCCGTAACTCGTCGAGCACATCGAGCATCGCCTGCGGCGACACGCCCGGACCGGGGTCTTCGATCCGCACCGTGACGCCGGGGCCGGTGGCCCCGACGGTGCCGATCAGGATCGACAACGCCGCCAGCCGGGCCTCGGCATTCTGGATGGCCGCCTGGTCGCTGCTGCCCGAGGCCCGCAGTGCGTTCAATGAACGCTGCAATTCGGCGACTTCGGTGCTCAGCGTGGCTTCGCGTTGATGCAAGGAGTCCAGCAGCACCAGGAGGTCCGCGGGACGGGCGGTATCCAGCGAGTCGCCGGACGTGGTCTGGTGCACCTGGGTTGCGATGGCGACACCCAGCAGCAGACACAACGTGACGGCCAGCGTGCCGAAGACCGTGCGGCCGCGCCGTCGCACACCGAGAAATCCGCGGGGCCGCAAATCGCCGATCGCGGGTTGCGGCTGATGCGGCCCCAGTTCATGCCGGCCGCGCTGGGCAGCCTCGTCGGCACCGTGCTCGTTGTGCTGCGCGGTGGTCTCGTCGGCTGCGGGATCTGGGTCGGTCATGTCGGTTCGTGCCCGTCAAGCCCCAAATAGTCGACGCCGCAGTGCGGCGGCGTTGCCGAAGATGCGGATACCGAGCACGACGATGATCGCGGTCGACAGCTGTGTGCCGACGCCCAATTGGTCACCGACGTAGACGATCACCGCGGCGACCACCACGTTGAAGACGAACGACACCACGAAAACTTTCGGGTCGAAAATCCGTTCCAGGTAGGCCCGCAATCCACCGAACACCGCGTCAAGTGCGGCGACCACCGCGATCGGCAGATACGGCTGGACGGCCTCCGGCACGCTGGGATGGAAAACCAGGCCCAACACGATGCCGATGACCAGCGCTGCGATACCAATCATCGACGCTCTGCTCCTGTAGTTCGGACTTTTCGCACTACGCTTTTCCGCACTATGAACCAACCTGTTTGGCGAACTTGACATCTCGGACTGCCCCAGCGGGCAGCGTGAGGCCGTCCCGGGCGCTGACGCTGACGCTGACGCCGTAGGAGGTCTCCAGGAGCCGTAGCCGGCGCAGGCCTGGACTGTTGCCGAACACATCCTGCATGGAATGCGGCGGTCCGACCGCAAGAGCCGTATACGGGCTGCTGATGGGGTTATTGTCGACCAGAATCGCACCTCCCGCCTGCCGGATGGTCACGTTCGGCCCGATCCGGACTCCGCCGACGGAGATCGCCTCGGCGCCGCTGGCCCACAACGAATTCACCACGAGCTGCAGGTCGCGGTCGAGGATGATCTGCTGACTGCCGGGGACCCGCTGTTTGGACACATCGGACAGGTTCGGTCCCACACCGGGGTCGGTGACCGTCACGCTCAGGCCCGGACCGGCGACCGGGGTGCTCGCGGCGGCCAGGCCGAGCCGGTCCAGGTTGGCCAGCAGCCGCCGGCCGGCGGCGTCTTCGGCCAGCGCCCGTCGCTGAACGTCATCGCGTTGCGCGGTCAGCGCGTTGCGCCGCGCGGTCAGCTCACCCGTCGTCGCCTCCTCCGAACGCACGCTAGACGCCAGCACCCGTTGCGCCGCACTGACTCCCGGTGCGACCAGCCGAGCCTGGGCGACAGCCGCGGCGAACACCGCGGCGACCAGCAACGCGGCCAGCGCTTGCCAGACCCAGCCTTGGACACGGGCTCGACTGGTCCGCGGCTCACCGGAGCGATCCCGCTTGGCGGCCGCGGCCGCGTAACCGGGATCGAGATGCTCGGAGAGCAAGGCACGCAGCAGCGACGGCACCGGGAGCAGCTGTGGCCGCTCCGCAACGTGTGCGCTGAGGCCTGCAGTGGGGTCGTAGCCGCCGAGTGCCTGGTCACCCATCGGCGTCCGCCCTTGTCGGCGAGCGGTTTTCGCGGGCCTTCGCCGGCGGCATCCGGCGGAGCACCAAGACCACCTGGACCGCGTACACCACGAACGACCACAGGTACATGTACATGCCCCAGATCAAAAACGCCCAGCCGAAGGCCAGCACGACACGACTCCACAGCGCATCCCACTGACCCAGCAGGATCAATGGAAAGGCCGACATCAGCGAGAACGTCGCGGCCTTACCCACGTAAACCACCGGCAGTGCGGTGATGCCGCGGGTACGCAGGAGTGGCATCTCGGCGGCCAGCAGCAAGTCGCGCGCCAGCAGGATGGCGATAATCCACCACGGCACGATGCCGCGCAGTCCGAACACGATCGGAATCGTCACCATGTAGAGCCGGTCGACCGCCGGATCCAGATACTCCCCGAGCCGCGACGATTGGTTCAGCAGCCGGGCGATCTTGCCGTCCGCCCAGTCAGACGCGCCGGTGAACATCAGGATGGCCACGGCCCAGGCATCGGACCGGGCGACCAGCAGCAGGTAAATGAAGACCGGGATCAGCGCCAGTCGGATTCCGCTGAGCACGTTGGGCACCGTCAGGAGCCGGTCGTGTGCGGACCTCTGGTTCATCAGCGGAAGATGCCGGGCAGGCTCAACGCCGACAGCGACTCGTCCGCCAACGGGTTGTCGTGCACCATGTACGTCCACGTCGACGTCGGACGGGCCAGCTTGGACAGATCCACGCCGGGCTCGTCCTCGATCGCCGGCGAGGTTTCGAATGTCTGCTGGGCCGCTTCGATCGCGTCGGCGGCCAGCGATGCGAACGCATCTACGGCCATCCGGTGAAATTCGTCGAGCGGGTCCTGCCGTCCAAGGGCACGCAGATGGATGCTTTCCCGGATGTCGGCCAGGTAAGCGAGGTGATCGGCCCAGCCCCGGTCGAGGTGATACAGCATGATCAGCCGGCAGATCTTTTCCAGACGATCTTCCGAAAGGCCCACTGAATCTCCAGCGAGCTCGGCATAACGGTCAGGCGCCAATTCGGCGAGCTCTTCGCGGGCTGCGGCGGTGCTCAGCAGCGTGTTGCGACGGTCGACCAGGATGGCGCGCTGCTGAGCGATCAACTGGTTGTAGCGCCAGGTGTTCGCGTGTACGTCCAACAGCCGGCCCTCGGCGACCCGCTGGGCATGCTCCAGCAGTGCGGCGACCTTCGAGCTGACGATGCGGCCGTCCTCGTCGGTTTGCGTCGGCAGCTTGTTGGGTTCGAGATTGGCCGCGGCAACGTCGTCTTCCCAACTGGAGAAGAACACCGACGAACCCGGATCGCCCTGACGGCCGGCACGGCCGCGCAGTTGGTTGTCCAGTCGTTCTGTGTGATACCGGCCGGTGCCGACCACGTGCAGACCACCCAGCTCGACCACCTCTTTTTTCTCAGGGTCGTTGTCGCCTACGCCGGAGCCGCCGAGCCGGATATCGGTGCCGCGCCCGGCCATCTGTGTCGACACCGTGACCGCCCCGAGCTTGCCGGCCTCGGCGATCACGCTGGCCTCTTCGGCGTCGTTCTTGGCGTTGAGCACCACGGCCGGGACACCGCGGCGCTGCAGCCGCTCGTGCAGTTCTTCGGACTCGGCGACATCGTGGGTACCCACCAGGACGGGTTGGCTCGTCTCATGCCTGTCGATGATGTGCGCGATGATCGCGTCGATTTTCGCCGCGGCGGTGATGTAGACCCGGTCGGTTTCGTCCTCGCGGATATTGGGGGCGTTCGGTGGGATCGGGGAAACACCGAGCTTGTAGAACTGGCGCAGTTGCTCGCCTGCGGCCAGCGCGGTTCCGGTCATGCCGCACACCGTCGGGTACCGGTTGATCAACGCTTGCACGGTGATGGTGTCCAGCACCTCGCCGGTCTCGGTGGCCTCGATGCCTTCTTTGGCCTCGACCGCCGCCTGCAGGCCGTCCGGCCAGCGTTGCAGCTGGGCGATGCGGCCGCGGGAGGCGTTGATCAGGTGCACGGCGCCGTCGCGCACGATGTAGTGCACGTCGCGGTGCAGCAGTACATGCGCGTGCAGTGCAACGTTGACTTCGGTAAGGGCGGTGCCGACGTGCTCCTCGGAATAGAGATCGATTCCACCGAGCTCTTTTTCGAGTTTGTGCGCGCCGGCGTCGGTCAGATGGACGTTGCGGCTATCGGAGTCGGTGTCGTAATCCTTGCCGGCTTGCAACTCACCGACGAGCCGGATGATTTCCAGCCGCGGCTTCTCCCGGTGGCTGGTTCCGGCCAGCACCAGCGGTACCAATGCCTCGTCGACCAGTACCGAGTCGGCCTCGTCGATCAGGGCCACGTCCGGATTGGGCGAGACCAGGTCGGCGACGTCGGTCACCAGCTGATCGCGCAGCACGTCGAAGCCGATCTCGTTGACCGACGCGTAGGTGACGTTGCACTTGTATGCCGCGCGACGCTCGTCGGCGGTCGATTCACCGGTCACCCAGCCAACTGTGAGGTCCAGTGCCTCCAGCAGCGGGCTCATCCATTCGGCGTCGCGGCGGGCCAGGTAGTCGTTGATGGTCACGACGTGAACGTGCCGACCGGCCAACGCGTAGCCGGCGGCGGCGATCGCCCCCGCCAGGGTTTTGCCCTCGCCGGTTGCCATTTCGATGACGTCACCGGCCAGCATGCGCAGCGCACCGAGCAGCTGCACGTCGAACGGCCTTAAGCCGGTGGCCCGTTCGGCGGCTTCGCGGGCGATGGCGAGGAACTGCGGGACGTCGTCGGATTCGGCAAGGTCGTCGAGGTCGAGCAGGCCGGCGGCCTTGCGCAACTGCTCGTCGTCGAGGTCGGCGGCCTTCCCGTCGAACTCCGCTGCGGAGCTGACCTGGGCCAGTGATCGGCTTTGATTTTTGTCCGTGCTGGCGCCGAGCAGCCGCCAGAAGCGGCTACTGAGGCGGGTCGACACAACGCTGGTGGTCTTCGGCACAGGTCAACGTTACGCGGGCTGGGCGTGCGGCCAGTCACATCCCCGCCGCTACGTCAGGCCAGGTTCGAGCGGCGCGGATAGGCCACCGTGGGGTCGGTGAGCACGTTGACGACGGCAGGCAGCCCGCTGCCCAGGGCGCGCATCAACGCCGGCCGGAGCTCGGCGGGCGTCGAGACCAGCTCGCCGTGCCCACCGAGCGCGCGCACTACCTCGTCGTAGCGGGTGCCGGGCCGAAGTTCGGCCACCACCGAATAGCCATAAATTGCTTCCATGGGGTGTTTTTCGAGCCCCCAGATTCCGTTGTTGCCGATCACCGAGACGACGGGAACGTCGTGGCGGACCAGCGTGTCCCATTCCATGCCGCTGAAACCGAAGGCGCCGTCGCCTTGCAGCAAGACGACCTGACGGTCGGGCCGGGCCAGTTTGGCGGCCAGCGCGTAGCCGGGACCCGAACCCAGGCATCCGAACGGGCCGCTGTCCAGCCACGCGCCCGGGACATAACTGTCGATCACCCGGCCCGCGTAGGAGCCGAAGTCGCCGGCGTCGACGACGATGATCGCGTCGCGGTCCAGCAGCGGTGCCAGCTCGGCGTAGACCCGCATCGGGTGCAGCGGGCTCCGATCGTCGGCCAGCTCGCCGTGTTCGCGTTCGCGGGCCGCCATTTCGGTTGCCCGCAGATCGGCGACCCACTCTTCGTGACCGGTGTCAGCCCGTGGCGTTTGGCTCAGCACGGCCAGGGTCGCTGAGAGGTCGCCGTAGAGCCCGGCGGCGATCGGCCGAGGATGGTCGCGGCCGGGTTGGACGCGATCGGCCACGATCAGCTGAGTGTCCTGCCCGAATACCGCGCCGAAGCCCAGCCGGAAGTCCATCGGCACCCCGACCACGACCGCGACATCGGCCTGCCCCAATGCTTTTGAGCGCGCCCGCGAAAAGGCCAGCGGGTGGTCTGCGGGCACGGCGCCGCGGGCCATGCCGTTCATCAGTACCGGTATCCGCCGTTGCTCGGCCAGGCGCAGCAGCGCCGCTTCGGCATGACCCCACCAGACGTTGGTGCCCGCCATGATCACCGGGCGCCGCGCGGCGGCAAGCAGACTGACCGCGCGGTCGAAGGCGTCGCCGTCGGGCAGCAATGGAGCCGTTGCGGTGGTCAGCGCGCCGGGCGCCCCGTCGTCGGCGGCGACGGAAAAGACGTGATCCATGGGGAAGTCGACGAACGCCACACCCGACGGCGCACCGAGCGTGGCCCGCAGCGCCTGGTCGATCAGCCCGCCGACCTCGTCGCCCGACGACGCGGTGGCGGCGAATCGGGTAAGCGGTGACACGAACGGCACATGATCGATCTCCTGCAGCGATCCCATCCCCCATCGCCCCGCAGGCGCCCGTCCGCCGAGTATCAGCAGCGGCGACGAGTTCTGCTGGGCGGCAGCCATTGCGCTCATCCCGTTCGTCACGCCCGGGCCCGCGGTCAGCGCGGCCACGCCGGGCTGGCGCGTCACCTTCGACCAGCCTTCGGCCGCGAATGCTGCGGTCTGCTCGTGGCGGGTGTCGATCAGCCGGATACCCTCGCTGCGGCAACCGTCGTAGATCGAAAACAGATGACCGCCGGACAACGTGAAGACGGTATCGATCCCGCTGGCTTTCAGCCGCCGGGCGATCAGCCGGCCGGCGTGGAAGGTGTTCTCGGCGTCGTTGCCCATGCGCGCAGCCTATCGACCGGCTCGTCTGGGGTACTTTCGCGGGAAAGCATCCACTGTGACGTTGCTCTGCGAGCCTCGTCAGCAAGGAGACGCGACCTTGGAACCTAAGCCTTTCAAGCCGTCCATCGATTGGTCGGCGGCGACCCTGGATTCAGTGGGGTGGCTAGTCAAAGGGTGGGTGATCGCCGCGGTGTGCGTGCTGGTCGTCCTGGTCCTGCTGCGATACCTCACCGGGTGGGGCCGCCAATACTGGCGGATCACCGGCGGCTACTTCACCGGACGACAAGCGGTGCCGGTATGGCTGATGTTGGCCGCCTTGTTGGTGCTGGTCCTGCTCTCCGTGCGGGTGTCGGTGCTGATCAGTTATTTCAGCAATGACATGTTCAGCTCACTGCAAACGGCGTTCGAGGGCGCTGCAACCGGCAACGAGAAAATCAAACAGTCTGGAATAGCTGGTTTTTATACGTCGCTGGTGCACTTCAGCGTGCTCGCGTCGCTGTTCATCGTCCGGCTGTTGCTCGACATCTATATGACTCAGCGATTCATCATCGCCTGGCGTATGTGGCTCACCGGCCGCCTGACCGACGACTGGCTGGAGGGCAGGGCCTACTACCGGGACCTGTTCATCGACAACACCATCGACAACCCCGACCAGCGCATCCAGCAGGACATCGACATCTTCACCGCCGGCGCCGGCGGCACCCCGAACGTCCCGTCCAACGAGACTGCAAACACCTTGCTGTTCGGTGCGGTGCGGGCGGTGGTGTCAGTGGTCTCGTTCGCCGCGATCCTCTGGAATCTGTCCGGACCCCTGGACTTATTCGGACTCGCGCTGCCTCGCGCGATGTTCTGGATCGTCATCGTCTTCGTGCTGATCGCGACGGGCGTCGCGTTCTGGCTCGGCCGTCCATTGATCTGGCTCAACTTCAACAACGAAAAACTCAACGCCGCATTCCGCTACGCGCTGGTCCGGCTACGCGATGCGGCCGAGGCGGTCGGCTTCTACCGGGGTGAACAAGTCGAGCGAACCCAGCTATGGCGACGCTTCATTCCGATCATCGGCAACTACCGTCGCTTTGTCCGTCGGACCATCATCTTCAACGGCTGGAACTGGTCGATGTCGCAGGCAATTGTCCCGCTGCCGTGGATCGTCCAGGCGCCACGGCTATTCGCCGGCAAGATCGCCTTCGGTGACGTCACACAGACGGCCAGCGCATTCGGCGAGATCAATGACTCGCTCTCGTTCTTCCGCAACAATTACGACGCCTTCGCCGCATTCCGCGCGGCCATCATCCGGTTGCACGGATTGGTCGATGCCAACGCCAAGGGCCGTGAGCTGCCCGCGGTGCTCACCTGGCCCACCGAAGATGGTTCAGTCGAATTCGACGGTGTCGAGGTGCGGACACCCGACGGTGACCCCCTCGTCGACCCGCTGGACGTGCGCCTGGAATCCGGTCAGTCGCTGGTGATCACCGGGCAGTCGGGGGCCGGCAAGACCACGTTGCTGCGCAGCCTGGCGGAGTTGTGGCCGTATGCGTCTGGGACGCTGCGCTGCCCGGACGGGGACAACGCGACGATGTTCCTGTCGCAGTTGCCTTACGTGCCGCTGGGCACGCTGCGGACTGTGGTGTGCTACCCGAATTCGACGGATGACGTCTCAGACGAGAGATTGCACAACACCCTCACGAAGGTTGCGCTGGCCCCGCTGTGCGGCATGCTCGACGAGGTGCGTGACTGGGCTAAGGTGCTCTCCCCGGGAGAGCAGCAACGCGTGGCCTTCGCCCGCATCCTGCTCACCAAACCCAAGGCGGTCTTCCTCGACGAAAGCACGTCGGCGCTCGACGAGGGGCTGGAACACGCGCTATATGGACTGCTGCGCAACGAATTACCGGATTGCGTTGTGGTGAGTGTCAGCCATCGACCCGCTGTCGAGCTCTTCCACGATCAGCAGCTCAAGCTGCTTGGCGGCGGCCCGTGGCGGCTGGGCCCGGTGATCAGGGAGCCGGCGCCGGTCTAGCCGTTCTCACCCGCCTGCGCGCTTCCGGCCGTGGCGGCCGCGTGCGCTCCGGCTGGGTCTTAACGCGCCTGCGCGCTCCCGGCTGCGGCGGCCGCGTGCGCTCCGGCGCGGCGCCCGAAGAACGACCCCTCGCCGAGTTGCGTGCCGCTGGCGTACCCCTTGCCGTCCTGGGCGATGTTGGACGCGCACGCACCCACCGCGTAGAGGCCCGGGACGAGGCTGCCTTCGACGCGCTGTACTTCGCCGTCGATGGAGACCGTCAGGCCGCCGATGGTGAACCCCGAGTACATCGCTCGCCCGAGTGACAGGTCGAACACGGCCCAGGGGCCATTGTCTTGTGGTGCAACGAATTCCGGCTGTTTATGAAAATCCGGATCCTCGCCACCGGCCGCGAAATCGTTGTAACGCTGCAGCGTTGCCTTCAGGCTGCCGGCGGGTATGCCGAGCGCCGTCTCTATCTCGGCGATCGTTTCGTAGCCGTCGAGGAACCGGATCAGCGGCATCTGGGGCATCTCGGTGTGTGCCTCGTCGACGATGAGGTAGGCGGTCTGCTCCGGTTGCTCCAGCACGAACGCCGAGGTGCGCGAGTGATACGAGTCCTCTGTGACGAAGCGCTTACCCTCCTTGTTGACGATCACGCCGGTCAGCAGGACTTCTGGCGGATAGGACGCCGCGGTGATGAACAACTCGTCCATGTGCTCGGTGACCCCGCCCGCCGACACTCCTAACCGGATGCCGAGTCCGTCGTCGTTGGGGTTGCCCAGAATGTAGGGCGCCACCAGGCCGTGGTGTTTGGTGCGCCGCGGCTGGCCCAGCGCCGGAGTGTGCTCGGCGACCATGTCCGGGTTCATCGCGAAACCGCCGGCGGCGATGATGACCGCTTTGGCCTTGACCGCACCGGTTTCGGTGAAGTGCTTCCAGGTGACGCCGACCACCGCACCGTCGGCGTCGAGGACGAGATTCGTGGCCCCGGTCTCGTAGCGGATCTGTACGCCCAGGTCGTCGGCGCGTTTGACCAGCAGGTCGATGACCATGGCGGCGCCGCCCAGCTCGCCGGGCACCGGCACGGAGTGCCCGCGTGGCGCTGGTGTGGCCTGTTCGCAGAAAGGCCAGACCTTTTCGTTGCCGGTGTAGCTCAGGCCCTCGGTTCCGGGTGGAACGACCACTTTGCCCGGAAAGTAGCTGCGCTCGAACTGAAAACCCAAGTCCTCCAGCCAATTGAAGTGCTCGACGCTGCCGTCGCAGTAGGCGCGGATCTTGGCGTGATCGGGCTGTAGCGATGCCGCAACCAGGTACTTGTACATCTCGTCGGGCGAATCGGCGTGGCCGGTTGCCTCCTGGACTGCCGTCCCGCCGCCGAGATAGAAGTGTCCGCCCGCCATGGAGGTCGTGCCGCCGGCCGCGGCCGCGCGTTCCAACACGAGCACCCGCGCGCCGCGTGCGGCCGCGCTGACCGCCGCGCAGCCGCCCCCGATGCCGAAGCCGATCACCACAACGTCCACGTCCTCCGACCACGACGCCACAGCGTCAGCGCTCAAAGTCGCTGGTATGTCAGTGCTCATGAGCGCCACTCCTCTTCATCGCCGGTTGGGATCACCGCTGCTCCTGCTTGATGTAGTCGAAGAACTGTCGCATCTCAGGTGAGAAGTGCGCGATCTCCACGAATGGAACCCCGGACTGCGGGGCGGACAGATAGGCGAACCGCAAGCCACCGGGCATCACGCCCTGCTGAGCCACCGCCGCGCCATGTTCGGCGGCCGACCTCAGCGTGGCATCGAAGTTCTCGAGGCTGTCGGCCTCGACGCAGATGTGATGCAGACCCGGCCCACTGTCCCGCAGAAAATCACTATAGATATTAGGCCCGCGGACCGGTTCGATCAGCTCGAGCTGCATGTCGCCGAGATAGCTCAGTGAGATGCTGGCGACGAAGTCGGCCGGTCTGCCGAGGTAGCTGCAGGTGTCCGGCGCGAAGTGCACATCGGGCAGCCGTATCCACTTCTTGACACCTAACAGGCCGGTGAGAGCCGTTTCGGTGGCATCCAGGTCGGGGGTCACCCAGGCGATCTGGACCGGCGACCCGAAGGAGAGGCTCATCGCCTCGCAGAATAACCCAGTGCCCGCCTGACAGAAACCACCGGAAATGATGTTGCCAACGCAGATGTCTGCGGTACCGCGGCGGCCGGCTGAACACGTTCTAATTCGGCGGCGATGCCCGGAATGGCAGCACGCCGATATCGGCCTGGGTCAGCACACTCACCAAGAGCCGAACCTGGGTATCGAACACCGCCCGGGGATCGCTCAGCGTGTCGGTGCCGTATTGGCCGAACACCTCCAGGCTGATCGCGCCCACTACGCCGGCCCAGATCGCGAAACACTTGATGATGACGGGATCGTCGCCGGGAAAACCGAACTCTTGCCGAAGTCGTTCGAAGTCTGACGATATCGGTTGTGGCGCAGGGTAATTGGTCAGCATGATGTCGCCTGTCTCGATGCCGGCCGCGACGGCGTCGAACAAGGCGCCGACCACCCGTGTCCCGGGGCCGACGGTACGTTCGGCCGGTGCGCGGTAGCCGGGCACCGGGCTGCCATACAAGAGCGCCCACCCGGCGGGGTGGGCGATGGCCCAATTGCGCGCCGCATGTGCGATTGCGACAACGTCGTCGCTCCACACATCCGGCACTTCGCCGCGAGCGCGATCCACCGCGTCGGCGAGATCGGAGTAGGCGTCGACGAGCAACAACGTCAGCAACTCGTCGCGGCTGGACACGTACCGGTACACCGCCGACGACACCATCCCGAGATCGCGGGCGATGGCACGCAGCGACAACCCGGTGGCCCCGTGTTCCACCAGATGGCGTCGGCCGAGCTCGATGATCTGCGCCTCGATGCGCTCGCGCGAATCGCGCCGCCCTGCCATTGACCCATCTTGACACAAGCGAGATCGGTGCTCTTGCTTTTCCCGCGACGTTGTGGCAGCGTTCTATCGCTAGAGAGCAGTGCTCTCCGGTCAGATGTCGAGAGAGGATGCAACATGACGGTGCGATACGACGAACCCCATCGAGCCGCCAGAGCCGCCAACTCACTCATCCGGTGGCTGGCGGAATTCGGCATCAGCATCGCCGGCACCCGAGCGCTTCGCGTGCGCGGCCGCAAGACAGGAAAAACGCGCGGCGCGGTAGTCAACGTGCTCACTGTCGCTGATGTCGACTATCTCGTGTCTCCGCGCGGCACCACCCAGTGGGTGCGCAACGTCCGAGCGGCGGGAGTCGTCGAGATGGGGCCGCGCTGGCATCGTCGCCGACTCCGCGCCACGGAGGTCGCCGACTCGGCCAAGCCAGAGCTGCTGAGGCAGTATCTGGACAGGTGGTATTGGGAGGTCAAGGGCCACATCGCGGGGTTGACGCCCGATTGCGGCGACGGGCAGTTCCGGGCCGCAGCGCCGTCGATCCCGGTCTTCGCGCTGGGCGATTCCGGCTGATTTCTAAATCGACGGACCGCCGACGCCCACATCCTCGCGGACTTGCTGAGTGGTGGACTGCCACGACACCGCCGCGGGAAAACCGCCCCACACGCTGTTGAATATCCCGACGATGCGGGAAGGCCCTTCGGATCCGGTGACGTACACGGGCCCGCCGGAGTCGCCTAGCTGGCTGACGGCGCCGTGACCCATCGTGAACCAGCCGTTGTTGACGCTTTCGACGGTCCCGCAGCTCTCCCCGGTGATCACGCCGAAATGGCAGACGGGTTGGCCGGGCGTCACGACCAGCCCGGGATCCGACTGCAGGACATGTCCGCCCGGAAGGATGTTGTTCACCGCCACGTCGTTGGCCAGTACGATCGACTCGTAATCGGCGATCTGCTGGTCGGTTTTGACGAAGGCGCCGTTGGGTGTGTTGTCCCGAAAAGTCGCGAGATTGCCGATGACCTTGTTGTCCTTGTCGGTCACCGGCCCGTCGCCCCGGCAATGCCCCGCGGTGAACGCCACCCGCAGCCCCGGGTCGACGTAGCCCAAGGTGCACAGATGGCCGCCCTGGTGGATCTCCATCCCCGGGAAGACGAGAACCGGGTCGGCGTGGGCAATCGCGGGAAGGCAGGCAGCCGCAACCGCGGCGTTGACCGTCGCGCCGAACGCGCGGATTGCCGGACGGCGCACCGTCGACTCCGATCCGTCGGGGCCGGCGCGGCGCCGACCAGCTATCAGCCTACCGACCCAGCATGGTGCGCAGCGCAGAGCGGTTGGGGAGCGCGCCGATTCGGTTCCGGGCCGACGCGCTCCCCCGCCGCAATCAAGGAATGGTCAGCACCTGTCCTGGCTGGATCAGATCGGGGTTTGAGATACCGCTGGCGTCGGCGATGATCTGGTACTTGTTGCCGTCACCGTAGAACTGCTCGGAGATAGCCCACAACGTGTCGCCGGATTCGACGGTGTACGTCCGTGCGGCAGGTTCGGGTTCCGGCTCGGATGCCGTGGCAGCAGCTTCCTCCGCTACAGGTTCGGGCGCGGCTGCGGCGGCTTCCGGCTCGGGCGGCGGCGGAGCGTCGGTCTCGGTCTTCGTCGACCACGCTGACCCGTCCGCGGCGTACAGCACCAGATTGCGGTCGTCCTGCAGAACCAGTCGCACGTTCTTCTTGCCCTTGGTGTCGGTGTGCCACACCGGCTTGTCGGCGGTGTACACCACGAAGTTGCCGTCGCTCTGGACCTCGGCACGGACCACGTCTTCTCCGTTGGTGCCCGACGCCCAGACCGCGTGGCCGCGCGATGCCAGGACCAGATTCCCGTCGTCTTGCAACGTCAGGGTGTAGGCCCCGTTGCTCGAGGTGAGCGATTCACCTTTAACAAGCTTTTGTCCTTCGGTGAGAGTGTCTCCCACTGCAATTCCCTTCTCATCATCGCGGCCCGGGCGGCGAACCGCCCGGTATCGCACAACTGCACGATCAGCCGCAGCTTACTGATCTTGGCTCTGCGATGGGGGCTTTCGGCTCGCCCCAAAAAAAACGCACGATGAACGATCGCTCACCATCGATCCGTCCACTACCGAGACGGGGCCAGCGGAGTGGGGACCTCCGGCCGGATGGCGCTTGCGGGCAGCCACCCCGGAGGGCCGAAGACGTAGCCGAGCCGGTCGCGCAGACGCGTCGCCGACCGGAAATCGCGCGCTATAGAAAGGTATTCGTGGGTCTGCAATTTCCAGACATTGAACGTATTCACTTGTTTGGTGAGCCCATAATGCGGGCGAAATGTCTCCTGCCGGAAGCTGCCGAACAGCCGGTCCCAGATGATGAAAATCCCGCCGTAGTTCTTGTCGAGGTATTCAGGGTCCATGCCGTGGTGCACGCGATGGTGAGAGGGCGTGTTGAAGACGAATTCAAAAGGCGCCCACATTCTGCCGATTCGCTCGGTGTGTACCCAGAACTGGTAGATCAGGTTGATCGAGAAACTGAAGAAGACCAGCCAGGGTGGAATACCCAACAGCGGCAACGGGATCCACATCAATATCTCACCGCTGTTGTTCCATTTCTGGCGTAGCGCGGTGGCGAAGTTGAAATACTGGCTCGAGTGGTGGGCTTGATGGGTGGCCCAGATCAGCCGAACCCGGTGCGCGATGCGGTGATAGCAGTAGTACAGCACATCGACACCGAGGATCGCGATCACCCAGGTGTACCACCGCGTTGCCGGTAGCTGCCAGGGCGCCACGTACGCGTATATCGCGGCATAGCCGAGCAGGGCCGTGAACTTCCAGGCGGCGGTGGTGGCCACCGAAACCAGTCCCATCGAGATGCTCGCCCACGAATCGGCGGTCAGATAGGCGCCCGAACTCGGCCGGGCGGGTTGCACGCTGTCGTTGTCCTGTTGCGCGTTCGCTTCCCGCTCGATGCGCTCGAGTTTGCGGGCCGCTGTCCACTCCGCAATCAAGAGAAACAGGAAAAAAGGAATAGCGAACAACACCGGGTCCCGCATCTGCGCGGGCAGCACGGATAGAAAACCCGCGATCGCATTCACGTACCCCACCCTACGACGCCGGTGACGCGTATTTCGAGACTGACCGGGCTAATCGGTCTGCGGCGCCCGTGGCATCGGCTCGTCCTGATCGCCGGCATACCAATGCACTGCCTGAACGCCCTCCTGCAGAGACAATTCCGCGACGAGCTGCTCCAGCCGGGCCGGCGCATGGCCGTCGCTGAGTAGGTACGCGGTAAGAGCTACGCTGTCGTCGCCCGCGCGACCGGTGTGGATGCCGCGTAACACCAAGCGGTCGCCGCCGCCCCCGGTGCGCTGGACAATCTGAGCGCGCGCGTACTTTTCGGATTTGCGCCGACAGATCAGCTGCAGTTGGTACGGCTGGTCGTCCTCGTCCTCCTCCACCACGTTGTTGTCGCGGTCCAGCAGGTGGCCCAGCGGCCGTCCCAGCACGTGAATTCCGACAACGACGCCGGTGGCGATCACCGCGAACAGCGGATACCCTCCTGCCGCGAGCACACCGACTGCAGCCGAGCACCACAGCGTCGCGGCAGTGTTGAGCCCGCGCACGTTGAACCCCTCACGCAGGATCACTCCACCGCCGAGGAAGCCGACCCCCGACACCACATACGACGCCACCCTGGTTGGGCTGCTGTCGTTGGTGGCGACCGCGTACAACACGAACAACGTCGCACCGGTGGCCACTAGCGCGTTGGTGCGCAGTCCGGCCCTTCGCGCCTGCCACTGCCGCTCGATTCCGATGAGGGCCCCGCAGCCGAGCCCGACCCCCAGTCGTAGCGAGAAATCAGCGATACTCAGCGTCTGCATGACGCGGCTTTCCTCTCCGTTGAGCCGAACTGACTACCAGTGTGGCCGAGTCACGACGAGATTGGCACATCACCACGCCGGTGTGGTGGTTGATTCGTCGCAGCGCCGCGAACGAGTTCAGGCGCCACCGAGCTGGATGGCCTTGATTAGCAACATGATCGCCCCGATAACGAGGTAGCCGCGCAACGCCAGCATGCCCACCCGAGTGCCGGCCGACCATTGCACGGGCGCCAGCACGTCCAACGGCGGCATCCGCCATAAATCCCGGTCAACCCTTGCCAATGCCCGGGAGAGCTGTTCGAGCATCGGTGGTTTCGGTCGGCGTCTGCCCGTCCACCACAGCACGCCGAAAGTGGCTACGGCGCACACGACGAAGGCGACACAAAGAGCGGTGGCGATCGACACGACGTTGAGACTGGGGAACATCGTTGTCGCCATCAAAATCCCGGACAGCAGCAACAGGACGCTCACGATAACGCCGGCGAGCACGTTGAGCCACGGCCTATTCACCCAGGGACCCAACACTTCCCGGTCATTGCACAACAGCAGTAGGAACACGGTGGCGCTGGGCAACAGCAATCCGGCCAGCGCTTGAACGCCGGTGGTGATCAAACCCAGGGGCGCGCCGGGGATGAGCACAATCGCCGCCGCGACCACCACCATCCCGGTGTAAGAGAGGTAGAAGGGTTTGGCCTCGGCGAAGCCGCGATGCAGTGAATGCTTGAGCCCGAACACATCCCCGAACGCGTAGCTGCTGGCCAGGGTTACCGCCGCCGCCCCGACGATGGAGGCGTCGAGCAACACGACCGCAAACACGGATCCGAGGGTGGAGCTGGCACGGCCGAGCAGGTGCGCGAGCACGCCGGCGTCGACGAAACCTCCGCGGCTGTTGGTAGCGCGGGCCGACCAGTCGCCAGTCATCATCAACGCGGCCGCGCCAATGATCACGACGAAGGCGCCCAGGGTGGTGTCAGCCCGCTCATACCCGATGAAGCGCGGCGTGATGCGTTTGTCGACGACGTTGGATTGCTGGAAGAACAACTGCCATGGCGCCACCGTGGTGCCGACGATGGCAATGATCAACAGCACTGCGTCGGAGGTGAATCCGCCGGCGACGCCCGGTGCGACGAATGATTTCATCGCGTGTCCCCAGTGCGGGTGTGACATCGCCAGCATAGGAATCTGCAGCAGGGTAATCGCGATGAAAACGAGCATTGCGCGCTCCCAACGCCGGAAGCTGCCGGTTGCCATGACGGCGATCAGCGCGATCGCGGCGAATGGGACGACCACATATCTGGGGATGCCGATGTAGTCGGCAGCCAGCGTGATACCGATGAATTCGGTTATGAGAGTGAGGAAATTCAGCAGGAATAGATCGCCGACGGAGAACCAGCCCCAGCCTCGGCCGAACCGTTCGTTGATCAGCCGTGCGTGCCCGACCCCGGTGACGGCGCCGAGTCGGACCACCATCTCCTGGTTGACGATGAGGACGGGAATCAACAGCAGCAGCACCCACAGCAGGCTGTAGCCGTAGTTCTGGCCGGCCTGCGCGTAGGTCGCGACACCGCCGGCGTCGTTGTCGCCAACCATCACGATCAGGCCGGGTCCGGCGATCGCCAGCATGGTGGCCAAGCGAGCCTTCAGCGTGCGCGGACGATCGTTGTCGCTCAGTCTGATTCGGCCCAGCGCACCCTCGATGTCACCAACGTGGGCGCTGTCCAGCACAGCGGTGCGCGACGGGGCTTGTTGCGTTTCGTCGATGCTCTCGCGGTCCAACGTGGTCATCGCTGGCTACCTCCATCACTGCCGATCGACGTCGAGTCGTTATTGACCGAACTGGTTTTCACGGTGGGCACAAGTGCGGCAATAGTGCTGCCGGGCCTGGTGTTAGGCCCAGCTGGAGCCGACGGCGCTGTCGGTGCTGTTCATGTTGTTGCCGGCGTTCTGGACCTTCTGGCCGTGGGAGTTGGCTTGTTCGTAGATGGTCTGGAAGTTACGACCCAACTGGGTGATGAACTCCTGGCAGGCCACCGAACCCGAGCCGCCCCAGAAGTCACCGGCGGCCAGCACATCGCGCACGATGGACTGGTGCTCGGCCTCTAAGGAGGCGGCCTGGGAACGGATCATCGCGCCGTGGGCGTCCACGTCGCCGAACTGGTAACTGATCGACATAGCGGTTCTCCTAAAAGTATTCGGTACTGGGCTAGCTGGACAGGATCTGCTGCGAGGCCTGCTCTTGGCTCTCGTAGTGGTTGGCGTCGCGGATCAGGCCGTCGCGCACGCCGTGCAGCATGTTGACGATGTTGCGGAAGGCCTGGTTCATCTGGCCCATGGTGTCGTAGGAGGTGGACTGAGCGGTCCCGCTCCAGCCGGCACCGGCGATGTTCTGGCTCGACGCCCACATCTTGCGGGCCTCGTCCTCGACCGTCTGGGCGTGGGTGTCAAACCGGCCCGCCATCGACCGCATCTCATGCGGATCAGTCAAAAAACGCGTAGGCATATCTCTGTCTCCTTATCGATCTCGGAATTGGCTAGTCACGTTGAGCCGAAGGCCGAACGGGTGTAACACTTTTCATCCGGCCATCGGCGATTGCATGATCATGGTCGGCCGGAAGCCGTATTTGGGCGCTGCCGCAGCGGCCGTGTTGGTTGCCGTTGCCCCGGACGGTATCGGCATGCCGGGCATAACAGGCACCCCAGCATTTGGCGCGGTCAGAGGAGTGGCACCAAGTGCCGACCCCAGCGGGCTGTTGGGGGTGGCGATCGAGGTCCAGGCCGGCGGTACCGACACTGGACCGAGCGTGGCGGCTTTGCCGAGCCCGGCTGCGATGCCGTTGCCCGCACCACCCAAGCCCGACAGACCCGAGATGCCCGATGCCGCTGGCAGTCCCAGCCCGCCCGAGCCCAGCCCGGCGGCCATTCCCGATGGTGCCATCCCCTCCGCGCCGCTCATCCCGTTGCCCAGCAACGACGAACCCGTTATTGCTTGCACGACCTGGGCGGGGTTGAACGCACCGCTGGACGTAACGGTGTTCCAGAAGTTCGAGTCGACGCCGAGAACAGCGTTGCTGTTGTTGCCAAGTCCAGTGTCTGTCCCGTCGCCGGTCAAACTGTTCAGCAGGCCCGACAGCGATAATGATCCCGATGTCGTCGTCGATGTCGTCGTCGAGGATGACGTCGATGCCGCGCCCTGAAAGGCGGCGGCTGTCACGCCAGACACGTTGGACTGCACCGACGTGCCGGTGGCAGCGCTGACTGCCGCCGACTGGCTGGCCAACCCGGCGGAGTTGGTGGTCTGAGCCGGCGGCGTGAACGACGCCAACTGGGTTGCGGCTGAAGACTGCCCGGCATACCCGTACATCGCGCCGGCGTCTTGGGCCCACATCTCGGCGTAGTGGGCCTCGCTGGCCATGATCGCCGGGGTGTTCTGCCCGATCACATTCGTCGCGACCAGGCTCGCCAGCTGAGCCCGGTTCGCGGCGATCACCGGCGGCGGGACGGTGGCGGAAAACGCGGCTTCATAGGCCGCTGCCGCCGACTTCGCCTGAGCAGCGGTCTGCTCGGCCTGCGCGGCCGTGCTGTTCATCCACGCCACGTATGGCGCTGCCGCGGCCGCCATCGACGTTGACGCGGGACCCTGCCACTCGCCACTGGTCAGCCCTTCGACCACCGAACCGAAATTGGCCGCTTGCGAATGCAAGTCGGCGGCCAGGCCGTCCCAGGCCGACGCCGCGGACAGCAACGACCCCGATCCCGGGCCTGCGTACATGCGAGCGGAGTTGAGCTCCGGCGGGAATACGCCGTAATCCAGCATTGCCGTCATGACTGGACTCCTTCCTAGCCCGCTGCGATCGCGTTGGCGGCTTCGGTGGTGGCGTACGAATCACCGCTGGCGCCCAGGATCCGCACGAACATGTCGTGGATCGCGGAAGCTTGAGCGCTCACGGTCTGGTAGGTGGTGGCGTGTGCACTGAATTGCGTTGCCGTTAAGGCGGATACCTCGTCCGCAGCGGCCGGGACCACGCCAACGGTCGGTGTTGCCGCGGCGGCATTCTGTGCAGCGATCGCCACGCCGATTTCTTGCAACTGGTCGGCCGCCGCCGCCAGCACTTCTGGCTGTGTGGTCACGAAAGTCATCGGACTTCTCCTTGCGCAAAGCAGGCTGAAGCCGCGCCGGTGTTGGGGCACGACAGGATGACACGCGCAAAAGCCAAGCGCGCGTGCGTTATTGAAAGCAGCGCGAGCCGTTTCAGATGGCGGTGAAGGCGCCGGGGCCGGATCCGAACGAAATGGTCACCGGTCTCGGATACGGACTCTCACTAGAACTCACTTCGCCTCACCTCCTCACGGCCAGGGCACACAGGGGTGCCAACACGTTGCACGCGGGATGATGCGGATCCGGCAGCTTGAGCCGGCCGCTGCACCCCTCTCGTCAGAGCTTTGGCACTGCACGGCGTATCCGGAAACTCCGGAAGCCACTTGGGCTCAACCCTTAAGCCGGGAGGAGCTGTCCTGACCCTGGGCGTCTTTCGACGTTCGAGGTCAGTGGCCTGTATCCGTGCAGACGCCTCACCTAGCGAGGTGCTTGCATCAGTCATGGTTCCACCGAATTCGACGAGAGTCAACCTGGCGCGCGCATCGGCGGTCGATAATGCGACCGGGTGCAGGCTTCTCGCCGCTATTCGTTGGATTCGCATATCACTCCGAAATCTGTTCTGGCTGTTGATAAATCACAAGGATGTATGGGTTACGTCAAGGGTGCCGCAGCGACGTCAACATTTCGCTGGGCATCGCGGACGTCCGCGCCGACGTCGCACCCGTCTGGCGTTGGAGATGAAGATCATCGTGTGCATCCCCACTGCTATCCGGCCGCCGGCGGATGGGCAACGACGGTGGGTCGGAATCCGTAGCGCGGAGCGGCAAATCCGTAGCCGCGTGGAGCGCCGGCTCCCATCGGCATCCCCGGCATACCGGGCACCCCCTGCGTCGCGGACACCTCCTCTAATCCCGCACCCGGCGGGATGGTCCAGCCCGGTACCTGCGTCGCGGTTGCCGGCGCGGCGGCAGCGGGCACGGGCGAGGACCCTGCCCAGCTTTGCGGCACGGACATCGTCCCGACCAGGGTCGCGCGGCCCACACCGGCCGAGACCCCTGATCCGCCAAAGCCCGTCGACCCGACCGAGCCGATCGCCGAACCGACGTGGCCCAGTCCGACGGTGCTCACCGCCGTCGGTACAGTAGCCGCCGAGAACAAGGCCGGGTTCATGCCGCCAAAGCCGGCGCCGGCTTGACCGGCCACCGCCAAGAACCCGATATCGCCGAACGAGCTTGTCACAGCCGGCATTAAGCTGGCCGGGTTGAGCCAGTTACCGGACAGGACTCCGTTGGAAACTCCAGAGCTTATGAAGGAGCCAAAGGCCGAGCCGTTCAGCCCGTCCAGGCCATTCAAAAACCCCGCGATCCCCGTGGTGGCTGTATTCGATCCGGGCGCAAAGGGACTGACCGCGGCAGCCGACAGCGGCGACGAGAGCCCCTGCAGCGTGCTGGGAACGGTCGAGATCACCTGAGACAGCGTCGACTGCGTGCCCGTGCCGGCCGCGGTAGCGGTGGCCTGGCTCACCGCGCCGGCTTGGCTTGCGGCCGCGGTCGGGTTGGTGGTCTGTGGCGGTGAGCTGAAGGGAGTCACCGTCGCAGCGGCCGCCGACGAACCCGCGTAGCTGTACATGGCCGCAGCATCTTGCGCCCACATCTCCGCGTAGAGGGCCTCCGTGGCCGCGATCGCCGCGGTGTTCTGGCCCACCACATTTGTCGCGACCAGCGCCGCCTGCTGAGCACGATTGGCTGCAACGACGGCCGGCGGAACGGTCATTGCGTATGCGGCCTCGTACGCTGCTGCGGCCGCCTGAGCTTGTCCCGCGGTCTGCTCTGCTTGTGCGGCAGCCGTGCTCATCCATTCGACGTATGGCGTGGCCGCGGCCGCCATCGACTCCGCAGCCAGACCGCGCCAGGAGCCGTCGGTCAACTCGGAGATCACCGCGGTGTAAGAAGTTGCCGCGGAACTCAGCTCGGCGGCCAGGCCACCCCAGGCTGACGCAGCAGCCAGGATGGGTCCCGAGCCGGGACCTGTATAGATGCGAGCGGAATTGATTTCTGGTGGCAATGACCCGTAATCCAGCGCTCCCGGTTGTGTGGTCAGATTTGTCATGGGCTTACTCCTTGAGGAAGAAGTCCGACCCGGACTGCGGCCTCGGCCCGCGAACTGCTGCGGGATGCATCATTGCCCGCCCCGCGAAGCGGAGATAAGGCTTGGCGCAGACCGATTCAGTCGGCGGAGTCGCTGCCATCCCCGGATCGGAATCAAACGATCATCGATCTCGGATAGCTCTGAGCAGGACTATCCATGCAACGTCGGCGTCGTCCCCACCTCCTCCCGCCGGGACACCCGCCGCGGAGGCTCGAAGAGCGAAGCATTGCCCAACGGAAAGGTCGGACAGCACCCCTCTCGTCAGAGCTTTGGCACTGCACGGCGTATCCGGAAATCCGGAAGCCACTTGGGCTCAACCCTTAAGCCGGGAGGAGCTGTCCTGACCCTGGGCGTCTTTCGACGTTCGAGGTCAGTGGCCTATATCCGTACAGACGCCTCACCTAGCGAGGTGCATGTAACGTATTTGTAACATCAGCTTGACACCGGCACTGCACCGGGTCAATGCAACGCTCCGTAGATTTCCAGTAAATTCGCCTCACCGGAGCACCCGCCAGCATAGGCCATGCCGTACGGGGCAGGAGGGAATTAACTGCGTGAGGCTTCTCAGCGGTCGTAGCAAACTCGCTAAACGGCTAGTCGGTCTTCTTCTCCGCGACCGCCGCGCTGAGCCCCTCGGCGAGGTCGTCGCGGGTCAATTCTTTGAACCTGCGCAGTTGGTCTTCGCTGAACTCGTCGAATTCACTGGACAACACAGCGTCGAGGTCGTCGTCGTCGAGGCGGAAGCTGCGGTGATCGCGAGCCTTTTCCACCACGTTGCGCACAAATCCGGCATTACCCAACGTGTCGATCCCGCGGATCAAGTCGCCTTCTTGCGAGATGGTCTCGTCGTCGTAGAACCTGGTGTAGGCCGGCAGTAGAACGTCGACCGCGTCATCGGCGATAACGTCTTCGTTTTCCCGGCCCATCAATTGGGTCAGCGCGATCAGTTCTTTCGGGTTGTAGCTGTAGAACTCGATGACCGTAGAGAACCGGCGGCGCAGGCCTTGGTTGACCTCCAGCATCTTGTCCATCGCTTTGGCGTAGCCCGCCCCGAAGATCACCAGCTCGTCGCGGTGATTTTCCATGTACAGCAGCAACGTGTTGATGATCGCGTTGCCGTAGGCATCGCCTGTGGAATAGCCACTCTCGTGCAGGTTGTGCATCTCGTCGAAGAACACCGCGCCACCTCGGGCTTCCTCGAGCATCTCCTCGGTGTTCTTTTCCGCGTCGGCCATATAGCGACCTAGCAACTTCGAGCGGCTCGTCTCGACCACCAAGGGCTTGCGCAGCACGGTCAAACCGCACAGCTGCTTGCTGAACGCGCGGGCCACCGACGTTTTGCCCGTTCCCGGCGGGCCCAGCAACAACGTGTGTCGCGACGTCACCGGCACCGGCAGGCCCATTTTCGCGCGGGCCAAATTCACCTTCGTCGTCGACTTGATCAGCTTGATTTCCCGCTTTGCGTGATCCATGCCGAGCATCGCGTTGAGCTCGGCGTCGCCTTCGTCCAAGTACTTCTTGGCCATCTCCGCGTGACGTGCGGCCTCTGTCTCTTCGCGGGTGGGCGCGCTGTCCGGATCCCACGGATCCGTCCTGGCCTCAATGGTTTCCGGGTCCGTCAGCACCAGCCGGTAATTGGGGTTGTCCAACGCCTCGCGCGCGGGTGTGAACTTGGCATCACGCGAGTAGACCCGGCGTAGCGACTCGACGGCCTCTTCTTCGCGGCCCAGATGCCGCTGACACATTCCCTGGGTGTACATCGCGACGTTGGCCGCGCTGGGCACCCGGTCGCCCTCGATCGCCTCCTGCGCGCGGCGGGTCGCTTCCTCGAACACCCCGAGGGAGGCCAGCGCGGTGGTGGCCATCGCTGCCCCAGCGGCCTTCAGTTCGGGATGACGCCAGGTGGTCCCGCCCGGGAACTGGACGAGCACATCCGGCCAGCGACCGGTGCGGAAGTTCAGCAGCCCCCGCACGTACTTGATCAACTCCTCCTCGGAAGCATTCCGTGGCGTGATCGAATCCAGCAGCTCCGCAGCCTCCGCGAACCGCTTCGCTTCGGTGAGAGCGGCCGCGTAGCCGGCAGCCAACGACTCCACGCTGGTGACCGCCAGCTTCAGGAACATCCCGTCGGAGATCTCCGGGCGGAACTCGAGCTCGGTCAGGCCGAGGCGCCGCATCTCCCAGCCGAACGTCCTGACGGATTGCCATGCGCCGGTGAGGACCTCGGTGCTCTGGTCACCGACCAGCAGCCGTGCCAGCCAGGCGTCACACATGTCCTCGTCGAGCCTGGTGGCCGTGGTGAACATCTGCAGTGCCACTTGCGGGTTGTGGCTGGGCTGAAGCCCGTTGACCGAAATGCCAGATGCAAGAAGGCCCGCGACCATCGCGTTGCGGGCGTCCGACGCGGCGGCCTGCGGTCGGGTCATCCTGTCATCGTACGGCTTCGGCCGCGCCCACTAGCTGTCCAGCTACTGCGCCAACCGGAACCAAGATGTCCTCACCGTGGGCCAACGTGCGGCTCGGCATCGGTAGCGGCCGCCGTAATGTCGGCGCCGGGAGGCTGGCATGCACCGCGCCCAGCTGACGCCCGGTGAGCCGGTTCAGTCCGCTGAAAGCTTGCTTCTGCAGGCGCTTGTCGCTGTGGTAGCGCACCCACACCGACACATCGGCATCGTGACCCTCCGCGATGATTCGGATCGTCAGCACCGTGACGTCAGCGTCGCTGAGCCACAGCCGCTCGAGCGTCTTGCTGTTGATGTCGCCGGGTGACACCCAGAAGCTGGTCACGTATCCGCTGGGGGTCTTGAGGTAGCGCCAGAAGGGCCGGACGTGAGCTGGCTCGAGCCCGGCCAGCACGGCATCGTCCACGTCGACGATCTCAGCGGCGGTCAGCGGCTTGGCGACGCAGTTTCGCCCGTCGAGATCGTGCGCCAGCCGCTCAGCGGCCGCGGCCAGGGTGCAGGCCACCGAATCGCGGGCAGCGATCGCCTTGACGTTGTGCTGCGGGTCCATCCGCACCACCAGCCAGGTGTTGCGTTCTTCGATTGGGCGTCCATCGCGATCGGCTCCGAAATCATCTCGAGCAGCCGATGTGACGCCTCCGCCGGCACTGCGCGTTCCAACCGAGACGATGTCGACGCTCTCCAGACGGACGTCGAACTGACGCAACGACGCGACGACAGCTTCCAGCGGGATTGTCGTCGCCACCTCGTCCCGATGGCGATGCCGGCCCGCCTCTCCCGCGCCGTCGACGGCGATCACGGCGATCAATTGGCCGTTGTACTCACGTACTCCGACCGTGTCGCGGCTGAATTGACGGCGGTGATCGATCGCCGGGGTGCAGCCGACAGTGAGTGCCTCTGGGTCGGCGTACCAATTCCGGATCCGAGCAAGCGGGGCCGACGCGACGGGCACTCCCCCATTGGTGACCAGGGCGACGACAGTCACCACCACTGCCAGACCGACACCGACCCAAAAGGGCACATGGTTGGTCTGCCAAGAATCCGGAAGGTGACTCGCAATCGCCAGCAACGCAACGTCGATGAGAAAGACGGTGGTGACCCGCGCCCACGACAGGCTCAGACCGTACTCGCGTTGTGCCTTCATTCCTGACTCCCTGTCGTCTTTCGCATCAGCACAGCTCCGCCGAATAACAAGCCCGCCAGTAACAACGCACCACCCAGCCCGCCGGCGGCGATCCACACCGGCACCATGTTGCGCGGTGCGGGGACCGGGGGCAGCTTCAGCGGCGACGCCGAAACTTTCGGCAGGACAGAACCATCGGGTACATCCCAGGTAAGCGCGGCAACCGGATCGACAACCCCGTAGCCCACCTGATTGTCCACTCCGCGCGCGGGGGCCCTGGCGGTGTGGATCAATCGGTTGATGATCTGGTGCGACGTCAGCTGCGGATATTTCGCCCGCACCAGAGCCGCCACACCGGAAACGATCGCGGTGGAGAAGCTGGTGCCGGATGGCACCAGCAAAGTGTTATCCGGACCGTCAATGGCGTTGATCAGGCTGTTATCTCGCGGTGAAAGCCCGACGACATCGGTACCCGGCGCCCCGATCGATACCCACGGCCCGGCCACGGTCGACTTTTCCATCGGTGCGCCGGAGGCATCCACAGCGCCGACAGTCAGGACGTAGTCGCTGAACCATGATGGAGTCACCACCGTGGTCACACCGTTCCAGTCGCGAGGATCGTTGGGGTGCAACGGATCAACCAGCGGATTTGCTTTGCAGTCGCGCTGACTGGTGTCGCCTGCGGCCGCGACGATGACTGCGTCCTTATCGACCGCTGCGTACCGAACCGCCGCCCCTAAATCGGGTTGGTCGATGATGCTGCGTGCACTCATGCACATCACCTGGGAGATGTTGATGACCTGTGCGCCCATGTCGGCCGCATGCACGATCGCCCGGGCCATTGTGAAAATGTTGTCCCGTTTTTGCCGCGTTTGAGGGTCCTCGTCGCCGGTGTAGGCGTCCTTGAGGCCGAACGCCAGGCTGTCCTGGCGGATCGAGATCAGGTCGACATCGGGGGCGATGCCGCTGAACGCGTCAGCCGGCGCCGGCGACGGCGGTGGGTCCAGCGGTGGCGGCGCGGCCGGTCGCGGGTAGTCGACGGAGACCACCTGCCCGTGCCCGCCGCCGGAGAAGCCGGGCAACACTGCCTGGCCGTGGCCACGGTTAGCCGCACCGGGGGTCTTGGGCTCTGCCGGCGCTTGCGGCGCAGGCGGACCACCGAACAGCGGAGGTGGGCCCTCCTCGGACGGTGGCGCAGCGGGCACCATCGTAATCGTCTGCGGAGGCGGCGGCGCCACACTGATCGTCTGCGGCGGCGGTGCGGGAGGCGGTGGCTCCCTAGTGGGAACCGGCGGCGGTCGTCGCGGTCCCGGTTCCCCGGGTCCCTCAGCAGCTGCCGGTGCGGCTCCGATCATCGACGCCACGATCGTGCCGTGCGCGTCGCAGTCGGACAGCCCGTCTCCACCGGCCATCACGTAGTCGCCGCCGGGCATCAGATGCGGCAGTCTCGGGTGCGGGGCCACCCCGGTGTCGATGACGGCGACCCGTACCCCGGCGCCGCGCCCGAAGCGCCACGCTTCGGGAAGGTTGAGCATGTCCATGTACTTCGGCTGCACCCGAAAGTCCGAGCCCGGCAGTACTCCAACCTCGGTGCAGTACGCGGTCTGGCGCATGGGCTGGGGAGGTCCAGGCGGACTGTTGGGCGGCACTGCCCCCGGGTCGATCCCCGGCGGGTTGATCGCGTACGCAGGCGACCCGGACAGCGCTACCGAGGCGACGATCAACGTGGTGGCGGCGACTGCGGCCGCACGAAGCGGCCGCAGTCGGCTACTACCTATACCGGATCGCTGCATAGACATTCATCAGCCAGAATGCCAACGGGAAGATCGGCATCAGGCAGAGATATTCGACCCACTCCACCAGCTTGCGGAACAGCGGGCTGTAGATCGTGTTGGGGACTGTCGCAGCCGCCGTCAGTCCCGCAGCGGGGATGAGCACTGCCAGGCCGGCTGTCACCGACACCGCCGCCGTGGAGGACAGCACCGTCGAGTACCGCACGAGAACGGTGCCGACGATCAGGACCGACGTCACCGCCAGGATGATCGCCTGCCAGCGGTCCACGTAGGAGCGCCCGCGCAGCATCAGGAAGCCCGCGGTCGTAGCGACCAGGAGCAGCGGCAACCACCGGTCCTGGCTGCGCGGATCGGACACACCAACCAAGGACACGATCGTCAGCACTCCCAGCCCGACCAGCAGGCCGGTCAAGAACGACCGAGCTCGCTCGGCCCGCAGCACGACGTCTTGGATGGACTCGGGGCCTTCCAGGGTCGGACGGCCGCCGTCGATGCCGTGCACAACGGTGGTCGGCAGATCAGGCCGGGCTTCGAAGACCCAGCGGCTGGTGGCGGAGGGGAACACGGGCAGCCGGATACCGGACAACCAGCGAGACAACGCCGGCGCGCTGTGGTAGCCGAAGACACAGACCAGCAGGATTGAGGTCAGCAGCGTCACCGTTCCGGTGTCGAATGCCATCCGGGCCAGGCTCGCGACCGTGGCTACCAACGAGACGGTCACGATCGCCGTACCGGCCCCCAGCCGGCGGCCGGTGAAGCGCAGGACCAGCATCGCGGCGACGCCGGCAACGGCAAAACCCATCACCGCATTTGGCGAGCCAACCGGGCCGGGAGGCGCGGCCGCGGCGGACACCGCGAACGGCGCGACGCCGCTCCACAGCAAGATGTCACCCGCGCGACGGTTCTGCGGGGTGTGGGACCGCGCCAGGATCAGCAGCGCCACCGTGACCGTCAGTATCGCGATCACCAGGGCGTAGGGTGCCGGAACCAAGGAGTCGTGCTGCCAGCGGAACCAGCCCAGCAGCAGCGATGCCAGCAGCACCCCGGTTCCGACCATCAGTGCGCCGACCTGGATGGCGACCGCCGGGTTGACCGCGGAGAACCTCTTGCTGAGGTTCACCGACACAGCCGTCGAAATGTGCTCGATGACCTGCGATCGATGTTCGGTGTCTTCGACGAACCGCAGCCACAGGCGGTCACCGTCGTAGGTGTCCTGCTCGGTCAGTGACTGGGTGGCCCGCAGCGGTGTGCCGTCAACCAGGCACAACGCCCACCTACCGCGCTGCTTGGCCTCCAGTGCCGGGAGGCCCAGTTCCCGCAGTCGGACGTTGACGACCTTCAGCAGTGGGTCGATCATCACCGATACGGGAGCATTGGCGTCCAACAAGACACCGATCTGCACACCCTCGCCGGCGATGATGCCGATCACGGCGGATTGAGGCGAAGCGAGTGCCTCTGTGCCTGACTGTGGCGCCTCAGCTACTGCGGTCATCGCTGCACCCCTTTGTCGACGAATTGTGGGTCCATCTGTGTTGCCTCGCTGTGTGGAATTGTGACGTGGCGTCCCAATTGTTGAGCAGATTCTAGAGCATTTCGCGGCATCCGCGCCATTGCTGAATGCTGCCCCGAAAATCCTTGCCGTGCGGCCTATTTCCGTAACAATTAGTTAAACTCTGCTGTGCGTCTTCCACTCGCCGTAGGGAAGAGTCTCCAAAACGGTCTTGACGCCGACCTGGACCAACTGCGCAGTGGCGGGACAGATCGCCAGCCAGGATTCGTTGGAGCCGGCGGTCCGCGCTTGCTGATACATCGCGATTCGTCCGCCCGATCCGTCCTTCAGTGAAAGAACTGAGGCGCTGGGCGCCTTATCGTCATCCCGGTATTGCCTGGCGTAGACGGCCGCCTCAGCGGCAGGGTCTGACAGCGCCTGACCTAGCGCGGCCACGGTCGCTGCGCTGATGCCCAGCCGCCGCAAATCCCCACCGGAGAAGACGTTGAATCCCGAACTCTGCCAAGCCTTCGTGATTTCCAGCATTTCATCGAGCGGCACGTTGACCGCGTTGATCGCTGCGGGCTCGGCGTGGTGGATCGACTCCAGCGCATCGAAGACGAGTGCCGCGATCGACATCGTATCCGCGATCGCGACGTCGTCGACGGTGATCTCGTCACCGACCCGCACGGCCGACACCCAATGCTGGCCACGGCGGGCAAGCAAGACACGGAACTCGTTGTCCGGGATGTCACGGGAGCCCACCGGCTCCTCGTCGCCGCCCTCTTCCCGTTCCTTGATGCCATAGAGCAATTTGCCCCGAGACAGCAACGCGACGACTTCAAGATCGGGCGCCGCCAGAACACGCATTCGGGCGGCGATCGCCTCATTAACCGTTTCGTCGGTCACGATCCCCTGTTCGCGCATGACCGCCATGCCCGGATGCTCGTTGAGCCAGTCCATCGAATCGGTGGACACGAATGGCCGGCAGCGTAATTCCGGTGCGACGTGACGGATATCCAGCAACGCTTGCAACATCCAGAAACCCTCGACATTGACGGTGATGTCGGTGCGTGTGGTTTGATCCATCGCTTCTCTCGTGTCTCGTGTTTGCGGTTATCGCACGACACGGCAGCACACCGGAATTGGTGTGCTGCCGCGCCCTGTGATGATTTCTAGGCCCAGCTGGAGCCGACAGCGCTGTCGGTGCTGTTCATGTTGTTGCCGGCGTTCTGGACCTTTTGGCCGTGGGAGTTGGCCTGTTCGTAGATGGTCTGGAAGTTACGACCCAACTGGGTGATGAACTCCTGGCAGGCCACCGAACCCGAGCCGCCCCAGAAGTCACCGGCGGCCAGCACATCGCGCACGATGCTCTGGTGCTCGGCTTCCAAGGACGCGGCCTGGGAACGGATCATCGCGCCGTGGGCATCCACGTCGCCGAACTGGTAACTAATCGACATGTATCTGTCCTCCTGATTTGTGGAAGCTTACGCTTGTGGTGGTGGGCTAGCT
>Ga0302325_10003210_pt1 | contig 38816 bp, 42 predicted proteins | sample Palsa_T0_2_FD_201948 | JGI IMG/M metagenome (GOLD analysis project Ga0302325, IMG submission 201948) | Peat permafrost microbial communities from Stordalen Mire near Abisko, Sweden - Palsa_T0_2 | ecosystem: Environmental > Terrestrial > Soil > Palsa > Peat permafrost | place: Sweden: Abisko...
TGCGAAACTTCCGGTCTACACGCGCAACCCTGAAGACTTCCAAAGTCTCAAAGGGCTGGTCATCGTCGTCGCGGTCTAACGGATCCGCTGGCTGACTTGCGGTTCGCACATTCGAAATTTGTGGACCCAGGGGACACAATACGAACCGGTCCGCCGTGATCGCCGGTGCCGTCCTCGGGTTGGGATGACTGGCTGTCTACCGCTTCAGCACGACACAGGCGATATTGACAGGGCGCAATCGATCTAGTCATACTTCTAGTCATGTCTATCAACGAGCAGCTGTCGCTTGCGGAGGCGAAAGCACACCTCTCCGAGGTTGTCGAAGGTGTTGAGACGGAGCATCGCCGCGTGATCATCACCAAGCACGGTCGTCCAAGCGTCGTCGTCCTTGCAATTGACGACCTCGAGGCGCTCGAAGAGACCCTCGACATTTTGTCCGACCCAGAGACCATGGCCGACCTTCGGGAAGCCGACCGCGCCCGCCGGCGGGGGGAGTCGGTGCAGCTGACCAAGGAAGAGGCCCTCGACCGCTGGTCAAGTGGATGACTACGAGCTGCGCTGGTCACCTCCTGCGACCCGACAACTCGACCGCCTGGCATCCACGTCCCCACGCGTCATCGGCGCTGTCATCGAGTTCTGCTTCGGTCGCCTGATCGCCAATCCAAAACGGGTGGGCCGCCCGCTCGGTCGCGAGCTGGCTGGTTGGCACAGTGCCCGCGTCGGACAGTACCGGGTCATTTACTGGATCGATGAAGCTGAACGGACCGTCTATGTCGACCGCATCGACCACCGGAGCGATGTCTACCGGCAGAGGTGAGTAGGTTCCGAATCACGTGCCCGATGGAGCGGTATGCCACTTGCAATCCCCATTCTGGCGCAGGCGGTTCGCGCACCGTACCGATGGCCAACGTGACCATGCAGGTCAATCGGTCAGTGGGCGCTGGGGGACACAATACGAACCGGCGCCCCACTGTCGTCGCCAAGACCATTGACCTGGGATGACCTAGCTTTCCGCGGGAACGTCGATGACAGGCCCGAAGTCGAGAGAAAGGCACGGCCCGCGATGTCGCTGAGTCAACCGAACTCTGGGCAGTCCCTATCAATCTTCAGGACCAAGTGTCAGCAGATCGCGGCCGACCTGCTCGACGTGTTGAGTGAACGTTGGAGGACACAACTGGGTATTAGGCAATCCTTCAGAGTACTACCAACCCATGAATCTGACCGAGTACGTACGGACGCCATCGTGACGGTCAGATGCTCGAGCGACACCTAGCGGATGGTACCGATCTCATTCGCTGACAATACTGAAGCCATGAGCATTAGGCGGGCGCTGGGGTGGGTATGAGGCGTCAGCGCATGGTGTGGGGCACAGCTTTCATTGCGATTGTGACACTTTCCCCGATCATGTCGTCATGCTCTCGGTCATCAGGCGTACATATGGTCTCAACACATGTGCGTAGTCACGATCAGCCAACTGGAAGGCTGGTCGTCCGCACCGCCCCATGGGGTCAGGATCCGACTGGTGTTCACTCGGTAACTTTTGGGGGACCCTCCTATCAACTCAAGTTGGCCCTAGCTGGAGGAGGCGTCTCTGGAGCGCCGCAGACAACCAGCTCACTTTGCCAAGAGACGGTTGGCTGTGTTGCCGCCATGAACGGAGACTTTTTCGCGAATGGCGAATCCATCGGAGGAATTGTCAAGAACTGCGTACTGTTGGAGACTCCTCAAATCCCCCACGAGCTGGCCGAACTGGACTCTCGCTCGTTTGCAACCGGCCTGAACTGGTCAGTCACGGTTTCAACGGCATCAGGAATCAGCATGAACCTAAGTGGCGTCAACCAGTCGGTATTGGTGGATGGGCCGATCCTGTATACGCCGAATTTTCAGGGAGATACTCCCGGTCAACCAGGCAGGGAAGATCTGATCTTCAACACACCCAGTGGTCAACCTGCGTCGCGACTGGGAAAGCACACGTCAATAATTCTGATGCAATCTGTGCCTGGCGGCGTGATTCCCGTAGAGCCGAATGAAGCTGTCATATCGGTAGCTTCTGATTCCCCTCTTGCCTCTCTTGCGATTGGAAGCAAGGCTGAGTTGTTGACTCACGTGTCGGGCGGATGCAACGCAATTGGTGGTCACCCGATCATCCTTTCGGATGGACAGCCAGTCGCACCGGACCCGAACGACACAGCCATGCTGGAACAAGATGCTCGTAGTGTGTTGGGATGGCTGGCCAATGGAACGGGTGTCTTGTTGACGGTTGACTCCAACGCGCAATCACCCGGTGCAACAATCCCCGAACTAGCCACCTACCTGAAGACACTCGGAGTTGTTGATGCCATCAATATGGATGGAGGCGGATCATCAGCGCTCGTGGCGAACGGTCATTTGCTCAACGCCCCGAAAGATGGCCAGGAACGGCCTGTCGAGACTGCACTGGTCGTTGTAAAGGTGGCGCGATAGTCGACCGCCCCGATGCTACGAATAGAAAGTCGTGGTGTTGGGGTTGGACGGGTGTGAAGCAGAGGCGGGTCCAGTTCCGAAAACGGAAAAGACGTTCTCCATCATCCGCCATAGAACGGATGTGACTCCCGGTATCGCAGGAGGCACAAGATTTGGGTAGATGTAGGGAGCATTACTCAGCCGATAAATGAAGCAGGCGTTTCCGGTGTCAAGCACACCGCCACCACCCGGTGCGGTGTAGTAGGTCATGTCGGACCAGTGACCTGGACCACGATTGGTTATCGGTGAGTGCGCGAAAATCTCAACATTGCTAGGACCCGGCACGTAGCGATCGTAGAAGTCATACTCTCCGACGATCATGTTCGGTAAAACCTGATTCGCTGAAAGCCCAGTTCCCTCGAACACCCAATTCGTCGGGTTGACAATGGTCATTCCGGCTATCGCTCCGAGGTCGGTGTATTGCGCGCCGATTGTCGTTTGTTCGGGTCTGGGTACCGGACCCGTCGGCCAATCTGCCGTCACCTCTGCCGGATCAACTGTCCACAGAGGATCTTCCATCATAAAATCGGTCTTGTAACAGACCTGGTGGCGGTTGGGTCCGAGTGGTGAAGGTTCGAGGCGAATGTGTCGATACATGGCGTTAGATCCGAGAAAGGCCAGGTTCACGCCGCTTGCGATCGCTTGATCAGCCGCGGTTCTCATGTCTTGCGACCAGTACTCATCGTGTCCCAAGCTGAATAGACACTGATGATTCATGAGCAATGTCGGTTGCTCGTGCAAATCGATGTCGGTGGTGTACGTGACATCCAGTCCAAGACTCTCAGCTAGGAAACAGAGCGGGAATTCATTGCCGATGAAGTTTGGCGCCCCCCAGGAGGTGTAGTCATACGGGCGATCGAATGACACCACGCGAGATCGAGACGAATCGCCTTCAGGCCCCACATAGAGGCTCCGTCCGCCCCAATGGTTATACGCCTGAGAAGTCGTAACTGCGCTCATGATCATAAAGGCTGCCGTGCTCTGATCGTTGCGGATTATCAGGGGTACGTTTCCGTTAGCGCCGTTGGACGGGTTGTCGATGGAAATCTTGAAGAGGTAGAAACCCGATGGCCAAGTGCTATCGATCGCAACCGTCAGGGAAGGCTGCCAGTCACATTCGATCATCAGTGTCCCTGGAGTTGTTGAGGGCGGTGGTTGATCTTGAGCTGGGAGGGATGCTGATTGCCAGACAAGCCGGCCACCCGCACCGTTTTAGTAACCCATTCGGTACAACTCGACATGGAATGGACCCGAAGCATCGACGAACAGCGTGACAACATCAGCGGCCACGGCACTCACATGATCGGCATAGCCATAGAGCATGTTGGGGTAGGCGATGTCCCAGTCCAGCGTGCCAACGCGCTCATTCTCCGCAACCACCCAGTCGGCGAATGGAACCGCAACACCGCTTTCGAAGGTGGTCAGCTTCACTGACGGCGGAGCGGTGATCGTTGTCGTTGTGGTTGTGTGATCGCTCCGGCGCTTCCGAGTCCGTCTCGGATCGTGACCAGAGTCGAATCCGACTGCGCCCGCTGCGAGTAGTCCTGCCCCCCCCCCGACTTCCGGCGCGCAGAAACGTCCGCCGGTCAACGGTCTTTCGCTCCTCGCTCGGAACATCCAAGCTTTGTGGGGGGGGGGTGATTCAGCTGTGATCCCCCATTGTTTCCCTGCCGGGTCGGTTCGATTCTTGTTCGAAGCGGAGTCGGGTGAGATCCAATTCGAGCCGACTCGACTGGTTTCCAGCCATCGAAGGGTGGGAATTCCGATCCATCTACCAGGATCTTGACGGCGATAGGGTTTCTGAATGGTCACGGCAGCGAACGACTTGACGTCCCAGAAACTTCGAAATGTAGCCCCGGCCGTCGGACTGATTCTTGTCATCTGCGTGGCTAGCCGCATGCTTTGCTTGCTGGGTCTCTACCTGCGAGCTCACCAACTAGGCCTTCCTGTCGGAAGCCTGGTCACCAAGTTCGACGGTGCGTACTACCAGGCCATTGCTACGTCTGGGTATCCCCATGTCCTGCCCGTAAGCCATGGGGAAGTGGTCAAGAACCCGGTCGCGTTCTTCCCTCTCTTTCCACTTCTCGTGAAAGCGGTCATGTGGGTAACTGGCCTTGGCTTTGCCGGTGCCGCGATCCTGTTCAACACTATTGCTGCTGGCGTCGCGGCGTTGTTGATTGCTGAAGTCGTCAAGCAGCACGATGATGAAAGAACAGCAACCATTACAGCCATTTTGTGGTTGGTTTGGCCGATCGCCTTCGTGCTGACACTAGCGTATAGCGAAGCGTTGTTCATTGCCCTTGCGGCTGGGTGTTTATTGGCGCTGTTCCGGCAGAATTGGATTGCAGCAGGAGTGTTGGCTGCACTTGCTGGTGCCACTCGTCCAAACGGATTGATCCTGGCCCTCTGCTGTGCGGTTGCAGCCGTTACGGCTTTTCGACAAGATCGACAACTTCGCTCCTTCATTGCACCGGTTATCGCACCTATAGGAACGCTCGCGTATTTTGCTTGGCTCTGGAATCGAACAGGACGGACAACTGCCTGGTTCACAACGGAGTCCCAGGGGTGGCAAGTGTATTTCGATGGGGGTATTCACAACGCGGAAAAGATTGGCTCCTATCTCCATCAGGGGCGAGCCGACGGATTGGGAGTCGTTCTCTTCACTGTCGTCTTGACCGTGCTTCTCGTGATGCTTTACGTCGACAAAGCGCATCCACTCTTGCTCGTCTACGCCACAGGGATATTCGTGTTGGCGATAACGACGCGAAACGACTTCAGTTCAATTCCTAGGTTTCTGTACTCCGCCTTTCCCCTCATGATGCCAATCGGGTCCCGGCTACAAAATGTGAAGTGGTATCTCTTAGCGGGACTCTTGGCCTCATCGGCGGTTGTCATGGCTGGATTGGCGATTTACATCACAACGCGTAGTCATTATCCGCCTTGACCAAAGGCCGTAGACTCGAGACCTACACTCAGGTCAAGTAAGTCGAATGGGTCTGCTGAAGCTTTGGTTTCCGATTTGGTTAACAGGTTTCAGGCGGCTTGAAGCTCGGTGTCAAGTATCTCAAATTCGACTGGAGTGAGTCGACCGAGGACACGTTGGCGGCGCCGACGGTGATAGGTCCGTTCTATCCAGGTGACGATGGTGATGCGGAGTTCCTCTCGGGATTCCCAGCGTTGGCGGTCGAGCACGTTCCTTTGCAGCAGTGAAAAGAACGACTCCATGGTTGCATTGTCGCCACACGCGCCGACCCGACTCATCGACCCGGTGAGTCCATTGTGCTTCAACGTACAGACAAATGCCTTGCCTCGAAATTGAGATCCTCGGTCCGAATGAATTATCACGGTGCCGACCGGACGCCGGAGGGCAATGGCATTGCGCAAAGCCGAGACGGCGAGCGCGGCGGTCATCCGTGCATCGAGGCTGTAGCCGACGATGCGGTTGGAGTAGACGTCCTTGATGGCGCAGCAGTAAAGCTTGCCTTCGTCGTCTTGGATTCCAGCGATCGTCGCAACACCAGCGATGAGGAGTCGGGATGGCAGCGAGGAAGTACACCGAAAAGCAGAAGCTCGCATTCATGGCGCTGATCGATCGAGGTGGCTCAGTCCGGGCTGCGGCGGCGACCGTTGGAGTGCACCCGGACGCAGGCTACAAGTGGATGAAGCAGGCTGGCTTGTCCACGCCACGAAGCACGCAACGCAAGTACACCAATACGGAGAAGGCCGAGTTCTTACGACGCCTCACCGAAGTTGGCAATGTCTCGGCAGTTGCGCGTGAACTCGGATTAAACCGGGTGACATGCTACGTCTGGGCTCACAAGGCGGGGATTTTCACCGCTCCAAATGCAGATGCAAGACGCGAAGAGTTCCTCCGACTGCGAAATGGAGGACTCTCCCGCCGTGCCGCGGCGGCACAGCTTGGCGTCGAAGCGCACCAAGCACTGGATTGGGACAAGGGCATCCGAGTGTTCTCGAAGGGTCGAATCTATCCAGACGGTCGCGTTGTGCTCTACCGGCCCGCGGAGATACTGGCCAACGTGAAGAATCCGAGAACGGCATGGGTGCAAGGAGAGCGCGTTGCGCTGGATCGCGTTGAGAAGGTCATCGACCCGCGCTACCTCAGTGTGCTCGAACGTGAACGACTCAAGGATCTGCAATCGTCCGGCCTTTCAATTAGGAAGATCGCTACGGCAATGGGCCGTTCCCCCTCGACGATTAGCCGTGAGCTTCGGCGCAATACGGTGAGTCGGCACGGCTACCTACCGCATACGGCTCACAGAACTTCTGTCAAACGTCGTGAGCGTCCAAAGGTCCCAAAGCTTGGTGTTGAAGGGCCGCTTCGTGACTACGTAATCGCAAAACTTGCCAAGCGATGGTCTCCGGAGCAGATCAGCAGGCGTCTTCGGCGAGACTTTCCAGATGACCCAGGGATGCACGTGAGCCCTGAGACGATCTACCAGGCGATTTACGTCCATTGCAGCGGTGAGCTCAAACGCGAGCTCTCTAAGTCCCTGCGTCGTGGTCGCTCCATCCGCAAGCCAAACCGAGACCCTGCCGCTCGGACCAGCAGATTCATTGACCCGATGACGCCACTGTCCGAACGGCCTCCCGAGGTCGACGACCGCGTTCTGCCCGGTCATTGGGAAGGTGACCTGATCGTTGGAGCAGGAAGCCGCTCCGCCATTGCGACACTTGTCGAACGCACCACTCGCTATGTCGTTCTCGGGTATCTGCCAACGGAGCGGACTGCCGAGGCCGTTCGCCATAGCCTCGTGACTGCCTTGAGTGGACTTCCCGAGAACCTGCGCCGCACGCTCACCTGGGATCAGGGAACTGAAATGAGCGAACACCGCGCCTTTGCGACCGCAACCAATATGGCCGTCTACTTCTGTGATCGGGCAGCCCCCTGGCAGCGAGGCACGAACGAGAACACCAACGGACTGCTGCGCCAATACCTGCCAAAAGGCACCGACCTCAGTGCTCGAAGCGCCGACGACCTCACCGCGATCACGGAGGAACTCAATGGACGCCCCCGCAAGGCTCTCGACTGGGACACTCCGGCTGAACGATTCAATGCTTTACTGAGCACCGCATAATCAAACCGTTGCGACGATCGCTGGAATCCAAGCGTCCGGTGCTCCGTTATGTCCGTCAGCCACAGCCCATTGGGCCGCTCTGCGGTGAAGTCACGACCGACCAGATCGTCGTGGACCGGAGGGCCGGCTTTCCTTGACAGCCCCTTCTTCTTGGCAAAGACGCTCCAGATGCCCTGTTGCGAGCACAGGAGCCACACCCGACGCTCGCTGGCGCTGATGCCGGCATCGGCCAGTTCGACCGAGTCGGCCAGCTCGTCGGAGATGAAGCGATACCCAAATGCCGGGTCGTCGTCGTGAATGTCGATGGCGACATTGATCAGGTGGGCCTCATCCCAGTCACGCCCAGAGACCGGGTTCCGGCGCCACTTGTTGAAGGCTTGGGTGGAGAAGCCCAGCACCCGGCAGGTCACCGTGACGGGGATCCCGTCGGCGGCAAGGTCAAGGACCAGCGGGTAACTCATTTTTTTGAAGGGAGCTCCCGAGCAAAGTAGGCGGCGGCCCGGCGCAGGATCTCGTTCTCTTGTTCGAGCACTCGGTTGCGCTTGCGCAGCTCCCGATTCTCAGCGGCCTCAGCCGAGGTCATGCCGGGACGGACACCGTCCTCGACATCGGCCTTCTTGATCCAGGCGTGCAGCGTGGCCTCTGAGATGCCGAAGTCCTTGGCAATCTGGGCATAGGTGGCTTCCCGTTTGCGTGCCACTCTGACGACGTCAGCGCGGAACTCGGCGGGATGAGGGGCTGGCATGTTTCCATCCTTTCGAGAGAGCCGAAGCTCTCAACGTTAAGTGGAAACCTTCCTTCAGCAGACCCCATCCAACGGGTTGCTGCTCCGCGAAGATTGCGGAAATGAAGGAGTCGACCGAGGTGTCCCCTCCCTTGAGATCACGCGATGCTCGCGACGCCTGTCTCATGGCATATCGGCGCCCGCGACACCACATCCAACAAATATTTTTGAACTGCCCCAATCGCCCCCGCAAGTGCCCCGATTTTTCTGGAGGGGTCAGCGAGAGGAGGGCGAAGGTGAACGTTTCCCCTGGTCAAGTGGTGGGCCGTACAGGACTCGAACCTGTGACCCCTTTCGCGTCATGCATCCCGGAGGAATTCAGCAGCGTCCGCTGTCGTCCAGGATCGACCGCTGACCTGGGCCGACGTGTCCACCACAGTTCGGCACCAACCACGGTAGTTCAGCGGCGTGGCTACAGTCGTGGCTACAGTGCTGACCCCTTGCGTACTGTGCAATGGGTAACTGCATCCACGAAAGATAGCCGCAGGGCCGCACCGTTCCGGTGGACCTGCGAGGGCGAGCCTCCTACGAGTCGGCGAAACATAGGTCGCACCAGGTGCTTCGAGCGGCCGGGGCTGCGGGCCGGAAAAATCGAACCGCTGCTACCCTCGTGCCCAAAATGGACCTCTATTCAAAGGCACCAGCTGGGGCCTTTACCCCTCTCTCACCCTGGGCTGGTCCCGCGCGGCTGCTCACGTGAGCAGAACGCGCAGCGAGGAGGTCCCAGCGGCGAAGACGCGCTGGTGGCCCTGGCGGGTCGTCGGTCTGTGCGCCGTGGCGGCCGCCCTTGCGGTGGGCGGTGTAGCCGTCGTCAGCTCGACCACATCCGTGGCGATACCGCACCATTCAGCCGCCAAGGCGGTCTCGCACCACCACCACCACCACCAGAAGAAGCAAGCTAAGTCTGTCTTAAGCACCTTCCTCGGGCACGACGGTGTCGAATCGAGCGCCATCATCGCCGAGAACGAGCTGCCCGGAACCTCCGACTGGCGGATCAGCGGCCAGCCGGCCACCGGGATGATCGAGGGCTTCGCCAACACGACATACGCGGCGGTGGGGCAAAGTGTGACGCTCTACGTGTCGACCACCGCCTCAGAGTTCACGGTGACCGCGTACCGGATGGGCTACTACCAGGGGTTGGGCGCCCGCCAGATCTGGCAATCAGGCGAGGTGACCGGCGTCGTCCAGCCCGCCTGCCCGCTGACGGCCGGCATCAACATGGTCAGTTGCGACAACTGGGCGTCATCGCTGACGATCCCCATCACGTCCGCCTGGGTCCAGGGCGACTACCTCTTGAAGCTCGTAGGCAGCAACAACGAGCAGAGCTACGTGCTCCTCACCATCTGGAACCCGAGCAGCACCGCAGCCTATGTGCTGATCGCCCGCAGCCTGACTGAGGAGGGATGGAACTCCTTCGGCGGGTTCTCCTATTACACGGGGTCGGGGCCGTGCACGCTGGGACAAAGGACCTCGTACCCCCAGTGCAACCGTGCGCGGGTGGTCTCGTTCGACCGCCCGTACGCGTCTGGGGACGGCGCCTCGGACTTCCTCTCGAACGAATACCCGCTCGTCAACTTCATGGAGGAGCACGGGCTGGACGCGGCCTACGTGACCGATGTGACGGTGGACCAGAACCCGTCCATCCTGCTAAACCACAAGGCGATCCTGTCGCTCGGCCACGACGAGACGTGGACATTCAACGAGCGGTTCGCCGCGCAGGCCGCGGAGGCGCGCGGTGTCAACTTGGTCTTCTTCGGCGCCGCCGCCGCCTTGCGCCACTCGAGGCTGCAGCCCTCTCCGTTGGGCGCAGATCGTGAAGAGGTTGATTACCGGGACTCGAGCGAGGATCCTCTCAACAGTGTTCCCGGCGACGCCATGGAGGTGACGGGGAACACGTTCAGCTCGCCGCCGACCGACCTATCCGAGGACGGATTGGTCGGCCAGGTCTACAGCGGCTATCTCTCGACCAGCCCGGTGGTAGACGCGGCGCCGTTCGTGGTGGAGGACGCCTCGGCTTGGATCTTCAAGGGCACCGGCCTACAGGACGGCTCGTCTATCCCGCGCGTGATCGAGTCCGACTTCGACCATATCATCCCGGCTGACTCGATGCCCACGGACATGGAGGTGCTCGGACACTCACCGATCCCGCTGACAGAGGCCTTCACCGGCCAAGGGCAGTGGGCCGACAAGACGTATTCGGACATGACCTACTACACCAACCAGACCAGCGGGGCTGGCGTTTTCGACAGCGGCACGGTCAACTGGATCAACGCCCTCACCCCATGTGCGACCTCCACCTTGCCGTGCGCGGCTTCTGCGGTCCAGCAGATCACGGGCAACCTGCTGTGGCTGTTCGGCCAGGACCCAGCCGGCGCAATCGACCCCTCGGTCGCGAACTGGCAGTCGGTGACGCCCTCGGGCTCGTAGTGAGGATGGCACATGCTGCGCGTTCCATCGGGTTCAACACAGTCGATCTCGGAGGTGCCACCAGGACGAGGCTGACCCTCCCGGCTGCGTGCACCGGTTAAGCAGCGCCGATCTTCCCGGCGATTCGATCTCTATGTTCGTCTAGGACGGGGTCCGCTCCCCCACGTTGGAAATCACGGTGAAATAGGTCACAAGGCTCGCCTGGAGCGACTCATCGAGAAGTACCGAGAACTCCTGAAACGACTATCCAAGTGATTGGCATGCTGCTTATAGACAATACGCTATAGGCTACGTCCATGGATTTGCCGTCGAACTCCCCCGGCTCGCTCCTTCGTGAGGCTCGCATTCGATCCAACCTGTCCCAGTCCGATGTGGCCCGGCGAGCGCAGGTGGCCCAGAGCGTCGTCAGCGCCTATGAGTCGGGTCGCAGAGAACCCGCCTTGAGTACTTTGGAGCGACTGATCGCCGCCACCGGTCATCGTCTCGACATTGAACTGAAGTCTGACGAGCCGGCCAACCCCGGTCTCCCCGACACTCCCCTCGGCCGCCGGCTACGTCAACGACGAAAAAGAGTGCTCGCCGCAGCCATGAAACATGGAGCCTCCAATGTTCGTGTGTTCGGGAGCGTTGCCCGGGGAGAAGACACACCTGAGAGCGATATCGATATTTTGGTCGACCTGGCGCCGAATGTCGGGTTGGTCACACTTGCTCAGCTCGAACGAGAGATAAGCCAGATACTTGGTGTGCCCGTGGACGTTGTGCCGGCAGACAGCTTGCGCCCCGGGGTGCGCATGGAGACGGACCGAGAGGCTATTTCCCTATGAGTCGCCACGATGACGAGTGGCTCGCCGTTAACTCAGATGCTCTACAGGCAATCAGTAATTATCGAGCAAGGGGCAATCTCAGCGACGGCCTGATCTTCGATGCGATTCGGCTGCGGCTGATTGAGATCGGCGAAGCAGTCAAACGCATCAGCCCCGACGTTCTTTCGACTGAATCCGAAATCCCGGTTCGTCGCCGGGGCTCAACACCAACTTCCGATGACCACCTCATTCGATATGGCTTGAGTGAATGCGACCCCTTCAGGCCAATCCCAAGACGGCCAACATTGCCTCATCGACTGCTTCGAGATCATCTGGACGGAGTTCACCAAGGGTGAGGCTCAACAAGCGCTGTTCCAAGACCAAGAGGCGGTCAGTGCGGACGACAGACTCCAGCGGTAGACCGGCTTCTTGCCAGTGACCAATCACAACATCGCCGATCTCGGGATTTTGAAGGCGGCTTCGGCGACTGGTCACCATGGCGACAATGACGTCGGGCCCGTTGTTGTATTCCGCTGATGAGTCGACGCATGCCGGCCGGCGCTTCATTCCCTGGAGATCCGAATACGTGAAGGGTGCGAGGACGAGCTCTCCCCGGTTAATGGTGCGACCTATCGAACAGCGCCGGCGTCCATCTCGTCGTAGATGGCGTCTTCATCCGAGAGCCAGTCAGCCACCAATGTGGCTCCGGGTGCCCATGAGGGACGTACCCAACCGAGGAGTTCCTCTCTAAGGCGCCACAGCTCTCGTTCCGCGGCCTCGACGTCTCTCTGCGCTCCGGCCATGTCTTCGAAATCGTGCACAGGCACCGGCTGTCCCGGCTTCAGCTCTCTTCCGATGAAGGTCTCGTACTTCACGACAGCGGTCCGCAGCTGGCGATAGGCGTCATGGAGCAACTGTTGCTGCACAGGGGTGATCTGGTCCTCTGAGTGAACCAGATTCGAACTCACTGATGCCAGTCTACGCCCGCCACCCCTCATTTCTGGCCCTCATTTGGAGATTTGCCGGCTGACAGGAACACCTCGCCGAGGATCTCTGCGGCGGCCCGGTCACGTTCGGGAAGGGCGTGGGCGTAGCGATCCAACGTCATGGTGGCCCGGGCATGTCCGTGGCGATCAGCCACTGTTCGCACATCGACCCCGGCGCCAATCAGCGTGGTCACACTGAAATGCCTCAGATCGTGGAATCGGAAGGGCCACTGCTGCCGCGCGACCAAATCTCCTCGCGTGGCCCTGGGCTGGGTCTGGCGAAGCTTCTTGAGGGCGGGCCGCTCCATGGCCGCGCACAACTTGGTGAATCCGTGGGACAGCGTGTCGGGATTCACCGGCAGGGCGCCGTCAGCGTTGTAGCTGAGCACGTAGGGGTCCGCCACCAGCGGCGATTCGGCTCGCTCGGATTGGTCGGCCATTGCGTCAGAGCGTTGCTTCAGATTCTCTATGCAGAAGGCGTCCAGGGCTATGTCTCGTGACTGGCGCGACTTGGTGGGGCCAACGTGCTGTTCGCCCTGGCTGACCGTGAGTGACCGGGCAATCCGCACTCGACCCTTGACGAGGTCGATGTCTGACCATCGCAGCGCTGCGATCTCGCCTCTGCGTGCCCCGGTCAACGCGGCCAGGAATATGGCGGTCGCCAGCACTGGATTGGTCGCTTCAGCCGCCTTGACCAGTGACAGCAACTGCGCTGGCGTCGGGACATGCATGTCGGTCCGCACGACCTTCGGCGGCGTCACTCGGTCGGTCGGCGAGGAGTTGATCCATCCCCACTTCACGGCCTGGCGACAAGCGGCGGAAATGATGGAGTGTTACTTATTGACCGTGGACGCTGAAAGACCTTCGTCCAGCCAGTGGCCATAGGCGGCGTCGAACGTCTGGGCATGCAACTTGGAGAGTCGTACCGATCCGAGAGCGGGTCGGATGCGAGTTTCGATCTTGCGCCGATTCTCATAGAGCGTGCGGTGCCGCTGCGTCATCTCGGCAAACTCGAGCCACTTGTCGAGGAGTTGGCCCAATGTTGCGGTCGATCGATCGAACCTGCCGGCTTCAGCTTCGGCCACCAGATTCGACAGTTCCTTCGCAGCGGCGCGCCCGCTACCGACAAACGTGCGTGTTGCCTGACGGGGCTTGCCCGAGATCGGATCACGACCAAGAAATGCTCGAAGTTCCCAGTGCCCAGGTGCCCGTTCGCGCAAAGTGCCGGCTCGCCTGTGTGCCGAACTCACCATTCCCACCGGTATGACCTGTAGGGTATTTGTAGGGCAGAGTATCGATCAGAAACACAAAAACCGCCTCTGACCTGGTGGACCTTGGGGGACGCACTGCGAACCCCTGGGTCGTGATCGAAGGTCGTGGCATCAATCTGGCCCATTTGTGCTCAGAGCGTTAGAGCGAGACGACTTCAATGATTTCTTCCAATCCGAGGAGATCCTCTGCATTGCGGGTGTAGAGCAAGGCACCATTGGCATGAGCCGTGGCGGCGATCAAAAGATCCATGACGCGTGGTCGAGGACTCCGTCCCATCTTCGCCAACGCAGCGGCCATTTGCCCGTAGCTGGCAGCCACAACATCGTTCACGGGGAGAGGATCGAATGCACGCTGCACGATGGTCAGGCGACGAAGGCGCTCTGCCCTAATTGCATCGTCGTTTGCCACAAGGACGCCGTAATGCAGTTCAGCGAGAGTGACTGCACTGACGGAGAGGTCGCCTTCCAGCGGTCCGATATCTGTGGCAATTACGACGCTGGTGTCCAAGACCGCTTTCATGCGCCACTCCATGGGTCTCGGGCATGATGATCAATCCGGTCGAGATCAGATTCCCATTCCGTGTCAGGCCGGCCGGAGAAGAGTGACTGGATCTCTGAGTAGGAACGCCACGCCTTAGGCGCAATAGCGATGATTCGCACACTCGGTCGCCCAGAGACAGTGACAATGATCTCTTCACCCGCCTCCGCACGCCGCACGAAATCAGAAGCATTCTGGCGAAGTTCTCTCAATCCAATTGTGCTCATGTTAGATGGTAGCACACATGCTACAGAGCAATCCTTTGGTGCTCACATCTGACGATCACCCCAGGGGGTACCTAGCTGGTTGTGGGCGATGAACACCGCCACCGGCTCTCGCACCCGGTTACCTGACCGGCACATTGCCGCAACGAGGTTCGCTCCCCGTTCCGATCGCTAGTGCGAAGTGTCAGGTCAACGACTGGGTGGACCCTGGAGGACATAATACGAACCGGTCAACATCGATTGCCGGGCCCATCATGGATTTACAGTGACAGTCGGTCGCCCAGTGACAAACCGTCAGCTGACCCGCCCGCGAACCTCTTTGAGGATTCGGCCAAGATCCACTGTGGTGTCGGCAAACACCCTGTCGGATGAGATATCACCGGGCAATGCATGGGCAAGGAGGTGTCGGTAGCCAGCCAACTCGGACCACGGTTCGATGCTGGCGGCGATGCCTTCTTCGGTTCGGTACGACTCGGCGAGGTTGCCAGCTGTTATCCACAGCCGCTCGACAGCGAGACGAACCAGAACTTGGTTGTCCCAATCGACCTTGTCATCAGGGAGGATTCGTCGAAAGCTGTTCCAGAGTGGCGACGAGTGCGTCGCGGGCTTCGGCGGCGGTCACATCTCCCGAGCGTCTGTCGCACCGGGCACATCGTCGGTGATGACGTGTACATAGGTGCCAATGAGTTGCGAGGCGAACGCCGACAGACGAGTCACGGCCCGGTAGCCGGCCTCGTCACTGTGGATGATGACGGTACCGTCGCGCCGCAAGCGCGGGCGGCTCAGACCGAGGTCAGCTGCCAATTGGCGCAAGGCGGCAGCATGGGTCATCACCTCTTCAGAGGTGGCTTTTCGATCGATCAGCGTTGCGCGCGGCACGGGAATAGCGTACTCCGCTTCGACGGCCCGTCATCGGCGGAAAGTAGGAGCGGGCGGACTGCAAAGGAGGGTCGAGTTGGCAGCCGACCTTCGTCTACCTGGACCGGCGGTTCGCGCACCGTCCTCTTTGGTGAGGTCTTCACGTTTGGCATTGAACTGGACTTCTATCGGCTGATTCGGGGGTCACCCACAGGTTAAGGAGACGGCACCCACACAGGAGGGCCATTCTCAGGTCTTCCAGCGCGGATCGGCGTCGATGATCGACAACGTGAGGTCCTCGAGTTCGTGGACCAGCTCTTTGAGCCTGCGGTGGTTGTCGAAGAGGACCCTGTAGTCATCGAGTTGTTCTTCTGTGAGCAGGCGGGTGACGGTCTTGCCGGCCAGCTTGCGGGTCCAAGAGCGAAACGGCCCGTGCAGTTTGGGCGGATCGTCCCGGCACGAACAGGCCACCTTGCCGCAGCGCCCGGTGCGCACGACCACGCTGCCGGGCAGGCACATCCCGAGCGAGCCCAGCTCGCCCGTGATGCGCTCAAGTTTGCTCCTTTGACGCGTGGTCAACTCCACTGCACAGAGTTTCTCAGGCATCCCCCCACCGGCGTGGTCCATCTGCCACAGTATATGCACTGTGGCATCTGCCTCGGACCGCTCCGCTGCTGCTCGGTCACGCCTCAGAAAGAGCTGAGTGGAACGATTCCCACTCTTTGTCCGTCACATCACCAAGAGCAAGGTTCGCCTTCGGGGGCAGTGGCTTGGCGCGTGCGATGGCTTCCTCAACCGGCCAAATCTGGAGCCCCAGCTCTTCTGAGTGCTTGGCGATGGACACGTTTGCAGTCTACGGGTCCACGAAGTGCGATTTATCGGACAGCGTTGGGGTCCATCCAATTCGGAGAAGCCAGGAGAAACTCAGTCCCCCGCTTGGAGTCACGCCGCAAGGCAATGTGCCTGATTCCTACACGGAGCATGTTCCTGTCTCCAACAACGCGTGAAGCGGTCGCCGTCCGTTCATCACCACACGGACTCGACGATCCGGGCGATTTGGATCGCCTCGTCTCGCGTCACCAACGGAACGCCGAGCACCAGCGCCGTCGCCACGATGAAACGGTCCCACGGATCAGAGAGGACGGATCGGCTGATCGATGTGAATGCGTCCGCCACTGCCTCGTCAATCGGGTGAAGGTTGACGGCCGGCTAGGCAACGAGCATCTCGCGGACCTGCTGGAGTTGGCTCGTGCTGACCCCTTGCGTGGTCTGGGTCACGTACCACAGGTCGAGCAGCGTGGCCACGGACACGGTGATGCTCTGCTCGTCCTCGGCAGTCTTTAGTGCTGCTGCGGCTTTTGGTGAGAGCCGGTCCGACCCTGTGGCGAACTAGACGATGGCGTGCGAGTCGGCGACGACCCTCACCGACCGGAGAGGTCTTGGATGGCCAATGCACTGGCCTTCTCAAAGTCCTCCCAGGCAATATCGGGAAAGTCGGGCAACGAGCCAGCTATGGAACTTGGGGCGCCGAACGGTGGCGACTCCACCACCCGTAGATGAGTACCGGGGCGCAGGCCGAGCACCGCCAGCTGGCTGGCGGGAATACTGCCGTCGTTGGCCACGACTAGTTCATGCTGGTGTGCGTCGGGAGAACTCATCACTAGCCCGGACTATTCACGACGCTTCTTGATCTGAACCGTCCGCGTCCACGGATATGCCCTCCGAGTAGGGGAAACTGTAGGTGCTTACGCCACAGAATTCCCGACCAGGAGGGCACTTCCAAAGTGAACGCTACCAGCGCGCTTCGAGTGATTGTGGAACCCGGTGGAGCCGGTGTCGTCGCCCACGTCGGGCTGCATGCTCTTGGCACATTTGCCGACCGTTTGGGACTCGGTGATTCGCTCTCGGCCCGCATCGCCCCGGCCGGTGAGCGACTCCCGTTCCATGACCGGGGCAAGGTGTTGGTCCAGACGGCCTTGATGCTGGCCGGAGGCGGAGAGAGCTGTGCCGACATCGAACACCTGCGCCTCCAGGGCGAACTGTTCGGTTCGGTGCCTTCTGACACGACAGTGTTTCGCACCTTCCATAAGCTGACGCCCGCCACTCGTCAGGGCATCGCAGGGGCGATGGCTGAGGTGCGCGCCCAGGTCTGGCGGCGCTCGTCGGCGACGACCGGACTGAGCCCGGTCATCTTCGACATCGACGCTTCCCTCGTTGACATCCATTCTGAGAACAAGGAAGGCACGGCCCCGACGTTCAAGGGTGGCTATGGTTTTCACCCCATGTTCTGCTTTGCCGATGCCACCGGCGAGGTGCTCTCGGGGTTGCTGCGTCCGGGCAACGCCGGGGCCAACACTGTGGCCGACCACGTGCGCGTCCTCGACGATGCCACCGCCCAACTCCCTGCAGAGATCGCGGCGGGTCATCATGTCGGTGACGATCCCGCACTCGTTACCCGCTCGCTCGTGGTCCGGGCCGACTCGGCCGGATGCACCGAAGGGTTCCTCGCCGCCTGTCGGGAGCGCAATGTCGGGTTCTTCGTCACCGTGCGCTCAAATGCCCAGATCACAGGGGCCATTCTCGACGCCGTCGGGCTCGAGGAAGTCTGGGAACCATCCATTCGTCAAGACGGAGATCCCCGCGAGGGTGCGGCGGTGTGCGAAGTGACGTCGCTGATCGAAGACCACAAACTGCCCGAAGGCACGCGCTGCATCATCCGGCGCGAGCCGCTGCACCCCGGAGCCCAGCGCAGCCTCTTCCCGGCCCTCGACTTCCGCTACTGGGGCTTCTACACCGACCAAGAAGGTGATCCCGTTCAACTCGATGCCACCATGCGAGCCCACGCTCATGTCGAGCAACACATCCAACGCCTGAAGGACTCGGGGTTGTGCCGATTCCCCTTCGCCAGTTTCGAGGCCAACACCAACTGGATGATGGCTGTTGCCATGTCCGCCGACCTGGTGCGCTGGTTCCAGTTGCTCTGTTTCGATGGCGAGTGGCGCAACGCCCGCCCCAAAGCGCTTCGCTGGGGCATCTTCCACGCCCCGGGTCGACTCATCCATCGATCGCGCCAACGCGTCGTGCGCATCATTGCCGGCTGGCCCGGCACCGAGGCCTTGCTCAGCGCCTACGAGCGGATAGCGCTCATCAACTGAGCGATCTCACCTGCTGCCAGACGGCACCAGCTTGACGACGCGCGCCCCGACGCATCCGCCACGTCATTTTTGATCCCGTTTTCGACCCAAATGTCGGCGCCGGGACCTCCTCGATGTCGAAATCAGTGACGACGCCGCTCGCGCAATCCGATCCATGGCCTCAGGCCGCTCTCCGGAGTTCTCGTGAATGGGGCGGGCTAGGAGCGTACCTTCCAAGGTTCGTCGAGCTGGTCGACCCGGTTCAATCGAGCGTCAACGTTGCACCCAGCAGGCCAGCCGCCGCCCGGTCACGCTCGGGGAGGGCGTGAGCGTAGCGATCCAAGGTCATGGTGGCCCGGGCGTGCCCGTGGCGATCGGCCACCGTCCGGACGTCAACCCCGGCGGCAATAAGCGTGGTGACGCTGAAGTGCCGAAGGTCATGGAACCGGAACGGCCACTGTTGCCCGGGAGCCAGGTCCGTTCGCTTGGCCTTCGGTTTGGTCTTGCGAAGCTTCTTGAGGGCAGGCAGCTCCATGGTTACGCACAACTTTCCGAAGCCATGGGTGAACGTATCCGGGTTGACCGACGTGGCCCCGTTTGCGTTGTAGCTCAAGACGAAAGGATCCGGCACCAATGGGGATTCGGCCTGTTCGGACAGATCGACCATGTAGGACCAACGTCGCTTCAGTATCTCGACACACACGGGGTCCAGGGCGATGTCCCGCGACTGATGCGTCTTGGTCGGTCCGGTGTGCTGTTCACCCTGTGTGACTGTCAACGATCGGGCAATCCTCACCCGACCGTTAACCAGGTCGATGTCGGACCATTTGAGCGCCACGATCTCGCCTCGGCGGGCTCCCGTCAGAGCGGCCAAAGCCACCGCTGTCGCCAGCACCGGGTCGGCGTCTTCGGCCGCTCTCACCAGCAGCGTCAATTGCTCAGGTGTGGGCACTTTCATTTCGGTACGTTCGGCCCTCGGTGCTGTAGCCCGGGCGGTCGGCGACGTGTCGATCCATCCCCACTTGACCGCCTGATGGCAGGCGGCCGAAATGATGGAGTGGTACTTGTTGACGGTGGCCGCCGAGAGGCCCTCCGCCAACCACCTTCGATACGCCGTCTCGAGTGTCTCAGGGTTCAAGTTCGAGAGTCGGACCGCGCCGAGAGTGGGTCGGATCCGAGCCTCGATCTTGCGCCGATTCTCATAGAGCGTCCGTGGTCGCTGTGTCGTCTCGGCCATCTCAAGCCACTTGTCGAGGAGTTGACCCAATGTGGCCGACGATCGACTGAACTTGCCCGCCTCGACGTCGGCTATCAGCGTGGACAACGCCTTGGCGGCCGCCCTCTCGCCGCCGACAAAGGTCCGCGTCGCTTGGCGAGGTTTGCCTGACACGGGATCACGACCCGAGAACGCACGAAGCTCCCAGTGTCCCGGAGTGCGTTCGCGCATGGTGCCGGGACGGTTGGCGTTGCTCATCCTGGTGACCATGCCCCAACCGTACCGCCAAACCGTACCGCCGTTAGGGCATTTGTAGGGCGATGACTTTGGTCGGAAGCTAAAAAGTGCTCCTGACCTGGTGGGCGCTGCGGGACTCGAACCCACGACCTCAGCCGTGTGAAGGCTGCGCTCTAACCAGCTGAGCTAAGCGCCCGGATGAGATCGGCCCACATATGGACCGGTCTCCCGGAAAGCGCGAGGATAGTCCAGAGATTTGGGGGATCCCGGGGGGCAACTACCCTGCATGGTGCATGGAGCCCTCTCCGGATGATGACGACAGCACGCCACCGAGTCTGAGCTCCCGCCTGTCCAAGCTGGTGGCCGGACCTCCAAAGGCCAAAAGAGCAGCCGCGACGCAAGCAGCGAGCGAAGAGGTTCTGAGCCCATCGGAACGTCGAAAGGCCATGAGCTCAATAGATGCGGCGGAGATCAAGTGGTCAAAAGCCGGCCTCGTCCTGGCCGCTGGCTTCGGCATCTTCCTCCCCATATACGCCAAGACGTCCCTGCACACCGCCAAGGACAAGGCGGTGGCATCGACATCCGAGGCTCTCCTATTGGGAGGTGTCGTCCTCCTCTTCTGTGTGCTCGGTCTGGTCGGGCTGCTGCGCCGCAAGCGTTCCCTCTTGGCCTTCTCTTTCTTCGTCATCGGCTTTTCCTTCACCCTCACCTTCCCGCCGCTCGGATTCGCGCTGATCTTCCTCGGCGGCTGGTTGATGCTGCGGGCATACCGCATTCAGAAGTACGGGACGCCCAACGCCAAGACGGCCGCCCGGGCCGCCGCCGCCCGCCCTCCCCGCCGCGAACGCAAGAAGGCCACCGCCGCCGCCGCCGCCAAGCCCGTTGCCTACAAGGCTCCGTCGGCCAATAAGCGCTACACGCCGAAAGCGCCTGCCCGCAAAAAGGTGGCCAAACCGACCGAGTAGGCCGGTCTATTCCCCCACTGGTATCACCAGGGCGGAGCGCAGCAGTTGCAGTACATCGGTGCGCCGCCGCACCAGGGAGCGGGCGGTCGGCTCTTCCCCCAGCGCGCGCAGTACCTCCACTTCGGTCACCATGCCGATCACGGTGGAGTAGATGGCCAGGAGGAGAAGCCGTGGGTCATGCCGACGCATGGTTCCGGCATCCATCTCAGCCTCCAAGAAACTCGATGCGCGACGCACCAGCGGCTCTAGCGCCAGCGTCATCTGCGTCGCCGCCGGCGGCCCCAGTCGCCCCACCTCGCGCAACAGGCCCAACAACTCGGGCTGGCGGGCGGCCAGACGGAAGACCGAGCGCACCACGGCTTCGACCCGTTCCCACCCGGCGCCGGCCGAGCGCAGGGCCGTCTCGAGCGCCATCGACAACTCGGCTGCGCTGCGGGCGATGACTGCTTCAAGCACGGCGTCCTTGGAGGGGAACCAGTACAAGATGCTCTGCTTGGTGATCTCGAGCCCCTTGGCCAGCGCATCGAGGGACGTCGCCTCGTAGCCCCGGGTGGCGAAGGAGGCCAGGGCCGCTCGCAGGATGCGGTCGCTGGTGGTGACGCCCGGGGCGCCTGGGACCTCGGTGACCGCATCAGTCGATGGCACTTACCAAATGGTAGACAAATTCGGGAACGGATGGTAAACATTCCCGGTGCCCATCGCTCGGGACCTTTCGAACAAGCGCTTCTTCATCACCGGTGCCACCGGGTTTCTGGGCACTGCGCTGGTCGAACGCATTCTGCGCTGCATTCCCGAGGCCGAGATCACCGTGCTGGTGCGCCCCGGCCGGCGGACTGACGTGGCCTCCCGGTTGGCCCGCGAGGTGATCAAGAATGACTGCTTCGACCGCCTGCGGGCCGAGCTCGGCGCGGGGTTTGCCGATGAGGTGGCCCGCCGGCTGCGAGCCGTCCCGGGCGATGTGGGCCAGGATGGCCTCGGCCTGGACGACGAGGGTCGTGCCGCACTGGCCGCGGCGGACATCGTCATCCACTCAGCGGCCACCGTGTCCTTCGATGCGCCTCTGACCCAAGCGGTTGAGATCAACCTTCTCGGCCCATCGCGTGTCGGCGCGGCCGTGGCCGCCTCGGGATCGGGTGCGCACCTGATCGCCGTCTCCACCGCTTACGTGGCCAGCACGCACCAGGGCGAGGCGAAAGAGGAGCTGCTCTTCGCCAACCGCTTCACACTGGATGTGGATTGGGAAGATGAGGTGACCGCCGCCCGTCGCCTGCGGGACGACCTCCAGGCGGAGTCCCGTCGCCCTGTCCGACTCGGTGAATTCACCAAGCGGGCCCGCTCGGAAATCGGCGGGGCCGGCGAGCACCTCATCGCCACCCGGGCCGAGAAGGTGCGCGAGGAGTGGGTGACCACACAACTGGTGGACGCCGGCACCGCGCGGGCCCATTCGCTCGGCTGGCCGGACGCGTACCCGTTCACCAAGGCAATGGGCGAACGCGCCCTGGTGCAGCAGTGGGCCGGGCAGGTGCCGATCACCTTCGTGCGTCCGTCGATCATCGAGTCGGCGCTGGCCGAGCCGCGCCCGGGATGGATCCGCGGCTTCCGCATGGCCGAGCCGATCATCGTGTCCTACGCCCGCGGCCTGCTGCGTGAATTTCCCGGCGTGCCCGAGGGCATCGTCGACGTCATCCCGGTCGACCTGGTGGTGGCCGCCATTCTCGGTGTGGCCGCCCACGGTCCGGCCCATGCCCCCGGCGACGGCCCCCCGACGGTGTACCACGTGGCCTCGGGCGTGCGGAACCCCTTCCGTTACGGCCACCTCGTCGAGTTGACCCAGGACTTCTTCAGCCGTAACCCGCTCTACGACGACCGCGGGCAACCGATCAACGTGCCGGAATGGTCGTTCCCCGGGCGCGGACGGGTGCAGCGCCAACTCAAACGGGCCGACCAGGCCATGACCCTGGCCGAGAAATTGCTGACCGCGCTGCCCATCCGGGGCCGGCAGGCCGAGCTGGCCGCCCGCATTGAGGACAAGCACGCCCTGGCCAAGCGCGCCCTGGGCTATGTCGAGCTCTACGGCGCCTACACCGAGACCGACGCCCGCTACCGGGTCGACCGGTTGATCACCCTGTGGGACACCTTCGATGCCGACGATCACGCCGCGTTCTGCTTCGACCCGGGCGTCATCGACTGGGACTCCTACGTGCACACCATCCACCTGCCATCGGTCCTCGAGCACACCCGGGTGCGCACCAAGGCCGGCAAGTCGGTGGTGGAGAAGCGGCCCGAGCGGGCCCGCAAGGCCATCCTCTCCCCCGACCGCCACCTGGCCGTCTTCGACCTGGAGCACACCCTGATGGCGTCCAATGTGGTCGACACCTACGCCTGGTTGGCCAGCCGCCACCTCCCGCCGGGCCGCCGGGCCAGATTCGTGGCCGACCTGGCCCGCCAGGCCCCGCAACTGCTGGCGCTCGACCGGCGGGATCGGGGTGACTTCCTGCGTTCGTTCTACCGGCGCTTTGAGGATGCCCCCATCGCCCAGTTGCGGGAGGATTCCTGGGAGCTCTTCCACAAGCAGCTCCTGACGCGATCCTTCCCCGAAGGGTTCGCCCGGGTGCGGGCGCACCGGGCCCTGGGGCACCGCACACTGCTGATCACCGGAGCGCTGGATTTTGTCATTGAGCCGGTGCGGCCACTGTTCGACGACATCGTCTGTGCCTCCATGGAAGAGCGCGACGGCCTGCTCACCGGTCACCTGACCGACCTCCCTCCCATTGGCGAGGCGCGCGCCCTGGTGCTGGCCGACTACGCCGAGGAACACAATCTCTCCCTGGAAGAGTCGGTGGCCTACGCCGACTCGGCCAGCGATCTGGCCATGCTCGAGGCGGTGGGCTTTCCGGTGGCGGTGAATCCCGAGTCACGGCTCTCGGCCATCGCGCGCCGGCGCGGTTGGCACGTGGAGCACTGGTCCAAGGCCGCCGGCGGGTCGCACCGGCCGCTGCCGCTCGGCCCCTTCGATGTGCGATCACCCAAGGCGGTCATGGGTCGATGACCACCCTCCTCTTCGAGCGCTCACTCCCCCGCTTCGCCGCGGCGCGGGTGGCCTCCGCCTTCGGCTCGGGCCGGGGCGCCGGCGTCGGTCCCCTCCGCCTGGTCGAGCACGATGCCCCGGCGCTGCCCGGCGCCGACTGGACCCACGTCGACCCGCTGCTGTCAGGGATCTGCGGTTCCGACCTGGCCACGCTGGACGGCCGGAGCTCGCGGTACTTCGAAGAGATCGTGTCGTTCCCCTTCGTCCCCGGTCACGAGGTGGTGGGACTGGTATCCGTTGACGCCACCGCGGCCGACGGGAGCCAACTGCCGGCTGGCAGCCGCGTGGTGCTCCAACCGGTGCTGGGGTGCGCGGCACGGGGCATCGACCCCATGTGCGCCTCCTGCGGGTTCGGCCACGTGGGCAACTGCGGGCACCTGGCTTTCGGCCACATCCGGCCCGGCCTGCAGACCGGCTTCTGCGCCGACACCGGTGGCGGCTGGTCCTCCACCGGGTTGGTGGCGCACACCAGCCAGCTCTTCGCTGTGCCCGCCGCGCTGAGCGATGCCGACGCGGTCACCGTCGAGCCGGTGGCCTGTGCCGTGCATGCGGTGCTCGGAGCCGGCATCCGCGACGGGGACACCGTGGCGGTGCTCGGCGCCGGCACGTTGGGGCTGACCGTCATCGCCGCCCTCACCCACCTGGTCGCCACGGCGAGGCTGGCCCGACCGGCCTGCGTGTTGGTCGGAGCCAGGTACGCCCACCAGCAACGACTGGCCCGAGAATTCGGAGCCACCGAGGTACTGCCTCCCGACCAGCTGGCCCGGGGCGTGCGCCGGCACAGCCACTCGCTCTCGGTCGGTGGCCCCTCGGGCGAGACGGCCACCCTCACCGGTGGGGCCGACATCGTCATCGACTGCGTCGGGAGCGCCGAGTCAATCACCCAGTCGCTGGCCATGGTGCGGCCCCGGGGCACCATCGCCCTGGTCGGCATGCCGGGCAAGGTGACGGTCGATCTGGCACCGCTGTGGCACCGAGAAGTCCGCCTGGCCGGGGCCTACGCCTACGGAACCGAAACCTTGCCGGCCGCCACCACCGGAATCTCCACCTTCGAGCTGGCCTTCGAGGTCGTCGCCGAAATGCAGACCGGCCGCCTCGTCTCGGCCACCTATCCGCTTACCCGCTTCGAGGATGCCGTGGCCCATGCCGGCGCGGCCGGACGACGTGGCGCAGTGAAGATCGCGTTCGACCTGAAGAAAGGACACACCCGATGAGCCGCCGTCCCGGATTTGTCTTGGAAGTGGACAAGTCCACCCCGCCGACGTTGTTCTGGAACGGCGAAGGTTTCACGACCGAAACGCTGCCCGAGGGCAGCCGTGTCATCTACGCGCCCGAACCGATGAAAGCGCTCGATGATCCATACAGCGCCATCCGCCACGCCCTCCTGCACCCCCTCGGCGACCGTGACCCGCTGCCGGCGTTGCTGTTCTCCGGCATGAAGTTGACCATCTGCTTTGACGACATCTCGCTGCCATTGCCACCCATGGAGGCGCCCGATGTCCGCCAAATGGTCATAGAGACCGTATTGGACATGGCCGCCGACGCCGGCGTGGACGACGTGGTATTGGTGGCTGCCCTGGCCCTGCACCGCCGCATGACCGAGAGCGAGCTGCGCCACGCCTTGGGCGACCGGGTCTACGACGCCTTCGCACCGCACGGCCTCCTGACCCAACACGACGCGGAAGATCCCGACAACCTCATCCATCTGGGCCAGACCGACCAGGGCGAGGACATTGAGATCAACAAGCGGGCCGCCACCTCGGACCTGTTGGTCTACGTCAACATCAACCTGGTGGCGATGGACGGCGGGCACAAGTCGGTGGCGACCGGACTGGCCAGTTACAAGAGCCTGCGCCACCACCACAATCCCCAGACCATGCAGCACTCCAAGTCCTTCATGGACGCCCCGGCCTCCGAGCTCCATTCCTCCAACTGGCGCATGGGCCGCTTCATCGCCGACGCCGGGGTGAAGATCTTCCAGATTGAGACCACGTTGAATACCGACACCTTCCCGCCGGCGTTCTCCTTCCTGCAGAAGCGCGAATGGGAGTGGACTCTGCGGGACCGGGCCAGCTACGCCGCCTCATCGGCCGCACTAGGCCAGGTGCCTCCGCGCTTGGCCCGCCAGATCTTCCATTCCATCAAGTCGCCCCACGCCATGACGTCGGTGCAGGCCGGTGAAGTCGAGGCCGTCCATGCCCAGACCACCGAGAATGTGTGGAAACAGCAGGGGGTCGACGTCGTCGGGCAGACCGACATCCTCACGCTGGGGCTGCCGTACATCTGTCCCTACAACGTGAATTCCATCATGAACCCCATACTGGTGGCCTGTCTCGGGCTCGGGTATTTCTTCAACCTCTACCGGGGCAAGCCCTTGGTGCGCGAGGGCGGCGTGTTGATCCTGCGCCACCCGACCCGGCCCGAGTTCCACCCCGGTCATCACCCGAGCTACATCGACTTCTACGAGCAGGTGCTGACCCAGACCACCGACCCGGTGCGCATCCACAAGGAGTTCGAGGAGTCATTCGCCACCGACCCGTGGTACGTGCACCTGTACCGGACGGGCCACGCCTACCACGGCGTCCATCCGTTCTACATGTGGTACTGGTGCGCGCATGCCATGCAGCACCTGGGCCGCGTCATCATCGTCGGCGGTGATCCGAAGGCGGTGCGCCGGCTGGGCTTCTCACCGGCTTCATCCATGAACGACGCTCTCGAGATTGCGTCTGATGTGGTGGGACCGTCACCCACGTTGACCCATCTGCACACTCCGCCGATCATGATGGCGGACGTGCACTGATGGCGACGTTGGGCGACCAGGCGCAGCGGGCGCTGGGTCGGGTGCGGTCCGTGCGCTTCCCCTTGACGGCACCCTCATGGCCGGCCACGGTGGAGCGACCCGATCCCGAGCGAAGAATCGGATTGGACTACGACCACGAGTGGTCACGCCGCTATCCGGTGCGACTGGCCCGCGCCATGGTGATGGACAACGTGACCCGCCCGGCCGCCCGCCTCATGGCTCCGGCCACCGTGCGGGGACTGGAGCACCTGCGCAACATTGACGGGCCGGTCATCTTCGCCGCCAACCACGCCAGTCACGTCGACACGCCGCTCCTGCTGACGACCCTCCCGGTGGAGTTCCGCCATCGCACCATTGTGGCGGCGGCGTCGGACTACTTCTTCGACCGCACCTGGAAGGCCATCTTGTGGTCGTTCGCCCTGGCCGCCATCCCCATCGAACGCAGCAAGGTCAATCGAAAGTCGGCCGACACGGCCGCCGAACTCCTCGAAGAGGGATGGAGCCTGGTCATCTTCCCCGAAGGCGGCCGTTCACCCGACGGGTGGACACAGCCTTTCCGTGGTGGTGCGGCCTACCTGGCCCGCCGCACCGGTCGACCCGTGGTGCCCGTATACCTCCACGGGACGCGCCATGTGTTGGCGAAGATGGCCGAAGCCGGCTCGAAGGCTCCGGGCGGCTCGGGGACTGAATCACGCCGGGGCGGTCGTCTGCGGCGCTCCCCCATCTCCGTCCTGTTCGGTGCGCCGATGACGCCCGACGAGGGCGAGAACGCCCACCGTTTCTCCGATCGCGTCGAAGCGGCCGTGGCCACGCTGGCCCGTGAAGTGCAGACGGACTGGTGGCAGGCCCGGCGAGCCGTCAGCGCAGCCGCACCCCTGCCCGGGGCCGACGTGTCCCACCGCGGTCCCGATGCGCCGGCCTGGCGGCGGGCCTGGGCGCTGGACGCGCCACCGTCGATCACACGCAAGAAGAGCTGGCCGGAATAGGATCCTTGAGCGTCGCCCCTCCCCTCCTTCAGGGTGCGATGACCTGACCGGCGGCTCCACTGGCCCCGTAATCGTCGTTCCCGCCGAACCCTGCGCTGTAGCCATCGCCGACCGCCACTTCATCAACTTGGCTGTGCACACACGTCGCTATCCCCTGGGTGTTGGTGATCGCATCACAGATGAAATTCGGAGGACCTGGCGAGAGCGGCAAATTGACACGTGAGTCATTCGCCAAGAAGGCGATGGTGACTCCCTCAACCGGCCCAAGGAGGCTGGTCAGGGTGGCGCTGACTCTCAAGTCGTAGAGTCCGAAGGGCTGTTCGCGCAGAACTAAGGGGCTGGCCGTCATTTTGGTCGGGTAGACCAACGAGAAATGATCGTTGTGCCAGGTGATTCCGCCTGTCACTTCGGTGCAATCAGTCTCGGGCCGAACAGAGCAATTCGACGCGTCCCACCGGGCTTCGGCAATTACCAGATCAGTGCAGTGTCGGTCGCGGCGGACGCATAACTGGAATTACCGCCGAACTCGGCGTAGTAGCCCTCCCCAAGAATGACGAACGGGTAGCGCTGTCGGTCAAGGCACGTCGCTGTGCCCTCGGCGTTGGTGGTAGAGATGCACAGCACCCTTGAGAAGTCGACCAAGGGGACAATCCCGCCCTTGGAACCGAATTGGATCTTCACCCCAGCGACCGGGCCGATGGAACTGGTCAGGGTGGCACTGAGCCTGAGCCCGTACCAAGCAAATGGCGTCCTTTGCTCAATCGGTGACGTGACGGTAATTGTGGTCGGGTAGATGTAGCTGTACTGGTCCGCGTAGTAATCACCATTGCTCGCCCGGTAGTCCGTGTACGTCGGGCTGGTCATACCATCTGACGTGACGGTCACATAGACGGTCTCGGGACCCGGAGCGGCTGGCGTGGTGACGGTGCACTCGAAGCTATATGGGCAACTCACGTCGGTTGCTGCCTCAGACCCGAAGGCGATGGTGGAATTTGGGTCGAAATTCGCGCCGTAAATGTCCATCTGCTGCCCGCCTGCGACCGGACCGGAGGCATAGGCCAGTCCGACGACGGCCGGAGCACTGCCTGTGGCATCGGCCGGTCCGGTTGAGGTGACCAGACCAAAAGAGACGACGGCCGACAAGGCGAACGATGTGGCCAGCAATCGACTGGTGGTTCTCCTCATATGGTGCTCAAAGCCTCATCAAATGAGCCTCGGAAACGGATGACAAGTACGTTCCGTCGCCGTCGAAGACCGCTTGGTACCCGGCGCCCAGGATCTCATCACTCACGTCGATGCGCCCCGGGCAGGTGGCCACCCCGTGCGCATTGGTCACCGCGATGCAGTCCGGGTAGCCGTACAGGCCGCACGCCGAGGGGTACAACAAGAAACCCTGCGGACAGAAATTGATGATCTCTCCCTTGAGGGGCCTGTTCTGCGCGGTCAATGTGGCACTCATAATGAACGAATAGACCTTGAGCGGTGAAACCTGCAGCAGCGCGGGCCTCGCCTCCAGGTTGGTCCGGCAATTGGACGAACAGTCGACTCGAGGTTGCGCGGCACCCACCGGTCCGGTGCCCAACGTGACCAGACCGATAGAGAAGGTCATCAGCCCCGCCACCAGAGCAATTCGTCGCATCATCAATCCGCCTCCCTACATCGCCGAACTTCAACCCCAGTAGCATATCGAGCCCGCTCGGCCGCGCCAAGCCTCGATGAGGGCCCCTTATAGAAAAGTATCCGTCCTAATACCGATATCGGTATACGAGACCTACTCGACGAGAAAGCCTCCGGACTGGTGCTGCCAGAGCCGCCCGTACATACCAAGGCCACCATTGCGCAGAAGTTCGCGGTGCGTCCCTTCCTCCACAATCTTCCCCTGGTCGAACACGACGATCCGGTCCATTTTGGCGATGGTGGACAGTCGGTGCGCGATCACAATGGCCGTCGAGCGCTCCATCAGGTTCCACAGCGCTTCCTGCACGAGGTGCTCTGACTCGGAGTCCAGCGCGGAGGTGGCCTCGTCCATCACCAGGATCGGGGCGTGCTTGGCCATGGCCTGAGCGATGGCCACCCGCTGGCGCTGGCCACCGGAGAGTTTCAATCCCCGCTCGCCCACCACCGTGTCGTACTTGTCCGGCAGGCCGTAGACAAACTCCTCCACGTGCGCGGCCTTCCCCACGGCGTGGACGATGTCGTAGTCCACCACCGGCAGCGAAGGATCGGAACCGTTGCCGTTGCCATCAGGTCCGAGTCCCAGCCCGTAACAGATGTTCTCGGCAATGGTCCGGTGCAGCAGCTGGGGGTCCTGGGGCACGTAGGAGATGTGGCCGCGTAGCGAGGCCAGGGTGACGTCCCTGATGTCCTGCCCGTCAATGACGATACGTCCCTCATCGACGTCCATGAAGCGCAACAACAGCTTGGACAGCGTCGACTTGCCCGATCCCGAGGGACCGACGAGGGCCACGTGCTCGCCCGGCTTGACCGTGAGGACCAGGTCGTCGAAGAGCGTGGTGCTGTGGCGGTAGCCGAAGGAGACGTGGCCGAACTCCACCCGTCCGCTCGGCACCCGCAGCTCGGTGGCCTGGGGCCGGTTGTGGATCTCCACTTCCTCGGCGGAGATGGACGTGAACTTGCCGGCCCGGCCCAACGAACGGGCCAGGGAGCGCAGATGCTCAAAGGACTGCTGCATGCTCATCGCCACCTGGGCCGAGTAGTACAGGATCAGGTAGAGCGCGGCAGTGGAGGCCCAGTGATGGACGGCCAGGGTCGTCCCGGCCACCAGCGCCAAGAGCGTGCCGATCACGATGGACGTCTCCAACTGCAACTGGGTCCGCATGAAGATGGAGCGGGCCCGCAGGTCGGCGTTCACCGATTGCTGCATAAGGTCATCGACCCGGAACCGCTCCTGGGGCTCGGCCGCCGCCGTGCGGACGGCCATCAGGTTGGTGACCGTGTCGGCCACCACCCCCGTGGCTTTGGAGTGGTTGTCCTCAAACTCCTGCGAGGCCGCCCGCACCTGGGGCAGCCGGCGCGACAGGACGAGGACGAAGAGCCCGACCATCACCAGGAGGGCCAGAGCGGCCGGCCAGGCCACCACGGCCAGTACGGCGATGGCGGACAGCACAATCACAATCACCGGGAGCAGGCCCCAACTCGCCACATCGACCAGCTCGACGAAGGCCCAGGAGAAGTTGCCCAACGCTGAGATGACCTCTCCCGCCGGGTGGTCCATGTGCCAGCGGTAACTGAGCCGGAGCAGATGGCGGTAGCCGTTGTTGAGGCCCTGGGCGAACGAGCGCACGCAGGCACCCCATTCCAGCCAGCCGGCGATCCGCCAGAACACCATGGCCACGAGTCCGGCGATGGCGTAGGCCAGCAGCAGCGGTCCGAAGCGGTGCCATTCGCTGGTCACCGTGTGCTGCGGCAGGGAGGCCACCCGGCTCAAAATCGACGCGAAGATGAGCGGGCAGACGACGTCGGCCGTGAGGACGGCCAGCACCATGACCACCCATGAGGTGACGAGTGGCCGCTTCTGGCCTTCTATCTGCTCCCAGCAAAAGGAGATGGTCTCCCTGGCTGATGCAGTCGGAAATTCTGAGAGTTCAGCCACTGAAGGCTTCCTTTGCGAAAGGGGGCCCGGACCGCTGAGCGGGGAGCACGGCTCCCATCAGTCGAAAATTCCGGGACTACGGATTGAGATTGCTGCTGGGGCCACCGTGGGTGACCGTGAGCCGACTTCGCCGGCATGGAATGTGGCGGCCGGTCGATGCTTCGACCGGAGCGGACCTATCCCTGGGAGGAGACCTGGCCGGTCACGTATTCTGCGTTTCGGCGAGGCCGGCGAAGAGTTCAGTGGCCGACCCGACGAACAGGTCAGCCGCCGACACCGACACCGAGATCACGCCGAGGCGGATCCCTATGGTTGTCATCGTCTGTCCTGTCATCATGGCTTCACGACCCTTCGACGCCCCACCCTGGGCACTCAATGCATGGTACATGAGACCACAACCCTCATTGGACAACGTCTGCGGTGTGGCGCCGCCGGCGCATCCGGCGGCCACCGCCCGAGGCCGCCGCCAGGCGCTCTTGGTGCAGCGCCAGCTCCGCGCTGTCGTCCAATGACGACAGCGGCGACTCGGCTGCGCCCAGCGCCCACCCGAGCAGCAGGTCGGCCAGGGCCGGGTTGCGGGCCAGCACGGGCCCGTGCAGGTAGGTGCCCACCACACGGCCGGTCACCGCACCTTCGGTGGCCGAGCCGTCGCCGTTGCCGGTCCCGACGCTGACGTGGGCCAGCGGCTGGGTGCCGTCGTCGAGGCTGGACACCCCTCCGTGGTTCTCGAATCCGGTCAGTGGGGGGAGTTCGGGGACGCCCGGCGCCGTGGCGGCCACCAGCTCCCCGACCGAGCGCGGCCCGACACCCTTGACCGTGGTGATACCGAGCAGGCCGACTCCTTCATGGAGTTCGCCATCGGCCCCCGGGAAACTCCGGCCCACAATCTGGTAGCCGGCGCAGACAGCGAGTACCACGGCCCCCGCCGCGGTCCGGCGGGCCAGCGTGCCGTCGTCATTGAGCAGGCGCGCCGCCCGCACCTGCGGCCCGTCCTCGCCACCACCCAGGCAGTAGATGTCGGCCTCGGGAATCGCGCCATCCGAGGCGGCCGCAATGAGCTCGACCGGGAGGCCCCGCCACTCGGCCCGGCGGGCCAGCACCAACCCGTTCCCCCCGTCACCGTAGGTGCCGAGCAGATCGGGATAGACGACGACGATGCGGAGTGGGCCGGCCGTCACGCCTTGGCTGCCAGCAGGTCGTTGAAGGCGGTGTAGTTGCCGATCACGTCGACCGCCGCGGTCGCGGTGCCCGGGCCCGCACTCACCACGGCGGCCGTCGGATCGGCGTGCACCGAATGGTCCACCCCGGCGTACTTGAGCCGCACCGAGAGGTCGCGGCAACGATCGCCGGTGGCGACCACGACCCGGCCAACCAGGCGCTCGAAGGGCACGTCCCACAGCCAGCTCGGGTCGGTTCCGTCGGCCGTCCGTGCATTGATACTGATCACGATCGGCCCGTCATCTCCCCCCACCAACTCCAAGAGTTCGCTCCACCCGGCCGGGTTCTTGGCCAGCATGAGTCGGGCCGGCACGCCGCCGACTGGTCGGACCGTGAATCGACCGGCCACCTCTCCCACCGCAGCCATGGCCTCCAGCGCGTCAGCCGGGTCGATGCCGTAGGTGGTGGCCGCCACTGCCGCCATCAGCGCGTTGGCATGGTTGAAGCGGCCCGGCAGGGCCAGCGTGATCGGGTGGCGGCGCCCGTCGGCCCATACGCCGGTATACCCACCGTCGGCACCGAGCACCAGCGTGGCCGTCGCCGGCGGTCGGGCCAGCCCGCACGCGGCGCAAGCCCATCCCCCGTCCGGGGCGAAGGTGATGCGTCCGTCGCAGGAGGGGCACCCTGTCGCATCGAGCTGCCAGCTCATTCCGGCGCTGACCCAGAGCACCTGGGCCGCCGCCCCCCCGCCCCAGACGACGAGAGGGTCGTCGGCGTTGGCGATCACGGTGGTGTGCGGCGCCGCGGCCAGGGCGGCCCGCCAGCGACCGGCCACCATGCGCACCTCGTTGGTGCGGTCCAACTGGTCACGCGACAGGTTCAACAACACCACCGCGACCGGAGCGGTGGCCGCCATGACCCGGGGTAGGTAGATCTCGTCGGTCTCCAAGACGGCCAGCGTCGCCCGGCGGTCGCCCACCAGCGCAGCGACATGGCCGGGGGGCATGTTCGATCCGGTCTCGTTGCTGACCACAGCCGCCCCGCCCGCACCTAACGCCACCGTCAGCAGTCGCGTGGTGGTCGTCTTGCCGTTGGTCCCGGTGACCAGCGCCACCGATCGCCCTGCCGCCAGGTGACCGAGGAGTTGCGGGTCCACCCGGATGCCCGCCCGGCCGCCGGCCACCGTGCCCTGCCCCCGGCCCAGCTGGCGCGAGGCGGCGTTGACCGAGCGGGTGGCCACCAGGGCGATGCGGTACCGCAGGGTCACGAAGGGGGAGGCTTGGTGCGCGCCAGCTCCTCGGCGGTCGGTGCATGGCGGGTGCGCGACTCGACCGGCAGCAGGGCGCTGATTGCCGTCATGATCTCGGCGGTGTCCGCCACGGCATCGGTGAGCGAGAGGGCCAGAGGCGGGCCCACCCGCACGGTCACCATGGGCGGCTTGCGCACCAGGGTGAAGTCGGGCACGCGGGCCGAACGGGCCCAGACCTTCTCGGTGCCCCACAGTCCGATCGGCACCACCACCGCGCCGGTGGCCGCGGCGAGACGGGCCGTCCCCGTCTTGCCCTTGAGTTCCACATCGAAGAACGCATCACCCCGGGGGATGGTGCCCTGGGGCAGCACGATGACGATTTCTCCGGCCACCAGGGCCGACTCGGCCGCCCGCAACGGCGAATCGGATCCACTCCCCCGGTCGACGGCGATGCCGCCGATGGCGCGGGCGATGGCGCCCACCACCGGAGCGTCGAAGATCTCCTTCTTCCCGAGGAAACGCACGGGACGGCCCGCCCCGGCGGCGACCATGGCCAGTGCCGCCACATCGAAGTAACTCCGGTGATTTGCGGCCAACAGAACAGGCCCGTGCGCAGGAATGTTCGCCAGCCCGTCGATGTCGAAGCGCGCATAGGGGAAGGAGGCCGGTCGCACGAAGGGCCGGATCATGTGATACGGCTCCAGCCCCACCACGTTCGGCACCCCTGGCGGCCGGTCCCAATGTTCGACCGGCCAACGCCGGGCGGTGGCGATCACGGTCAGCGAAGGGTCGGGGTTCACGGCGTGCGGCCACCCGACGCTGGAGAGCAGCGGCACGTCGAACACGCTGTCGCTGCAGGCGTGGCAGTCGGCCAGGTCGATGCCTTCATCAGCGGCCCACTGGCGCACCGCCTTGAGTTTGCCGGTCCCCCAGACGAAGCCGTCGTAGAGCCGACCGGTGTAGCGACCCGCCTCGTCGGTCTCGTACGTGGTGGCGATCACCGCATCGAAGCCCATGGCATCGGCGAAGGGCGTGATCATGTCCACCGGCGTGGTGGTCGAGAGCACCAGCTTGTGTCCTTCGGCCCGGAACGCCGCCAGGTATTGGGGGGCGAAGGGAGCGATGAGCTCCGTCAGGTCCTCGACCGCCCTCTTGCCCGCAGCCCTCACCTGGTCCTGACTCCACCCCTTGGCCACCCGCGCCGCCGCCCGGACGAGGCCCATGGAGAGGAGGTTCTCGCCCAATCGGTCGTTGATGGCGTAGAGGATCTTGTCGCCCGGCAGGGTGCGGCCCTGGGGCAGCACCCCCTCGTCCATCAGGGCCCGGTTGAGCGCCTGGCCCGAGGCGTGGCAGAGCAGCGTGCGGTCCAGGTCGATGAAGACGGCGCTGGGGCTGGCCACAGCTGATGAGCCTAAAGCATGCCGCTCCGCCGGGCTCGGCCGATCAGAACCCCGTGGCGGCGATGATCGCCCCGTTGAGCGCTGTGCCGGCGATGTCGCCGTCATCGGGCGCATCACCCGAGTCGAACACCGCGCCGTTGGCCGAGGCCACCCAGAGACCCCCGCCGTCCGAAGGGGCGAACACGGCCGTGGCCTCATGGGGGCCGAGGGCGGCTGCGGAGGGCCCGCCGAAATTACCGGCATCGCCGTAGGCGTCCACCGCGCCGTTGGCCAGAAGGATCCAGTACCCCTTTCCGTCCGGCGTGCGCACGGCCGAGGTGACGGGCGAACCCTGTGGCCCGGGCGAGCCGAAGATGGTGGCGTCACCGAAGGCATAGACATTTCCGGTGGCGGTGACGAGCCAGTAGCCCTGGCCACTGGCGTCGGGCATGACGGCCACGGCGGCGCCCGAGCAACCGCCGATCCCGGGGCACGATCCGGCGAACGTGGCATCGCCGAAGGCGAACACGCCACCGTCCGACGCCACCATGAAGTACCCGCCCCCGTCCGAAGAGGGCACCACACCGACAATGGGCGCGTTCAAATTCCGCCCGCTACCCGTCGTGCCAGCCGGGGCCAATCCGTCGCCGGGTATGGAGCCGAAGTAGCCGGCGTCACCGAAGGCGAACACGCCGCCGTCGGTGGCGATCAACCAGTAGCCGTTGTCGTCGGCCGTCGGCGAGATGCCGACCACGGGCCGCTGCAGGTGGATTCCCCCGGTCGATCCAAAGAACTGGGCGGCGCCGTAGGTGAAGATGCCACCGTCGGACCCGACCAACCAGTACCCATGCGGTGAGTTCACACCGGTCGGGTTGGATGGATTGGTCGGGGCGTAGGTGAAGGTGGACGTCTGGGTGCCGGATCCGAGCACGCTGCTGGCCCTCACTGACACCGTGCCGGCACCCGAGGGCACCACGACCGTGGCCGTGGTGGCGGAGGCCGACTCCACCTGGGCCGCTGTCCCGCCGAAGTTGAAGGTGGCGTGCTCCAACCCCAGTCCGGTCACCGTGACCGTCTGGCCGATCGCGCCCGAGCCGACCCCGGTGACTTCGGGACAGGTCAACCCGTCGGCGATGGGGGTGCCCACCCCGCTGGCCAGATCAGCGCCGGTCGCCGCGGCGTAGGCGCCCGCGTTCGAACCGGTGAAGTCGGTGTCCCCGGTGGTGATGTCGGTGAAGGCGGTCCCGTACGCGCCCTCGCTGTTCAGCTCGTCGAGATCCTCGCTGAACAGGCCGGTGGACTGGGCGCAGCCCTGATCGCGGTCGGCCACCAGCCCGGCGATGAGCGGTGAGGCGAAGCTCGTTCCGATGCCGGTGCTCCAGGTGCCATTGGCGAAGTACACCATCGGCAGTCCGGCGTTGGCCGAAATGTCCGGCACGCCGCGGCAGGTCGTGCCGCAGGAATGCGCTTGGGTCGCCGCCCAGCTGCCGAGATCGGGCTCGAAGGCCGGTCGCTGCTCGTAGCGGGAGAGGCCGCCGCCGCTGGCCCCGCCCCCCTGGTTGGCGCACGTCAGACTCTCGGACCCCTGGCAGTTGTTCCACACCACCTGGCTGCTGGCCGAGCTGAAGGTGGTCCCGCCGACCGCGGTCATCCACGGGTCCGATCCGGGGTAGTCCACCTCGGCCGCCACGGCCGATGTCAACTTGTCCGTCGCCGGGGTGTAGCAGTCCTCGGTGCCGTCGTCGCCCGTGGCCGCCAGCACCGTCTGCCCCTGGGAAGCGGCCTGTTCGAAAAGGGAGGTGTAGGCGGGGAGTGATCCGTCTTTGGATGCCTCGGGCTCGCACTCGCCCCAACTGGTGGAGATGACCTGGGCGCGATCTTGGTTGACGATGGCACTCCACAGGTCGTAGGTCCCGTCATTGGTGTTCGGCCCCTCGTACGAGATGATGGAGGCCCCCGGAGCCTGGGTGGCCGCCTGTTCAATGTCGAGGTCCGCTTCCACGGTGCCGTTTCCTCCGACCGGGCTTACCGTGCCGTCGGTGCTGGGGTCCGGTTGATCGGAGGTCACGGTGTTGGTCAGGCCGAAGCAGGTCTCGTAAGCCGCGATGTCAGGAGCCGAGTGCGAGGCCAGCTCGTACACGGCGATGGTCTCCCCCTTCCCGGTGAGCGCGTCGCCCAAGAGCGAGCCGATGCCGTAGGCGGCGCCGATGGTGTCGAAGGTGACAGCGCTCGAACCGGCCTCGGTCTCGGCGGCCGGGCACGGGGAGTAGCCGTCGGCGTGGGGCTGGACTGTTGCACTGGTACCACGCGTCGTACCGGTCGCATTGGCCCCGGGCCCGCTACTGGCCCCGGGCCCGCTACTGGCCCCGGCCCCGGGCGTCACCTCCGCCTCGGACGCGTAGTGCGAGACGGTGTCGAGGCCGAGCACGGCGGTGATCTGGCCGCCGGACAGCGAGGCCGGAACCAGCGGCGCGCTGCGGGCCTGGTAGCCGACCGCCCCCGACTTATCTCTGTAGCGCTCGAACGTCGTGCCCAGGGCAGCCGACATCGTGCGGGCCGGCGCGCTGACGCGCACGGTGAAGCCGGACCGGGATGTCGAACCGAGCCCCCGGCCCTGCAGCCAGGTCTCCACGGCCGACGTCTCGGATGGCGGCGGCCCGAATTCGGCGGCGAACTGCCCCGGGGCCAGCCAGTGGTGGTACTGCGGCGAGGATGGGTCGTAAAGATCGGCCAGCAGCGTGCTCAGCCCGCTCGGATTCGACGGCGCCAGCACCACGGTCAGGGGAATCGACTGGGTGGGGGCCACCGCTCCCAGGGGCGTGGTCCCTGCGGGCGGCTGACCCGGATTGAGCGCAGCCGGTCGGAGCAGCGAATGCGAGCTGGCCGCGCTGACCGGGCCTGACGCAGCCATCGTCGCGCCGGTGCCGACCACCGCCAGGGCAGCCACTACCACCGATATGCCAACCCGTCTCCCCACGGCGGCACCGTACCGGACCGGATCAGTGCAACGTGGTCATCCCCCGAGTGCGCCCAGAACCCCGTCCAAAAAGGGTCCCTAAAAAGCGAGAAGGGATCGCCGGGGGGGTGGCGATCCCTTCTCAAGACTCACCAGGGACTGGAGGGGGGGTTCCGTCTCCCTGTGGTCTGAGATTCATTCTGGTCCTCGCTCATTAATCTGTCAAGCAGCTTCAACAGATAGTTATCATCTGTTAATCTGATCGATAATCATACTGATGCAAGCACTTTCGGGAAGGTCCAGGCTGTGGAGCTGAAACACCTGCAAGCACTCCTCGGTATTGCGGATACCGGGAGTTTCTCGGCCGCCGCCGCCACCATCGGCACGGTGCAGTCCAACGTGTCGGCTCACGTGGCCCGGCTGGAACGGGAGTTGGATGTATTGCTGGTGGACCGGGCGTCCGGCCGCCTCACCGACGAGGGCGAAGTGGTGGTCGGGCGGGCCCGCCGGGTCATGAACGAGCTCAGTGCAATGGTGGCCGACGTC
>Ga0302325_10003211_pt1 | contig 38810 bp, 36 predicted proteins | sample Palsa_T0_2_FD_201948 | JGI IMG/M metagenome (GOLD analysis project Ga0302325, IMG submission 201948) | Peat permafrost microbial communities from Stordalen Mire near Abisko, Sweden - Palsa_T0_2 | ecosystem: Environmental > Terrestrial > Soil > Palsa > Peat permafrost | place: Sweden: Abisko...
CATACCAGCGGCGATCCTGTGCAGTTATAGTTGGTCACCGCCAAGTCGGTTGTGTCGGTGGTGCTGTTGGTGTCGAACTGTCCCGCGACGATCGCTGTTGGCAACGTCCCCACCGCCGGTCCATTTCCCGCGGTGGGAGTGAAGGTCCCCGAACCGCTGTTCAGCAAGATCGTCACTGAATTGTCGCCCTGGTTGACAATCGCCAGGTCAAATCCATCCGCGCTGTTGCTGCTGTCGAAATGCCCGGTGGCCACGGCAACGGGATTCGATCCGGTCACGTAGCTGGACGTCGGAAAGCTGTTTGTGCTGATTGCCGGAATGGTCGTCGATGACCCCAGGCTCGAGGAATATTGCCCCAGAGTTACCGGATAGCGTTCGCCTACGAAAAACGTCGCTGGTTGGCCGTCCTCCGCGCGAATCAGGATGCGTTGACCGCTGCGTACCAGTGAGAGCGCTTCGGAAAAATTGGCCACCGCTCCGGGCAGCGTGGCCAGAAAAGTGGTATCTCCGCCGCCGAACGCGATCAACGGTGGAAGCAGTGACGTCGCGCTCAGATTTCCTTCGCTCACCAGCCCGGCCAGCTGCGAAGTGCTCAAGCTCGACATTGAAGAGCCCAGTCCAAAAATCTGACTGATAACGCCCACCAGCCCCTCGGCGGAACTTTCCGCCTCTTGGATATCTTGCTTGGTGATGTCGTACGCGGTGATGCTGGTTGGAGGGGTGACCCCCAGATCCCGCGCCAGCGACCGATTGACATTCAGGATTTCAAACTCCAGATTCACTTCGGCGCGCGGTTGCTCCAGGCCTTCGATCACGTGGTAAGCCAGCGCCACAGCGGAAGGCGAGCCGCGCAGCGTCAGCGTGCGGCTACTCGCGGATAGCTGCGTTCGCGTGATGCCGCCTACATCCCGAATAATCCGCGTCAGATCGGTCATTTCGGCGGTGGTAACCGAGGCGGGCAACAACACCGTTCGCACCACTGACGCATCATAATTCTTGCGTTTATCCGGGGTGTTGGCGGCCACGAAAAACAGCCGCTCGGTCAGCGGGCGCCAAAACGTACCGGTCTGCTCGCCGAGAATATCCATGGCCGTGGCGAAGTCGAGGCCATCGGCTTTGAAATGCACTTGGCGCGTGGCCAGATCGGCATCGAAAGCCACTTGCAGCCCGAATTGCTCGGCAACTCGCGTGTACGCTGCCTTGGTGTCGCCTTTCAGATCCAGGTTTTGCTTTCCCGGCTTGGCCAGCAAGTGAACTTCCCCGGTGGGTTCATCGAAGACCGGTTCCATCCGCGTAGTGGTGGGCAAATTCATTTGTGAAAGCCGTTCGCGAACGACGGAATTGAAGGGATCCAGGATGATCGCAGTCTGCAGTTCGCTGCGCGCGTCTTCAATCTTGTCGGAAGCGGCGTCGCGTTCGGCGCGGTCGATGTGTTGGCGCACCAGCTTCCCCACGGCGATGGTCCACTGCGTCTTGTACTCCGCCTTATCCGGCTGCAGCTTCACCGCCTCAGCAAACGACTCGACCGCGGTCTGCCAGTCTTCCTGTTTGGCGGCGTGCTCCCCGGCCAGGAACGCTTGCTTGGCCTTTTTGGGATCCCGCTCGGGCATCGACGCATCCCGCGCCATTTCATCCTCCAACGTCATCGGCGGCTGGACAGTTCCTTTTGGCGCCTGGGTTGAGGGTTTAGCGGGGGGAGGCTGCTGAGCCCAGACCGTCGCCAGGCATAGCACCAAGCCCAGGGCGCATGCCACGAGGGTCCAGCGTCGAATTGTGGGGCAGTAGGGCATAGCACTGGCACCGGCAGCGTGCGCGTCGAATATGATTGTACAGGGATTGGAAGTACGAAGAAGCAAGGAAGGATGCCTGTAGCCTTGATCTTTGGGAACCAGGTAGTTAGACTGATCTAGTTGTAAACGAGTTTCAAGTAGAAGGGCTGGGGTAGCCCATGCTTTCTGCCTTGCTGGTCGCCTTGCGCGAGGGCGTCGAAGCCGCCCTTGTGGTCGGCATCGTACTAGTGTATCTCGACCGCACCGGACGCCGCGCGCTTAAGCGCTACGTATGGGCGGGAGTCATCCTGGCCTGCGCCACCAGTTTTGCCGCCGCCTACCTGCTGCAGCGATGGAAAATCAGCACCGACGGCTTTGAAGGTGTGTTGATGCTGGCCGCCAGCGTTCTGGTGGTCAGCATGATTGTGTGGATGAACCGCATCGCGCGCAGCTTGAAAAAGGAAATCGAAGGGCGCATCGAGGTTTACGCCCAGAAGTCGGGCCGAGCGGGCGGGTGGGGAGTGGGATTTTTCGTTTTCCTTATGGTTCTGCGCGAGGGCGCCGAGCTGGTTTTGATCTTGCGCGCCGTGGAGCTCTCTACCGAAGGCGTCGCGGTCTGGATTGGCACTGGACTGGGCATCGCGGTCGCCATCGCGGTCGGATTGTTCTTCTTCCAGGGCACCTTGCGCATTCCGTTGGCACGTTTCTTTGCGGTCACCAGCACCATTCTGATGGTGGTCGCTTTCCAGCTCGCACTCACCGGGGTTCACGAGCTGAGCGAAGCGATGTGGATCAAGTCGAGCAAGGCGGAGATGTCCACCATCGGGCCGATCGTACGCAACGAAGTTTTCTTTTTTGTGGTGATCCTGGGCGTGGCCGGCCTGACGGTGCTGCGGGAGTGGTTTCGTCCCGCTGCTCCGGCCGCCGAGGATGCCACCAGCAACCCGGGCGAGGTTCGCCGCCGGGAATATGAACGGCGCAAGCAGCGCCGATGGAGCTTCGCTACCGCAGCACTCTGTTTCGCGGTGGTGCTGGCCTTCGCGGCGGAATTCGTTTATGCCAGCGTTTCCGCGGCGCCCCCGGCTGCCACCGAGTTGGAGGCGCGGGGAAATTCGGTGCATATTCCGATTGCTGGCCTGGTGGATTCCGACGTGCATTTCTACGGCGCCGAAGTGGATGGCAATCACTTGCGATTTATCGTGGTTCACAAGGCCAACGGGGAATACGCCACCGCACTGGATGCCTGCATGATTTGCGGCGCGCGCGGCTACCGCAAAGAGGGTTCCGAATTGATTTGCCGGAATTGCGCCGCCGCCATCTACGTTCCGTCGCTCGGGGAATCCGGCGGCTGTAATCCGATTCCGGTAAACTCACGCGTCGAGGGAGGCGAAGTGGTGGTTGACCTTTCCGCGTTTTCCAACGCCGCATCGCTGATTCATCCATAAAAAATGTTTGCCCGCCTGGTGGGAGAGTCATTCATCCGCAATCCGCACCGCAAACTGCTCACTGCGGCGGCGCTCGCTGCAGGTATGGCCGTCACCACCGCCTGCCTGATGATGGCTCTCGACGTGGGCGACCGCTTGGCTCGTGAATTCCGCAGCCTGGGCGCAAACATGTTGGTCACTTCGCAGTCCGATACGCTGGCCCTGGAGATCGGTGGGGTGGACTACCGCCCTGTGGATGAAGGCGCATACCTGAACGAGGCTGATCTCGGCAAGCTGAAAACAATTTTCTGGCGTCACAACATCATCGGGTTTACTCCCTTCCTCGACGTACAGGTACGAGCTCATTTGGACGCGGGCTCGCCTTCCGGTTCCGCTTCCACCGCTACGCCCCCCGATATTCCCACTACGCTAGTCGGCACTTGGTACCAACATCGCGTTCCAGTGCCCGATGGGACGAAATTTGAAACCGGCGTCCGGCTCACCCATCCCTGGTGGACCATTCGCGGACGCTGGTTCAATGACGGCGCTCACGAATGCGTGGTCGGCGCAAGCCTGGCGAAATCGTTCCCGGGCGGGGTGGCGCCTGGCTCGACGCTATGGCTGGAGCTGGCGAATGGTGAAAGCTCAGCGGCCGCGGGGCGACCGATTCCGCTGCTGGTCACCGGAATCGTCGCCACCGGCGACGTGGACGATAATTCCGTCGTCGCGCCGTTGGCTCTGGCCCAGGAATTGTCCGGGCATCCCGGACAATTTCGGCAGCTCTTCGTGAGCGCGCTCACCAAGCCGGAAGATGCGTTCTCGCAGCGCGACCCGGCGAAAATGACTCCCACGGATTACGATCGCTGGTATTGCTCGCCGTACATTTCTTCTATCGGGCGGCAAGTTCAGCAAGTGATGCCGGGAACCGAGGCGCGCCCGATTCGCCGCGTGGCCGAAACCGAGGGCCGGGTATTGTCCCGCGTCTCCTCGTTGCTGTGGCTGGTGACGCTGGCGGCGTTGATCGGCGCGGCATTGGCAGTGGCCGCGACGGCGGCAACTACCGTTCTCGATCGCCAGTCCGAAGTGGGACTGATGAAAGCGCTGGGCGCACCCAATTCGTTGGTCGCCGGAATTTTCCTCGCCGAGCAAGTGCTGCTGGCCTGCATAGGCGGAGCCGTTGGGTATCTGGTCGGCGCGGTCCTGGCGCGTCTGCTGGGAGAAAAAATATTCGGGACTGCGGCGCGAATGCAGCCGCTGCTGTTCCCGGTGGTCCTGACGATTGCCACGTTGGTAGCCGTGGTGGGCAGTCTGATTCCCCTGCGGCGCGCCTCGCACTTCGATCCCGCCACGATTCTGAGGGGCGAATAGTGTACGGCAGACTGCTGTTGGGCCTGGTGCGAGGCAGCCGCGGCCGATTACTGGTCGCGCTCATAGCGACCACCAGCGCGGCAGCGGTGCTTTCCGCTCTGGCAAATATCGACCTCGACGTGGAAAGAAAGCTCACTCAGCAATTCCGGACTTTGGGAGCGAACCTGGTCATCGCGCCGGCTCGAGCAGACCAGGCTGCGTCGCCTGCCGCCACCAACTATTCCGGAGCAGCTGGCCCGGCGTTGATGCCGGAAAGCGCCGCCAATGAGCTCGAGAAAAATCGTACACCGGAAATCGCCGTCCTCTCGCCTTACCTCTACGTTGTGGCGCGATCGAAGAGCGACCGCTCCGTGGTGGTAGTAGGCGCGTGGCTCGATCAAATGCCCAGGCTTAACCCCTCGTGGAAAGTGGAAGGGAATTGGGTGGAACGTCGCGACGATGTGCAGCGCTGCGTGATTGGCCGCAATGTCGCGCGAAATTTCCAAGTGCCAGTTGGCGGTGATATCGCGCTCGGCTTGTCAGGGCGCTCGGTGACTCTGGCCGTTGCCGGCGTGGTGGAAGCGGGTGGCGCCGAAGACAATCAGATCTTCGTGAATTTGCCGGTTGCGCAACTCTTGATCGCGCAGCCCGGCGAAATCGAGTTGGTGCAATTGAGCGTGACCGGAACGGAAAAGCAGATGGCCGCAGTGACGCGCGGATTGGCGTCCGCGAATCCCAACCTCGAGGTGCGTCCAATTCGGCAGATTGCCGCCGCCGAAGGGCAGTTGCTGGCCCGCATCCGCCTGCTCATTCTCCTGATGGTGTTGCTGATCCTGGTGCTCACCGTGATGTGCCTGCTGGCGACCATGGCGGCGCTGGCCATCGAGCGCCGTGCGGACGTCGGATTGATGAAGGCCCTGGGCGGATCGATTTCCCGTATCGTGGCGATATTTCTGGCCGAAGCCGGGTTGCTGGGAGCCACCGGCGGGATCGTCGGCTATTTGCTGGGAATCGGCTTAACGTTCTGGATGGGCCGGCGGGTGTTCCACGCATCGGTTTCGCCGCGCTGGGAAGTGTTTCCGCTTACCGTAGCGGTTATGGTTGTTGCCTCTCTCGCCGGCGCCTATCCGCTGCGATGGCTGGGAAAAGTGAAGCCGGCAGAGATCCTGCGGGGAGAATGATGCCGCCAGCAGTCCAAGTCGAAGGGCTCAGCAAGCAGTTCGGGAATGTGCGCGCTCTCGACGGGGTCTCATTCGAGGTCGCCGCCGGCGAATGGGTCGCTATCATGGGTCCTTCCGGCTCGGGAAAGACCACCCTGGTCAATATTCTCGGCGGATTGGACTCGCCTTCCGGCGGCCGCGTGTTGGTTGGCGGCGCGGATATCTCGCGGCTGGACGAATCGGGCCTCACCCGCTTCCGCGCTGAAAAAGTGGGTTTCATTTTCCAGCAGTTTCACTTAGTGCCGTATTTGACCGCCGTCGAAAACGTGATGCTGGCGCAGTATTTCCACAGCATGACCGATGAAAAAGAGGCGCGCCGCGCGCTGCAGCGAGTCGGACTCGGCGACCGCCTCGAGCACCGGCCCTCCCAGCTATCGGGGGGCGAGCAGCAGCGCGTCGCCGTCGCCCGCGCTCTGATCAATCATCCCACGCTTATCTTAGCGGATGAACCTACCGGCAACCTGGACGAGACCAACGAAGAAATTGTGATCCAGCTGTTCCACGAGCTCCACAGCGAGGGCCACACCATCGTAATGGTCACCCACGACCCGTCCATGGGGCGCCGCGCCGATCGCCGCATCCAGTTGGCCCACGGGCGCCTGGTGCAAATATCCGGCTTTAGCCAGGAAGATGAAGAGAGCTTCGATCATTTGTTGGAACAAATCTGGGTCTGCGGGGAACGAAATTTGCCTGCCAATTTCGAAGTTCTGCGCGCTGCCGGGATCAGCGATCCGTTGCGCTTGGCCACGCGCCTGGGCGCTCGCGGCGCGGTGATCGTGCAGGATTCGCAGGTTACCTTGACGCCCGACGGCCGGGGCCGGGCGCGCGACATCGTCCGCCGTCATCGCCTGGCGGAAAGATTATTCACAGACACATTCTCGGTTGCCGCTTCCGAAGCCGATTCCCACGCGTGCAGGTTCGAGCACATCATCAGCCCGGAACTCGACCAGAAGATTTGCGCCTTCCTGGGGCATCCTGCCACGTGTCCCCACGGCAGCAGTATTCCGCCAGGCCCCTGCTGCCCGGCGCGCTAGGTCCGCCGGTTTAATTCGGGTGATCTTTCTTCGGCTCGCCGTCTTGATCCTTCGTGTCGTCAGAAGCACCGCCAACCATGTTTTGCATGAGCGGGGCCATGGCTTTGGATACGCGTTCGAAATTGTGCTCGATAAACGCGGCATTTTCGTGTGAAACGTTGGGCGGATATTCCGCAATCATCCCCTGCTTCTTCAACGTCACCATCACCAGCGTACTTACCACGGTGAAGGTCATCACTACATATTCGCGTACCGATAGTCCTGATTCCTTCACCGCTGCGGAAATTTCGGAAATCGCTTCGATCGATTTCGCAGTCCGATCAATCTTGTGTTCGCCCTTATCCCCAGAGTCGGCAGGGGCATCCGGCTCCTCGTTTATCTTCTTCTTGAGCTCCGGATGATCGTGCAGCACTTTGGAGATCCCGTTGGTGGCAATCTCGAATTGATCCAGCTTGGGCATGGTCAGACGAAACGCTTGCATCTCTTTAGCGTCCGGATCTTCCTTTTGCGGAGAATCCGGCGAAGTCTGAGCAGCGGCGAAGGTGTTGAACAGCAGTAGCGTGGCTGCGACAACCGCCGCGAGCCTCTGGAAATGTCCCATGGGGATCGTTCTCCTTCCGCAGGATTAGCGGACTCGGTGAATTCATGTTAGCGGGTATTTTCCACCCCGGCCACTGCCCCGTCCGCGGGTGTTCCCCACGGTAACGTGCGGCTCCAGCGGCGTCGGCTCCCTGGCAACGCCCGGGATGGTCCTCCCCGTCCTCCCCGTCCGCACTAGGGGCATCCTGCCGATCCTGCTAAAATGGATGCTTATGCCGCTGGAACTGGATATCCGCAAAAAGCCCATGGACGTTAAGGTCCGCGTTTCCAGCGGTGAGGGTGTGGACGTGGTGTGGTCCGATGCGCACGCCAGCCACTACGACTTTGCCTATTTGCGCGACCAGTGTCCGTGCGCGCACTGCAACGACGAGCGCCAGAAGAAATCCAGCAAGAGTGGCCCAGCCCCGGCATCTCTGCTGCCCATGTACAAGCCCAAGGTCACCGCCAGGAACGCCACTCCGGTAGGCAACTACGCCATACAAATCGAGTTTTCCGACGGCCATGCCAGCGGCATTTTCAGCTTTGGCGTCTTGCGCGAGATTTGCCCCTGCCCGGCCTGCCGGCAGGAATTTGGGGCGATCGTTGTTTCCGCAGGCACATAGATGAGCTTTCCTTTTCGATTCATTGTTTGTATAGTTTTCACGCCGCGTCTCGAAAATTAATGGCAACTGACTCCCAGGTCCCACCTCGTAAAAACATTGTTCGTCCCGCCGCCCAAGTAATTGTGGCAACGACGGCCATGTTGGCCTTCGTGTCCTTCTGGCGGGCCGCCGCGATCGTCCTGAACGACCTGGCTTCATCGGCCTATTACGCAGGCGGTGAAGCAGAGAACTTCATTGGCAAGACCGCCCCCTGGTTCATCCTCGCCATCATGCTGTTCAGCTATGCCGTCCGCGCCGTCTACGTGGAAAGCTGTAGCATGTTCGTGCGCGGCGGCGTCTACCGCGTGGTGAAGGAAGCGCTGGGCGGCACGCTGGCCAAGTTCTCGGTTTCCGCACTGATGTTCGACTACGTCCTTACCGGCCCCATCAGCGGCGTCGCTGCCGGACAATACCTCGCCGGGGTCACCAACGAATTGCTGCAGTATGCCCATTCCACCTGGTTCTTTCCCGTCAATCACACCGCCGCAGGCTTTGCCGTGCTCGTTACCGCCTATTTTTGGTGGCAAAACATCAAAGGCATCCCCGAATCCAGCGATAAAGCTCTGAAAATCATGCAGTTGACCACCGTCATGGTGGTGATCCTCATCATCTGGTGCGCTTACACCGTGTGGACTCGCGGTTCGCACGTCCCCCCGGCCCCCATTGCCCGCAATATGATTTTGGGTAAAGAGGCCATGGGCTGGCTTTATGGCGTACATTTCCCGGTGCACTTGTTTGCGGTCTTGGCAGTGTTTGTTGGATTGGGCCACTCGGTGCTGGCGATGAGCGGCGAAGAATCCCTCGCTCAGGTCTACCGCGAAATCGAACATCCCAAGCTGCCCAACTTGAAGAAGACCGGACTGGTCATCTTCGTTTACAGCCTGGTCTTCACCTCCCTGGTTTCCTTTTTCGCAGTGATGATCATTCCCGACAACATGCGTCCGCAGTACCTCGAGAACCTGATCGGCGGCCTGGCCATGAACCTCGCGGGTCCGCCTATGCTGCGGCTCACTTTCCACGTCTTTGTGGTGATCGTCGGCACGTTGATTTTGTCGGGCGCCGTGAATACTGCCATCGTCGGTTCCAACGGCGTGATCAACCGCGTCTCCGAGGACGGCGTGTTGCCGGATTGGTTCCGGCATCCGCACCGCAAGTACGGCACCTCCAACCGGATCATTACGATCATCGCGCTGCTGCAGATCATTCCCATTGTCGCCAGCGGTGGCGACGTCACCTACCTCGGCAACCTCTACGCGTTCGGCGTGATCTGGAGCTTCACCCTCAAGGGCGTAGCGGTGCTCGTCCTGCGCTATACCCACAAGCAGGATCGCCAGTACCGGGTGCCATTGAATTTTACGATCCGCGGTGTGGAAATCCCGCTCGGCCTGGGTTTGATCACCCTCACGCTGTTGACGATTGCCGTCGTCAATTTGTTCACCAAACCCAAAGCGACGATTGCCGGCAGCATATTTTCGATCGTGCTGTTCGTGATTTTCGAGATATCCGAGAAGATGATTCAGCGAAAGGCGGGCGGCGCGGCGCACGTCGAGCTGGATCAATTTAACCTGGAGACGGAAGCGGAGCTGACTCCCACCAGCGTAGGCGCGCGTCCCGGAAACATTCTGGTTCCGGTGAGCACCTACTACGCCATGTACCACCTGGACGCCATTCTGAAACAGGTTCGGCGTGAACAAGACATTGTAGTCATTCACATTCGCATGCTTCGCCGCGCCGCCTCCGGCGAATATGACCTCACGCCCGACCAGCTTTTCGGCACCATCGAGCAGCTGCTGCTTACCAAAGTGTTGAGTGAAGCGGAAAAGCAGGGCAAACCCGTGCGCCTGGTAGTCGCCTCGGCTAACGATCTATGGGAAGGAATCCTGCGGGCCGCCGCCAGCCTCCAATCCTCGGCTATCGCCGTCGGAAATTCCGCGAAAGTTCCCATCGTCGATCAGGCCAGAGAAATCGGAATCGCCTGGGAAAACATGCAAGAGCCCCGGCCGCGGCTAACCCTGGAGATTTTTACTCCGAGCGGCGCAGAACAGATTTTCTACCTCGGCCCGCACATGCCCCGGCTCACACCGAAGGAAATCGACCTGCTCCACAAAGTGTGGCTCGATCTCTCCGACCGCCTGGGCACCGAGGAACTGCACCACCACGATATAATTCACTTCGCACTCGACGAGCTCGAACGAGAAATGAACGAGCATGAAAACGACGTAGTCGAGCGCCTCCGCGCACACCTGCTAAACATCAAGAACCGCCGCAGCGCCCCTCCGCAATTGTAGTCCTCCAAACCGAATTCCAGACTGCGGACCGACACGCGGCCTTGTTTTGTAGACATATTTTCTTTCACAACTTTCCGGCGAACGACAAACTTGAGGTCGCAATTTGCGACCTCGAGTTGAGACCATTACGACTACATTTTCTGCCTTACCCTTCACCGCGCACCGAGGCATCAGGGCCGTGGCGTCTGGGCATGCGAAGACCGATCGGAGTGCCCCGAAGCCCGACGCACCATAATTGCAACGAAAAATCCCAGGGTGATCTGCACTCGGCGTACGGAACGAGTTCGGCGAGCAGGGAGAAGGCGTGCGCGACTGCTTGCGCGACGAAGTCCGTCGTAGTCCTAGTCCCACTACGGGTATTCGCGTTCAGTGACAGTCCGGAATCGCATCCTTTTCTAATTAAGTTAGGATCTACCGGAAACGTAATTGCTGTGGCTGGAAATGCGGTCGCACCTTCACCGAGCCGCGCGAATACCCCGGTGTGAGTGAATTCCCTGTTGTCTGAAATGGTCAAGATTGCGACCGTAAAACTGGAGTTCCAAATGCCCAAAACAGGTCTGATGATTCCTAGGGGACGCATCGAGTCCTGCATTCTGTTGATTCGCGGCCGCAAGGTCATGCTCGACTCAGATCTTGCCGGCTATACGGTGTGAACACGAAACCCTTGAACGAATAGATAAAGCGCAACACCGCGCGCTTTCCCTCAGATTTCATGTTTCAGCTAATCCTTCGGGAGAAGGCAATCTTGAGGTCGCAATTTGCGACCTCAAGTGGACGGCACGGCGGACGACGTTACCGTCCTTACGCCTTCACCGAGCACGGCGCCATCATGGTCGCGAGTGTCCTGAGTACGCGAAGGGCCATCGCGGTCAGCGTGTAGGTTGTGCGGGCATTCGTGAAGTTTCGCGAGATATTAGGTAAGCACTAGGAGTTGGCACGGAGGTTGACCGAACTGGAGGGGCGAATTGGGGCGCACGACAACGATATCGTGAGTCTGTTTGAGGCAATTCGGCACTTGATGCGAGGGCCCGAGCAGCGAGGGAAGCACATCGGGTTTCACAGCGAAAGTGCTTAAGATGTGCGCGGCGCGCGCTTCGTTTACTGGTTCACCGGTTGTGGCGAGAACTCCGCGGAAGTATCCCCGATCAAGATGCCTCGCAATGCGCGCCAAACCCCACTTACGCGGTGCGTAGCTCGGACGTGCAGTTAGGGCAGCGCGTGGCCTTTATCGGGATCGCAGTCTGGCAGTACGTGCAATCCTTGGTGGTCGGAGCGGCCGCGGGCGCCGGCTTGTTCCAGCGATTTACCTGCTGCACCACCAGGAAAATCACGAATGCCACGATCAGAAAATCAATCACGCTGTTCAGAAACAATCCGTAGTTGATCGTCGCCGCGCCGGCCGCCTTGGCGGCTGCCAACGAGTCGTAGCTCTTTCCCGAGAGATTCAGAAACAAGCTGGAAAAGTCCACATGGCCTAAAACCAGCCCGACCGGCGGCATCATAACGTCGGTCACCAGCGACGTGATGATCTTCCCGAACGCGGCGCCAATAATGATGCCGACCGCCATATCCAGCACATTGCCCTTCATCGCGAATTTTTTAAATTCTGAAAACATGTGTCTCCTCCGTCCGTATGTGAGCAGGATGAACTTCCACTATTTTTCTTTACTAGGCCGTAAGGAGCAGCAGGGCAGCTCCGCCGATTCCGCGCACCACTAGTAGCGCGCCTGCCACGCCGAGAAAGAGACCTGAATATTCCAGCGGGAGCCAATTCATCAGCAGCATCGTCGCGCCTACCAGCGCGAGAGACCCCCCGCGTAATCTGGCGTGCCACTGAGGCGTCTTTGGCGCGCGCCGCATCCACGCCCGCGCTCCCCAGTACAGCAGAAAAACGCCCAGAGCGATCCACATCGATTCGCGGTGCGGTGCGGAATACCGCCCGGAGAACGCCAGCAGCAACAGCAGTCCTCCCAGGAGGGTGATAACGATTTCGTTGAGCAGATCGAACAGCCGCCCTGGCACCGCGGTGCACCCCTTTCGTCCGGGGCGGCATTATTGCTCGGGGGAGGCCGCCAGAGCAACCGGGATGCGATGGAGTTCAATGATGATAAAATAACCCGTTTGGCCTTGGCGGCCTGGTCCCCGCCATGCAGTTGATTCTTTGAGGCGGGCCTGCCTGCCAGAGTGAATCTTTGGGGCGGGAACGGCAATCCAATCAGGAGGAACCTACGTGTACAAGGTGATCATTATCGGGAGCGGTTGCGCAGGCTTGACGGCTGCGATCTATGCGGCGCGCGCCGATCTCAAGCCATTGGTGATCGATGGGTACGAGCCCGGAGGGCAGCTATCGCTCACTACCATGGTTGAGAACTATCCCGGTTTCCCCGATGGCATACTCGGGCCGGAACTGATCGAGAATAGCCGGAAGCAGGCGCAGCGGTTTGGCGCCGAGTTTCGCGCCGGCGCGGTCACCGAAGTGGACTTGAGCAAGCGCCCGTTTCGCATCACCGCCGCGAAAGAGAGCTACGAGACCGAAACGCTGATCGTGGCCGCGGGGGCCACCGCGAAAATGCTGGGACTGGAATCCGAGCGCCAGTTGCTCGGCCACGGTGTTTCCACCTGTGCCACCTGTGACGGCTTCTTCTACCGCGGGAAAGAAATTGCCGTGGTCGGCGGCGGCGACACGGCGATGGAGGAGGCCATCTTCCTCACGAAATTCGCGTCGCGGGTGACCATTATCCATCGGCGCAATGATTTTCGCGCCACCAAGATCATGTTGGACCGTGCCCGGGCCAACGAAAAGATCAAATTCCTCACGCCATTTGCGGTCGACCGGGTTAGTGACGTCGACAAGAATAGCGTCGAAATCCTGCATCTGCGCAGCCTGGAGACCGGTGCCACTTCCGAATTGCAGGTGGCCGGCCTGTTCATCGCCATTGGCCATGAGCCCAACACCAAAGTATTCAAGGGTTTACTGGATATGGATGAAAACGGATATCTGGTCACCGCCAAGGGCACACTCACCAACATCCCGGGTGTTTTCGCCGCCGGCGACGTCAAAGATCACGTCTACCGCCAGGCGGTGACTGCTGCCGGTTCCGGCTGCATGGCCGCAATCGACGCGCAAAAATTCCTCGAACAAGGCCACTAGACCCAATGCCGCTTCGAACCGCACCGAGCGCCAACTCCTTGCCCCGGCCGGTCCCAGCCTGATGCTTCGCTCCCTTCTGATTCAGATGTCGGAAAGCAAGAAACTGGAGCGGTTCGTCACCTCCACCGGCCCCACGCGCCGGATGGCCCACCGATTCGTTCCCGGTGCGAGCCTGGAAGACGGTCTGGTCGCCGCTCGCGAGGTGAATCGGATCGGGCACTTGGTGAGCCTTGATTTGCTCGGCGAAAACGTGGTGGATGCCGAGGGCGCAAAGCGCGCCGCGGACGCGTACATGGGCATGTTCGATCGGATCGCTGCGGAGAAGCTGGACGCCAACGTTTCGCTGAAACTCACCCAGATAGGCCTCGATTTGGACGCAAATCTCTGCGAAAAGCTTCTAAACGCAATCGTCGACCGGGCAGGAAGCTTTCAGAATTTCGTGCGCGTGGATATGGAAGGCTCGCCGTATACCCAGCGAACCATCGACGTGGTCAAGCGGGTGCGCGGTAAAGGCGGCTCAGTGGGCACGGTGATGCAGGCGTATCTCTACCGCACCGAACAGGACATCCGGGATTTGATTGCCGCCGGCTGCCGGATTCGCCTGTGCAAAGGCGCCTACAAGGAACCGCCCGAAATCGCCTTTCCGAAGAAGGCGGACGTGGACGACAACTACGTTAAGTTGATGAAAATCCTGCTACCTAGCGGCGTCTACCATGGCATCGCGACCCACGATCCGGCCATGATTGCGGCCACTAAGCGGTTCGCCACGGAGCAGGGAATTGGCACCGACAAGTTCGAGTTCCAGATGCTGTATGGCATCCGCACCGATTTGCAGCGGTCACTGCTGAACGAAGGATACCGCGTAAGGGTCTATATTCCTTTCGGTTCCGACTGGTTCCCCTATTTCATGCGCCGGCTCGCCGAACGCCCCGCCAACCTGATGTTCTTCCTGCGCAGCGTTTTCTCCCGGTAGTAGCCGGCCGCGTCGCCCGCCACCCACAACCTGCCGCCCGCCACAGCCGTTAGGCGCCGGACTGGCACCTTATATGGGCACACGAGCGACCGATTCCATAGACTCTTACACAACATGATCCATTGATCCCCCGTTTCGCCAGTGCTATAAGCGGACAAGGAGACGAAAACTATGCCGTCCGACATGCAGGAGTTTCGCGACCTCGTTGCCTTCCCTGGCGAATCCTTCAATCCCATTGAGGCCGCCTTTCTGATCGCCCTGGATGAATATCCTCAGCTCTCTGCTGGCCGTTGTGGCCGCCTGTTGGCGGAAATGAAGATCGAAGCCGAAGCGCACATGCGCTCCCTCAAGGCACCCGGGTCCAAACGTGCTATTCGCCCCGATCTGGTCGCGCAAGTGGAACACTTCCACAAGCTATTCTTCGAAAAATGGGGATTCCACGGAAATAGCGATGAATACTACGACCCCCGAAACAGCTTCATCAGCGACGTCATCGATCGCCGGACCGGTATTCCCATCAGCCTTACCGTGCTATACGTCGAGATCGCCCGCGGCGGCGCAGGCATCGACGTCAGCTCCGTGGGCATGCCCGGCCATTTTCTGGCCGGATTCAACGGACGCGACGATCTATACATTGACGTTTTCGGCCAAGGCGCCTTCCTGACTCTTCCAGAGTGCGCCAGACGCGCGGAATCGGTCATCCCGGAGTTCAGATTCGAACTCGGCCACATGTATCGCGTTGGCCCCCGGATGGTCGTCTCGCGCATGCTACGCAACCTGATCAGCATCTACGTTAACCAGGCAAACTTCCCGAAAGCTCTGCATTCCATAGAAATGATTCTCTGCGTGGAAGGTGAAACGCCGGAATGGATTCGCCAGCGAGGCTTGGTCCGGGCGGCAATGCAGAGATACGGTTCCGCAGTAACCGACTTGGAGCGCTACCTCGAGTGCGCGCCTAACGCCCCCGACCGCTCGATCATCGGCGGTCACGTCCGAGCCCTGCAAAAGAAGCGCTCTACGCTGAACTGAAGTGATCGCGAAGGAAAAGCGAAAAGTACAGCGCACAAGAGTATTTGTCTAACTAGCTGATTCTAGGCTATATAAGAATACCGAGACGATACAAAATTCATTTTCGGTATCGGGCAGAAAGGCGCCAGGGACGCCTAGCGTTTAAGGGCCACGGTCAGGCCGTCGCGCAGCGGAATGATCGCGGGAAAGAACGTCTTGTCGGCGTACAGCCGGCGGTTGAAGTCCTGAATGGCGCGGGTTTGCACGTCTTTGGGGGGGTGAGCGACCTTGCCGGACCAGAGCGTGTTGTCCGCCAGCAGCAGGCCGCCACGCCGCAATCGGAGCCGAGCCTTGCGCAGCGCCTCGGGGTATTGGTGCTTGTCGATGTCAATGAAGATCAGATCGAAGGTGCCGCGGGTATGGTCGAAGAGCTCAAACGCATCGCCCCATCCAAATCGAATACGATTGGCCACACCGGCGCGGCGGCAGAACGCCCGCGCGCGCTGATGGTTCTCGGGACTGCCATCGGAATAATAAACTTCGCCCCGAGGTCCAGCTGCGCGGGCCAGCCAGATCGTGGAATACCCGATAGCCGAGCCCATTTCAAATATGCGGCTGGCGCCTGAGATTTTGGCCAGCAAGTACAACATACGTCCTACAGCCGGGCCGATGATGGGAATATCGTTGTGCTTGGCGAGTTTCTCCATCTCCGCGAGAACCTTGTCGCGGCGGGGAAGCACTGCGTGCAGATATTTTTCGACGTCGGCGTTTACGATGGATTTCATCGGGAATCCTAGGTGATCGACTCGCCGGGGGCGAGGGTGAGAATTTCCAGGCCGGCAATATCCTGGGTGATGCGGATGAGCTCGTCTGGTCTCCCGGTCAGCAGCGGGAAGGTGCCGAAATGCATGGGTACCACGTGCCGAACGTTGAGCAAACGTATGGCTAACGCCGCTTCCCGTGGGCTCATGGTGAACCGATCTCCGATCGGCAACAGCGCCAATTCCGGCGCGTAGAGATCGGCGATCAGTTTCATGTCACCGAAAACCGCGGTGTCTCCGGCGTGATAAATCGTCAGGCCACCGGGCAGGTGGATAATGTAGCCGCAGGCTTCTCCGCCGTAGACGATTTTGCCGTCGTCCAGAATTCCGCAGGAATGGATCGCATTTACCATGGTCACTTCGATTTCGCCCACTCGCTGGCTGCCGCCCTTATTCATGGCCTGGACGTTCTCCACGCCTTTGGACTCCAGCCACTGGCCAATTTCGTAGATCCCCACGATTTGCGGCTTAAACTTTTTCCCCAACTCCACCGCGTCGGCGATGTGATCGAAGTGCCCGTGGGTGATCAGCATCGTATCGACGCGCTCGAGCTGCTTCAGGGCCGGAGGGCAGGCGGGATTGGAAGCGATCCATGGATCGATCAGCACCACTTTCCCAGTGGGAGTGGTGATGCGGAAAGCAGCGTGGCCTAGCCACGTTAAAGAATTGCCCCGGGTGCGCAACATTCTAAGCTCCTCCCGAATTAGCCTGGTTTCGTCCCACTCGGCGGCCCCTGGAGTTGGGTCCGGGCCCCCGCGATGCGTAATCCTGGGGCTCCAACCAACCCAGGAGCAACCGCTCAGCCGCGCCGGGACGAGATTCAGCGCAGCGATCTTGTTTGCTGCACGCGTTTGATGATATAAGAATTTCCTTCGCCGCACTGTCGAATTTGGTACGATGAATTAGATATCTGACCCGAGGAGAAAGATCCATGGCCTATGTAATCGCTGAGCCCTGCGTCGGAACAAAGGACACTGCCTGCGTGGATGTTTGCCCTGTGGATTGCATCCACCCGCGCAAGGACGAGCCGACCTTCGAAGCGGAAACCCAACTCTACATCCATCCGGACGAGTGCATTGACTGCGGCGCTTGCGTCCCGGTCTGCCCGGTAACCGCAATTTTTGCGCTGGAAGACTTGCCTGAGAAATGGGCGAGTTTCACGCCGATTAACGCCGACTGGTACAAGAAGTAGCTTTTCCAGCGCTGGTAACGCGCCGCACGCCGGGTGCGTTACTGACGGCCAGGCGGCTTTGCCCCGGAAGTACCACAACCGACCCAGCCGCAATTCTCGCTGGGCGCGCCCGCCCTAAGTTTCGCGCGGCTCTGGGCGACGTAGCCACCTGCCGCTTCGCCCTGTTAGACGTCAATTCCCAACTGCTGCTTCGCCGCCGCGCTGATCATGCTGGGATTCCACGCCGGTTCCCAAACCACATCCACCGCGACGTCACGAACTTCCGGCACCGCTCCTACCTTGGCCTTCACGTTGTCCGGAATCGATTGCGCCGCGGGACAGCCCTGCGAGGTGAGGGTCATCTTTACACGCACCGCGCCGTCATCATTTACCGCTACGTCGTATACCAATCCCAGATCGACGATGTTCACCGGAATTTCCGGGTCGAAGCACTGCCGCAACGCTTCGTAAACATTCTCGCGAGTTAATGCCATTTTATTTTCTCCCGGCGTTAGAATTTCACACGCGTTCACAGGTGTCAATGAGGGGCCGAAGATGGAAATCCGCATGGAGCTGCGCCGTGAAGCTTGGAAACGTGGAAGCGACAGGCGTTTGCGCGGCACTGGTAGAAGAATCGCAGGCGAGAGAAATGGACGAGTGAATTGAGAAGATGCGCGAACTACGGGGCAAAGCTGAGGGAGAGGTCCTTAATTTCGACGGCCAGTTTTACTTCCTTGATGGCAGCCTGGCCCACCGCATCATTCGACCCGGGAAACGGGCTCGATGGAGCCACTTCCACCACCACCACGACGTATCCGGCGCTGGTAGGACGGGCCGATGTGGTGATGCGGAAACTTCGCACCGGACCGTAATAGCCTGACGGTCCCCAATCCTCCAGAAAATCTTTCATTGAGTATCCAGGCTGTGGATGCCAGATGCGATAGGCGCCATCCATCTGCCCGGCGACTACGGAGGTGAAGAATTTGCGAACCACCCCCTTTTCGGAGTGGTAGCGGAGCATGTACCACGCGCCACCCCATACCAGCAGAATGAAAGCGATTCCGGTGATGACGTAGCGCCGCAGTCGTGACTCCGGATGCTCGCTGGTGCCGTCAAATAGTGTCAAACGTTCCTCCGATGGGCGCCGCGTCCGCCAGCGCGGACTTTCGGCGTACTGCGATCGTGGCGAGCCCGATCACCGCCGCTCCAATCGACCCTAGCCAAGGCGCGAACCTCGGCGGCGCTCGGGTTACAGCTGCCGCTTGAAAAGCAGGGTGCTGGCGGTGATGGTAATCACCCCAAACACCATCAAAACTATCACGTCCTTGTAAATTCCTTCAATCCCTGTGCTCTTCAACGTAAGGTTGCGCAGGGCGTGCACCGTGTAAGTGAAAGGATCGATCACCGAGATCCATCGCAGCCACCAGGGAAAAGCTTCCACCGGGTACACCGCTCCGGAGGGAAAGAACAGCAACGTATTCAGAACTCCAAAAATCGCGCGCGGCACGAGTGGATCGTTAACCCGGACCATGAGCATGAACATGAAGCTGATCATGGCGATGGAAGCCACGCCCACAACGAGCGCCAGATAAAGGAGCCGCAGCGGGTGCCACATTCCCGGGATGCCGGCGATCAATCCTCCCACTATGGTGAGCACCATGCCGGCCATCAATCCTTTCAGCGCGCCCGAAGCGACCAGGCCGAGCACGAGCTCACTTTTGGAGATGGGAGTGGCCAGATAGCCCTCGTGCATACCGCGGGACTTATCGTCGATGAAAGTGATCCCGCCACCGATCATGGCAACAATGAAAACGGAAAGAGCGACCGAACCAGCGAGCAAGTACTTGATGTACTCGATGTACGGATATACCTCGACAACGTCCAGTTCCACGTTCCCCGGAAGCCGCGACACGACAGACGGAGCGTTGAGCTGGTCGACCATCTGCTGCATTCGCTCCAGCACCGAGCTGGCGATGAATTGGTCGGTGTTGTCCTCGGAAAACGCGATGCGCGGGCGGTCCTTCTGGTAGAAGCGCCGCGAGAAATCGTGCGGCACGGTGACCACCCCGCGGACGAACCCGGCGTGGAGGTCGTCCAAGGCCTGAGTTTCGGAGTTGTAATCTTCGACGCGAAAGGTTTTGGGGCCTGCGGCGATTCCCGCAAACATCTCGCGGACCTGGCGCGATTCGGTGGTGTGATCCTGGTCGACGAAGGCCATCGAGACATTCTTGATCTTGCCGCCGAAGGCGTAGCCCAGCACGATGAGCTGCAGCAGCGGGAAGACCATCGACGTCATCATCAGCGCCGGACTGCGAAAGAATTTTCGCATGTCCCTTTCGATCAGCGCACTCGTCCGCGAAAGAGAAATCATCGGGCGTTCTCCGGCACAAGAATGGAATCAGCGATACAGGTGAGAGACATCGAGGCGTCTTGCTCCTTGCGCCGAATCGCGCAGATCGCTGCCGGTGTAGTGCATGAAAACGTCGTCCAGGGTGGTGCTGGCCACGCTCACCTTGCGCACCGTCACGCGCTTCGATCGCGCCAAATCCATCAGCGCCGCGACCGTCGCCGGACCATCGTTGGTGGCGATGTGGGTCACCCCGCCACTTTCGTTGACCGTCGCTACCTGCGGCATCGCTTTTAGCTGGGTGTCCCAGTCTGCCGGCGCGCCTTCGAATTCCGCTTCCACCTTGTCGTTTCCCGGGACGCTGTCTTTCAGTCGCGTCGGAGTATCCAGCACCGCCAGCTTGCCGTGGTCGACGATGGCGATGCGGTCGCACAATTTGTCAGCCTCATCCATGTAATGGGTGGTGAGCAGCATGGTGAGATTGGATTGCTCGCGCAGCCGGCGGATCATCTCCCATACGTTGCTGCGGGAGACCGGATCCAGGCCGGTGGTGGGCTCATCGAGAAACAGGATCCGCGGCGAGTGCACCAGGCCGCGCGCGATTTCCAGGCGGCGCCGCATGCCGCCGGAGAATGTACCAACCATGGCATGCTTGAATTTCAGCAGGTCCACCCATTCCAGCCGCTCTTGAATGATTCGCGCGCGATCGGCGGCCGGCACGCCGTACAGCTTGGCGTGGATGATCATGTTTTCCTCGGCGGTCAGTTCCGGATCGGAAGTGAATGCCTGGGGAATCACACCGATGGCGTGGCGCACTCCGTTCGCGTCGGTACGAATGTCGTGGCCGTCGACTCTCGCGGTACCGGCAGTTGGCAGGGTGAGGGTTACCAGCATGCGGATCAAGGTGGTCTTACCCGCGCCGTTCGGCCCCAGTAAGCCGAAGATTTCCTGCCGTTCGACGTTGAAGCTGATGTCGTTCACCGCCACCAGTTCGCCGAACCGCTTGATCAGGTGATCGACTTCGATCGCATTCATCGACGGCTTCCCTCGGAGTACGAATTCAGTTGCGGCGTTTTTTGCAGCGGTAACAGCGTCACCCGCCACGGTTACAGTTTTGCGAACCAACTTTTCTTCTGCGCGGCGGGCGTCAACATCACCGTCGCGGTCATGCCGGTAAAAAGCCGACGCTCGGGATTGGGCACGGCCACTTTGATGGCGAAAGTGCGAATGTCGCGCTTGGTGCGGCTGACGTCGCGCTGCGTGGCAAAATCGCTCTCCACGCCCTTGAAGATGAGGTTGCCATCGATGATCTCGCCGGATGGAAGGGCTACCTGCATCTTGTCGCCGATACGCAGCGAATCGATGTAGGACTCTTCCACGTCAGCGCGCACCCAAAGATGATCGACGTCGACCAGAACTACGATGGGTGTGGCTGTAGCGATCACTTCGCCCTGTTTGGAGACGCGCACCGATACGATGCCGGAAATCGGAGCGTAGATTTTGGTGTAGCCAAGCTGGGTCTGGGCCTGGTCGCGCATGGCGCGGGCCTGGCGCAACTGGGCCTCGAGCGATACTACGTCGGACTGCTGCACTTGCACCTGGCGTCGATTCGCCTGGGCCACCGCCAGCGCGGCTTTCTGCGCTCTCACCTGATCTTCCAGGGCGCGCACGTTGGCCCGCGCGGCTTTGGCCACAGCGTCAGCCGAGTCGCGGTCCTGCGCCGAGCTAACGCTGGCATCGAAAAGCCCCTGGGTGCGCTTGAGATTGATTTCATCGAGCTCGAGCGTGGCGTGGGCCTGCTCGAGCTGCGCTTGCGCCGCGGTGACGTTGGCCTGGGCCTGGCTAAGGGTGGCGTCGGTTTGCTCGTTGGTCATACCCTCGGTCTGCTGGGACTGCCGGACCTTGGCTTCCAGGCTGCCAATATTGGCGACGTCCTGAGCCAATTGGGCCTCTAGCTCGGCGGAATCGAGCTCAGCGATCAGGTCGCCCTGTTTCACTTCCGAGCCTTCATCCACGGTGAGCTTCACGATTCGCCCGGCAATCTGCGGGCTGACGATCACTTCGTTGCCGTCGACGATACCGACCAGCGGAATGGCGCTGCCATGCGGGGTGGAGAAGGCGTACACCGCCACCGCGATCAGAAAGAGCACTCCTAAAAACATTATGAACTTACGCCCGGTCATGCCGGCCTCTTTTCAGGGAGGAATAATCCGTGCTCGAGAAAATCAACTACGGCACGTTTTCGTTCCGCCACTGCTTTGGTACTGAATGCGTTCTTTTGCAGGATTTCGCTTTGCATCACCGACGACGAAAAATAAAATGAAATCATCGCGATCAGGGTGATCACCGTCTGCTTGGGATCCACTCGCCGGAATTCTCCGTGAGTGATTCCGTCTCGAATTACGCGCTGCAGCAGGCGATGTGCAGGCAGAAAGTGAGTCCGCGCCAGCCAACGGGCTTCGGAGGGCGCACTCATCATCATCCACATAAGGATCTGCGGAAATCGAGGATGCGCGGCTCGGAAATCGAAATAGGCATCCACAAAAGCGAGAATGCGTTGCCGCGGCGTGGCGGCCCGCGAAGCCGCCGATTCGAAACCCGGCCGAACCTGGCGGATCAAGTTCTCCAGGACCGCGCGGTGCAAGCGCTGCTTATCGCCGAAGTAGTAGTAAAGCATAGCCTTGTTGGCATGGGCAGAGATGGCAATCTGATCGGTGCGGGCGCCGGCCAAGCCATGCGCGGCGAAATGACGCTCGGCGGCGTCGAGGATTCGCCGTGCCGTGTCCGGGCTCTGCACTCTCTTTCTTCCGCGCTTCATCTCCGCCCTGTTCTACGCACACGATTATATTTCAGTGGTTCGCAGCGAATTGCGCTGCCGGAAAAACCAGTAAAAACCGACACACCCGGTAGGGTATTGGGTGTTTGCCCCGAATGCCAAAGCCCAGCAAGGATCTTGACGCCCACCTTTACAAAACAGTGGGAACAACGGGGCACCCAAGAGGCATAGAACCGTAGAACCGCAAGATAAAACAGTCCTGCGCCGGCTAGTGGAGTGAGCTTCGGCCGAGAACTACGAGGCTGCTGTTCGGGCCATTATTCTTTAACTAAACAGTTAGTTTAATGGCTGCGGCCACGGAAGTCAAATCGGAAGGACTTTGCCGTGTTTGACTTAGCACCTCCGTGGTTTTACATTCTTTTGGCTTATTCCCGTGACAAGTAAGTACGCGGGAGATTTTACTGCATGGAGGATCATGGAACTCGTCCGTTCAAACCGCCCGCTGTTGCTACTGCTTGCTGCGCTGATGCTGGTCGCGGCTGCGGCGTTCTCAGAGGAATGGAAGCCCCGCCACGCGCTGGTGCCGCCTACCGGCGTGCTGAATTTACCTGGTGTCCCGGGGCCGCAGGATGTGCTCATTCCTGGCCCCGAAGATTCCTCGGCCGGAGCGGCTTGGCTCGAGACCTGGAAGAATTGGCGGCAGGACCGGCGCACCCGCGGGCGCTACGACGGTTCGGAATACGCACGGCCGGAATTGGTATGGACCCAGGGAGTTTTCTCGCAGGTGCAGATGCTGATATGGGAGCGGGATTTCTACGATCCCGAGAAAGGCGAATACAGCGTCGACCGCTTTCTGGCTGAGGTGCAAGGGCGCATGGGACCAGTCGACGCAGTGCTGATCTGGCCGCTTTATCCCAACCTGGGCGTGGACGATCGCAACCAATTCGATATGCTCCGCGACATGCCCGGCGGCATCCCGGGAATTCGCCGCATGATCGACAAGTTTCATCGCCGGGGCGTGAAAGTGTTTTTCCCCACGCTTGCCTGGGATAGCGGCACGCGCGATGAAGGCAAGCCGGTCCCGGAAGCGTTGGCGGGATTGATGCAGCAGATCGGTGCGGACGGAGTGAACTTCGATACGCTAGAAGATGTGCCGCAAGCCTTTCAGGCGGCCGCGAACGACGCGCGGCACCCGCTGGCGCTCGAACCGCAATTCTCGATTCGCGGCGAATCGCTGGGCTGGAGCACCATCGGCTGGAACGATTGGGTGACCTGGGAGGACCTGGCTTATCCCTTCGTTCCGATGATCGACCAAGCGAAGTGGATCGAGCCGCGGCATGCCATCGAAGTTACCGACCGGTTCACGCGGGACAAGACCAACAGCCTGCAGCACGCATTCTTCAACGGCGAAGGATACGTCACCACGGAAAATCTGTGGGGTTTCTGGTATGGGAATACGCCGCACGATGCTGAAGCGATCCTGCGTTTTACGCGCATCGAGCGGGCTTTTGCGGCGGATCTGACCGGTCCGGATTGGGAGCCGCACACCGCGATGTTGCAGTCCGGAGTTTACGCCAGCAAGTTTCCAGCGCCGGAACAAACCCTGTGGACCATCATCAACCGCAACGAATACGACGTGAGCGGCGAGCAGATACGCATCCCGCATCGCGACGGCATGCGCTACTACGATCTGTGGCACGGGGTAGAGCTCACTCCCCAGCTCATCGGAAATGACGACGTGCTGCGTTTTTCGATCGAGGGGCTCGGCTTCGGCGCGGTGCTGGCGACGCAACAGGCAAACGGCCCGGGGGGCGACCTGCAATCACTCCTGGCGTTCATGGCCGAGCGTTCGAAACAGCCGCTGAGCCAGGTTTCGCGCGATTGGAAATTTCTCGCTCAAACCATGGTGGAAAATCCACCCACCAAGCCTGCCGCCACGGCGCCGCCGGGCATGGTGCGCGTTCCTGAAGCCGATTTCGATTTCTCGGTCCATGGGATTGAGATCGAAGGCGGCAACGACCCAGGCGTAGATGTGCAGTACCCGTGGGAAGACGCGCCGCGGCGTGTTCACCGGCAGCGAATGCACCTGAAAAGTTTCTACATCGATCGCATGCCGGTGACCAACGCGGAGTTCAAGAAGTTTTTGGATGCCGCGAACTACCATCCAAAAGACGGGCACAATTTCTTGCGTTCGTGGTCCAACGGCAACTACCCGGATGGCGCCGGCAAGCAGCCAGTCACCTGGGTTTCGATTGAGGACGCGCGCGCCTACGCGGCATGGGCTGGAAAGCGCCTGCCGCACGATTGGGAGTGGCAGGAAGCCGCGCAGGGGAAAACGCAGCAACTTTACCCGTGGGGAAACGAATGGAACGCGCAAGCGGTGCCGCTGCCCGATCGCGGGCGGACCATGCGCGCACCGACGTACGTTGATGCGTTTCCGCAAGGTGCGAGCCCGCTGGGCGTACTGGATATGGAAGGGAACATCTCGCAGTGGACCGACGAATTCCGTGACGTGCACACGCGGGCGGCGATCATTCGCGGTGGGGCGTTCTACCAGCCGCACGGATCGATCTGGTATTTTCCGCAGACCTATCGGCTCGACGAGCATCAGAAATATCTGCTGATGTCTCCGGGCCATGACCGCGCCGGCACGATCGGGTTTCGCTGCGTGGTCGACGCGCCTTAAGAACGGCAAAATACGAAGACTTCGTGCTGGGCGCTCCTAGCAAGGGCCGCCAGTGGATCTATTTAGATATTCGGTCGTCGGGAAGGGGATTGAGGTCAGGCTCGACCCAGGACGTATGGGCTTGGGGACTATTCAGCAATTCCGGGGACCAGAAGCGATGGAGTAGATTGCTTTTGAGTTTTGCCTCGTTCACACACAGGAATTCATCGAATGTTTTTTCGGTGTGGGTGGATAGCAAGCGCACCCAGGCGACGGTCACGGTTTCGTGGAACGCGTGCGGTTTGCCGTGGTGAACGCCAAACTCGCGAATGTTGGTCGAAATTGCCTGAAGCGCCGCTTCCCACGGGAGCCGGTGCAGGTAAAGCCACGCCAGCCGAAGATGATCGGCATGATGGAACGACTCGAGCGGCAGGCGGCCGGTGCGCACTGCTTCTAAGAATTCGTCGTCGGGAAGGTGGGCGGAGCCGAGCTTGAAGCCGTGGCGCGGCCGCTCCGTAGCGCCTGGAATTGCGAACTCATCGCTTGCCGCCATCTGCGTGATCCCACTCCTTGGAATTGATTCCGCGAATCCCTCCCTACACCGTATCATCGAAAGTTCCATGGCAGAATCCCTGGTGGTCGAGAGCGCGCTCCCACGCAAACGTTTCGACCTCCGCGTCATCCTCGCGTTCCTGGCCATTTACGTTCTGTGGGGCTCGACGTATCTTGCCGTTCGCATCCTGGTCCAAACGATTCCGCCGCTATTCGGCGCCGGGGTTCGGTTTTGCGTCGCGGGCGCTATCCTCTATATCGGATCGATTCTCGCTGGCGAGGCCCATCCGTCGCGCCGCGAATGGCGAAGCATCGCGGTGCTGGCTGCGTTGATGATCCTCGGGGCGTACGGCGGGCTGTTTTGGGCGGAGCAAACTCTGCCGTCCGGGCTCACTTCAGTGCTGGTGGCTACCATCCCGGTATGGACGCTGTTAATTGAAGTCGTTTTCTTCAAAAATCGCAGACTGAACGGTGGGGCACTCGCGGCGATTTTGCTTGGGTTCGCGGGGGTGGTGATCCTGGTGGGCGATAGCGGCGCCGGCGCCGGGCGCGTTACGCTGGTTCCGTGTCTGGTGATCCTGGTCGGCGAACTTTCGTGGTCCTTTGGCACCGTGCTCAACTCCCGGCTCACGCTTCCGGCGTCGAAACGCATCAGTGCGGCCGGGCAAATGCTCACCGGCGGAGTGATGCTGCTGGGCGGGTCGGCGCTGCTGGGCGAGATGCACACAGTGCCCCATTTTTCGGCTCGCGCGCTGGGGGCGTTGGCCTACATGATCATCGCCGGCTCATTGATCGGGTACACATGCTATGAATGGCTTCTCCACCGCATGCCTGCCTCCACCGTGACCAGCTATGCTTACGTAAATCCGATCGTCGCGCTGGCCATCGGCTATTGGCTGGGCAACGAAGCGCTTACCGCGCGCATGATTGTGGGCGCGATCGTTATTCTGGCTAGCGTTGCGGCGATTCTGCGCGGCAAGCCGCAGCCGGCGTAGCGATGGGTAGGGAGGCGAGCCATTGTGCCGGCGGCTGCGGCGCGTTGTTTGCCAAGCGCGGCTGTGCTGCACCGCAGCGCTGCGCTTGATGTTAGAATCGTCGTTCGTCGCCGCAGGTCACTCCAGCATGACGAGGGTATGCGCATGGAATACAGGCATCTTGGCCGCTCCGGTTTGAAGGTCTCCGTCCTTAGTTTTGGCGTCGCGACATTTGGAGGCGGCAACGAATTTTTTAGCGCCTGGGGCAACAGCGACGTTGCCGAAGCGACGCGCCTAGTGAGTGTTTGTTTTGATGCCGGAGTGAATCTGTTCGACACGGCGAACGTCTACTCGCGGGGGTTGTCAGAAGAAATTCTAGGAAAAGCGCTGGGGAATCGGCGGCAGCAGGCGTTGATTTCGACCAAGGTGACCTTCCCGATGGGCGATGGTCCGAACGATGTGGGATCGTCGCGATACCACGTGCTGCGCCAGTGCGAAGCAAGCCTGCGGCGGCTGGGAACCGACTACATCGATATCTATCACTTGCACGGTTTTGATGCGGGCACCCCAATCGAAGAGACGCTGCATACTCTCGAGACGCTGGTGTCCTCCGGCAAGGTCCGCTACATTGCGTGCTCGAATTTCTCGGGATGGCATTTGATGAAGTCGCTGGGTATCTCCGAAAAATATGGGTGGGCGCGCTACGTCGCGCACCAGGTGTACTACTCGCTGATCGGCCGCGACTTCGAGTGGGAGTTGATGCCGCTGGGAATCGATCAGGGGGTGGGCTCGCTGGTCTGGAGTCCGCTGGGCTGGGGCCGGCTGACCGGCAAGATTCGCCGCAATCAACCGTTACCCGCGGTAAGCCGGCTGCACAAAACGGCGGAGCAAGCTCCGCCGGTCAGCGATGAATACCTCTATCGGGTGGTGGATGCGCTTGACCTGATCGCCAAGGAAACCGGGAAGTCGGTGCCGCAAATCGCATTGAACTGGCTATTGCAGCGACCCACGATATCGACCGTAATCATCGGAGCGCGCAACGAAGAACAATTGCGCCAGAATCTCGCCGCGACTGGCTGGAACTTGACACCCGCGCAAGTGCAAAAGCTTGATGAGGCGAGCACGCCTCCCGTGGCCTACCCCTACTGGCACCAGCGCCAGTTCGGGGACCTGAATCCCGCTGCGGTGTAGCGGGGGATGCTTTTCCCGAGTGAGTTCGCACCGATAAATTCGCTGAATTCGTTGGTTGCGAGGCGCAGACGATGAATCTTCCAATGCGGGTAGTGCCGATGGTTGTTGCGGTGGTGGTTGGCGCGGCGGGGTCGTATGCACAAACACCCTCTAAGTATCCGGCGACGGAGGGCGATTATGTGGCGCACGACTTCAAGTTCAAGTCGGGCCAGCAGCTTGCCGAATTGCGATTGCATTACAAGACGCTGGGGAAGATCGCGCGCGATGCGCAGGGGCGTCCCACCAACGCGGTGCTGATCCTGCATGGAACCGGCGGATCGGGCCAACAATTCCTGTTACCGCAATTTGCCGACGAATTGTTTGGTCCTGGTCAACTGCTGGATATCAATCGCTACTTCATCATCCTGCCCGACGGAATTGGCCACGGGAAATCTTCGAAGCCTAGCGACGGGATGCACGCCCATTTTCCTGAGTACGACTACGACGACATGGTGGCGGCGCAACATATTCTGGTCGCCGAAGGGCTCGGAGTGCAGCATTTGCGGCTGATCATGGGCACTTCGATGGGCTGCATGCACGCATTCGTTTGGGGCGAAACGTATCCGGATTTCATGGATGCGTTGATGCCGCTGGCGTGCCTACCGGTGCAGCTCGCGGGGCGCAACCGCGTCTGGCGGAAGATGCTGATGGATGCGATCCGCGAGGATCCGGCTTGGAACGGCGGCGAGTATAAGGAACAGCCGAAGGACGGGATGCGGACGGCGGAAGAGCTGCTAATAATTGCAGGGAGCGCGCCGTTGGTGATGCAGAAGGCGCTGCCCACTCGCGATGCCGCGGACAAATATGCGGACGATGCGGAGAAGCATGCCGGCGCGCTGGATGCCAACGATCTGCTTTACCAGGTGAACGCCTCGCGCAACTACGACCCTTCGCCGCAACTGGAAAAGATCACCGCGCCGATGATGTGGATTAATTCCGCGGACGATTTCATCAATCCTCCTGAGCTTGGGATCGCTGAAAGGGAAAGCAAGCGGCTGAAGAGCGGAACCTTCGTTTTGCTTCCGATTAGCGAGCAGACTCACGGGCATGGCACGCACACCTGGGCGGTGGCGTGGCGTTCTTATCTGAGCGAACTGTTGGAAGAGACTGCGCACTGATGCGTGGATGAAGAATCGGATCCTGAGTTCGACGTGCGGGCGGGCTACTGTAATTTAAGACAAGGGCCACGATTGGCGGCGGTAAGAACCTGCGGCGCGGGCACTAGGTGAAGGCGACTAGCTTCTTGAATTCAGGGTCGTCGTAGAGGCAAGTGAGATCGGGATCGTTGGCCGCCCAATGTTTGTAATGCTGGCTGTTGGAGGACGCGGTGAGCGCTTTCTTGAACGTCTCGAGGGCGTCGGTTTTTTTGCCAAGGATGCCGTAGGTGCAAGCGGCGTTGTAGAGCGTGCTGGGATCGTTGGGGCGAAGAGCGACTGCAGTCTGCAAGTGACGGATGGCCTCGTCCGCGTCCTGATTGAAATGGGCGAGGCGGGTGGCCAGCAGGATCCGGGCGCGCACGTCTTCCGGCACTAATTCTAATTGTTGGCGCAGGACCTTGAGCATGCGCTCGCGCACGTGCTCCGATTCCTTTTTCCGTCCGGTTAGCTCCAGAGCCTGGTCATAGGGAATGTAAGTATTATAGTCGTCGCCGTTGCATTCGATGGCCCGCTCGGTGAGCGCGGCCGCCTCTTCGAAGCGCCCGGATTCACAGTAGGCCCGCCCCAGCAGGTTCCAAGCCCCCTCACAATCCGGTTTACGCTCGATGGCGCGCTGAGCCAGCAGCCCCGCTTCATGATATTTGTGCTGGGCGTAAAAAATACGAGCGTGGGCCACCAGCACTTCGGGCAGATCGGGCGCCAGCGCAGTGGCGCGGTCGCAGGCCGCCAGTCCGCGCTCGATCCATCTGGAGTTCTGCTCGCGAAGCTCGTAAATCAGGCCGCAGAGATGAATCGGTCATAAACCCACCGGAAATTCATGTTTTCCGGGCTCGGCACCTTTTCGAGCCAACGGAATCCCTGTTGCGAACCGCAGGTATATATCCCGGGCAGCGGTACCGCCCAATCCCTGCGCCACTCTGATCCCGTGCACCCTACACGCAATTCAATACCGCGTTTACAGTCCGCGTGTTGCGCATACGTTCCCTATTCACATGTACCTATTCAGAGTGCGTAGCATTTCCATGGGATGACCGGAGAGAAGCCACGGCGAGAGAGATGAAAATTCGGCCACCCGTTCCAGCGAAGCCGTGAATGCACCAGATTCGGGCGGAAGGGTCACAACGTGATGCTCGCGAGCGGCAGTTCGATGTTGCGATCCGCGGGAAATTGTGCAAGCAATAGCGGGATGCCCCATGGGAGGGATATCGCCGTGAACGATGCCACGAAAACGCGCCGACGGATGGTTCGGACCTCGGACGGCCAGACCGATTATAAGCGTGAACTGGCGTACCAACGTCTCGGCATCAATCCGGAGGACGTGGATTACGTACCGTATCTTAACGCTAACCTAAGACGCATTGCCCGCTGCGTTCGGGGTGTTGACACAGATCGTCCTCCCGCCGAGCCGGTCCGTGCACTCGATTTTCTGCAATCGTCCGAAGATCCGGAGGCTCGTAAAGTTGCGGATGTCTACCGCTCGGTTCCCGCGTCGTACCGGAGACTATTACCTGCCGAAGCTTACTGCTTAGCGGCTGGCGTTTCCCCGTGGCGAGTGCTGGAGATGATTACAGTGGTGGCGGTGCGCCAAGCGGGACAGGCGTCCGCGATCGTCGCTTCCCTCTTACATCCCAGGGTTGTGGCGAAGAGCGTGGAGCGGGCGCTACACGACGACGGCACAAGGGAACGCATGATGCTGCATAGGGCCATGGGGTTCACGGCGACGCTCTCGGCAACCGCGGGCCAATTGACGGGCCCACGTTGACGCAGGGCTACCGACTCGCGACCCACCCGCGTCCCCTCCGCTACTTTATAGCTACCCCAATAGCTAACTGGGGCGCGTACCGAGTCGCGTCCAACACGCTCGGCTACCCTTGTTCTAGGGAACATCCTCGGGAAATGCACGTGCGTTCGGCGATGCGAAGGGATAGAAGGATCCCGGTTCGGCTCAGAAATTTAAGTTGTGGCACAGATTCGCACACCGTTTCGATGCTTGCCCTCGAAATTAAGGCTGCGCGGCGTTAGCCGGCAGCCCTTCGATCCTCAAGATGCCGCAGCGCGGCAGCCTGCTGGCGTTACTTGAGGACGCCGGGGCGTAAGTTCTTCACAGCCGGTGCAGCTTTCTTTTCCAACGAAGAGCCCTTCTTGGTGCCCTTCACTGCAGTCTTAGTTGCCATATTCGTTCACCTCTCCCGTAAGATGGGCCGCTGTGCGGCCTGGATTTTATTGCCTCGAACTCGACTCTATACTGGCCCGAAAAATCTTGCCCGACTGCAAAACCTACCAGCGCGCAACCAGGTTGCGGACGACAGGCTGCTCTTTCCTCTCAAGCTTTTTGGCGTTCGGCGACTTCGCTGACTTTACCGGTGTCTTCTTGGTGGCCATCGTTTTTGCCCCCTCTAGCTTTGTCTGTGAAAGCAGACGCTTTCTATAATGCAATCGCCGTTCCAAACTCATGGCCCGCCACGCGATGACGTAAGTGGTTGTAAATGATATGGTTGCAGGTTTGTCGGGGTATCGCCACGCAGGCCGAAGGCGACGAAGGTTGAATTAGTCTGTTCTTTTGGTTCAATTTTTCAACCTGTTACAGGGGAGCCCGAGTGCTCGGCGCTAAAATCCTGGAACTCTTGGACACCGGATATAGCCGGGCACCCCAGAAGTCGGCGAGGTTTGGCTGCTCGATTCGGACAGTATGCCCGAGGTCCGTTGGCTGGCACTTCTCCAGAAAACCGAATTTTCGCGTGAAAATGCGACTTTTCCGCTAAATGGTATACAATATCCATAGTTAAATGACACTTTTTGTCCAGTCCCACCGGAACTAAAACACGCTTTTTCGTCGCAACGGACCCCGCATATATGCCCAGATCTCGTGGGTCGAGTCGTTCTCGTCGAGGTGCGGAACATCCTGGAGCTCGGAAATGGGCTCGCGTGAGACGGATACGCGGCGGCAACGCCGACCACAATGGGGACAAGGTGGCACGTATGCGCCAAAAGTTGGACCTGATACAGGCGCGTTAGTACTTAGGTCCAATTTTCCCCTGCCCTCCTCCAGGCGCAGTTCCTCGCGGCGCTGGCTAACGAGCCCACAGAAAACACCAAGACTACGGAGGTGGCGGCCGCCATGAAACGCGGCCATCAGATCGCCCCGGAAGACGCCGCGACCTTCGGTTAGTACAGGCTTCAACATGTCGGCTAGCATTTCCTCGTAGGCGTACACGCCTACTCCCTTGCTCACCGTGCATGTTCCCAACGGGATCGATAGGCCATCGAAGCTTACGGATATACCGGGCGGCAGGTAGATGATGCCCTTAGCTATCAGCGATCCAGAATCATAGTGTGTGTAGGATTTGAATCCGCAACCGTCGCAATCTTTTAGCAGCTCCCGAACTGCCGCGACCACAGCTCCCTCGAAATCTCGAATGCCATCACTCGACAGCGGGTACTGGCTGGATCGAATTGTGACTTGGTATAGCGTCCCCTCAAAGTGAAGTCGCTCACGGTATGGCTGATGCCCCTTAAACAGCCTCGCGGCGATGTGCTTATCGCAATGGACACAGCAGAATCTACGGTTGGAGCGAATGATCTTGCGGAGAAATTCCCGTCCGCATTCGTACGTCCACTTCTCGCCCAGACTCCCACACGCGGCGACGGCGTCGGCGACTGTCTGGAGGTGATGTTCTCTGAGCCGAGTGACCTGCTGGCTCCGTGGAGTGCCAGGTTCCGGCTCCTCCAAAAGGACTTGTGGTTGGTCGAGTGGGTCTAGTTCACCTGGAGCAACGCTGCCGATCGGGATCATGAAGCCCGCAGTGGAGCATTGTGTCGCCATCATGCACCTTCCGCGGTGGCGACCCACTGAGAATCGGCCGCACTCTTATTGTGGGAAGAATTTTCTGCCAACCAGGACTCGATCGACTTGACGTTGTAGCGAATGCATCTCTCTAGACGCGTGAATTCTGGACCACGCCCTTCCCTACGCCATCTGCGCAACGCCCCTATTGAAACTGCCAAGATACGCGCAGCCTGTTTCTCGCTAACCATCTGCGGAAACACCAGAGTAGTTTGTTCCATTTCTGAGACCTCCCCGATATCACTGTCGCTGTCGCGCACTATGGGGCCATCTCTAGAAAAGGGTCAATTAGTCTAAATTCTGCGGGATTTTTTCCACGGAAAAAATGCGACGCAATATTTTCCGCCGTAAACGGCATGGTAATTGCGAGGCGGGGTTACCGTTTGGGAGGAATGCGAAGCTTGGCTTTCTCGAGGCGCTTGGCCATCGCACTTGTTGTAAGACCAGATCGTTTTGCGATATTGCGTATGGTAATCCCTTGCGCCTGAAGCTCTAGTACCGCTGCTAGATCGCTCGATGGAGTTGTTGGTCGCCCCCTCCGCGCGGCCGGAATCTGAGCTAGAGCGAGCTCCTTACGACGATCGAGGTACTTGCGCCAGTCGGCAGGACATTGCTGTAGCAATCGTAAATACTCGTCATCAACTCTTCCCTCCAGGTCCTTCCACCACCAATCGCTTTGGCTCCAAGCCAATAATTCTTCTTGGGACAAGGAAAAGTCGAGCTGAAGAATCTTTTGTAGCCACGTTGGCTGGGCAGCCACAAATTCCCTAAGTTGATCCCGAGGAGTCTTCGAGGAACCCACAATGCCACCTCTCTCCGCCATCCGGCTTTTGATGCAGCAGCGTCGGCAGTCTGATCGGGCCGCGTTCGCTCTTCGGGAAGTACCCTAGCCGCGTTTCGACCGTCTGGATTCTATACCGATTTTTCTGGATTGACACTATACCTAGCGCCAAGTATTATGGACGCATGGCAAATGGAAGCAAGCCGCTGACCGTTCAGGATGCCGGTCGGCGTGGTGGGAACGCGAGAGCGAAAAAGTATTCCTCCGCCCAACTGCGGGAGTGGGGGAAGCTAGGTGGCTGGCCCAAGGGACGGCCCCGGAAGCAGAAGAGTGGATCACAGAAGCGAGGCACGTCATGATCTATAAGCGCGGCAAGTGCAAGCTCGATTCCGAAGGGAAGTGCCACAAGTGCGGCAAGCGTGGTGCGTGCGGCGTCTATTGGTACAGTTCGTGTGGCAGGGCAAGCTAATCCGCGAGTCCACTAAGCAGGGTAACGATAAGGTGGCGCGTCAAATGGAGTCTGCGCACCGTACATCGCTAGCGAAGGGCGAAGTCGGCATCCGCGAACGGAAGGCCGTTCCTACGTTAAGGGAATTCTGTACCGCACGCGTCGAGCCATGGGCGAGAGCAACATTCGAGACCTCGTGCCCAAAGAATTGGACCTGGTACAGAACAGGCATCCGCGCTCTTGCGAAATTTAGGCTGCTTGCTGATGCGCGACTGGACGAAATAACGAGTGAGTCTGTCTCCTCGTTCGCCTCACATCGGCTGGCGGAGGGAATGGAGGTCAGCACCGCTAATAACTCGCTGCGCGTGCTGCGCCGTATCCTCAACCTCGCCGTGGAGTGGGGGATTCTTGGCGCAGCGCCGAAATTTAAGACACTGCCGGGAGAGCGCCGACGTGAGCGCGTTATCACTCCGGAGGAAGAGGCGCGTTATCTAGCGGCGGCACCCCAGCTTCTTGCCTCCGTCGCTGTTGTATTGGCCGATACCGGTATGCGGCCCGAAGAATGCTTCCGTTTGGTATGGGAGAATGTGACCTGGGTCGCCGGGCGCAATGGAGCCCTGCTCGTGGCACACGGGAAGAGCGCTGCTGCCCGCCGAGTACTTCCGATGACACAGCGTGTAAGGGCGGTGCTCGAATCGCGCTGGATCAACGCGAAGAAGCCCGATGAGGGCTGGGTATGGCCCGCGCCTACCCGGAGCGGTCACGTCGAGCCTTCGGGGCTCCGTAAACACCACGCTCGGGTCTTTATAACGATCGCTGAGGAAGCTAAGAAGGAAAATGAAAGGACCGTGCGCCCGTTCGTTCTCTACTCGCTCCGACACACCTTCTTAACACGCCTCGGCCAATCAGGATGCGACGCCTGGACACTTGCAAGGATCGCGGGTCACGCCTCCATTAACATTTCGGCGCGGTACGTCCATCCTTCGGAAGAGGCCGTGTTGAATGCTATGTCAAGGCTGGGCGGGCACAAAATCGGGCACAGTGAAGATTCGGTTCATCAGCTGCCCGTTGCCTCAGAGGCAACAAACGCCGTAAACTGAGCGAGTTCCACACGGCGCGCCCGTAGCTCAGCTGGATAGAGCATCTGCCTTCGAAGCAGAGGGTCGGGAGTTCGAATCTCTCCGGGCGCGCCATCTTTTCAAGGGATAAAGCGGTTCCCTGAGCACGACGACGCACCCGGCCGCGGCGCTCGACCAGGCCGTGGCGATCCAGCACCGTTAACGCGTACTCTTCTTTGGTGGAAGAGAGAGCTTCACAGGTAAGGAGAAAACGGCTGGCGTGATCGGTGACGGTTAGCGGGTAACAGTATTGGTGATTGCCGAGCAAGAACTCGCCCTTGTAATCGGTGCACCAAAGCTGGTTGGGTTTCTGGCCGAGGGATAAAGCGGTTCCCTGAGCACGACAACGCAACCGGCCGCGGCGCTCGACCAGGCCGTGGCGATCCAGCACCGCATGAACCGTGCTCTGGGCGGGGATGGGGATGCCGGAAAATCTCCGGATCAGGCGCTCGCGGATCTTACGGGCACCCCAGCTGGCACGTTCGCGTTTCACGTTCAGGATAAAGTTCTCCACCTGAAAGGGAAGTTGATGAGCATAGCGATAGGGACGGCGGCTTCTATCGGTCAGCCCTTGAACGCCGCACTCTTGGTAGCGGTCGAATATTTTGTAACCGGTCTTGCGAGAGATGCCGAACTCCCTGCAAAGTTCAGTCATCGGCTCGCCAGCTAGCCAACGAGCCACAAACTGCAGACGTTCATCCATCGCCGAACACTCCTTCCATGGCATCACTTCCTCCCTTTAAAAAAGCCTCGTCTGGGAAATCTGTGGGTGACTGGCGGGCTCAGCGCTGAGGTTGATTGAGGAAGCGGTGGAGTTTGCGGCAGGTCGCATCGAGGGAGCGTTGCTGTTCTTCCGGGCCGTTGTGAATCAGTGGGCCGCGGTCGGCATGAACCGACTCGCGAAGAAGTCGCTGCGCAGCAACCTTCCTCAGAGAAGGCGTGTAGTTCAGGTCGCGGATAATTTCTCCACCCAGTGTCCAGAGATTGTCTACGTGCCGGCGAATGGTCTTCGGAGACAGACTGGATGCGGCCAGATGCTCGATGAATGGCCGGAGGCAAGCAACCAGTTCTTCCCCTGGCGGCAGGTCTTTTTCCAGTCCCATCCACGAGCGCGGCCAGTTGTCCAGATCGCGGCAGTAGGCGGAAGCATCGGAGGACGCCGCCGCGGTGGCCGCGCGGTTTACTTGGCCAGTCTTGGCCTTGAAAATAGTCGGTGCCATGGAACTGCTCACGATTCTAAACCACTGCCATCACCATCGGGGATTTGTTTACCAACACGCCCGCTTCGGCCCCGACCAGAAAAGCATCGAAGTAAACGTCCGACCGCGGGAGGGCTCGGTGGCGGTCTGCTCAGGGTGCCACCAGCCGGCACCGGGTTACGATCATCTTCCCGAGCGGTGTTTTGAGTTCATTCCGCTGTGGGGCTTGCTGGTGTTCCTGCTCTACCGCATGCGCCGCGTGGACTGCCGGAATTGTGGGGTGGTGGTCGAGGAGGTTCCCTGGGGCGACGGTAAGCACCAGTTAACCAGAGCCTATATGTTGTTTCTGGCGCGCTGGGCGCGGAAACTCTCCTGGAAGGAAACCGCCGAGGCCTTCCACACTTCCTGGGACCAAGTATGCGACGCCGTCGAGTATGTGGTCGGCTGGGGCCTGGAGCATCGCACCCTGGAGTCGATCCGCGCCATTGGTGTGGATGAAATCCAGTACGCCAAGGGCCACAAATACCTGACCCTGGTCTACCAGATCGACCAGGGGCTGACCCGCTTGCTGTGGGTCGGCAAGGAACGCACCATCGAATCCTTCCAGGGTTTCTTCACCGTCATCGGCGAGTCACTCGCGGCGCAGATCGAGTTTGTCTGCTCGGACATGTGGGCGCCTTACCTGGACGTGATCCGCCAGAAATGTTCCCAGGCGCTGCACATCCTCGACCGCTTCCACATCGTCGCCAAGATGAATAAGGCGTTGGATGATGTCCGCGCCGCGGAGTCGCGCCAGATGGCCCAGGACGGCTACCAACCACTACTGAACAAGACCCGCTGGTGCGTGCTCAAGCGCAAAGAAAATCTCACCGCTCAGCAGAAGTTCCGTCTGCGAGATCTGCTCCGCTACAACCTCCAGACCGTCCGTGCCTATCTGCTGAAAGAAGATTTTCAGCAGTTCTGGGAATACCACTCGCCCACCTGGGCCGGCATGTTCCTGGATTTCTGGTGCCAGCAAACGATGCGATCCCGCATCCCGCCGATGAAGAAGATCGCCCGAACCTTGCGCGCTCACCGCGAACTGCTGCTCAACTATTTCAAGGCCAGAAAGCAGATTTCCAGCGGGGTGGTCGAGGGACTGAACAACAAAGCGAAAGTCACGATGAGAAGATCCTATGGCTTTCGTACCTTTCGCATCTTGGAACTCGCGCTCTATCACTCACTTGGCAAACTACCTGAGCCGGAGCTTACCCATGAATTCTTCTGACGAGCCTTAAAAAAGGGAAAAAGTGTAACCCATGTGTCCGGTACAATCCGTCACCTATGTCTCAGGTCGCTCACACTCTTGAATCAATCACGTACAGTCATTTCTGGGACCGGCTCAGTTTCGATTTTCGGTCCATTCGGTCCAATTACGTTCTTTGGGGACGGAAGATCGAAACCAAGGCCCACTCGTTGTGCCACCTGTTTGCGAAACTCAAGGTCCAACTTCAGTTTGCTGTAGGCGTCGGTCACGTTTTTCCCCGCATGGCCCACCCAATAATTGATGAGGTCATCGGGCACGCCATTCTTCCGTAAGTGTGTAATGCGGAAACGGCGGAACGCGCTTCGCTGAGCGCCAGCAAACCTCGCCGGTCGTGGCCCGCACACGAGTTTTGCAAGTGGCCTGATTTGAGGGCACTGTCCGCTGACGTTTTGGCTCCGGTCTCGTCTAGCACCTTCGCGGACCTCGCTGACGGAAATTCTCTACCACACGTATACACGTCGCCGTAGATGCGTAGGCGACGCCTGCTTCGGTACCGTGGGGGTGAGTTTCAATCTCCGTTTGACCACGAGGGGATTTCGCAGGGAACACTCTATTGGGTGCGTAGAGAAGAGATGGTTCAGGTCGACTTTTTCGTGCGGCAACACGGATTGCAGGTTGCCGCCTAATTTGAAGACGCAACCGGGGTACGTAGTGGGAAGACCGTCCATCGGGCGCAGCGGAAAACAGTCGCCCAGGGGCGCCGGCAACTGGGTTATGCGGCGCTCCGCCGGGCCAAGACGTATGCGGTGCTTCTGCCGCCGCCCTTTTCCTGCTTGAGAATTCCTTTCGCGATGAGGTCTTGAATATCACGCAAGGCCGTGTCGTGGGAAGTCTTCGCATGTTTCCCCCACTTTTCCGTCGTCAGTTTGCCTTTCAAGCCGTTGAGCAAAAGGTTGATGAGTTTTTTTTGTCGTTCGCTGACCTCGATGGATTCCTGCTTGATGTGACGCCAGAAGGCAGCCTTCG
>Ga0302325_10003212_pt1 | contig 38805 bp, 40 predicted proteins | sample Palsa_T0_2_FD_201948 | JGI IMG/M metagenome (GOLD analysis project Ga0302325, IMG submission 201948) | Peat permafrost microbial communities from Stordalen Mire near Abisko, Sweden - Palsa_T0_2 | ecosystem: Environmental > Terrestrial > Soil > Palsa > Peat permafrost | place: Sweden: Abisko...
CCTTCTTCGCAGCCTTCTTAGTTGCGTTCTTCATCGATTGATTCTCCCTAACATCAGATTTGCGATCTTAGATCGCAGTGTGATTCATATATAAGGTTCTTTGAGGCGAAAGTCAAGAAAAAAATGCAGATCGGGCCTCGCGCGCCGGACCTCCACGCCCTCTCTCCAGCGCAAAACCATTTCCTCCATGAATTGTTCTTCACCGTTCTCCATCCGGCCACGCCACAAACGTGCCATTTTGTTCTTGCCCGCGCCGCGCGGAGCGCGCTACGATCGGACCAAGTGGCCTCAAGCCGATCACTCGGGACCTGCGCCGCTCTGATGCTGGCAGGTGTGGCGCTCGCCGGTTGCGCCGCGCTGAGCGCTTGTTCCAAGAAGCATCATGCCGTGGCTGCCGTACCTGCCGCACCGCAAATTCGCTCGGGCGAAACCGGGCTCGCAAGCTGGTACGGGCATCCTTATCACGGCCGCCCCGCGGCTGACGGCGAAATCTACGATATGGAGAAGCTCACCGCCGCGCATCGCACCCTGCCTTTCGGAACCTGGGTGCGCGTCGTCAATCTGACCAACGACAAAACCGTGGACGTCCGCATCACAGACCGCGGACCCTTCGTCGAAAACCGCATCATCGATCTCTCGCATGCCGCAGCCGCTGCCATCGCCCTCATCGGACCCGGCGTGGCGCGCGTCCGCCTGGATATCCTTTCCATTCCCACCCCCGCCTCCGGCGAAAACTGGTACGCCGTGCAAGCCGGCGCGTTCCTCGATCCCGATCGTGCCGAACGCCTGCGCGCATCGCTCGAGCGCGACTTCGGTCCCGCGCATCTGGTTCAGCGCGCCGGCAGTCCGCCGCTCTGGCGGGTTCTGGTAGGACGCGTTCCGTCCGAAGAAGCGGCCACCGCGCTGGCGCAACAGGTCCGCGGCCAAACCGGCACTGCCTTTGTGGTACGTCTCGACACCCGGCTCGATCCCGCCGCGCGCCCCGCCGAGGCAACCCGTGATGCACCTTAAGGGTAAGTACTAAGACGGTCCCCCCAAATGAGGTGACGCCCTCACCTCAAATGATCTCCCGAATGAATACCGTGGGGTGTTGTCGAAATCCTAAAGTCCCCTTAGAGTTTATGAAGGACTCAGACACTATCTTCTCTAACAACTCAGACCCGGGACCCATGAATGCTAGCGCAAGCTGAAGAATCCGCTCCCTTACTGGTCGGCCAGTCGCCGCGCATCCGAAATGTCTTACGGATGGTGGACAAGCTGGGACACTGCCGTTGGCCCGTCCTGCTGCTGGGCGAAACTGGTACTGGCAAGGAAGTAGTCGCGCGCTCTATACATAAGGTTCAGCCCGTTGGGCCGTTCGTCACCATCGATTGTTCCTCCCTGGTCGGCCCGCTCATGGAGAGCGAGCTGTTCGGCCACGTGAAAGGCGCGTTCACGGGCGCCGTAACTCCCAAGACTGGCCTGATCGAAGTGGCCAATGGCGGCACGGCCTTTTTCGACGAGATCGGCGAGCTGCCTCTCGACTTGCAAGCCAAGCTCCTGCGCGTCCTGCAGGAAAAGGAGTTCCGCCCGGTGGGTTCGCTCACCCATCGCCGCTCGGACTTCCGCGTCATCGCCGCTACTAACCGTGACTTGGCCAAGGAAGTGGAAAAAGGTGCGTTCCGCCGCGATCTGTTCTACCGGCTGAACGTCGTGAACCTCAGGCTGGCCCCACTACGTGACCGCAAGGAAGATATCCCCTCCCTGATTGCGCACTTCCTGACGCGCCACGCCAGAGGCCACACGCTGACGCAGGAAACGCTGGAAGCGATGCTGTCGTACGATTGGCCCGGTAACGTTCGCGAGCTCGAAAATTGCATTCAGCACATGGTCGCCATCAACACCGGTCCGCTGCTGCATGCCGCTGAGCTGCCCTCCATGCTGCAGAATCACCTGCTCGCCAAGAAGGCTCAGTCCCTCTCGGTGGCCGTTGGATTTCAGCCCCTGCCCAAGCCGCCCGGCGAAGCCCCTTCTCACGAGCACCGCGGCGCACCGGAAGGGGCTTATCGGCCCATCATTCCTCTCATGCAGATGGAAAAGCAGGCCATCATAGAGGCACTGGCGTATACCAAAGGCGATCGCGCCATAGCCGCCAATCTGCTGGGCATTGGACGCACCACCCTCTACCGCAAACTCAAGGAGTACCAACTCGCGGTCTAAGCCGAGTGATACGAAACTGGTCCTCAGGTCACTACTTAGAGTGCCGGACTCAAAGACGCTCAGGCTCTTGGTGGTGGAGGACTCGGTCGAAGACGAGCAGCTTCTGTGCGAAGCCCTGCTTGAGATCGAAGAGAATCGCCAATGGTGCAACTGGCGCACTTCCAGCATCGTACCGGTGGATCGGCTGGCTGAAGCGCTGGAGTGCCTGCGGAGCGACTCATTCGACGCTGTTCTCCTCAATCTGAGCCTGCCGGATAGTCCCACCCTGCTCAATTCGTTCTTCCAGGTCAACGCTTGCGCCGGAGCTACCCCCATCCTCATTCTGGCCGACGAGCCGGATGAGACCCTCGCGAATCGATTGCTACGCGAGGGCGCTCAGGATGTTGTGGTGAAGTCCGAGTTGGAATGCGCCCCGTTTGCGCGCGCCATCCGTTTCGCCATCGAGCGGCAGCGCAGGGCGAGCGCCGCCCAAGCGTCCGCGATCGTCGATCCACTCACTGGCGTTCTCACGCGCGCGGCCTTCCTCAAGGTGGCAGCCTGCTATGGCCCGCTCGAATCGCTTGCGCTGGTGGAAGTGGCGGCCGACGGGGAGACCCTCGACCCGATTCTCATCGAGATGGCCGACGAGCTGCGCAACGTCTTCAAAAAAACAGCCATCGTCGGACGTTGGGATTCCTGCCGATTCTGCGTGCTCGCAGGGGAGTCCGCATTGCGCCGCGCCGCGCCCCAGCTCTCAACCCGGGTCCGGCAATTTTCGATCACCAGTATCGAAGAGGTGCTCCCAGGTGAAGAGGCGACGTTGGGTGATCAAGTGCTGTCAGGCCAGTTCCCCCTTCGCTCGAAAACCGCTATGCTGGCTGATTGAAAATCGCTCTCGACGCCACCTACAGCCTGGGACGAAATCTCTCGGGCGTCGGAGTGTACTCGCGCGAGATCTTATTCGGCCTGGCGCGCGCCCATCGGGAAGCTCGCTACCTGTTCTGTTATCGCCCGCATCGCTTCCTGCGCTCATTCTCCGATCATCTTCCCGGCAACGCTGCCCGCCGTTTGCTGAGGGAAGATGGCACACCGTCCGCAGATCTGTTTCATGGATTGAACCAGCGCCTCGGCGGCGCTCGTCACCGCCGCACCGTCTCCACCTTTCATGATCTCTTCGTCATCTCCGGCGACTACTCCACTCCCGAATTCCGGGCGCGCTTCACTGCGCAGGCCCGCGCCGCGGCCGAGCGGTCCGATCTGATCATCGCCGTTTCGGCATTCACCGCGCGCCAGGTGGAAGAACTGCTGCGCGTGGAACCATCCAAAATCCGCGTGATCCCGCACGGCGCTCGTCCCGCGCCACCTCGGAGCGGAAGCATCCCGCGGGAGAGGATCATCTTGAGCGTGGGTGCTATCCAGCGCCGCAAGAACATCGTGCGTCTCATCGAGGCCTTCGAGCAAATCGAGGCCTTCGAGCAAATCGAGGCCTTCGAGCAAATGGAGGCCTTCGAGCAAATGGAAGCCTTCGAGCAAGCGGCGCCCGGGTGGAAGTTGGTGCTCGCCGGATCCTTTGGATTCGATTCCGAAGAAGCGCTCCAGCGCATCCAACGCAGTTCGCGGAAGCGGGATATCCAAGTGCTCGGTTACGTCTCCGATTCCGAGCTCGAAGATCTTTACCAGCGCGCTTCCCTACTGGCCTTCCCCTCACTCGACGAAGGCTTCGGGATGCCGATACTGGATGCCATGGCGCGCGGTGTGCCGGTGCTCACTTCCAATATCTCCGCGATGCCTGAAGTGGCGGGCGATGCTGCCCTCCTGGTTGACCCAACGGATATGAACGCGATCGCGGATGGGCTCCGGCGGCTGTCGTCAGACTCGGCGCTGCGAGACACACTGATACGACGGGGCCTCGCGCGTTCAAAGGAATTTACCTGGGAGAAATCAGTGGAATCTACCTGGCGGGTCTACCAGGAGCTAATGGCAAACAGCTAAAGACTAGCTTTTCTCTTCGTCAATCGCAATCTTCAAAGCTTTCAGGAATTTTTGGTCCTGCGATGTCAGCTTGATCTTGCCGGTGGATTCAAACTTGCGCCTGGGCGGAGCGGCTTCGGATTCTACTGCTTCACCTTCCGCCGACTCAGACTCGTACTCGCCGTTTTCCTCGCGTTTATTGAATCCGATAGTTGCCTCGAGAACCAGGAAAACATCGTATCCAGCTCGCTTGATCTCCCCGATGGCGGCAGCAATGCGATCGGAGTCGGAAAGCGATTCATTGATCGCGTTGCCCAGCTCTTGCATCAACTCTTTGAGTTTTTCTTCCACGCATTGCCCCTTTCTTTGCAGCGGGCTCCTTCTTAGAATAACACTCTACCTTCTTGATGTTGCCGAGGCAAGGACAGTTTCAAACAAAAGGTAAGTGCGGCTGCGTCCCGGTTTCGCTCTCCTATTCATATATCGGCCCGATCCGGTCATCTCAGTAGCAAGCTTGTCTCTCAGCCACTTCGCTACACTGGTACTGGAAGGTTGCTGAAAGAGCCTAGCAGACCGAGGCCCGCCCTACGTGGTACACCTATGTTGTTGATCGCCCGTGTAGGGTAGGCGGCCACGGCTGCTGTTCGCGAACGGGAAAAGGGCTTTTTCAGCGACCTGCTAGCCTATGTTTTCAATAGCAAAGAAGTTTCTCGGCCATGTGATCCCAGAAGTGATCCGCCCGATCCATATTCTCTGGAATCAAGTGATCGGCTTCGTTTTCATCGTGTTGGCGGTCGTGTTCGGATTTCGGATTGTTCGTGGCAAAGAGCCCCTCTCTTTGCAGATTGTCGGCACCCTTTTTGTCCTCTTAATAGCATGGTTCGGGATTTCGTCCTTTTGGAAAGCCCGCAAGATCTCTAAGTCATGACCACCCCCGCTGAGCTACCCGGCCAGTACCCCTTCACGCGGGGGATCTATCCGGATATGTACCGCAGCCGCCTGTGGACCATGCGCCAATACGCGGGCTTCGGAACTGCCGAAGAGAGCAACCGCCGCTATCGTTATCTGCTGTCGCAAGGCATCACCGGGCTTTCCGTCGCGTTCGATTTGCCGACGCAGATGGGCATGGATTCCGATCATCCTCTCGCGGCCGGGGAGGTGGGACGCGTGGGTGTTGCCATCTGCTCGCTGGCCGACATGCAACGGCTCTTTGAAGGGATCGAGCTCGCCCGCATCACCACGTCGATGACCATCAATTCCACGGCGGCGATTCTGCTGTGCTTCTACGTCCTGGTGGCGCGCAGCCAGGGCGCCGATCTCGCCAAAATCTCCGGTACCATCCAGAACGACATCTTGAAGGAATACATCGCGCGCGGCACCTACATCTATCCGCCCCGCCCCGCTATGCGGATCATCACGGATCTGTTCGCCTGGGCAGCCCGCGAATTGCCCGAATGGAACACCATCTCCATCAGTGGTTATCACATTCGGGAAGCGGGATCGACAGCCATTCAAGAAGTGGCCTTTACTCTCGCCGATGCGATTGCCTACGTCAGCGCGGCCATCGAAGCCGGCTTGGATGTGGATTCATTCGCTCCGCGTCTTTCGTTTTTCTTCAACTCGCATAGTAATTTCCTGGAAGAGATCGCCAAGTTCCGGGCCGCGCGCCGTCTTTATGCCAAAATCATGCGCGACCGATTCGGCGCCCGCAACCCCCGCTCCCTGATGCTGCGATTTCACGTTCAGACCGCCGGCTCTTCGCTCACCGCCCAGCAGCCCGACGTCAACGTTGTACGCGTGTCTATGCAAGCCTTGGCTGCGGTTCTCGGCGGCGCGCAATCCCTGCACACCAACGCCAAGGACGAAGCACTCGGCCTTCCCACCGAGGAAGCCGCCCGTCTGGCTCTGCGCACCCAGCAAATCATCGCGCACGAAACCGGCGTCACCAGCACGGCCGATCCATTTGGCGGCAGTTATTACATCGAACGCCTCACGGATGAAATCGAGCGCGGCGCCGAAGAATACATCCAGCGTATCGATGCCATGGGCGGCACGCTGGCCGCCATCGAAAAGGGTTTCGTCCAGACTGAAATTCAGAACGCTGCCTATGCGTATCAGCAGACCGTGGAGCGTGGCCAGGCCATCGTCGTCGGCGTGAATAAATTCCAGCAGGACGCGAGCGACCCGCCTGCCACCTTCCGTCTCGATCCCGAGCTCGAAAAACAGCAGATCGCGCGGCTTCGCGATCTACGTGCTTCCCGCAACGCTCGCGCTGTGGACACCAACCTGAGCGCGCTCCAAAGCGCCGCTCGTTCCAGTGACAATCTGATGCCGCACATCCTGGCTTGCGCCGAGGCCTACGCTACGGTCGGCGAGATTTCCGACCGCTTACGCGCGGTTTTCGGCGAGTACCACGAGGCTTAGCCCCGGCCAGCGCGCCCTTCCACGCCCCTCCCAGCAAATCCCGCATCGCATCCGGATTCGCCCGCGCCAGGTTTACCAGGATGTATGGGTACTCAAGATAGTGATCGGTGATGAAATATGTCTGGGGATCGGCCGCGATCAACTCCGCCCGGTCCTCGATGCTCATCCGCACCACCAGTGCGCCGATATCGTCTCGCAACCGCGCGATCAACACGCCGCCAACCTTGAACGCCGGCGTGCCATACGACTTGGCTTCCTCGACGTTGTCGAGTGCGAGCGCCATCTTACGAATCGCGTCAAACGTCACAGGCATCGTAAAACAATTCTACCTGCGCACAGCGTGCCTGGACGCCAATCCCTAATCCCCAATCCCAGTCCCCCATCCCTAACCCCTAATCCCGGGCTTCCGCCTGTTACCCTAGGCACGTGGAGCGAAAGATCTTCTGGCTTGTCTTCGCCATCCTGGGCTTGGTGGCTGACTACTTTCTTCCGCTCTGGTGGGCCCTGGGCGCCACCATTCCCATCGGCATCCTGAGCTGGTGGGTGGCCTATCGCCTGATCGCCCAGTGGTTCTAAAACGTGCGTTAATAGAATCGTGAGCAGCTTTTCTCTCGCCTTCCTTCTGATCTTCGGCCTGGGCCATCACGCGCGCGATCCGGTGGACGCATCCAAAGCCGTCAAACTCACCAGCCGCCTTCCTTGCGACGGCAATGGAGCGCCGGAGGATTTGCTGCGTGTGAAGGCGTCATTCTCGCCCGGCGGAGCGGTGCGCGAGTTTATCCTGAACCGTTTTGAGACCGACAAATGTTCCGTGGAGACCATGTTTCAGTGCTGGCACAAGCCCAGAGCTGGATACCGCGACGCTTGGTCTGTCACCAATAGCACGCCGTCTAGCCAGGCCTTAGTGCCGTTGGGTTCCTGCGATGAGTGGGGATCGAGCGCTCCCGCGCAATATGTTCTGAGCGGCTGGACCCAGGAAGGCACCGAATCGAAGCCCATGTGGAAGCAAGTGCCAGTGAAGCAAGTCTCCACGCTGCCTGAGGTCTATGAGTTCACCGATCCAAACGGCGGAACGGCCCGCTTGGAAATAACGCGCTGATCACAACCAAACATCCCTTACAACCAACCTTTGGCCCGCGCGATTCGCGCCGCCTCCACGCGATTGTTAGCGCCCAGCTTGCTCATGGCCTCCGATAAGTAATTCCGCACCGTTCCCTCCGACAGCCCCAGCTTCTCCGCGATATCGACACCAGCCACGCCCTCACCCGCCAGGCGAACCACTTGCCGTTCCCGATCGGTAAGGGGATCGGCTTCGCCCCAAGCCTCCGCCACCAACTCTGGATCGATGACGCGCAGGCCCTGATGGACGCGCCTTACCGCGTCCGCCAGCTCCTTAGCTGGCTTGTCCTTCAACAAATATCCCGACGCTCCCGCATCCAAGGCGCGTCGCAGATAGCCGGCACGCGCAAACGTGGTAAGGATGATGGTCCGCGTGGTGGAGCGCTGGCGCTTCAATTCCGCCGCTACGTCCAGTCCGCTGATTTCCGGCATTTCTATGTCGGTAATCAGAACGTCCGGCTTTTCGCTCGCCACCGCATCCAGGGCTTGCTGGCCATTGTGCGCCTGGCCAACGACCACGATATCGTCTTCGATACCAAGCAGCGCGGCCAGCGCTCCCAGCACCATTCCTTGATCTTCCGCCAATACTACCCGGATCGGATTCACGCGAGTCCGCTCCGATTCGCGGCTTCGAGCGGCAGCAGGATGGTCAATCGCGTTCCGGCGCTCGTTTCGCGCTCAAGAGTTCCGCCTAACGCTTCCACACGCTCGCGCATCCCGCGCACGCCGTTGCCCTCAGTCTGTTTACCTCCGCGTCCGTCATCCTGGATCTCGAGTTTGCAGTGGCCGTCCACTTGTTCCAACCTCAGGTGACATCGCCCGGCGTGAGCATGCCGCACTACATTGGTTACTGACTCCCGCACCGCCAGCGCCAGCACCGTTTCCTGGGCCGGCGAAAGTGGCACTGGCCCGGTCTGGCATTCGGCGGCCACGCCCGCTGTCTTCAGTGTAGAAACCGCCCGAACGAATTCTTCCTCCAACCCTCCGGCGCGATAACCACCAATGGCATTGCGCACCTCCGCCAGCGCCTCGCGCGAGATCTTCTCCACATCGCGGATTTCATTCTCCGCCCGCTTAGGATCCAGCCCGATCAGCTTCCCTGCCAGTTCCGACTTCAAAATCACAACCGACAGCGTGTGTCCCAGCACGTCATGCAAATCCCGTGCAATCCGCTCCCGTTCCGCCACTGTGGCCAGGTGCGCAATCTCGTCCCGTGCCATCCTCAACCGGTGGTTGGCCTGGTCGCGTTGCGCGAAGTGAATGTTGACGGACCCGATTGCAACGGGAAGAACAGTGCCGAAGAGCCAGAAATTGGGGCCGAGATGGAACAGCAGAGTTTCTAGAACGACGATAGCCACCAGCGCAGCGATGGCCTTAAATGCAAACCAGGTGTCGCCGATGAAGGCGACGGACGCGGCTGCATAGATAAAGAACACCGCCGCGCCGGCATTGAAGGGCGCGAAGCCTATGCCCAGGAGAGTTATCGCCGCGATGGCCCATAACCGCCGGCGCCCCGGCAACCAGTACGCCGTGAAATAGAGGACCAGGAAAGCGATGGAGCCCAGCACAGTGGCCAGCCACTCCTTCCAATTGCTCCAATCCGCGCTCGGCTGGATGAAAAAGAACCCCAGGTAGACGAGCCACACATAGGGCGTCCAACCGAGCTCTTTGTCTTGGGGTAGCAGGCGCATGATTGGCCTTACTTGGTCGACGAAAACTTATCCTTGCACAGAATGACGATCGCGGTGGCCCACAGCGAGTAACCGCAGATTCCGTACGCGGCAAGATTGCGAACGTTCCCCGCCGGGATGACTAACGAAGCCAGCACGCCTATGGACATCACCGCTCCGGTCCAGTTGTAAATCGGAGCCTTGAAGATTCTTGCGAGAGGCAGGAAGTGTATTCCTACAACCAGCCCGACAAACTGAGGTACCAGGCCGCCGTAACCGATGTTGTTCAGTACGTTTACGCCGACGATACATGTCACCCATTCGATGGTCACGATAATCCAATATGCCTTGGACACGGACGCCCAATTCTCGGCTTTCGGCGAATAGCCCCGGCGGCTATACGAATAAAGCTTGGCCGCCGGCCAAGCGATGAAGGTGACGGAAAGGAGCGCCACCACGGTGAGCCAGAGGGGCGTCGCCATCGCGCCAAAATAGACGGCTTCGAACATCCATATGGCGCCGAATACGCCGCAAATCAGAGCGCCGATCGCCCGGCCTTGGAGTGGGGCTGCGCCACTAGAGACGTTGGGGATAGCAATTGTGTTTTCCATGGTTCTATCTTGGGCGTGGAAGCCCTGGCGCGCTAGTGAAGTTCGTCAGCTTCCGGATGTGACAAGTGTCATCTGCGCGCGAGAAGAGACTCGACGTCCGCCCGGGACGGCGCCGACGTCTGCGCGCCCGCGCGAGTCACCGAAATCGCCGCCGCCGCGCTTGCGAATCGCAGCGCATCCACCATTGCCGCACCTTCCGCCAGCGCCACCGCGAGGGCGGCATTGAACGTATCGCCCGCTGCCGTCGAATCGACCGCTCTCACTGGAAATGCTGGCGTAACAAGTGTTCCGTCGGTGCCGCAATAAACGCAACCCTGGTCACCCAATTTCACTACTACGGATCGTACGCCGAGCTCCCTGATTTTATTTCCCAGAGCGACAGCGTCGCTAGGGCTTACTCGCTTGGGCTGCAGGCCCGCCAGCACACAGGCCTCTGTCTCGTTCGGCGTCGCGATGTCGACCAGTTGGAGGATCTCCTTCGGCAGGGCGCGCGCTGGCGCAGGGTCCAGGATGCTGGTGGCGCCAATTCTCCGCGCTTCCCGCAGACCCTCCACCACGGTCTCGATCGGAACTTCCAGTTGCAAAAGCACACAGCGCGCTCCATCCAGCGCCCAGCGTTGGGAATCGATGTCGCGCGCGGACAGAACGCCATTCGCCCCTGGTGCCACGGTGATCGAGTTTTGTCCGGCATCGTCGACATGAATAAAGGCGACACCAGTCGCTTCCGCTACCGTATCAGCCACTGCACCAACATCAACGCCCACGTCCGTGAGACTCGCCTTGAGCGCATTCCCGAACGAGTCCATGCCAACCAGTCCAACCATCCGTACAGCCGTTCCGTCGAGCGCAAGTTTCGCCGCCGCGTGTGCCTGGTTCGCGCCCTTGCCTCCCGGAACGGTGCGAAAGCCGGACGCGAGAATGGTCTCTCCCGGCAGCGGCAGATGTTCCACCGTCAGGACGAAGTCCATGTTCAAGCTGCCGATAACCACGATTGAAGAGTTTGTCGCAGGTGAATTGGGCATGGGACGCTAGAGACTCGCCATCCCGATCAAGATCAGGCCAATCACGTAACCCGCGAACATCAATGTAACGAACGTCCACGTGCTCTTCGCCGCTCCCGTGAATTCGCGCCAGATGAACGCGCCCCAGATGGCCGCAACCAGCGTGGCGCCCTGGCCCAGAGCGTAGGAAATCGCCGGACCCGCCACTCCCGAAGCGATGACGTTCATCCCCAGCGCCAGCATCCAGATACAGCCGCCCAGAAATCCCAGCGAATGCAGCCGCGGGCTTCCGCGAAAATAGTCGGCGTACGTGAACTTGCCCGCCCGCATGAAAATCGTGTTCACCACGACGTTGCTCGCAAGCAGGCCCACCGCAAACAGAACCATCGCGGTATACGGCGTGAGCAGGCCCGGCTGAATTGCGCGCGTGTTGAAATCCGGCGACACGGCAGCCAGCAGTTGTGGGTAGAAGAAACCCATCAGGCATCCGGCCACTGCTGAGAAAACGAGCCCCTTGATTGGCTTGGTCTTCGCGGCCTTTCCGAGCCGGCGATGCGCCAAGGCGGACATCACCATGGCAAAAACGATCAGCACCACCCCGCTGGTCAGCAGCCCAGCGTTACCCTGCGGCGCGAGCACGTAGCTTTTCACCGTTCCGATGACCAGGGCGAGGCCGACGCCCACGGGAAATGCTACCGCCATGCCTGCTGCGTCGATACCCACCACCAGCAGGATGTTCGAGATGTTGAAGAGGACGCCGCTCGAGACTGCGGTCCATATCGCGCTGCTCGACCCACCGCGCAGGTTATCCAGAAACGGCATCCCAGACGAGCCTGCGCTGCCCAGCGTGAAAGCGAACAGCACGGAGAACGCGAAGACGCCAATCGCATAATCCCAGTAGAAAAGCTCAAATGGCCACTTGTCTTTGCCCGCCAATTTTTGGGTGTTGGCCCACGAACCCCAACCCAGCATCGTAACGATGCAAAACAGGACGGCGACCCCGAGATCGTGAACGATAAACACGCGAGCGTTAGTATACCAGTGCGGTCGCCCTCACCACCCCGCGCCCGCGCTATCGAAGGACAAGGAAAGCCGGCTCTTCGGCAAGCGCGAATGCTTCGATTTCGCGGCTCGCTCCGCGGAGCAGTTCCGCGATTTCCTGGGTCGAGCAGTTTCCGAGCCCAATCCAAATTATCTTTGGCGGTGGTCCAAGGAGAAAACTGCGCTGGCGGCGGAAGTCGGCATCCTTCGTCACAATGGTGTAGCCCTTCTCTGCGGCATAATCCCAAACCTTCCGGTCCGCCGATGATTTCAGTCCAACGTCCCGCACGTGGGAGGATCTTGGATAGACATAAGCCAGTAGGTCCAGAAGGGCCGGTGAAAGGTTCTCGTCAAAGAGGAGCTTTACACTGGGATGGAAGTGAGCCGCCGCTCGCGATCAGCGGCAAACGCCAGGCAGGCGCGGATGTCCTCGGACATTAGGTCCGGAAAATCGGCCAGGATCTCGGCTTCTGTCATGCCGGAGGCAAGATAATCCAGGACATCAGAGACTGTAATCCGAAGTCCCCGGACACACGGCTTACCGCCCATCTTATCAGCCTCGATCATGATGATCTTGCGATAGTCCGTTCCCATCTGCTTCATTATAGAGTGGGAAAGGCGTGGGGGTACGATCGGGGAAGTCCGACTTCCGCCCGGCTCCGCGTTCCCGAATCGACAAACCGCCTGGACCTGTATACAATCAGGTGAGTCACGCTCTAATACCCGCTCGGCCCCAGCGACCGGGCTTTTGAATGACCGCGCAAAACGGACCGCCGGTGCGAAACCGTCTCTGATAATCCCAGGCGGGGCGCCGCAGCCTTTGCGCTTCAAACGAATAGGAAGGTTTATGCAACGAATCCTCCGAATGGCCAGCCCTGTCTGGCTGTTCCCCGCGCTACTCGCGTTCGGCCACGCCCCGGTTTCGGGCCAGGTGAACCTGGCCGGCGTCTGGAACAATCTGCAGATTCTCCACGAAGATGAGCCGGAACGTCTCCCTGGCCCCGAACTCGGCGACTACCTGGGTGTTCCCATCAACGCCGCCGCCCGCTACCGCGCCGATGCCTGGGATGCATCGCTCATCACCCTCCCCGAATACCAGTGCCGCGTCCACCCCTCCGATTACTCGCCCAGTTTCGCCAGCATTCGCATGTGGGATGAATACGATAAGGACAGCCAGCAGCTCATCGCCATCCACATCCATCACTTCGCCTGGAACACCGAACGCACCATCTGGATGGATGGCCGTCCGCATCCGCCCGAGTATGCGCTGCATACATCCATGGGCTTTTCCACTGGCAAATGGGAGGGCGATGTTCTGTCCGTCTACACCACGCATTTAAAGGAAGGCTGGATCCGCCGTAACGGATTGCCTCGCAGCGACCGCGCTACCTTCACCGAACATTTCATCCGCCATGGCGAAAACCTCACGCTCATGACCGTGATCCGCGATCCAGCTTATCTCACCGAGCCCATGATTCGAACCCGCGACTACGTGTACGAAATCGGCGGCCAGATCGCACCCTATCCTTGTGAGAGCGTGGAAGAAGTGATCCGGCCGAAGGGCAAAATCCCGCATCATCTGCCTGGGACCAACAAGTTTCTGGATGAGTTTCCAGCCAGGCATGGCATTCCGCCTGAAGCCGCGCGCGGCGGCGCCGACACCATGTATCCGGAATATCAGGACAAAATTCGCGGCAAGGTTGCCGCTGCAAAGGCGGACGCGAAGTGAATCGTCGAAGCCTCTTGTTATTAGCCGCAGCCACCGGTCTGGCGTGCGCCCAGGACTCTGAAGTTCATGTCTGGCCTGTGCAGGGCAACATCTATATGATTGTCGGTGCGGGCGGTAACATCACCGTGCAAACTGGAAAAGATGGCGTGCTGGTGGTGGACACAGGATTGGCGCCCATGGCCGACAAGACCCTGGCCGCCATCAAATCCATTTCCGATGGCCCCATCCGATACATCATCAACACGCATTACCATGCCGATCACACTGGTGGGAACGAGAAAATTCGCCTGGCCGGAAGCACCATCGTGGGCGCCAATGTCACCGGCGATATTAAAGACGCCGGCGTGGGCGCTGCCATCCTTTCCCACATAAACGTCTTGAACCGCATGAGCGCGCCCACTGGCCAACAAGCTCCCTCGCCCGACGGCGGCTGGCCCACCAGCACGTTTCTGAGCGATCAAAAAAAGCTTTACTTCAACGGTGAGGGCATCGACATCCTGCATCAGCCCGCGGCCCATACCGACGGTGACAGCATCGTGTTCTTTCGCCGTTCCGATGTCATCAGTACTGGGGATATCTTCACCACCACGAACTATCCGATCATCGATCTCGCCGGAGGCGGCAGCATTCAAGGCACCATCGATGCGCTGCAGAAGATCGTTGACATGATCATCCCGGTGTACGGCCAGGAAGGCGGGACGATGGTGATCCCGGGGCATGGGCGCTTATGCGATTTCGGCGACGTGTTGAATTTTCGCGAGATGACCATCATCATTCGCGATCGCGTTCAGGACATGATCAAGCGGGGTATGACGCTCGAGCAGGTGAAGGCTGCGCGGCCTACGCAGGATTACGACCCCTTGTATGGATCCACCACCGGATTCTGGACCACCGATAAGTTCGTCGAGGCTGTCTATAAGAGTTTGAAGGGCGAAAAATGAAACTCCAATTGTTGGCTGTTCTGGCCGCTGCACCTGCTCTCTTCGCGCAATTTCCCGGTGGGCCGCCTCCTGGCCCGCCCAAGCCGGCCAAAGCCATGGCGCCCATCGACCTCACCGGCTACTGGGTTTCTATCGTCAGCGAAGACTGGCGCTTCCGCATGATCGCGGCGCCCAAGGGCGATTTCGCTGGTGTGCCATTGAACCCCGCGGGTCAGAAGATCGCGAAGGAATGGGACCCGGCCAAGGACGAAGCAGCTGGTAATCAGTGCAAGGCTTACGGCGCGGCTGGTCTAATGCGTTTGCCCACGCGCCTGCATATCACCTGGCAGGACGACAACACACTCAAGATCGAAACTGACGCCGGAACACAGACGCGCCTGCTGCACTTCGGAGCAGCGCAAGCGCCGAGCGGCCCTCCGACCTTACAGGGTTTCTCAGCGGCGCAATGGCATGGATCCATCGGCGGTGTCGGATATTTCGGAGCGAATTTCGATCCTGCCAGGGGCGGCTCACTCGAAGTGAACACCAGCCATCTGGCGCCGGGCTATCTGCGCCGCAACGGAGTTCCGTATAGCGACAAGACTACGGTTCAGGAATTCTACGACGTGATCAAAGAGCAGGATGGAGACTGGATTGTGGTGAAGACCATCGTCAGCGATCCGACTTATTTGTTCCGCACCATGATCACCAGCACGCACTTCCGCAAGCAGCCGGACGCCACCGGCTGGAAGCCTTCGGCCTGCTACGACCGATAACGCTTTAGCGCGCTGCTTTAGCGCGAGGTAGCGCGTTCCAAACGATCGCGAATCGCCGACCATTCGTCAGTGCGCGGAGGCTGTTCGATCGCGATCCAGTCCCAACCTTGCGCGTCGGCTGTATGCAGCCGCTCATAGAGCACTGCCGCGTATTCGCGGGGGTTGTCCGGCATCCGAAGAAGGGTTCCGCGGCCAGCCACCGGAAGCTGTCCCGGCGCGACCAAAACGAGCGGCGTCTTCGGACTGTAGTGCCGGGCGTGCAGTCCGGGCGAAGCGTGCGAGCCTTCGTTGGATATTCCCAGCAGTTCCACCGGTCCAATCACCGCTTCGATCTCGGCTTTCGTTACCATCCCCGGTCTCAACAATACGGCGCGTGATCCAGCGAGCGAAAGCACAGTCGATTCGATTCCCACCGTTGTCCGGCCGCCATCCAGCACCATCGCGACACGATCCCCCAAACCATCGCGCACGTGTTGCGCCGTGGTGGGTGAAAGTTCGGTGAAGGGATTGGCGCTCGGCGCCGCAATTGGGACACCAGCCTCTTGAATGAGCGCCAGCGCAATGGAATGCGCGGGCATTCGAACGCCCACCGTGTCCAATCCCGCGGTCAACCGATCGGGAACGTGTGGCAGCTTCGGCAATACCAAGGTCAGCGGACCGGGCCAAAACTTCGCCGCAAGTTTTTCCGCGCGCTCCGGCCACTCGCGTACCAGGCCGCGCGCCATCTCGATGGAACTCACATGGACAATCAGTGGGCTGGTGGCCGGCCGGCCCTTCGCGGCGTAGATTTTTTCGATGGCCGCCGGATCGAGCGCGTTGGCGCCGAGTCCATAGACAGTCTCGGTGGGAAACGCGACCAGTTCGCCGTTTCGAATAAGCTCGGCGGCCTGGCTGATCCCAGTTGCGTTATTCGGGCAAGTCTTCTTTTCCATCGCCCGCAATCTTTCCGGTGTGCTTGAAAACCAGGAATGCGTGCATCAATCGATCCAGGTCGCCATCCAACACGCGATCCACATCGCCGATCGAAAGCTTGGTGCGATGGTCTTTCACCATCCGATAAGGAGCCAGGACGTAGCTGCGGATCTGACTGCCGAAATTGATTTCGAGCTTGGAATCTTCGATCTTCTTATCCGCCACCCGCTTCTTCTCCAGCTCGTATTCGTAGAGCCGCGCGCGCATCTGCTTCAGCGCGCTGGCGCGATTTTTGTGCTGCGAACGCTCGTTCTGGCATTGCACCACGATGCCGGTCGGAAGGTGTGTCATGCGCACGGCCGATTCCGTCCGGTTGACGTGCTGGCCGCCGGCGCCCGACGCGCGAAATACATCTATCTTCAAGTCCTCCGGCTTGACTTCGATATTGATGTCGTCATCAATCAGCGGATATACGAACACCGAGGCGAATGAAGTATGCCGGCGCGCGTTCGCGTCAAAGGGCGAGATTCGAACCAGGCGATGCACGCCGATCTCGGATTGCAGCAGGCCATAAACGTTTTCGCCCTCGATCTCGATGGTGGCCGATTTGATGCCCGCGCCTTCGCCTTCCAGACGATCCGTCACCACGGCTTGCATGTTGTGGCGCTCCGCCCAGCGCAGATACATGCGCAGCAGCATCTCGGCCCAGTCCTGGCTCTCGGTGCCGCCCGCGCCCGGATGAATGGCCATGATGGCGCTCTTCGCGTCGTTCGGACCGGACAGCAGCATCCCCGTCTCGAGCACTTCCAGGCGCTCGGAAAAGCGCTGGATCTCCCGGTCCAGGTCGGCTGTCACGTTTTCGCCTTCACGTCCCAGTTCGAACAGGGTGTCCAAATCCGAAGTCAGGCGCGTAACCTCGGCTTCGTCGGCAATGGCCTGCTCCAGGCGCTTGCGCTCCTGCATGGTCTTCTGGCTTTTTTCGGGAGCCTGATTCCAGAAATCGGAATCGGAGATCTGCTGCTCGATCCTGGCTAGCTGCAGCTTCTTGTTGGAGGAGTCAAAGATAGCTCCGCACAGCGTCAGCTTGCTGGCGGAGCGAAGCGTATTCTCTTTCGTGTTCTTCGAGGGTCATGAACTTTTATTTTACCAGGGGCGCCAAATCGAGCAACTGGCCGCGCTTTCCGACATTCCAGCCCTCGGTGCGCCCCAGCGTGGCCTGCGTGCCCGCCGCCTCATGGATGTGCCCGCAATAGAAATACCTGGGTTGTTCGCGTTCGATAAATTCGCGGATCGCGTCGCTTCCAAAGTGTTTGCCTTCCCCAGCGCGATCGAGAGCCGTTCCTTTGGGTGGCGTATGGCAAATCAAGACCAACGGGTCCAATCCGGAAAACCGCTGTAAGCGCTCCCTCAATTCCTGTTCGCTGTATTCGCCCGGTGTGTCGAAGGGCGTGGGGTTCGAGTAGCCTAGCCCCGCGACATGATACCCCGCGATCTCGATGCTCCGCCCGTGAAAATCGTGAAAACCAAACTCGCTGCAGAAGCGCGCGGTGTCGGCCTCCGATTCATGATTTCCCGGAAGCACATACATCCGCTCGGCGCGCCGTTGCATGATCGGCCCCATCGAATCCAGGCCGCGCCCAAAGTTAGCCAGGTCGCCAGCGGCGAAATAGTAGTCCGCTTCCACGGCCATCAGCTTTTCGAGCGCGGCTTTGTCGCCGTGAATATCCGAAAAAATGAGCAGCCTCACACCAGCGCCGGTTCAGAAGCGCAGGTGCAGCGAAAGCTGCAGAAAACGCGAGCTTCCGATGGTGTGCTGGATGTACCCGGCGCTTCCCAGCGGAGTTGCCAGTGGGGGCGCGGAATAGTCTTCGAAGAATTGAGCGAAGTTGTTCGGCGCGTCGAAATCTGGATGGTTGAAGACGTTGAACGCATCGAAGTTGAAGCGCAGGCGGAACCTCTCAGTCAGCGCAAATTCCTTGCCCAGGCTCATATCGAACCGCACCCCAAAGGGCGAGCGGAACAGATTGCGGCCGGTACTCGAGAAGTTCGACTCATAGCTATCGCAGCCCACCCCCGGTTCACAGGGGGGAACGCCGTTGGTTCCCGGTTGCACGAACTGCGGATAGAAATCGCTGATGTTGAGCACCGGCTTGGCCGGATTCACGCCAGTAGTGCCCTGAAGCGTCGCCTGGCCCGCCGTCACACCGGGTTTCAATGGCAGGATCGGGTTCGAGATCTCGATATCGGTTCCGAAGTATAGACTTCCCACCGAACCCGAATAGTCGTACATGCTGTAGGGCTCGCCGCTCTGCGCCACGGTCTGTCCGCCGATGGTCCAACCGTTGATGGCGTAGCCGAGACCTTTGTTCGAAGTGAGCTTCGGAAGGGTGTAAGTGTAGTTGATCAGGAACACATTGGGCCGGTCGAAATCCGACGAGGCGTAGCTGGTCCTGGGGGTGTTCGGGTTGTTGCCGGTCAAGAAAAGACCCAGACCGCTTTGCTCGTCCAGCGAGTGCGACCTGGTATAGGTTGCGGTGAACTGCAGCCCATTCGACAGGCGCTTGCGAACTTGCAGCTGAAGCGCGTCGTAATTAGAGACGCCCTCCGCCTCGTACAGCACCGAGTTCATGTCATAGCCAATGTAAGGCACGCGAATGGGCGCGTTGCCGGAATATTCGCCGGTCGAGATCGGCTCGGTACTGAGATTCACATAGTTTCCGTTCGCGTCGTAATTAGTGCCGCCGTAGGAATAGATCTGCCCATGCACTGGGTGCTGCGCAGTGGCGAGCAGCGGCTCGTTGAACGGAATAGGCAGGATCTCATGCTGGCCATGATTGCCGATATAGCCGGCGCTGAACAGCCAGTCCTTGACCTGGTATTGCAGATCGAAAGTCCAGTTTTCCGTATAAGGCAGCTTGTTGTTGATGTCATAGCCGCCGAAAACGAAGGGGCCAAACGCGTTACCGACGGGGTATTTGCCGTTTTCGGTCTGCGCTATATTCGGCAACAAGGCAGTGAATGCGGCCGCGCTTCCGGCGGGCGTGGGCGGCAGAGCGGATCCAAAGGGACTCGCCAAAGTGGCGCCGCTGGCAGCGAATTCGGGTGAAACAAAGGGCGGCGCCAGAGTTACGCCAAACGGCCCGTTGAAGCCGGCGCCGGCGGGCGGCGAAAGATAGCTGAAGAATTCGCCCCGATCGTAGTACAAGCCGAATCCGGTGCGCACTGTGAGGTGGGAGGTTGGCGACCAGGCGATGCCGATGCGTGGCGCCAACCCGCACTGGCATTTTGTCATCAACGTGTTGCTTGCGCCGGGTGTGGCCTCGGTCGGATTGTTGCCGGCGATTTCGAGTCCCGAGTTCACGATGGTATCAGTGGCGGCGTTATAGGAGTAGAGGTTGCCGTTGAAAGCCGTGAGCCGGCCATATTTTTCCGATAGCGCACCATTCAGATCCCAGCGTAGGCCGAGCGTCACCGTCAGATTGCTGCGCACCTTGTAGTTATCGTTGACGAAGGCACCCACGGTATCGGAACGATAATAGCGATTGGCCGAGCCCGCAAAATCAGATGAGTAATTGCCGGACCGCAGCTCGCCTTCGGCAAAAGTCTCGAAGGTCTTGAACTCAACGACATCTGTGTTGACGTTGTTATTAATGATATTGAGTTGCGTTACGTCCCAGGACACGCCAAAAGACAGCGTGTGGCGGCCCTTCACCCAGCTCAGCGAACTTCCATATTCCCACTGGTTTTGGAACATACCGGCATTGCCGAAACTGGTGCTGGGTCCGAATTGGAGTTCATTGCCTATGGTCGGATCGGCGGTGCCGATCTCTATTTGCGGAAACGCGCTGGAGCCTCCCGGGAGGCTGATTCCGAACTGCCCTGGGGTGTAAGCTTGGCTGGTATCCGAGTAAGCCCGCATGCGAGTGAATCCGGCGCGTTGTTGCCAAGTCAACGACGGAGTGAGAATCACAGTATTGTTCAGGGAAATCACTTGAGCGCCGGATGAAAGCTGTTGTGGAAATCCGAGCAAAACGCCTGCCGCCCCGAAGGGGTTCGTGGTGGGATCGGTTTGGACGTAATACTTGATGCCCAGGCGGTCCCGCTCGCTGACCTCGTAGTCGACATTCGCGATTCCCTGATCGACCTTCGATTGGGCATTGGGACCTTGCACCACCGCATCATAGCCGAGGATGCTGGCGGTGGTGGGATTGGTGATTTGAGCACTGGGAATCAAATATTGACCGTTGGCGCCCTTGGCTTGCAGTAACCCCAGCGCCTGTGTGCTGAGCTGGCTGGCGGCGAGAGTTTTTCCATAAGCGCCCTGTATGGTGTTGATGATTCCCTGCGCGCTCCGGTCGCCGGTGAGTGTCAGCGGAACCGTGACTTCCTTGGTGGCATCGGAAGAGTCGGCGATGCGCACGCCCTGATAGGAGAGGAAGTAGAACAGTTTGTCCTTCTTGATGGGGCCGCCGACGGTGGCGCCGAATTGATTGCGGTTCAGGAAAATGGGAGACAAGATGGGCGAAGCATTGTAAAAGAACGGTGCGGCGTTCATGTCGCTGTTCTGGAACTTCTCGTAGACCTCGGCGTGCAGCGCATTGCCTCCAGACCGGGTCAGGACGCTGATATGCGCTCCGCTGTTGGATCCTTGCGTCGCGTCGTACATGGCGGAATTGACGGCAATCTCCTGAATCGCCTCGGGAGGAGGGGTTGGTAAAGCTTGTCCAATGGCCCCATACACCGAAGTGCTGGTCTGAATTTCACCACCGGCGCCGAAGCTCTCGCCGATGTTGAAGACGAAGCGGTCTTCACCAACCTGGCTGGTGGTGTTTCCATTAAACAAGTTGTTGGTGCTGATGCCATTGAGTGAAAAACTGTTGCTGGTGTCACGCTGCCCGTTGGCGAAGATGGCCTGATTGCCGAGGCCGGCGTTGCTGCCCGCGCCCCCCAGGAAGTCGGCATGCACGCCAGGACTCATGATGGCCAATTGGGTAAAGCTTCCAGTACCCAGAGGAGTCTGTTCGATGGTGGATTGATCCACCACATAACCGGTGGTCGCGTCCGTTTGGTTCATCAGCGGCGTACCCATAACGTCAATCTTGGTGGCGACTGTTCCTACCTTGAGATCGCCGTCGACAGTGGTTGTGCGGTCGCCATTGACCAGCACTTCGGTATGGCGCTCGGCGTCGAAGCCTTCCTTGGTGAAGGTGAGCTCATACGTACCGGCCGGCAGATTTGAGATCGAATAGGAGCCAGTGGACTGCGAACGCGCGGTGACCGTCAGATTGGTGGCAACATTACGCGCGGCGACAGTTACGTCCGGCACTGCCGACCCCGAGGCATCGCGGGCCGTGCCGGTGATCGCGCCGAAGATCACTTGTGCGCGGGACGGCATATGCGCGGCGAGCAATAGGGCAAGAATAGTGGCAGCCAGGATGGCCGGCCGAAGAAGGCCAAATTGCGGGCCAGTAAGTTTGGACATGGAGCTTTCGATTCCTCCTTGTAAGATTGGACCGCGCTGACGTGACGCGTTACAAACTGATGACGAACCTGATTCATAAAGAATAGCCGATTTCGCGAGACAGAGCGCGACCTTTTTTGTCGGCGGTCGAGAGCTGGGGTCGAGAGCTTAGGATCTGCCGGAAGCGGCCTGGTTCGGCTCCCACAGAACTTCAGGAATGCCCAGGACGTGATTTACCCAGCGGCTCCAAACGAAGAACGCGTCGCTCAAACGGTTCAAGTATTGGATGGTCTCCGACGGAATGGCCTCGTCGCGCGCCAGAGTCACAGCCAACCGCTCGGCGCGGCGGCAAATGGTGCGGCAGGCGTGCAACTCGGTGTTCAATCGGGTTCCGCCGGGCAGAACGAAGGAGCGCAGCGGCGCCAGATCCGCATTCATCCGGTCAATCTCCATCTCAAGCTGGCAGACTTCCGCCTCAGTCACTCGAGCTTGTTTGGGATGCACGTCTTCCGGCCTGGTCGCGAGGATAGAACCAAGATTGAACAATTCGTGCTGCACCCGGCGCAGAATGGGCGCCAGCTCCGGTACCGATTCACTGGCCGATATCGAGGCCATGCCGACGAACGCGTTCAGTTCATCAACGGTGCCGTAGCACTCGATGCGCGCAGAATCCTTGGAGACACGCTGCCCACCGGCCAAGTGGGTTTGGCCTTGATCGCCAGTCTTGGTATAGATGCGATTCAGCGCCAGGCGCGGTTCATCGAAACGATCAGGCACGGGGGCTCTCCGGCTTCCATTGTCCCGTAATTAATTGTTCAAGTTTCGAGCGGCGGATGCCGATAAGGTAACGAAAGACAAGATATGCTCGTGGAGACCGTAGATAGCGAAGCCCGGCTGAACCGCTTCAACCGCCTGATGCAGGAGCTGATTCGCGGCACTATGAACCGTAATACGTTCCAGCCATGGGAGATAGAGATTCTGCTCGATATCGAGGCTTGTCAGATCCGCGAGCCTGTAAAGCGTGAAACCCTCCGCCGATACCAGAAAGCCGTGCAACGCGCCATGGAAAAAGGCGCGCCCACTCCGCTTCGGCTCTCCGAATATCTGAGCGGCAAGAAGGGCTCCGCGCCCCCAGCCTCCGCCGCCAAACCCGCTGAAAGTTCCCTAAGATCCGAGTAACCGTTTTCCCTTGAGCCGTTTGGTATCCTAAAACCAAATGAGCGCCAGTGAAACCACCGGACGGACCGTGTTTTGCGTCAAGTTCCAAAAGGACATGCCGGGACTGGACGAAGTGCCTTTCGATAATCACCCGCTCGGCCAACGCATCTACGAGAACGTATCCAAGGAAGCCTGGAAGATGTGGCTGGAACAGATGAAGATGATCATGAACGAGTACCGGCTCAACCTGGGCACGCAGGAAGCGCAGGAATTTCTGCTCAAGCAAATGGAAGATTATTTCTTCGGACAGGGCGCAGCGCTCCCGCCTGGCTACGTGCCGCCGCAAACCAAAAACTAGACCACATTCAGAGCAGTCGCAATTTCAAAGCGCAATTGTGAATGTGATTTTCGCAGAGCTTGCTCTACAGCCTCCGCATTTTCGCCGCGAGCGAAGATGAATCCCAGGTAACTTGCGCCTTCCGGAAGCGGGATGAGCTTTTGCCCCTGTTTCGCGGTAACGATCACGTCTTCGATGCCAGGTTCGGATCGCGCGCGATCGAGCCCCTCGACATCGACGTAAATGCCTTCACGCGGGATGGGGATCATCATAACGCCCGATGCAGCGCTGGGCATGGCAATGGAGACGATGCTTTCACCGGCGGCGTGGCCGAGAATCAGCTCTTCCAATCCCGGCAATACACGCGCGCACAGCCCGCCAATTGGCCGCGCGGCCACTTCCAGCATCCAAACCCCGTGCCGATTCACGCGCATTTCGGCATGAATGGGACCATGCGTCAAACCGAGAGCTTTCACTGCTGCATCCGTGGTGCGGACGATCGTATCCTGCATCGCATTCGATTCGCGCGACGGCGTCACGTAAATGGTCTCTTCGAAGAACGGACCATCCAGCGGATCCGGCTTGTCGAAAAGTGCAAGCACGCGGAGGCTTCCATCGGCGAGGATGCCTTCGAGCGCGAACTCGCGGCCCTCGATGAAAGATTCCACTTGCAGAAAGCGATCTTGATCTTCGTCCAGGCGCGCGATATCGGGATCGGCCAGGAGTTTTTCGATCCTCTGGAAGGCTGCGATGAATTCCGTTGGATTATTCGCGCGAATCACGCCACGGCTGGCCGAAAGACCGAGCGGCTTGAGCACGCACGGGTAATGCGCCTGCTCGGCCGCGCCATCCGGTCCTTCCGCCAGCGCGATGCGGAAAAAACTCGGGACCAGCAGACCAGCGGCACGAAATCGCTCGCGCGCGGCAAACTTGTTGCGGCTGGCCGCAACGGCATCGGGCGAGTTGTAGCGAATGCCCATGCGTTCGGCTGCCAGCGCAGCGATGTACGCCGGACGATCGCCCACCGCCACTAAGCCGTGAACACGCGCTTCGCTCGCTAGCGTGTCGGCCGCACCCAGCGGATCTTCAAAGCGCAGCGCGAGCGCGCCGTCGCCCCATGGATCGTCCAAAACGTGGCAGCGATCGGTAGCCAGCACCAGCTCATAACCCAAGCGCTCGGCCGCGGCGGCGAACGCGCGCGTCTGGTAGCCAGTGGTGGCGCCGATCAGCAGCAGGCGTCTCTTCACTATTAGCCGCATCAGCCGCCACTCGGTGCCACGCAGATGCCCGCGCCGTCGAAGGAAAAAATGGAACCGACACTGACAGTGAGGTTCGAGAAGATCTCATTCGCGACATCGGGCGTTACGCCGGCGGAGGCGCACGCTGCCAGTCCCTGAGTAGCCGGTGGAACGATGAAATTGATTTGGTAGAGACCGATGAAGCCTTTGGTAGCGCCGCTAAACAGCGCAACGGCGGAAGCGGACAGCGGCCAGGTGGCCAGCGCGTTGGGCCGGTAGCTGAAATCCAGGTGGAACGTGGCAACGGTCGGGCTGCTTTGGGCGGCGGGCTGGCCAGTGGTTAATAAGGGATTGGTTTGTCCTAGCCCAGTGACATATGCCACCAGTTCCTCGCCTGCAACCGCGGGACTTGTTTGCGAGACGGATGTTCCATTTGCGTGCGAAACGATCGGCGGGCAGGGCGAGCGGCCAAAGCTTCCGGGAAGCAATGGGGGAGCGATCGCATCGCACAAAGTCACAAAATGTACATGGTCCTGTAAGACCTGGACGCCAAAATAGGAAGTCTGGATGCCGCCCATTGTAACGGCTACGCTGCTTGGGGGGATCGCAATGTCGGTCACCGGCGACGGAGCGATCGGGGCGTCAAATGGAACCTGAACCGTCACCGCCAACAGGTTGGTGCATCCGGCCGACGGCGGAGCGTTACAGCCACCGTTTGTTTGATTAGCCTCCACAATAGGCATCGCTTCAGAAGCCGATCCATTCCAGAAAACCGCGCCGATGCTGGGCAGAGGAGCCGAAGCGTTATATCCAGGACCGGGCTCGACGAACAGTGTGATCAACTGGCCGGGGGCCACCGCGACGGGATAAGGATTGGAAAAACCGGCGCCGACAATTGACGGGCCTTGCGCCCAGCAGAGGGACATACTGAATGCCAGAATCGAGCAAAAACGTCGCATCGGAACACACTCCTGACCTGACAGGCAATGGGCGCGGTGTTCCTATTCTACCGAATCTTTCTAGTGTTCCTTGTGTTCCTCTTCCTTCGGCTTTGGCGCAGGGCGCGGCGGAACGGCGGGACGAGGCTGCGGATGAGCCTGGGGTTCTGGACGGGATGGTGCAGCAGAACGTGGCTGCGGACGAGCCTGGGGTTCTGGACGCGGCGGCGCAGCGGGCCGTGGTTCTTCTCGACGGACCTCCGGACGCGCTGGCGCCGCAGGATGTTGCACCTGTTCGGGTTGCCTAGCTGGCTGCGGTACCGGTCTGATTTCTGGAGCTCGCGGCGTTTCCGCGGGCCTCTCAGGGACGGAGTGCGCCGGGGTCCGGATAGCGGCGGCGACCGGCGGACGCGCGGCCGGAGCGTGGTATTCAGTGGCTATGGGGCGAGGGGCTACCAGTGCGGCCGGAGCGCGCCCTCCAGGCGCCGCAAATTGCGCGCGATTGGACGAAGCTTCGCGCGCGTGCTCAACTTGAGCTTTTCCAGGAAGGGTTCGCGAATCACGCGCCGCAGCCAGCTCCTGAGCCGTGGGCCGCGCATCGATTCCGCCGCGCCCGCCGTTGAAGCTAACCCTGCTGCCCTGATTGTTGGGGACATTGTAGTTGTAAACATTGTGAACAATCGAAACGTTCACGTTCGTTACCGTGCGGTTGTAGTAGACTGCGCCATTATTCCAATAGGCACCATAATAGCCGCGGCCGGTGTATCCGAAGCCGTAGTTGATACCGCCGTAGTAACCAATATGCTGACCCCAGTAACCCGAGTGCCAATGATAGTAGCCATCATCGAAGCCCCACCAGGGCGGCGTCCAGAGCGCACCCACGTACGGCGCTAGAATCCACGCTCCCGGCACCCAGTAATAACCCGCGTTCGCGTAGCTCCAGTAGCCGGGTGTCCAAATGTAATTGTCGCCGGGAGCGGGAGGCTGGCTGTACACGGGAAGAGGCGGCGGCGGTTGGGAAGCTTGTATCGGCTGTTGGTAGGAAGCATCCTGAGCGTCATCGGGCGTAGCCGGCGCAGGCTCTGGCGGCACGGCGCTTTGATCACCAGACTGATCCGCCGCCGCTAGATTTCCATTCGCTGGATCACCGTTGGACACATCCGCTGGCTGATTCTGAGCAGCCTGATCTTGCGATTTATTGCAGCCTGCCAGAGCCACCGCGAGAATCAAGCAAGTAACAATCGAGAAACGTGGAAGCACGCGAATACCTCCCTCACTTAGCGGCACGTCAAGTGCCATTTTCTAACCACCGGACCGGTTAGAAGGAAACCTTGGGAGCGTTACGCGCGCCAGGCTCCGTTTTGAAGTAAGCGTCGTTGCGCTGAAAACCGAACATGGATGCGGCGATGTTGTTAGGGAACAGCTCGATATCCGTGTTATAGCGCTGCACGGTCTCGTTATACTTGCGGCGTTCGATAGCGATTCGGTTTTCCGAGCCGGCCAGCTCATCCTGCAAGCGCAGGAAGTTCTCGTTCGATTTCAGCTGCGGATAATTCTCCACCACCACCAGCAAACGGCTGAGAGCGCCATCCAATTGTCCATTGGCTGCGATCTTCTCCGCGGGGTTGCGTGCTCCGCCCAAGGCAGCACGGGCATCCGTAACTTCCTTGATCACGGCCTGCTCTTGTTTGGCGAACCCCTGGACTGTTGCCACCAGGTTCGGAATTAAATCGGCGCGGCGCTGCAGAACCACGTCCACCTGAGCCCAGGACGCATTCGCCGCTTCGCGCTCGGTAACCAGCGTGTTCCGCGAGCCCGCGGCCCAGCCGAAGACGCAGAGCACGGCCAAAACGATAACGCCAATGACTACCAGTGCAATTTTCATCGAATCCCCCTCATTCCCTCACCCTTTGTCCAGTTGGTCCACGTGACCGACCAATGCCTCGATCTGTTTCAGATAGCCCGCAAACAGCGTTGCTGGATCCACATCTCCGGCCAGCTTGCTTTGGTCCCGTAAGTCGAGCAGTGTATCGAATGGTGTTGCGTCCACGCCAATGTCCGGAAGGTGCCGGACCACCTCGCGCTTGCGAAATCCCGACGGCAATTCAGAGACTAGCAAAGCGTGGCGAGCGAGCACCAGGAAATTCGGAACCGAATCGATCATCAACCGCAGAAGAGCAGGCTTGTTGGAGAGTACGTCGGCGGCCTTCTGCCGCAATCGCAGCAGCTTGGTGCGCAACTCCATTTCCACTTGCGCGCGGTAGAAAGTCCGATCGATCACCAGATCCTCAATCGCATCCGGACCAAACAGCACTCGACGCCGTTCCTGCATATCGTGAAACTCGATGGGGAAACAGTCAGTGGACGTGCGGAGTTCTTCTTCGCTGAGCAACAACGGTGATGGATTGCCGAGTTTTCGCCACCATTCGAATATCGAAGCCGAAGCGGCCAGTTCGGCGGGCGTGACGCGCGTGAGCACGCACAAAACGTTGATGTCCGAAAAATGTTCGTTGTGTTCGCCGGCCGCTGCGGAACCGTACAAAATCACGGAGCGCAAACGTTCGCCCTGGGCTTGCTTGAGGCGATCCACTAGCTCTAGGAGTTTATCTTCCATCTTTTACCAGCTACCGGAAGCTCCGCCTCCGCCCGAATCTCCTCCGCCGAAACCACCGAAGCCTCCGCCTCCACCACCACCGCCGCCAAAGCCTCCGCCGCCCCAATCGCCGCGTCCCCGTTCGCTGCCTCCCAATAGGTTACCGAGTAGCATGCCGGCCAGGAAACCTCCGCCACTGCCACCGCCGCGAAACAGGAAGAATAACACTACAATTCCGATGATGATGATCGGCCACGGCAGGCCCTGGCGCCCGCGGGTTTCACGCACGCGCGGACGGTCCGCGTTCCCAGGCGTGACGCCCTTGGCGCGGGCGATGTCGGAGGCTATCTGCACTGCGCCCGAGATCATCGCTTGTCCGTACGCGCCTTGCTTTAACAACGGAGCAATGCCGCGCAAAATGCTGCCGTCGAATCCGTCTGGAAGAATCGGCTCCAGGCCGTAGCCCACTTCGATGCGATCGCGATGCTCCTCCACTGCCAGGAGCAACATGATCCCTTCGTCTTTGCCGTGCTTGCCGACGCCCCACTGGCGGAAGAGCGTGTTGCTGACGTCTTCGATCGGTTGGCCGTCCAGCGACTTGAGTGTCACTAGCGCCATTTGGACACCGGTGGTTTGTTCCACTTGGCCCGCGTAGGCGTCGAGCCGCGCCCTAGATTGCGTATCCAGAACGTTGGCAAAGTCGCTCACGTAGCCCTGTGGCTTGAGCGATTTTAGATCGAGCGCAAAAAGCGGCGCGGTAAGGACGCACAGAACCAGCGTGGCGCACGCACTCCTGCGTGCCGCGTTGGCACTCGTGCCGACGCTTGGTTGCGACGCCCTGCCGACACCCGGCGAAGGTGTCGAGATGAGTCTCGACACGGCACGCAGGAGTGCGTGCGCCACGTTGCCCAATCTAAGACTTAGCAGTCCAGCTCCTCGCGTTTGATACGGAAGTCGCCTAAGTTGCCGAGCACGGCGAGAGTAATATTCTTCGGATTGAAGAACTCGCGTGCGATCTGTTGCACCTGCTCCGCGGTGACCGCTTCGATGCTCTCCAGCATTTCATCCAAAGTGAAGAAGCGCTGGAAGTAGAGATCCTGCCGCGCCAGATTAGCCATGCGGCTGGAGGTGGATTCCAGTCCCAGCATAAAGGAGCCTTTCAAGTTGTCCTTGGCCCGCCGCAACTCCTCCGCCGGCACCAGATTTTCCTTTAGCTCGCGAAACTCCTTCACGATGGAATCGATCACCTTGCCGCAGGTTTCCACCGCCGTTCCCGCGTAAATCGCCATGCAGCCCGCGTCGCGATACATCGAAAGCTCGGAGTAGACCGCGTAGGCCAAGCCCTGCTTCTCCCGGATGTTCTGGAACAGGCGCGAGCTCATTCCGCCGCCCAGAATGGTATTCAGCGTATAGCAGGCGAAGCGCTGCTCGTGCGGAAAAGGATAAGCGGGAACGCCCATGTAGAGATGAGTCTGCTCCAGCGATTTCTTGTCGCGAAATACCAGGCGCGCATGCGGCGTGGGCGCGATCTCGGGAGCCAGCTGGCCATTCACCGGAAGATCCTCGAAGTATTGCCTGGCCAAATCCACCAATTGCGCATGTTTCAGATTTCCGGCGGCAGTGATCAATATATTCGACGGCGAATAGTAACGCTCGAAATACGTGTCGATCATGCCGCGATCGAAGGCGCGAATGGTGTCCTTGCTGCCGATAATGGGCTTGCCGAGCGGATGATCCTTATAGAAGTTACTCGAAAAGATATCGTGCAGAAGATACTCGGGGTTGTCCACTTCCATCTTCAGCTCTTCGAGGATTACCCCTTTTTCCTTCTCGATGTCTTCTTCGCGAAACAGGGGATTGCGCACCATGTCGGCCAGGACATCGAAGGCGATGGGCAGGTGTTCGTCCAGAACCTTGGTGTTGTAACTCACCATCTCCTTAGCGGTGAAAGCGTCCAGGCCGCCGCCGATAGAATCCACCGAGCGTGCGATTTCCTCGGCGGACCGGTTCTTGGTGCCCTTGAAAAGCATGTGTTCGATGAAGTGCGAGATGCCGTTTTCTTCCGATGTTTCGCGCCGCGAGCCGGTGCGGATCCAGACACCCATCGAAATCGACCGGACATGGCCCATTTCCTCACTGATCACCCGGACCCCGTTCTTCAGGGTTGCAATCTCGATATCGCGGAGAGTTTGAACTGCGTTCGCCATTTTGCCTGTCTCTATTTTATCGCGGATCTTCCAAAAACCGGGTTCAAATATAGTGCTATACTGCGCCGTCCACTATACTGGAGATATGGCGCAAGCTATTGTAGGTCTTGAACTTCCGGATCTACAGGCGGTCCTTGGACCAGAACAACCCGCGTTTCGCGCCCGCCAAGTATACGACGCCGTGTATCGGCAAAGAGTAGCGGACCTGGTTCAGATCACCAGTCTGCCCGCAAGTTTAAGAAACGACATGGCTTCGAAGCTGGCCGTGGGGTTGCCGGCAGTTTCGGCTGAGTTTAAGAGCGCGGATGGAACGCGTCGCTATCTGCTGGAACTGGAGGACCATCGGACAGTTGAGACGGTCTTGATGCCGGAGGAAGGTCCGCATGGCAGCCGCGACACCATTTGCATTTCGAGCCAGGTAGGATGCCCGGTCAATTGCCAGTTCTGCCTGACTGCCCTGATGGGCCTGGAGCGAAATTTGACGGCGGGCGAGATCGTGGGTCAAGTGATGTTCGTGATGCGGGTGCACAAGATTTCGACTGCGACGGATCGTTTGAACATCGTGATGATGGGGATGGGCGAGCCGCTGCTCAATTTGCCCAACGTGATCAAAGCCACGCGTATTTTGACCGACCCTGCTGGGATCGGCCTGTCGCCCAAGCGCATCACCCTGTCCACGGCCGGCATCGTTCCCAAGATGGCCGAATTGGGGCGCGAGCCGGTGCGGCCGAAGCTAGCGATCTCGTTGAACGCATCGAACGAAGAGCAGCGGCGCGAGTTGATGCCGATTACGCGCAAGTACTCGCTGAAAGACCTTCTCGCGGCCTGCAAAGCCTATCCGCTGCGCACATGGGAAAAGCTGACATTCGAATATGTGTTACTCAAAGGTGTCAACGACACCGACGCCGACGCGCGGCGGGTGGTAAAGCTGCTGGCTCACTTGAACGCGAAGGTGAATTTGATTGCGCTGAATCCCGGACCGGGAATCGCTTTTGAGACGCCCGACGCAGAGCGCGTGCTCGCGTTTCAATCCATTGTGCGGCGGGCCATGCCCTGCTTTGTACGCAAGCCAAGAGGGCGCGACATCTTCGCGGCCTGCGGACAACTGAAGCGAGAAGTCCCGAATGGCAACGGCAAGTTCAATAACTGACTGAAAGAACTTCGTCAGGCCTGCGCGATTCCAAAGCTCTCGATGGCCGTCGTCTCATCCTCGAAAGTTTGCAGCAGCGAATCGATTTTCGTCACACTCAGCACGCGCCGCACGGGCGCATCGGGTTTCAGCAGCTTCAGGACGCCCGCATTTTTCACAGCGTGGCAATAGCAATTCATCAGCACGCCGAGGCCGGTGCTGTCGATTCGGCTGACCCTGCTCAGATCGATCAATACCTTGGTATCGTTCTCCAAACGGATAGCTCTCGACAACTCGGTCAACTCCAGAGATTCGGCCAACAGTTCGGTTCCGCGCGCGAACTTCAGCACCGTGACATCGTTCACACGCTTCCGTTCCACTACCGGTTCGCCCAGCCCGCGAATCAGCAACTCCGTGGCACGGATCTCCTCGAAGCAATCGTTGCATCCCAGGTAATGGCTTTCCCATCCCTCGGCTTGCTCGGCGGACAGGTCATGTCGCAGATAGCGGGTTATGAGCAACTCGCGCTGGACCGGATCGCCATGGAAATCCATGCTCATACCATTTAGTGACGCGACGGACCCCGATGTTGCGTCTGCTCCAAATAAATTGTGCGAAATCTCTCTTTGGCGCGGCACAGCACAACGCGCAGGTTTTCGTCGGTCATGTTCATCTCCTTCAGGATCTCTTCCCTTGATTTTTCTTCCAGATAGAAGGAGCGCAGGACACGCCGGTCGCGCTCGGAAAGTCGCTCCAGGCCGTGGCTGATGGCTTGCCGTAGATTGAACAAGTCGGCTTCCCCGATCCCTTTGCCCGGTGGCTCAGGTAAAACCTCCGGCATAGGCTCGTCCCGCATATTTCGCCGGCGATACTCGGAGATCACGTTACGGCATACGCCATTGAGGAATGCACCCAGCGCGGACGGATTGTGGATATGCTGCTGGTTGGAAGCGACCAGGAAGCGCGCGAGGGTTTCCTGAACGATATCATCTACATCCGGACAATAGAAGCCCAGTTCGTAGCAGACCTTGAAACGCAGCCTCGGTCGAAGCTTCTCTAAGTCCTCACCGGAAAAATTCATCAAATGCTCGGATTACGGGACGTCGCGGCCTGTCGAATGCGCTATCGTAACATACTGTACTTAGGATGATGATAGCCAGAGACGTATGAAAATCGAACCCACGGAACTCGAAAAAGCCGTGCTGCTGAAGGTCACCGGCCGGATGGATGCTGAGAACGCCCACGAGTTCGAGGAGGCTTGTGAGCGCTGGATCACACACGGCACAAAGCATTTGATTGCGGAACTCGACGGCCTGCAGTACGTCAGCAGCATGGGTCTGCGTTCTTTTCTTTCGGTGGCGCAAAAACTGCAATCGGCCTCCGGATCGCTCATCCTGTGCGGGCTTCATGGATTGCCCCGCCAAGTCTTTGAAATGACGCGGCTCATCGGCGTGTTTCCGGTTTTCGAAACCACCCAGCAAGCCCTCGCCACGCTTTGATGAATCACACCCACTGATGGACCCTCCATTCAAACGGCTCACTTTGCCCGCTATTGCGGGGTCGATTTCGGCCTTCAGCCAGTTTGTGCGCGGCGGAGCGCTAGCAGCCGGGGTCGCTGAGAACGAGTTCGGGAAACTGGATTTGATTCTCGAAGAGATTCTGGTGAACGTGGCCCGCTACGCGTACTCACCGGAGAGCGGAGCCGTGGAGGTTGCCTACACCCCGGTGGGGCCGCACCAGCTGCTGGTGGAGATTGCGGATTTCGGACGTGTTTTCAACCCTTTGCAAGCCGACCCGCCCGATCTCTCCCGTGGCTTGGCGGAACGGCCTATCGGCGGACTGGGGGTGTTCCTGGTGAGGAGCATGGTGGATTCCATTGCCTACCGCCGCGAAGGGGACCGGAACGTCCTATCCTTCACCTTTCCGTTGGATCGCGGCGACGCGGGCGAAAACGAGTAGTACTTATTATCCAAGAAACTTTTTTGGGCGCTGTGTAACATCTCTCCAAAATGTGTCACTCTATACCGTAAGCAAGACAATCAGCAAACGCAAAAGGGAAGAGGGAGGGTTTTGATGACTTCGTTACGCAAATGGAGATTTCCCATATTGATTGGGAGCGGCCTGATCGCCGCGGGTGTTTTGTTCTATTTCTCCAAGACGCACATCAGTTCGGATAAGACGCAGGGCGCGATTGGCCAGCGCGATGTTTATCGCGACGGACAGGTGAACACTGCGGATGTCGCCACTCCAGGCTCGGCGCCGGTAGCAACCCAAGCCATCCTCGAAAGCAGCGAGTTTAAATCGCTTGCCAAGAACCAGGCGTTCCAGGAACTGATGAAAGACGCCTCTTTCGCCCAGCTTTCCAGAGAACAATCCTTTGTGCAGCTTCTGTCCGATCGGTCCTTCCAGACCATGGCACAGAGCCGCATGTTCGCCGAACTGGTCCGTATGGATGCGTTCAAACAAGCGATGGCCATGGGTTCCGCCCAGGAAATGCAGACGCGAATGGCACAGGATTTTCATTTTAACGCCCTTCGCCAGGATGCGCGCTTCTTGGAATTGACCAAGACCGAAGCCTTCAACCGCTTGATCAGAACAGAAGCGTTCGCGCACATGATGAGCAACGGGATGTTCGTCGGGCTGCTGCAGAGGGCATCGTTCCAGGGTCTCTTCAAAGACGCCGCCTTCGCGAACCTGGTGTCGCACGCTGCCTTCCAGCAGGCGTTGCTGCAAGGGAGCGCGGCGCAGATGATGGCGCAAGCGCGAGTAGAATAACGACGAACCTTTTGGCCGTAATCGGTAGTGTCCGAGTCCCGCGTTGGATCGCGGGACTCGCTTTATTTTGCGCCCTCTTCGCCCTGCCCGCCTTCTGCGCGGGTCATCCCAAGATTTTCATCCAGTCTTCCGCCCACATCGAGGTCCTCTACTACAGTCCTGCGCATGAATACCTGGTTACGCATCTCATCCGCTCCTACGAAAACGCGCTGGCCTTCGAGAACAATCTGTTTCATTACACGCCGTCACAGAAGCTGAGCGTTCTGCTCGAGGATTTTGGCGATTACGGCCACGGCGCCGCCGGAACGGTGCCGTCCAACTTCATCGACGTCGGCATTGCTCCCTTCAGCTATACCTACGAAACGCTGCCGGCCAATGAGCGCATGACGTGGATCATGAATCACGAATCCATCCATATCGTGATGGGCGACAATTCCAATTCCATCGATCGCCGTTTTCGCTCATTGTTCTTCGGCAAGGTGGCGCCCACCGACGAGGATCCGGTGTCGATTCTTTATAGCTCGCTCACCAGCCCGCGCCATTATTCCACGCGCTGGTTTCATGAAGGCATCGCGACCTTTATGGAAACCTGGATGGGCGGAGGGCTGGGGCGCGCCATGGGCGGCTGGGATGAAATGGTGTTTCGGACCATGGTCCATGATGACGCCTACATCTACGATGTGGTGGGACTGGAATCGGAAGGAACGTCCGCCGACTTTCAAAGCGGCGCGAACTCGTATCTTTACGGCACGCGCTTCATGACCTGGCTCTGTTACACCTACGGCCCGGACAAGTTGCTCCAATGGATTACTCGCGGCGAGAACACCAAACGCTATTTCGCGGCGCGCTTCAAGCAGGTCTACGGAATGGGATTGGATCAGGCCTGGAAAATGTGGATCTCCGATGAACGGAAGTTTCAGGAAGCCAACCTCGCCGATATTCGGAAATATCCGGTGACTATGCCGCAACGGCTGACCACGAATACGTTGGGTTCGGTCTCGCGCTCGTACTTCGACGCGAAAGACAACGTGATCTATGCGGCCATTCGCTATCCCGCGCACATGGCCAGCATCGCTGCGATTCATGTGGATACGGGAAAAATCGAAGAGCTGAAAGACATCAAGGGGCCGGCGCTTTACTACGTGGCGTCGCTGGCTTGGGACGCTAAAGGCCGCAAGATCTACTACACCACCGACAATAACGATCTGCGCGATTTGAATGTCTATGACGTGGAGACTCGCCGCTCCGAGCTTTTACTGAAGGATGTTCGCACAGGCGACTTGGCGTTTGATGCCGCGGGTGGCTCCATCTGGGGCGTCCGGCACGAGAATGGCTTGTCGACATTAGTGGAGTTTCAGGCCCCATATCGGAAGATGACGGTCCGGCGCGACTTCGAATACGGCAACGATATCTTCGATATCGACGTCTCGCCGGATGGCCAGTATCTGACTGGCGCGATCTCCGACGTGAGCGGCAAGCAAAAGCTGGTTCGATATCGAATCGAAGATTTGAAGAAGGGCGGAGCGATGCCCGAAACGCTCTACGACTTTGAATACAACTCGCCCGGCAACTTCGTATTCTCGCCGGATGGCCGCAATTTATTTGGCTCATCCTATTACACGGGCGCGTCCAATTTGTTCCGCTACGATTTCGAAACCAAGAAAATGGAGGTGATCAGCAACGCCGAGACCGGGCTGTTCCGTCCCATACCGCTGGCGGACGGATCGCTTATCGCGTTCGAATACACCAGCAAGGGGTTTGCGCCGGCGCGGGTGCCCGTGAAGCCGCTCGACGACGTAACCGCGGTGAAGTACTTTGGCCAGGTCACGCTCAACAAGTATCCGGAACTGCGCAAATGGAAGTTGCCGCCGCCCGCTTCCATCAATTCGGAGAATCTGATCACGCGCTCGGGATCATACGATCCGCTGCACAACATCCAGTTAATTTCCGCCTATCCCGTCGTGCAAGGCTACAAGGACACGGCCGCCGTGGGTATGCGCGCGGAATTTGCCGACCGGCTGCGCCTGGTGGGCGTGAACGTGGATGCCAGCGTCTCGCCCGATCCGAATTTACCGGCCAACGAGCGCGCCCATGTTTCGTTCGATGCCCACATGTGGGATTGGAAGCTGACCGGCTATTACAATTACGCCGATTTCTACGATCTTTTCGGCCCCACCAAGCTGAGCCGCAAAGGCGAATCGTTGAAGCTGGCGCATTCACAATATTTGATTTACGATACAACGCGCACGCTGGGGCTCGATTGGAGCGTTGCCGGTTACTCCGATCTCAACGCGCTGCCGGAGTATCAGAACGTTTCCACCAACAACATCGGGAATTTGCTGGACGCAAACCTGGGGCTGAAATATTCCAATTTGCGACGGGCGCAGGGCGCAGTGGATGACGAACAAGGCACGGCCTGGGGAATTCATTCGCGCCTCTATTACACGCATGGCGCGTTCCCTAGCCTGTGGGGAAATTATGATCGCGGTTTCCTGCTGCCCCGCAATAGCGCGTTTTGGCTGCGGGCTTCGAGCGGAAAATCGTTTGGCGATTTCACCAGCCCTTTCGCCAGTCTTTATTTCGGTGCGTTCGGAAACAACTACATCGATCACCTTTCCATCGATCGCTACCGCGAGTTTTACAGCTTCCCCGGCGTGAGCATCGACGCGATTAGCGCGCGCAGCTTCGGCAAGCTGCTCGGCGAATACAATCTTCCACCCCTGCGATTCCGCGAACTGGGAACCACCTGGGCCTACGTCAACTGGGCGCGGCTCACCTTGTTTTCGTCGGGCTTGCTTACCAACTTCACCAGCGACCCCAGCCGCGGATATTATGCGAACATCGGAACGCAGCTCGATTTTCGCATGGTGCTCTTCACTTATCTGAACGCAACGCTCTCCGGCGGTTATGCCGCCGCGGCCGATCGCAACGGCCATGTCACCACCGAATACATGGTTTCGCTGCGGATTCTCTGATGTTCCCAACCGCCCTCCGGTTGATTCTCGCCCAGGTTGGCGCGAGCGTTCTTCCGGTGCTGATTTTTCTGTTCGCGCTGGAGTTGATTGACACCTACAAATTGCTGACGCTTGGCCGCGTGCTGCGATCGGTGGGCGTGGGATGCGCGGTGGCGGCGGTCTGCTATGCACTGAATACGTCTGTTTATGCGTTGGGGCTGGTATCGCCTGCCATCTGGGCGCGATCGGGCGCGCCGGTGATCGAGGAGATCGCAAAGGCTGTGTATGTCGCCTGGCTGCTGCGGTCGAATCGTGTGGGCTTCATGGTGGACACCGCAATTTCAGGATTCGCGGTCGGCGCCGGCTTCGCGGTGCTCGAAAACCTGACCTATATTCCGGATTTGTCTGCGAGCGGCTTGGCTGCGAGCGCGGTGCGTGGCCTGGGAACCGCCATGATGCACGGCGGCGCGACGGCCATTTTCGGAACCGTTTCGGCCAATTTGAGCGAAATTCGCAGTTCTCGCTCGACACTGACGTTTCTGCCGGGGCTCGCCATGGCCATCGTGATTCACGAACTCTACAATCAACCGTTCTGGCGCCCGGTGATCGCGGCGGTGGTGGTGCTGGTGACTTTGCCGGTAGTGATCGCGTTCATTTTTTGGCGCAGCGAGAAAGTGCTCGAAAAATGGCTGGGCATGAAGCTGGATAAGGACATCGATCTGCTGCAGATGATTGCGACCGGGACCTTCAGCCAGTCGCCGGTGGGGAAATATATGCGGTCGCTCGAAAGCACTTTCACGCCGGTGATTTTGGGGGACATGCTTTCGTATCTGCACCTGTCGCTGGAGTTGAGTGCGCGCGCTAAAGGCGATTTGCTGCGGCGTGAGATGGGCTTTCCAGTGGAGCCGGATGCGGAGTTGCCGGGGCAATTGAAGGAGCTGAGGTTTTTGGAATCGCAAATCGGCCGCGCCGGGAAGATGGCGCTGGGTCCGCTGCTAGGGGAAAGCCGCCGGGACATTTGGGAGCTGCAGCAGTTGGCGGAAAAGACGGAACTATCCTAGCATGCGACAAGTGAGCAAAACGAACCTCATTCTATCGTTGCTAACAGGCTCAGTCTCCGGGGGGTTGAGCGTCCTGATGATTCGATCTCCTGAACGTGTCGGAGCGGCTGTTGTCCTGCTTTTTCCCGGCTTTATTGTGGGCATCGCTATGAACGGCAACGTCCACGATTTCAATACCTGCGTGGTAGCCCTCGGAAACTTTGCATTCTATTTTGGACTTGTTTACCTGGGATGCAGAATATGGGCGCGCCGCACGCGAAGAGCCGCTGATGCTAGTAGGGATGACCCCCGTGATGATTGAGCCAACCCTTCAATTAGGCTCCCAAGACGGCCGGAAAAGCGAAAAAGCCCCGGACTCGGTTTGCACCGGCCGGGGCTTTCTTGGTTTAATCGGGCAACGTCCTACTCTCCCACACACTCGCGCGTGCAGTACCATCGGGGCTGCAGGGCTTAACTTCCGTGTTCGGGATGGGAACGGGTGGGACCCCTGCGCTACAATCACCCAAAAGTGATTTGCTCTCTGATCACGGACGATGAGCCGCGATTCTCAGCGAGCGAAGAGCTCAAATATTGATGGGCAACAACGACGATTAGAACTTGTA
>Ga0302325_10003215_pt1 | contig 38794 bp, 39 predicted proteins | sample Palsa_T0_2_FD_201948 | JGI IMG/M metagenome (GOLD analysis project Ga0302325, IMG submission 201948) | Peat permafrost microbial communities from Stordalen Mire near Abisko, Sweden - Palsa_T0_2 | ecosystem: Environmental > Terrestrial > Soil > Palsa > Peat permafrost | place: Sweden: Abisko...
TTCCTCAAAATTCTCTTATGCGCTGGAACAAGATACCCTCAGTGGCTAAAGCCCGTCGAATTTGCTTCGTTTACGGCACGACTAAAGTCGTGCCCTGATACAAAACCAAGTTCTCACGCAGACTCTTAAGCCGGGGTGAGGACTGGAAGTGTTGACATCGGCAGACATAGATCCGGATCACGAGGGGAGCGAAATAACGGCGGATGTAATCAGGACTCGCCGGGAGGAAGAGATTTGTCAATTCCGGAAATCTATGGGGACGAGTCGCGAGAGTTTGTACGTTCATGTTGACAGCGAGCGGGTTTTTCTACTTTCCGATGCAGAAGGTAGAGAAGATCAAATTCAGAATGTCGTCGGTGGTGGTTTCGCCGGTGAGCGAGTCGAGATGACGAAGGGCTCCGTATAGATCGAGGAGCACCATTTCGTGGGGAATGTTTTGGGCTGCTGCAGAGCCTGCAGCAGCCAGCCCCTCCAACGTTGCCGTCACGGCTTCATATTGGCGCAGGCTGGTTAGCATGCCGGTCTCGGTTTCTACCGTGCTCTCGCCTACCATGGCCAACATTTCTTGCTTCAGTTCACCCACGCCTTCTCCGCTGAGCGCTGAAGTGTGTACTACCGGGAGACCGAGCCCGTCCAGTGCCCCCTGCATGGAGACGGATGGGTGAGCCAAATCGCTCTTGTTGACCACCACCAGCGCCCGGCGCTGGGCCAGCGTTGCCAGCAACTCTAATTCTTTCTGCTCTGGAACTACGGTCGCATCCAACACCATCAGCACCAAGTCAGCGTCCGCCAGGGCTTCGCGCGATTTGCGAATGCCGATCTGCTCTGCTTCGTCGCTGGCTTCCCGCATGCCTGCCGTGTCCACCAGTTCGACCGGAATTCCTCCCAGGGAAACTCGCTCCGTCACCAGATCGCGGGTGGTTCCAGGTGAGGCGGTGACGATGGCACGCTCGCGCTGCACCAGGCGATTGAAGAGAGAAGACTTTCCCGCGTTTGGCCGGCCCACGATGGCCAACATCAAGCCAGCGTGCACAATGCGTCCGCGAGCGAAGCTGTCGGAAACCGGCTGCAGCAGGGCGCGAAGCTCATCTGTCCTTTTGACGATCTCAGCGCCGGGCAGCACATCTATATCGTCTTCGGCAAAATCGATTCCAGCTTCCAGCAAAGCGATCAACCCAACCAGTCCTTCCTTGATGGGCTTAATGCGGCGGGAAAGCGCGCCATGCAGTTGCTGTGCAGCCACGCGCGCCTGGTAGAGGGTCTGCGCTTCGATCAGATCATGCACTGCCTCGGCCTGGGTCAGATCGATGCGGCCACTTAGAAAAGCGCGCTGGGTAAACTCACCCGGCGCCGCGAGCCGCGCCCCGCCCTGGAGCGCCTGACGCAGCAGGGTCTCCAGAATGATGGGTGAGCCGTGCGCCGCCACTTCCACCACATCTTCGCCGGTATACGAATGAGGCTCGGCAAAGAAGGTGACGACGGCTTCGTCGAGCTTCTCCTGGGTGTCGAGGTCGAGCACATCCGCGAAGCGAGCCTGCGCATGGGCTAGAGGGTTTCGCAGGCGCAGCATGGGCTCGGCAATCCGGCTGGCCTCGGGTCCTGAGAGCCGCACGATCCCGATGCCGCCGCGGCCCGGCGGCGTCGCAATCGCGACAATGGTTTCGTTCTTGGAGAGGACGTGTGGGTCGGGCTGCATGAGGCCGGGACTGCTCAGTTGCCAAGACGGTTACATTCGCCGCGACGAGCGTGCCCCGGCGCCGCCCACACCCGAGGGCTTTGGCCGCACCGCACCCTTGGGATAGACAACCACGTAACGGCGCAAACCCTCACCGCTGCTCTCGGTTTCGAGATCGGTATAGTCGCGGAAGGCCAGGTGCAGCATACGCCGCTCGCGCGAACTCATGGGAGCGAAGCTGTAAGGTTGCGATGTGCCGCGGACGCGCTCGGCAGCCGTCTCGGCCGCAAGTTTCAATTCCCGCGCGCGCAACGCTTTGAAGTTGTTGGCGTCGAAGGAGACAATGTCGTGCTCCTCGGCTTCGAGGCGTACGATCTTGGCTGCAATGTGTTCTAACGCCCGCAGCAACTCGCCTCCGCGCTGGGTCAACAGGACCGCATCCGGGCCAGCCATCTCCACATAAATCTCCCGCGCTTCGAGGCCATCGGGATCCCGGGCTCCTGCACCGGCGGTGATGCGGTACTTGAGTCGTAGGCCGCCAGTGGTGGTCAGGATCTTGAGGAATGCTGCAATCTTCTGAGCTGCAGCCGCGTGGTCAACTATCGGCATCGGTTTAGTATCGCACTTTGGATACCATGAAGTCAGCCGCGCAGGAGATCAAATCTGGCGCCGGGTAACCGCGCCCAAAGTAAAGCGTTAGCCGCCCATTTCCGGACGCTTGCGCGGCTCCAGTCCAGCCTTACGAAGCGCAGGCCGGCCACCGCTGCGTTTGGCAGCGCGTTTGGCGGCGATTTCGCGCATCTGCTTGCCGATGCCGGTGCGGTTCATGATGGCCTGCTGAATCACGTTGATCACGTTGCCAAAGGCCCAGTAAAGCGCCAGCCCGGAACTAAGATTCCAGGTCATGAAGCCGAAAAAGACAGGCATGGTGAAGGCCATCATCTTCTGCTGTGCCGGGTCCATGCCCGGCGATGGGGTCAGGTACTGCACCAGGAACATGGTCACGATAAAAAAGACTGGCAAAATGTGCAGCGGGTCGGGAGCGGCCAGATTATGGATCCACAACCAGGGCGCCTGGCGCAGCTCGATGGTGTGCAGCAGCATGCGATAAAACGCAAACAGTAATGGCCATTGCACCAGCATCGGCAGGCAGCCGCCGAACATGTTCACACCCTCTCGCTTTTGCAGGTCGAACATTTCTTTGTTCATGTCCGCTCGGCGAGGATCGGTCGCTTTGTACTTCTTATACTTCTCCTTGATGGAGTTCATCTCCGGCTGGATGCGCTGCATCTTCAGCGCCGACTTCATCATCTGGATGCGGGTGGGCAACATGGCCAGGTTGATCACCAGGGTGAGAACCAGAATGGCCCAGCCCCAGTTGGAGACGATATGCTCATGGACCCACCGCAGCGCCAGGAATAACGGCTTGGCGATGATGCCGGAATAACCGAAGTCGACGACCGGCTCGAGACTCGGTCCCGTCTGCCCGCCATTCGAGGTAGCCCGCACGGACGCGAGCACGTCAATCACCTTGGGGCCGGCAAAGAGGCGCATGCTGGTGTACCCGGAAGCGGAGCCCATGGCGGCGCCGAGCACCGAGGCGGAATCCGTCTGATCCGTCTTGCCATGGCGCGGTACATCGACCGCATCGTGCAGACCGACCAGCAAGGTCTGCGATGGGGTGTCGGGAAGGAAAATGGCTGCGAAGGAGAGATCGCTCACCCCGGCCCATTCGAAGGGCCCGGGAATGGTGCCGCCACCTGAGATCTTCTTGGCCGCCTCATTCTCGTTCTTGCCCCCTTGCATGGTGTCGAACTGGGAGGCAGCATAATCGGGCAGCGTCTCCTGATCGCCGAATCCGCTGGGCCAGGACACTAGGGCCGTGACCGGGTTCCCATGATCGGTTGCCGTCACATCCACGTGCACCACGTAGGTCGAATCGAAGGTGAAGGCCTTCTTCACCTCCAGCCCGTTGTTGGAGTAGGTGAAGGTCAGCGAGCCAGGAGCATTCAACGTGCCGGTCGCCGAGGGCACGTACAACGCCTGTGCCAACTGGTTGCGCAGGTTTGCGTCATAGGTCCAAAGCGAGAGGGGATAGCCCAACTTGGCCGCGGCTTTTTGGTTGACCAGGTCCAGCGGTTTACCCGCCTCGTCTTTGTATTTCTTGAGGATCCAGGAGACGGCCTGCCCGCCGCGGTTGGAAAAAGAAATGCGGTAGAGCTCGTTCTCGACCACGGTCGTGGATTCGTCGGTGGCTACCACGGCGGAGGCGGCGGTTTTGGCGGATCCCGGAGCCGCTCTCCCTGGCAAGGTCATCGGGGTGGTGACCGGTGTTCTGGCCGGTGCGATCGATGCCACCTCGGCCGGAGTCTCCGGTTGGGTCTTTTTCTTGGGCGAAAAATACTGCAAGCCGAGAAAGATCAAGACAAAAACGACGGAGAAAATGAGCAGCGTACGTGAGTCTTGCCCACCACCACCCGGCTGATTAGGATTACGTATTTCTGCCAAAGAGGATTCCTGTCGATCGAACGATCTTGCGGCGCCCGGCACCCCACGCGCCTGGGCCCACAGCCTTATGGTAAATGGCGGGGGTCATCTGTGCCCAAGCGATCGGGGAGCGACTGGATAGGTGCCCGGGACCGGGTCGAAACCACCCCGGGCGAAGGGCTGGCAGCGCAGCACACGCCATAGGGCGAGCAGGGCCCCGTAAAGCATTCCGTGGCGGCTCAAGGCAAGTACGGCATATTCAGAGCATGTGGGTTGGAAGCGGCAAGCGCCGGAAACTCCAGTCACCGAATGCAAGAGCGGGGAGACCCACCGCCGGTAGAGGTCAAGCACGGGAGCCATCGCCTTTTTTTTCGTTTTTTTCGATCACGGAAAAAATTTTCGCCACTTCCCCCTGCAATCGGTCGAACTCCGCCGTCAGCACGGTTCGCCTGGGGTGGAGGATGACGTCGACATCCCGCGTCAGCAAAGCCAGATTTCTACGCACGGCTTCGCGCATGCGCCGCTTGATGCGGTTACGCTCGACGGCTTTGCCCAATACGCGGCCGGCGGTTAAACCGACTCGCGGCCCCGACGCAGGAGCCAAGGCGGGACCTGCGATCCGCTCGGCGAAAAAATAGGTCATGGAAGGCGAGAAGTGTTTCCGGCTATGCTGGTATACACGTTGATAGTCGGCATGCTTGCGCAACCGAGCGTCGCTTTGGGTAAGAAGCGTCAACAGAATTCCCCAGGACCGGTAAGGTCTTAATCGCGGTAGCCGGCACTGACGGAAACGCGTTTGCGGCCCTTGGCGCGGCGGCGGGAAAGTACGGCTGCGCCGGCCTTGGTCTTCATTCGGGTCAAAAAGCCGTGTGTCTTCGCCCGATGGCGGCGGTTAGGTTGAAATGTGCGCTTGGGCATAACACTGCGCTCCTGATCTCACTCGAAAATTTATGCCTGAAGGCAAGCTTTAAGTATAACGGATTCAGGCCAAAGGGCCAAGTGAACGGCGGCTTTGGGCCGTCAGACCGTTGCCTTTCACTACCCATGGTGCAACTCCGGGAGGAAAGAAATCTTTGCCCGGAAATGAGAGGTTGCACCGCCTTGTAACTGTGCTAGTATCGGCTCCGATCAAGATTGATTTTCTGCACGTCCACACTACCTGATCTTTCGATCTGGATACTTTCGCGAAGGGGCTTGTTCCCCCAAAGCAGTTCCTAAGCACAGGAGCTACAATGGCACGCACGGACTTTCCGCTGCGGGCTTGCTTCTTTGCACTTTGCAGAAAGTATCAGGCAGTCGGCGTTTGAACGAAGGAAGCGTATGTCTTTTGTCGCCACCGCCCCCACGCCCACCGTGCCCAATCCGTGGGCGCGGATCCTGGGTGCTCTCGAAAAGAAAGTGAACCGGCAATCGTTTGATACCTGGCTTAAGCCGACGCGCTTCAGCCACATCACCGGCCGGATGCTTTTTGTGCGGGTTCCCACGCCCGAGTTTCAACACATCGGCGACCGCTATGGGGACCTGATTCAGGAAGCCATTGATGCGTTCCACCTCGAATTTGATGATGTGGAATTTGTGATCCCTCAGGAAGACCCGGACGCGGTTCGGGTGCGCGAGGATGGAGGGTTCGCTCCGGTACCTTCCCATTCTTCCGGGGCGCAGCGAGCAGGCAGCCGCGGATTACCGCCGCCGCCGCCACAGCAAGCCAAGTTCGATTGGGCCACCGCCGCGCAGCTCAATCCTCGATACACCTTCGACGCGTTCGTCATCGGCAACGGCAACCAATTCGCCCGCGCGGCTTCAGAAGCGGTGGCCGAACGCCCGTCCAAGGCTTACAACCCGCTCTTTATCTATGGCGGTGTCGGCATGGGCAAGACCCACCTCATGCATGCCATCGGGCATGAGGTGAAGAAGCGCCAGCCGCAGTGCTCGGTCTGCTATGTCTCCAGCGAAAAGTTCACCAACGAGATGATCAACTCGCTGCGCTATGACAAGATGACCAGCTTCCGGGATAAATTTCGCTCGGTGGATTTGCTGTTCATTGACGATATTCAATTTTTGGCGCAAAAGGAACGGACCCAGGAAGAGTTCTTCCACACCTTCAACGCCCTGCACGAAAGCATGAAGCAGATTGTGATTGCCTCCGATCGTCCGCCGAAAGAATTACCGGAGATCGAAGACCGGCTGCGCAGCCGGTTTGAATGGGGTTTGATCGCCGACATTCAGCCGCCGGATTTAGAGACCAAGGTGGCCATCCTGCAGAAGAAGGCAGAGAGCGAGCACGTTCTGTTGCCTACGGATATCGCGCTGTTTATCGCGTCCAATGTGCGCACCAACGTGCGTGAGTTGGAGGGGGCAATGGTACGGCTGTTAGCCTGGTGCCGGCTCAATGGGGCCGAGCTTACCCTGGCGACGACCCAGCTATGCCTTAAGCAATTCATCGATACCCAGGTTCGCAAGATCACGATCGAAGCGATTCAACGCGCCGTGTCGGAGCAGTTTGGGATGCGGGTCGCGGAGCTGAAGCAGAAGAATAATTCGCGTTCGGTGGTGGTGCCCCGGCAAATCGCCATGTACCTGGCTAAGCAGATGACCGAAGCCTCATTGCCGGAGATTGGGCGGCAGTTTGGTGGCAAGCATCACACTACGGTGATGCATTCCATTGCCAAAATCGATGAGCAGCGGCGCGCCGATAAGGATCTGAACCGGACCATTAATAAGCTGCTGGAGACGCTCAACGGGTAGGGTCCCCACAGCGACAACGGCCCTCCACACAGGCTCATGGACCGCGACCATCCGACTCGCAGACTTTTAGGTGAGTAACCGTCCTCCCCTTGTCATCCCGAGCGAAGCCGAGGGATCTGCAGTGCGCCTCGCCCCGAAGCAAAAATTCCGGGGGGGCGGGCGCACAGGCTCATGGACCGCGACCATCCGACTCGCAGACTTTTAGGTGAGTAACCACTCTCCCCTTGTCATCCCGAGCGCAGCCGAGGGATCTGCAGTGTGCCTCGCCCCGAAGCAAAAATTCCGGGGGCCGGCCGCACAGGCTCATGGACCGCGGCCATCCGACTCGCGGAATATAAGTCAGTAACCACTCTCCCCTTGTCATCCCGAGCGCAGCCGAGGGATCTGCAGTGTGCCTCGCCCCGAAGCAAAAATTCCGGGGGGGCGGGCGCACAGGCTCATGGACCGCGATGCTTTCAGCTTCGCGTTCATCCCGGTATGCTCAAGTAGTCTATGTTTCGTTGGTTGGCTGGCTACCTGGTGACGGGTGTGGTCCTCGGCGTTGTTTGCCTTCCGGGGCCGGCCGCATACGCACGCCAGCAGGATACGGGTTTTCTGAACCGCTCCATCACCCTGAATGGAACCACCTACCATTACGTTGTTTATCTGCCAATGGACTGGTCTGCCAAGCAAAAGTGGCCAGTCATCCTGTTTCTGCATGGATCGGGGGAGCGTGGCTCAGACGGCCTGGACGAGACCCAGGTAGGGCTGCCGAATGCGCTGCGTTCCCACTACGAGCGCTGGCCGTTCGTAGTAGTGATGCCCCAGGTCCCGTATAACCATCATCATTGGACCGACCCGGACATCATGGCTATGGCCATGGCAGCGTTGAATGCCGAGGTGAAGGAATTTCACGGTGATCCGGAGCGCCTTTATCTCACCGGCATGTCGCTCGGCGGCTATGGGGTCTGGGAAATTGCCAAGAATTATCCCGGCCGCTTCGCCGCCATCGCCCCGGTTTGCGGAGGCATTTACTGGTCCTACGCGCCCGGCCGCTGGCATCAGCCGGAGCTTGCGCCCGAGTACGCAAAGGCCATTGGCCGCACCCCGGTGTGGATTTTTCATGGGGCAGACGATCCCGTGGTTTCCCCAGCGCAATCGCAGATTATGTTTGCCGCCCTCAGTGCGGCCGGCGGCAACGTGCGCTTTTGGGAATATGCCAACTACCATCACAATGCCTGGGACCGGGCCTACGTCGATCCGCAATTGCCGGAGTGGTTTCTCTCCCATCGTCTTTCCGATATCCCGGCCACGAAACCCTACTCCGAAAAGCGAATCATCCCCATCCATGCCCCGCCAATCAAGGTGGATCCCAGTGTCTATGACGCCTATTTGGGCGAATACGTCGATGCAGGCGTGACTCAGGTAACAATCTTCCGTCAAGGCACCAAGTTGATGTCCCGAAACCGTACAGGCGATCAGACCGAGTTGCTGCCCGAGCAACCCAACCGTTTTTTCTATCCCAGCGGCAGCAGCACCCGGCTGACTTTCGAGAAAGGTCCCGATGGGCGCGTCACCGGGCTTCTGTTTTCCGACGATCGCCACCAGGAATTGTGGGAAAAGGCGTCGAGTACTCCGTGAGCGGTGATGTGCAAAGCGAGAGTCGCGCAAGCAGGCTTCAATGCTGCTTGGGAACGTGCTTTGCACTCGCCGCCGATGCTTTCCACAGGCTTTCTTGAGCCCTCTGTGCAGACCGTGGGCAACTCAGTACTGACCCTGGCCGTATTCCCCACTCTTCCTGCTTTTCCTTTTTGCCGGGACCGGTTTTCTAAAACGGGGACCAGTGTCATCCACGCCAGCCGCTTGGTTTCCGTCCCGCTTTCCACTTTTCCGGTGACAACGGCTACTGCTACTAACAAGGGATGGATTAAATTTTGTTTTTATCGTAGTAGCAGTTTTGCACCCGGGAATCCACAGGGGGAAGCGCGGGAGAGATTTTCACGCGCCTTCACAGTGGTGTAGAGTGAGTCAAACCGACAAGGGGGCGAATACACCATGCTTAGCGCGGGGGTTGAGCAGGAGAGAACGGTGGCACAGGGAGCCGCAACCATGGAAATCACGGTGAGCCGTCAGGATCTGCTGCGTGAACTGAGTGCCACGCAGAGCGTGGTCGAGCGGAAGACGACGATTCCTATCCTCTCCAATTTTCTGTTGGAAGCCGCGCAGGGAGAGGGCGATGGGCACGACCGCCTGACCATCACGGCGACCGACCTGGACCAGAGCATTCGCACCTCTTGCACCGCCAAAGTGAAAAAGCCCGGTGCCTGCACCATCCCGGCACGCAAACTCTTCGACTACGTCAAGCTACTTCCCGACGGTGATATTTCCGTCAAGTTGATGGAGAACCACTGGGTTCAGATTCGTTCCGGCCGTTCCAACACCAAGATGGTGGGCATGGCGCGCGCCAATTTTCCCCAGGTGCCGGAGTTTCCTGAGAGCGGGCTGACTCAGCTATCCGCGACTTCGCTCAAGGGCATGATCTCCAAGACCATTTTTGCCATCTCAAATGAAGAATCGCGTTACACCTTGAATGGCGCTTTGCTTATTTTGAAAGCGGAGTCGCTCTCCATGGTGGCGACGGACGGCCATCGGCTGGCGCACATTGAGAAAGCTGGAGAATCGCTGAAGAATATCAGCGGAGAAAAGAAGACGTTGATCCCGCGCAAGGCATTGGCTGAGCTGCAATCCCTGCTTTCCGATACGGAAGCGGAATCGCTTGATTTTTACGACGATGAGCACACCCTGTTTTTCCGGCTGGGCCATCGGGTACTGACCACGCGGAAACTTACTGGTCAGTTCCCCAACTACGAGGCTGTGCTGCCCCGGGATAATAACAAGTTTGTCGTGGTACGCAGTGAGGAGTTGATGGGGTCGATCCAACGTGTGGCGCAGTTTGCCGACGAGCGGTCGGGCGCGATCAAGATCCGGCTGGAACAGAACGAGATGAAGATATCTTCTTCCTCGACCGAATCAGGCGAGTCAGAGGATACGATCGAAACTCCCTACAGCTTCGATGCGATTGTCGTTGGTTTTAATTCGACCTACCTGATTGACTTTCTCAAGGCCGTCGGATCCAGCGGTGAAGTCCGGTTGGAATTTAAAGACGCGCAGTCGGCTGGCCAGATGCGTCCCGAAGATGCGGCCGATGATTTCAAGTATCGTTACGTGATCATGCCGATGCGCATTTGAAGGCTCGGCCTAAAGACATACCCAACCCTGTTCCCCAACCACAAAAGATCGGGTGGGCGGATTCAAAACCCGCCGTGCCCCATCCTTCGCGCTTTTTGCGAAGGGTGGGATGCCATTGCTCTACACCCGAGGCCCTTCCCCCGCACATTCTGCTCTTCCCACCCTTCGCAATGGGGCACCCGAGCATTTGTGAGGACACTTCTGTGCCGGTTATCTAATCTCGTTTCGCCTTTGGGCGAGCTGGCTTGCTCCGGGTAACGGTTGCCTTCGCTGCTTTCTTGGGGACGGTTTTCTTGACGGCCTTCTTTGCCGGCTTGGCGCGGGCCACTGCTGTCTTTTTCAACAACATTGTTTTCAATTGCTTCAGGTCCACCGTCTGGGCCGATTTTCTTAGCCGCTCAATGTCGTAGTAGGTTCGCTTCTCGGCGAGAAAAATGTGGACGACGAAATCGACGTAATCCATCAATATCCATTCGCCCTGGCGTCGTCCTTCCACCGAGTTGGGGTAGGTTTGAAAATCTTTTTTCAGGCGGATCTCTATCTCGTCAGCGATGGCCTGGGTCTGACGTTCGTTCGATCCACTGGTGATGAGGAAGAAGTCGGTAAAGCCGGCATCTACCGCGTCGAGCTCGAGGATACGAGTATCCTCAGCCTTTTTGTCTTCGCAAGCCTCCGCAGCGGCCAAAACCATGCGGCGCGTTTCCGTCGTTGCCATTCGGTCGGGTTGGTGTCTCCTTAGTAGTCTCTATGGTATCTCTATGGCCGGTAGAGGCCGCGGGCGCGAATATATTCCGCAACGGCGGGGGCCAGCACGGTCTGCTGTTCCGCGCCTTCGGCCAACGCGGCGCGAATCTCTGTGGCGGAAATGTCCTGGTCCAGGTCGGGCAGTAGAAATAGGGCCGTGCTTTGACTCGAAGGCCCGGACAGGGTGTAGCGAGTGAACCCGGGTTGGTGGTGCTCTGCGATGTTTCTCACCCCGGTGGGCAGGGCCGCATTGATCTGTTGCAGCGAAAAGCCAGGCCGCCGGCCCACGATAAAATCACAAAAAAACAGCAGCTCGGTGGATCGATGCCACTGCCTGAGAGTGAGAAATGAATCGGCGCCCAGGAGGCAAAAAAGCTCATCCGAGGATTGGAGTTGGAGACGCAGGCGCCCAAGTGTTTCAAAGGTGAAGTTGGGTTGACCGCCGGGCAGCGGCGCGTCTACGGCGCTCGCGTTGAGCCGGGGTTCTCCGGCCACAGCCAGCTTGACCATAGCCAACCGGTCTTCAAAACTGGAATGAGGGGAGCCGCCCTTAAGCGGCTGAGTGCCTACCGGCGCCACCAGAACCTGATCCAGATTCAGCCGCTCGATGGCGGCCCGGGCGATGGCGATGTGACCGCAATGCGGCGGATCGAAAGTCCCGCCGAAGAAGGCGATGCGCATAGGGCATCGTATCGTGCCCGCTGTATCCTAGGGCCACTCAATGGCTGTTGCTTACATCGCGCTCGGCTCCAATCTCGGGGACCGCGCGCAAACTCTATCCCTTGCGATCGATCGCCTGGGCCGCCTGGGGACGGTGATGGCGCGCTCCTCCTTCTACGAGACTGAGCCGGTGGGGTTTCGCGATCAGCCGCCGTTTCTGAATGCGGTCGTTGCCCTGGAGACGGATTTGCAACCACTCGATTTGCTGCGTGGAATGCTGGCGATGGAACGGGAGTTCGGGCGTGATCGCAGTAACCGTGCCATGAATGGCCCGCGCACCCTGGATTTGGATTTGCTGCTGATGGGAGATGGCGTGGTCGCCGGCACCGAGCTGATGTTGCCTCACCCGGCCTTGGCCCGGCGCCGGTTTGTGCTGGCCCCGTTGGCCGAGATCGCTCCGGATTTACTACACCCCGTGTTGCAGCAAACCGTAGCTGAATTGCTGGATTTGCTGCCCGATGAGGGGGAAAACCGGGTCTCTGCGGTTCGCCGGATCAAATAGCAAACGCAAAGGAGCGGGCTTTTGAGTCCGGTGAGGACCTGGTTTTGCATCAGGGCACGACTTTTGGTCGGGCCGTAACTGCTTGAAATATACCCGGGCTTTAGAGCCTGCGTGAGAACTCGACTTCCCTCAGGGGACAACTTTACCGGCTGCGCAAAAGCTCTATTTTGTATCAGGGCACGACTTTAATCGGGCCGCAACTGCTTGAAATATACCCGGGCTTTAGAGCCTGCGTGAGAACTCGACTTTCCTCAGGGGACAACTTTACCGGCTGCGCAAAAGCTCTGTTTTGTATCAGGGCACGACTTTTAGTCGGGCCCGTAACTGCTTGAAATATACCCGGGCTTTAGCCCCTGAGGGCATTTTTATCAGCCCTAACCGAGGGGCTGGTGAGGCCGGTGGGTTTATTTGACAAGTTAAAATCACCTAGTGTCTCTTGCTTTTCAGATAGAAGCCGTCAGTGGACAGGCGCGGCGGGGGACAATAACCTTGCCCCACGGGCTGGTCCAGACTCCGGCGTTTATGCCGGTGGGGACGGCGGGATCCGTCAAGGCCATCCCCCAGCATCTGCTGGAAGTGCTGGACGCGCAGATCATTCTTGCCAATACCTACCACCTGTATCTGCGGCCTGGCCATGAGCTGATTCGCCGGGCCGGCGGGCTGCACCGTTTTATCGCCTGGCCGCGGCCTCTGCTTACCGACTCCGGCGGCTTTCAGGTTTTCTCGCTCAACGAGTTACGCAAGGTGAGCGAAGAAGGGGTGCGGTTTCGCTCCCACCTCGATGGCTCCTCCCATTTCTTCTCCCCCGAGCACTCGATGGACGTGCAAATGGCGCTCGGAGCCGACATCATCATGGCCTTCGATGAATGCACGGAATACCCGGCTGACCGCGGGCGTGCCTTGCAATCCCTCGAATTAACCCTGCGCTGGGCCCGGCGCAGTTTGCAGCATTTTGAACAGCATGGCAACGGCAGCCAATCGCTTTTTGGCATAGTGCAAGGTGGTATGTACCCGGATCTGCGCCGTCAATCTGCCGAGCAACTGGTGGAGATGGACTTCCCCGGCTACGCCATCGGTGGGCTGAGCGTGGGCGAGCCGCGGAACCTGACCCGGGAGATTATCGAGAGTACTCTCCCCCTCTTGCCGGCGGACAAACCAAGGTATGTGATGGGTGTTGGCTACCCGGACGAGATTGTGGAATACGCTGCCTTGGGGGTGGACATGATGGACTGCACCATTCCCACCCGCGCCGCCCGCCACGGATTGCTGTTCACCTCCGGGGGCCGGTTGAACATCCGTAACCGGCGCTTCGCCGAAGACCCGGAACCGCCCGACCCGCACTGTGGCTGCATGGTTTGTGGCCGCTACAGCCGGGCCTATCTTCGCCACCTGATGGCCGCCCAGGAACCGCTCGCCGGGGTGCTCAACACGCTGCACAATCTGGCCTACTACCTTGACACGATGCGAGCGGTACGAAATGCTATTTTCACGGATACTCTTCCCGCGCTGCTGGCCCGCGTGCGCGCGCAAGCCGATCGTGTCGGCCCCTCCAGCGATCTCCCAGTCCAGTAGACAAACAGGGGCAGATAGGCTGTAGTAGATAGCTGGATAAGAAATTAGAGGATGGTACGTTGACTTTTACTCCCTTGCTGTTGGCTCCCGTTATTCCACCTGGCCTGGTGACTTTTCTCCCGTTCCTGCTGATCATTGCGGTTTTTTACATGATGCTGGTGCGTCCGAACCAGAAAAAACAGAAGCAATGGCAGGAGATGCTGACGAGCCTGAAGCCGGGCGACCGCATCACCACCACCGGAGGCATGCGCGGAACCATCATTTCCCTCAAAGAGGACGCGGTACAGCTGCGCGTCCCGCCCGACGGCATCAAGCTGGAGGTCATCAAGAGTGCCATCGCTTCCGTGACCACTAACCAAGAGGAAGCCAAGTAGTCGTTATTTTCCCATGCGCAAAACCCTCCTGATCGTTGCAGTTCTTCTCGTTTTCGTCTTTGGCATCTTCGGCCTTCCGAAGGGTATAGGCCCGTCCGCCTGGAAGACCGCGTTAACCGACCGCATCCACCTGGGTCTTGACCTCAAAGGCGGGATCCACCTGGTGTTGCAGGTGATGGTGGACGAAGCGGTCAGCGCGGAGACCGATAATGCCGTGGCTCGCATCCAGGCTGCTCTGCAGCAGGGTGGCTTCCCCGCCCGCTCGGTGCTCAAACCCGACCCCAAGCAGCCGGCAGTGATTCAGATTCAGGGGACCCCTGCGGACAAGGCGAGCGATGTGCGTAACCTGCTCGACTCGAACTACGGAAACCAGTACACGGTGTCGTCCGGACCCAATAACAGCTGGACGCTGACCATGAAGCAGACGGAAGTGCAGACGATCGAGCAGCACGCGCTGCAGCAGTCGATCGACACCATAGGTACCCGCATCAATGCCCTGGGAGTCACCGAACCAACGATTCAGGAGTACAACCTGGGCACCAACCAGATCCTGGTGGAGCTACCGGGTGTGGATGACCTGAGCCGGGTGCGCGACATTATCCAGTCAACTGCCCGTCTGGAGATTCACCTCGTGGTGGGTGGGCCGTTCGCTACCGAGCAGGCCGCGGCACAAAGCGTTGGCGGGACAGTGCCGCCCGATGATGTGGTCATGGCATACGGCGGGAATGAGCCCGAATTGCAGGGTCAATACTATGTCCTGCAGCGGGTTCCCATCGTGGCTGGAGATGACTTCCGCGATGCCCAGCCCTCGGTCGATGAAAATGGCAGGCCAGATGCAACCTTCATTCTCACCCGCAACGCGGGCGACCGCTTCTACCAGTTCACCAGCACCAACATCGGCAAGTCACTGGCCATCGTGCTCGAGAACCGGGTGCAGGAAGCGGCCAATATTCAACAGGCTATTCGCGACCAGGGCCGGATCACCGGACTAGGGAAGGATAAGGCACAGAACCTTTCTCTCATGCTGCGCACGGGTGCCTTGCCGGCGTCCATCCACTACCTTCAGGAGAGTGTGGTTGGACCATCGCTGGGTGCGGATTCCATCCGCCGGGGGGTACTCGCATCGGTCGTTGGCATGCTGGCGGTCTTGATTTTTATGCTGGTCTACTACCACGGAGCCGGCATCAACGCCGACCTGGCGCTGATGCTGAACCTGATCATCTTGCTCGGCTTCATGGGTTTCTCCGGAGCCACGCTAACTTTGCCTGGAATCGCCGGCGTGATCCTGACCATCGGCATGGGCGTCGATTCCAACGTGCTGATCTTTGAGCGTATCCGGGAAGAATTGCGGGCAGGTAAGACGCCCGCGGCGGCCGTAGACCAGGGGTTCGCGCATGCCTGGGTGACGATTGTCGATACCCACGTGACGACCATCGTATCGGCCATCATCCTGTTTCTATTCGGTACTGGACCGGTTAAGGGTTTTGCCGTCACCTTGAGCTTTGGTTTGTTCGCAAACCTATTCACTGCGGTATTTGTCTCGCGTCACATCTTTGATTCGATCCTCAAGCGTAAGCAGCGTGGAGAGGCACTTTCGATCGGGTAGTGGCCGCGTACCAGTAAGGCGGAGTTAAGAGTGGAACTGTTTCACGACGTAAACGTTGATTGGCTAGGGAAAAAGTGGTATTTCCTCGGCTTTTCGCTGATCTTCAGCGTAGCGGGAGTCCTGTCGATCCTTTTTTGGCACGGCATTAAGCTGGGAATCGACTTTCGCGGCGGCACCCTGGTCTACGTTCAATTTGAGCAGGCGCCCGACCTCGACCGGCTTCGCCAGGCAATCGACCGTGCCGGCATCCATGACAGCCGCATCCAGACCTATGGAACAGCGACCCAGCGGCAGGTAGCCATCTCTTTGGCGCAAAAGGAAACCCAGGAGTCAGCCCTCGATACCGGGCGGGAGACCATCGTTGGGGCGTTGAATACCAACTATTCCAGCGCCGGGACAGCGAACCAGGGCAAGCTGGATCTGGACAATGCAAGCCAGGGTGCGTTGACCCAGTTTCTTGAGCAGAGTGATCCCCAGCACCTGGTGGCCACCACAGACGCGGCGCAAAAGTATGCCTCGCAGGCCGCGGCCGTTCTCAATCACCGCGACCGCGACCTGGGCGGCATCTTTAGCAGCATCGACCAACTGAACGGGGTGGCTGACCCGGCGGTCGTCAACCAACTCAAGCAGGGTGCTTATCTTTCTGGTTTCCATGTCTTTGCCGCGGATATCATCGGACCCCAGGTGGGCGCTTTGTTGCGCAAGCAGGCCTTGCTGGCGGTGCTCTACTCTCTGCTCGGGATGCTGGTTTACCTGTGGTTCCGCTTCGAGTTGATTTACGGGGTGGCTGCCGTGGTCGCCGTGTTCCACGACACCCTGATCACGATCGGGGCGTTCAGCTTAACCAACCAGGAAATCACCCTGACGGTGATCGCCGCCATCCTGACCCTGATCGGCTACTCCATGAACGATACGATCGTTGTTTTCGATCGCATTCGGGAAAACCTGCGCATCTCGCGGCGGGAGAACCTGACCGGCGTGGTCAATCGCAGCATCAACCAGACGCTGAGCCGGACGGTTCTGACTTCGGGGCTGACCTTCCTTACTGTTTTGTCACTGTACCTGTTTGGCGGCGAGGTCCTTCATGGCTTTTCCTTCGCGCTGGTGATCGGGATCCTGATCGGCACCTATTCCTCGATTGCCGTGGCTGCGCCGATGCTGGTGGCCTACCAGGAGTGGCGAGGTGGGCGGGGGAAGAAAGCTGTACTGCCTGCAGGTAAGAAGGCCCGGGTCTGAATAGCTTCGCGGAATGCCTCTGAAGGAAGCTTTGAGTGAGTGGGTGGCCCTGGTCTCAAAAGCGAGACCTGGGCCACCCACTCAACATTCGCCCGCGACTTTTTGTTCCAGTAACTGCTCTCCCTGGAAGCGCCGTCCTTCCCTTTGTCATCTCGACCGGAGCGTAGCGCTGGAAATTTTTCAACAGCGTCGTGTTTTCACCCACACGCTGTAACCGGAAAGCTTTTGGATCGGTATCCAGCGCCCTGTGGGCACCCAAAATTGTTAGCTTGCCTTCCCATGGTTGATGGGTGTATTTATTTCCCACAGCTTGCACAGGTTACCCTTGCAAGCCAATCACCCATCGGGATCAAAAAAAGTCCCGCCGGTGTCTAAGTAGATACAGTACGAATACCCGAGGTTAGGCGATGTTTGAAGATTCTCTAATGGAGTCTGGTGGCAAGCTTAAAACCAAGAGTAAATATTGGTCGATCGTCACCCTTTGTATCAATGGTGCCATCCTGGCCGGACTGATTATCTGGCCGCTATTGCATCCAGAGGCCCTGCCCACCCAGATGATGGCCACCCTGTTGGTTGCCCCACCACCCCCACCGCCCCCTCCCCCGCCACCACCACCTCAGGCTCCGGTCCAGGTCAAGATCAAGTCTGAGATGCTCGACAATCAGTTACAGGCACCCAGCAAGATCCCGCATGAGATCAAGCAGATCAAGGAATCCTCGGCCCCACCGGCCATGGCTGGTGTTTCCGGCATGGAAGGCATGGGTGGAGGTACTCCCGGTGGCGTCATGGGCGGCATTCTCGGCGGTATCGGATCGGGCCCGGCGATCGTCAAGGCCGCACCCCCCAAGAAGCTGAGTATTTCCTCCGGCGTCATGGCTGGCAACCTGCTCCAGAAGACCATCCCGCAGTATCCAGCGATTGCGAAAGCAGCCCGCATTCAGGGAACCGTTGTGTTGCAGGCGACGATTTCCAAGAGCGGCGGGATTGAAAATCTCAGAGTCGTCAGCGGTCCTCCGATGCTGCAGCAGGCAGCGATGGATGCTGTCCGCTCCTGGCGTTATCGACCATATTTGCTCAATGGAGATCCGGTCGAAGTGGAGACTACCGTCAACGTAGTCTTCAACCTCGGCGGCTAACCAGCGCCCACCGGCTGCCGCGGTCAAAGGTGGTAGCCGGTGATCCCTCTCGTGGCCACTTCGGGTCATTCCGGAACGAAGTTGCCCAGTGCTAGCATCTGGATGTTTCAGAGCTATAACGAAAGTCATTCCGTAGGAGGAAAGATTCAGTGATTCTCGCTCACCTCGCCCATCAGGCAGCTCTCGGTATGTTTCTTTTTCAGGATTCCGGACAAACCGTTGGCTTCTCCCCCATGGACCTCTGGCACAACATGGGACCCGCGGCCAAGGCGGTCGTCGCGGTTCTGTTCATCATGTCCATCTGGTCGTTGGCTGTGATCATTGACCGCGCCCTTTATTTCAGCGCGGCGCGCAAACAGTCCCGGGAGTTTGCGCCACGCGTTGCCGGCGCTCTCAAGGAAGGCAAACTGGACGAAGCAGTGAAAGTTGCTGACCGCAACAAGAAGTCGCATCTGGCTGAAGTGGTCACCGCCGGCCTGCAGGAATTCCGTAACTTTGGCAGCGGCGGCGCCATCACCGACGAGCAGATCGAATCCAGCAAGCGCGCACTCGAGCGTTCCGAAGCCATTGTCCATGCCAAGCTGAAAAGGGGCTTGGGCGGTCTGGCCACCATCGGTTCCACGGCGCCCTTCATCGGGCTGTTCGGAACGGTAGTCGGTATCTTGAACGCCTTCCAACAGATTGCCACTCAGAAGACTTCCGGTATCGGTGCCGTCGCCGGCGGTATTTCCGAGGCCCTGGTCACCACCGCTTTCGGGCTGCTGGTCGCCATCCCCGCGGTTATGACCTTCAACTACTTCACTGGTAAGGTGGAAGCCTTCGACGTGGAGATGGACAATTCCTCCAGCGAATTGATCGACTACTTTATCAAGCAGAGCCACCGCCGCTAAACGGCGCGTCGCCAGTCACTCAACAGCGGGAATCCTGCACCGGTTGGAACGGACACTCTCCGTTCCAACCTGGTGGTTTTCATCGGACTCAATCCTGAAGATGGGCAGCCTGGAGCGTTTTCATAGTCAGTGCGGGCGAGGTAAGATGCAGGCACTCACTTTGAAAACGCTATAGCGTCTCGACCCACGGAGCAAAACAATGGCAATCGCAGTTAGAAACGAAGGCGCCAAGGTTAATTCCAACATCAATGTCACTCCCATGGTGGACGTGATGTTGGTGTTGCTTATCGTTTTCATGGTCATCACGCCCATGCTGCAAAACAAGGTGAACGTGGAACTGGCCAAAGTTACCGATCCCACCTCCATGCCGGACGTTGACAAGGAGGATTCGGTGGTCATAGCCGTCACTCGGGACAACAAGGTGTACCTGGGACAAAATCAGGTGTCTATGGCGGATCTTGGCGCCAAGGTGGCCGACCTGTTGCAGAACAAGACTGATAAGCAAATCTTTATGCGGGCAGACGCCCGCTCGCAATACGGCACGGTGATGGATGCAATCGACGACGTGCGAACCGCTGGGGTCGATCAGGTAGGCCTGCTCACCGATAAACGCCAGGATCAAACCCCGCCTCCGCCGGCCGGACAGTAAGCCGGAGAAGCCCAACGCGCACAAGAATTCAGAAAAACGAGGGACAAAAATGGCATTCGATACAGGCGGTGGTGGTGGACTTAATGCAAGCATCAACGTAACTCCGATGATCGACGTGCTGCTGGTGCTGCTAATTGTATTTATGGTCATTACGCCGGTGACGCCGAAGGGGTTGGATGCCCTGGTGCCGCAGCCACCGAAAGAGCCGCAGAAGCAGCAGGATAACGACCGCACCATCGTGGTCCAGATCACCCATCGGCCCGGGGGAGGGGTTCCGGGGTACAAGATCAATGAACTGGACATTTCTCACGGGGACCTATTGAATAAGCTGGAAGGAATTTTTGCCACCCGGGCGGAGAAGGTGATGTTCGTCAAGGGCGATCCCGACCTCGACTTTTCAGCCGTGGCGGATGTTCTCGATATTGGTCATGAGGCAGGCGTTGACCACATCGGCCTCATCACTCCGAAAGTTGCTGCGGGTCAATAAAGCTGTTTAGCTGTCGCAGGCCGGGCCCTGGTATCCAGCAAGCCGCTCACGAGCGTGCTGGGATTGAAGGAAAGGTTGCCTGACCCTGCTGCATGAGCCGCAACGAGAAACAACGATCTTTACCTTGGTCCGCGGATGCTCAGTGAGCACCCGCGGACTTTGTTTTTTGGGCCGGGACTTGCCACTAGGCGGAAACCAGTTACAATCACTGCGCGGAGATTTTTCCCCTCGCGGTGCAGGCCGGGGCGAGCTTGAAGCAGATCAAGGCGCAACCTGGCAATCATAAGGAGATTCAAACCAGAATGAAGCGAAGCGCATATATTCCGGTGCTGGCGGTCGCCACCCTGTCGCTGCTGACCATGGTTACCGGGTGCAGTAAGCTGCAGGCTCGTGATCAATTGATTAAGGGTGTTCAGGCCTATAAGAACGCCAGATTTGAAGAGGCTATCGACCACTTCCAGAATGCGGAGCGGCTTGACCCTACGCTGGAGAATGCGCCTCTTTATCTCGCCACCGCGTACGCGCAGCAGGTAGTTCCGGACGCCAACACGCCCGAGAACACGAAGAATGCGCAGCTGGCGGTGAACGCCTATCAGCAGGTGCTGGCCAAGGACCCGAAAGACCTGAATGCCTTGCGAGGAATTGCCGCTGTCTACCTGAACACCGGCAAGACCGACCAGGCTAAGGATTGGCAGAGAAAGGTCGCCGCCGTGGATCCGAATGACCCGGTTGCGCATTACACCATCGGGGTTGTGGATTGGCGCGTCGCCTACAAGAATGCGATCGCGACTCGGAACGGCCTGGGTATGCAGGACAACGGCGACATGATCAAAGACAAGGCCGCCTGCCAGAAGCTCGCCGAACAGAATGGGCCAATTGTGGATGAGGGCATTAAGGAGCTGGAGCAGGCCGTCAATCTTCGTCCTGGGTACGATGATGCGATGTCGTACCTCAGCTTGCTCTATCGCCGCAAGGCCGACCTCGATTGCGGCGATGAAGCTGCGCACAAGCAGGATATGGCGATGTTTGACCAATGGCGCGACAAGACCATGGCTACCCGCAAGGCGAACGAGGAGAAAAAGAATCAGCAAACGCCAAGCGGTATAACGATGGGTCCGGCAAAGTAAATTCGTTTTCGAAGGAAACAACAAGCCCTTGGCCAACAGCCAAGGGCTTGTTGTGTTAGCAACTATCGCAGTTCGCATTGGGCCGCTACCAGAGAAAACGCAGGTCTGCGAGTTGGATCGGGAGCTCTTTTGCGCCATCCGACTCGCGGATTCACAAGTGAGTGACCACACTCCCCTTGTCATCCCGACCGGAGCGTAGCGAAGTGGAGGGATCTGCAGTGCGCCTCGCCCGGACGCAAAATTTTCCTCTAAACCCCAATTTACATAGCGGAGCGTTCTCGCCGGCCCTAAACCTGTGGTGTTGTAATCTTGGCCAGTGGCCCCGCTGCTTGAGGTTGATCATCTCTCGATTTACTTTCGCGACCAGCCAGTCGTCCGCGATTTGAGCTTCTCGGTCCGGCAAGGCGAGGTCCTGGGATTGGTGGGCGAGTCAGGATCGGGAAAGTCGCTGACTTCTCTTTCCATTCTGCGGTTGCTGGATGGAGCGGCGCGGGTGGAAGGCGCGATTCGCTTTCAGGGCGAAAACCTGTTGGCGCTGAAGCCGGAACAGATGCGTCACTATCGCGGGCGCAAAATCGCCATGATCTTTCAGGAACCGATGACGGCGCTCAATCCCGTCATGCCCGTAGGGCGGCAAATCGCCGAAGCGATCGAAACCCATCAACCGGGACTGGACCGGACACAGGTCCGCGACGCGGTCGTGAAGGCGATGGCTGCGGTCGCGATCGCCGAGCCGGAATTGCGGGTGCGTGATTATCCTCACCAGTTTTCGGGCGGACAGCGGCAGCGCCTGCTGATTGCCATGGCGCTGGTGAACCAGCCTTCGCTGCTGATTGCCGATGAGCCAACCACCGCCCTGGACGTTACCGTGCAGGCGCAGATACTGCTTCTGCTCAAGGAGCTGCAACAACGGAACGGCCTGGGCATGCTGTTCATCTCCCACGATCTGGCGGTGGTAGCCCAGGTCGCGGATCGGGTCGCGGTGATGCGCAAAGGCATGCTGCTGGAAACCGGGACCCGCGACCAGGTGTTCCTCCATCCCCGCCATGCCTACACCAAAAGCCTGCTAGGCGCGGTGCCAACGCTCGCTACCGACCGCGACCAACCGCTCGCTACGCTGGAGGCGGGGGACAACGCGGCTGGAACGCTGGTGGAGCAAGCTCCCGGGCATTGGGTGCGCTGTATCTGATAATCTGGTTGTTTGCGGCCGATTTCCGGTGCCGCGGCAGGCTTGTATGCGCGCTCTCCTCATTTCCGACATTCATGCCAATATCGATGCCCTGGAGGCTGTCCTTGACGCTGCGCCAGCGCACGATGTGGTGTGGAACCTGGGCGATGTGGTGGGCTATGGAGCGGCGCCCAATGAGGTGATTGAGCGGGTACGCGGCCTGGGCAACACGTTTGTCCGGGGGAATCATGATCGCGCCTGCAGCGGTCAGCTCTCGCTCGAGGACTTTAACCCGGTAGCCAGCCGAGCCGCCCGCTGGACGCGGCAGGTGCTTACTCCCGAGCATATCGATTGGCTACAGCATATGGTTCGCGGACCGGTTACGCCGGATGGTCCTCAGGTGAGCTGCATGCATGGTTCTTATCTTGATGAGGATGAATACCTTCTTTCGGTGCGCGACGCGCGACTGCCGCTCAAGCAGGCGGAAACCCGCATCAACTTTTTCGGCCACACGCATTTGCAGGGTGGCTTTGCCGCGCACGGCGAAGACTGGTTCAAGCTGGACCCGGTCTACTCCAGTGACGATGAGCCCGATGTATCGGAGTTGGTGTTGGTTCCGGGGGCCCGGTATCTGATCAATCCCGGTTCGGTTGGCCAGCCCCGGGATCATGACCGCCGTGCGGCCTTTGCGCTGTATGACGACGAGCGAATGATGGTGGAATTCCGTCGTGTGCCTTATGACTTCCGATTGGCGCAAATGCGTATTATGCGAGCCGGATTGCCCGACCAGTTGGCGACGCGCTTGAGCTTCGGCCGCTGACAACGGAACTTTAGTTCTCGCGGAGAAAGAACAAACAGAACCGGGAAGAGGGTGGGCCTAGGCCGCTTCTTCTGCCTTGACGGTCACTTTGATGTGGGCAGTCACTTCGCGATGTAGCTTGATGGGCACGTGGAACTCACCCAACTGGCGCAGGGGCTCTTCCAGTTGTAGTTTCCGCCGGTCGATGGTGAATCCCTTCTGCTCCAGCTGATGCGCAATTTCCCCTGCCGTGACCGAACCAAAGAGATGATCGTTCTCTCCTACCTTGCGCTCGAAAACCAGCTCGACATGGTTGAGCTGACTCACCAATAGCTCGGCCTCAGACTTTTCCTTAGCAGAACGCCGCACCGCAGACTGCTTCATCTGCTCAATCACGACCTTGTTGGCAGCGGTCGCTTCCATGGCGAGCTTCTGCGGCAGCAGGAAATTCCGCCCGTAGCCGTCGGCAACTTTCACCACATCGCCGCGCTGGCCAAGCTTGTTGACATCTTCTTTCAGAATGACTTCCATGACCAATCTCCTTGGCTGAAGCATTTCGCGTCAGCTGTACACAATGCAGACACTCTCGACGCGTCTTTTCCTCAAGAAAAGACGCACATCGCTGAATTCGCCTACGCAACGTAGAAGTGAAATGCTTTAGAACCGCGCGGCAAACGGCAGCAACGCGATGTTGCGGGCCTGCTTAATGGCACGCGCCAACCCACGCTGGTGGGTGGTGCAGACGCCGGTCAGACGGCGGGGCACAATCTTACCCCGCTCCGCCACAAACTGCTGCAGCAGACGTACGTCGCGATAATGAATAGAATCGATTTTCTCGACACAAAACTTGCAAACCTTCTTGCGGCGGAAGAACTTCCTTCCTCCACCACCAGGGCCGCTGGGGCGTGCGCCAGGAGGGCGTCCGCCGGGGCCGCCGGGCCCTGAACCTTCGGGCCGGGAAGTGCTTGGTGCGCTTGGCGTGCTGGTTTCGTCAGCCATGATTTTCCTGTTCCTTTCGTATATGTCTTAGGCGCTGGCCGCTTCGATCGCGGGTGCGGGCGCAGCAGCTGGCTCCACCGGAGCCGAAGGAATCGCCGCCGGCTGGGCGCTGAGCTTCTTACGCGTGGCGCGGATAGCCTTGATCTTGGCCACTCGCTTCTCTTCTTCGTCCATGCGGACGGAGATGAACTTGATGACCGGCTCGGAAACACGCAGCCGGCGCTCGATCTCGCCCACCAGCGAGCCGTCAGCGTTGATCGTCAGCAGCACGTAATTGCCATCGTTGAACTTCTTGACGGTATAGGCGAGCTTGCGCCGGCCAAGCTTTTCCAGCGACTTGATGCTGCCTCCACCCTGGGTGATATTCGCTTCCAGGCCGGCGATCAGCTTGTCGAGATCCTCGTCCAGAATGTCAGGACGAACAATAAACATGATTTCGTACGTGCGTTGCATGGCTATTCTCCAATCTTTCCTTCGTCGTCGCCTGTTTCGCGACGATTGAACTCATTCATTGCCGGCCCTGCTCCTTTGACCAGCACCATCTCCACCGCCCGCGCCGTGCGATCCAGGACTTCGTCCAGGACCGCTAGCTGCGGCTTACGAAAGGGGGTGAGCACGTAATCCTTTCGCTCCCGCCGCGCGCTCTCTGCCGCCTCATCGCCGGGAGGAGCAACCCCGATACGAATCCGCAGCCATTCTTCCGTGCCCAGCGCGCCAGAGATCGATTTCACCCCGTTATGGCCGCCTGCACTGCCCCGCTCCCGAATCCTTATGGAGCCCAGACTGAGCGCGATCTCGTCGTAAATCACGATCAGGTCGCGCGTTCCGTCGGCGTGGAACTCGTTCACCAACGCCTGAACCGAGATACCGCTCAGGTTCATATAGGTCTCGGGTTTCGCCAGGACCACGTCTCTGCCGCCAATACGTACCGTGGCCGTCAAAGCCCGGCTGCGGCGGTTGTTTACGGCCACGCCACCCTGCTCCGCCAGCCGATCAATAGCCAGAAAGCCGACGTTGTGAGGCGTGAACTGATACTGGATACCCGGGTTTCCCAGGCCGACCACCAGGGCCGGCCCTTGCTTCTCCCCGTGCACTCAGAGCCTGGTCACTTCTTCCCGCCCTTTTCCGCAGCCGGATCCGGAGTCTCGACCTTGCCCTTCTTGGCCACTTCCGGCTCTGCCGGAGCTGCGGCGACCACCGCATCCACTACCGGCGCTACTTCTTCCTTGATGGCTACCACGTGAGCGACGGTAGCATTCTCGTCGGTAATGAACTTGATCTTGCCGCCACGCGGCAGATCAGCCACGCGGATCGAACTATTCAGGGCCAGGCTACTGACATTCACGTCAATATGGCTGGGGATGTCACCCGGCAAGCACTCGATTTCCACTTCCCGCAACACCTGGTCCAGAATCCCGCCCTGCATCTTTACCCCGACTGGCATTCCTTCCAGCAGAATCGGCACCTTGACCCGCATCGCCTTGTCCATGGCAATACGCTTGAGGTCGATGTGCATGAGCTTGCCCTTGATGGGCTCGTACTGCCAATCGACGATCATCGCTTTGGTCCGGGCGCTGCCGACCTCCAGGTCAAAAATGGTGTTGTGGCCGGAATCCGAATGAAGAATGCGGGTGATCTGCTTGGGATCGAGCTCCACCGCAATCGCCGGTTCCTTGGCGCCATAAAGCACACCCGGAACCATACCGGCGACGCGCACCCGCCGTGCTGCATTCTTGTTGAGCTTGCCCTCGCGGGGCTTTGCTGCGACCACTTCCTGCTCAGCCATACTTTTCTCCTAACTAAACAACGAGCTAACGCTCGTCTCCATGTGAATGCTCTCAATCGTGGCGCCTAACAGGCCGGCCACCGAGAGCACTTTGATTCTTCCCTGCCGCTCCAGCTTCTGCGCATCTTCGCGCAGCGGGATCGAATCGGTAACAATCACTTCCTGTATTTTCGAATTACTAATGCGCTCGATGGCCGGCCCCGATAACACCGGATGCGAGGCCGCCGCGTATACCTTGACTGCCCCTGCCTCGAGCAATGCTGCCGCCGTCTTCACCAGCGTGCCGGCAGTGTCGATAATGTCGTCGATGATCAGGCAGGTTCTTCCCTGCACATCGCCGATCACATTCATCACTTCAGTCACATTCAAGTCCGTTCGCCGCTTATCCACGATGGCCAGCGGAGCCTGCATTTTGGTGGCGAAAAACCGCGCCCGTTCCACACCGCCCGCATCCGGCGAAACCACCGTAAGATCGGGCAGGTTCAGCTCCCGGAAGTAGCTCACCATCACCGGACTGGCGAACATGTGGTCCACCGGGATATTGAAGAACCCCTGAATCTGGGCCGCATGCAGGTCCATGAACAGCGCCCGGTTGGCCCCCGCGGTGGTCAGCAAATCAGCCACCAGCTTGGACGAGATAGCCACCCGAGGGCGATCTTTACGGTCCTGCCGCGCGTACCCGTAATACGGCACAACCACGGTAATTCTCCCGGCGGATGCGCGCTTCAGCGCGTCAATCATGATCAGCAGCTCTACCAGATGCTGATCCACCGGATAACACGTGGGCTGCACGATAAAAACGTCTACACCGCGGACGTTCTCCAGCAACTGAAAGTAAATCTCTCCATCGGCAAAGCGCTGCAGCTTGCTCTCGCCCAGCGTCACTCCGACATGGGTACAAATGTCTTCGGCCAGTTTTCGGTTGGCGGAGCCGGCGAAGATCTTGAACCGCTTGTCTTCGCTCAAACGCCCGCTGCGCTTGCGCTCCGGTTTCGGCTTGCCCGGCGCTGCCTGCTCCGGGGTAATGCTCCCGACCTCTTGTTGCGAGGCAGGAACCGTCAAAACACTGGATTCACCCTTCACACGAACCTCCCAAGCTGGTTTGCTATGGTTGTTCCGCCTGATTGTCGGGCCACGGAGTGCTTGCCGTGACAGGAACCTCAAAAGCTGGCTGGGCGACTAGGAGTCGAACCTAGACAAAGTGCTCCAAAGGCACTTGACCTACCATTAGTCGATCGCCCAACTGGGTGTGGCTGAACGCTCTAAACTGCGTCTGCCACCATCATAGTGCGCCAGTAATCGCTGCGAGGCAACGTGCTGGTGACCAAGCCGGTTACGCCGTGCCGCTCCAGCCGCTCGAAGGCCACCTTTGCCGCTTCCGCAGTACGGTATAGCCCGAAAAGGGCTGATCCGGACCCGGAAAGGCCTGCATAGAGAGCCGCGTCCTCCGTGCTGGGGCTGCCCACAAGAATGCGCTTGATTTCACCGAGAGAGGGATACTGAGGAAAGACGACCTGTTCAAAGTCGTTTTCGATCCCGGTTCGGACAAGCGCGAGAAGCGGATCCTCGGCCCGGTCTGCTCTCAATGAGAAGACACCGGAGGAGTGCGGTTCGCCAAATGCAGCAGCGATCGACCGACTCAACATACTCAGTGTATCTGAGCGGGTTCCCTGGGTCAACGCGTCCCAGTCGCGGTAGGCTTGGGGGGTGGAAACCCCGGTTGCCGGGAGGGCAAGGACGCAAGCATAGGACGGCATATCGGGCAGGGGGAAGACTTCCTCGCCGCGTCCTACTCCGGCCACTGCGCCTCCCAGCAGAAACAGCGGCACATCGGAACCGATTTCGGCCGCCAGGTGCAGCCGGTCCGGGGACGGGAGCCGGCGATTGAGTTCCTGTTCCAACCCGATGAGAGCGGCGACCGCATTGGCGGAGCCTGCACCCAGGCCGCCTTGCAACGGCAGTTGCTTGTCTATGTGGATGTGGACCTGGGCGCGAAGACCGAGCCGCTCCAGGCAGCGTTCCAGCATTCGCCATGCGGTATTGGTGGCATCTGTGGGGACCCGCGGATGGGTGCTGCTGAGCGTGATACGCGTGGCGGCAGCCGGATGAGCCTCCACGGTCACCCATTCGTGCAGAGAGAGGGTCTGATAAACGGTAGTTAGCTGATGGAACCCATCCGCGCGCAAGGGACCGATTGCCAGGCCTAAGTTGATCTTGGTATGGGATCGTACGCGGGTGGGCATTGATTCGATTTTAAGTCGGTAGATACCGTCACAGTACTTTTTGTCAAGATGGGCAGCATTTGTCTATTGCAAATGCCGGCCCGGCAGTGGAAACTTTATTCCAATGCAGCCCTCCCCCGAGAGACTGATAGAAGTTGGACTGATCGTGGCCGGCCTGGTTGGCGTCGCCGGGCTGTTGATCCTGATTGCCCCCAACTTCGGTTTGAAGCCCAAGCCAACGGTGGACGGTTGGCGCATTCCGGTGAAGCCCACCTGCCTTCTGCTTTATTACCTGGCGCTGGGTGGTGGAATGAGTGCGGTCGCGTTTGGATCGGGACTCCTGATGGCCTTCGGCACCACGCACTGGTCAGGCTGGACGGCTTTCGGTTTCGGATTTCTCCTCGTCCCCCTGGTCTTGGCCGACTGGCCGGAACCGTTGATCCTGGATAGGCAAGGATTGCTGGAAAGGCGCTGCCCTTCCAGCCGTATCTCCTGGCAGGAGCTCAAGGACGTCCGGGCCTACCGCATTCGCTGCGATCGTGGGGTGGTTATCCATGGGGCCGGCGGGAAGCGCCTGGTAGTGGCCGATATTGCTTATGACTCCGAGGCTGTGCTCGATTGCCTGCTGCAGTCACGGCCTGTTCCTTATTACTCCCTTCAGGACAAAATGGCTCCCCTTTCTCTCTTCAGCGATCGTCCCTCCCAGTAGTCAAGGCCTTCCCAACCGCGAGATTTTTACTGTCCGGGCGAGGCACACTGCAGATCCCTGATAGCAGGAACAGAAGAGCTCCCATCCGACTCTCTGACTCCAAGGTGAGTAACACACTCTCCCCTTGTCATCCCGACCGGGGCGAAGCGAAGTGGAGGGATCTGCAGTGCGCCTCGCCCCAACAGCAGAAACTCGCTCAAGGTGTTTCTCCTGATGCGGGACCCGGTCAGTTGCTGCTCCCGGTGAGAAGATAGGAGAGGACGACGGAAACGGCGCAATGCTGAGAGCTATTTCGACCCATATTTTTCTGCGCCAGCGGCTGCATCCAGGGCTGCTGGAAACATTAGCCAAGGGGGGCGCGCAAGGCATCGAGATTTTTGCCGCCCGCCAGCATTTCGATTACACCTCCAAGCCTCACGTCAAGGAGATCGCGCTATGGTTCGCGGCCAATCCCGTGGAGCCATTCTCCATGCATATGCCGATGTTTGCGGACACAGAGATGGGCCGCAGCGGAGCTCCGGGGGTCAATGTCGTCCATCCGGAAAAATCCCGCCGGATCGACGCCATGGACGAGGTGAAACGAGCCCTCGAAACAGCGGAGGAGATACCGCTGCGCTACCTGATCCTGCACCTGGGGCAGCGTGAAGACATGTGGAGCCCGCGGACCGTGGAGCATGCTATGACCGCTATCGAGCATCTGCAGGCGTTTGCCCGGCCGCTGGGAGTCAAGCTACTGCTGGAAAACCTCGAAAACGAAGTGACCGAGTCGCTCCATCTGGTGGAGATCATCCGCATCGGCCACTTCAAAGATGTGGGCGTATGCCTGGACGTGGGCCATGCTCACCTCGGCGGGGGCATTGCCGCAGCCGTCGCAGAGTTGAAGCCGCTGATCCGGTCCACACACCTTCACGACAACCATGGGCAGAAGGACGAGCACCTTTGGCCCGGGAATGGAACGATTGCCTGGGCGGAGACCATGCAGGAGCTGCGGACGGCGCCTGAGTTGTCAGCAGCAGTGCTGGAGATTAATTACTTGCCCGAGGAAACCCCCGAGCACGTCGCCAGCCGGGCGGCGGAGACCTTCAAGAAGCTCGAGCTGTAGGTGGAAATGACAGATGTAAATCAGAACCAAGCGGTGGCTGCCCCTCTGGCCACCATTGCAACCCTGAACCAGCACGAAGGAAAAGCCGTCACCCTGCGGGGATGGCTCTACAACCTGCGCGAAAGCGGGAAGCTTTTGTTTCCCATATTCCGCGACGGCACAGGGACGGTGCAGGGTATCGTGCCCAAGGCCGCAGTGGCGCCTGAGGTTTTTGAGCGGGTGCGCGGGTTGACCCAGGAATCCAGCGTAATCGTGACCGGCAGGGTGAGAGCGGATAAGCGCGCCCCCGGCGGCTACGAGTTGGATGTCGATAATGTCGAGGTTCTCCAGCGTGTGAGCGAGGAGCATCCGTTCCCCATCACGCTCAAGGAGCACGGGGTCGAATTCCTCATGGAGCACCGCCATCTGTGGATTCGTACTCCGCGGCAGTCGGCGATTTTGCGCATCCGTGCGGAGATCATCAAGGCCGCACGCGATTATCTTGACGACCACGGCTTTGTGCTCACCGATCCGCCGATCCTTACGCCCGCTGCCTGTGAAGGCACCAGTACCTTGTTCCCGGTGGAGTACTTCGGCGAGCAAGCTTTCCTCACCCAAAGCGGCCAGCTGTATATCGAAAGCACCGCCATGGCGTTGGGCAAGGTTTATTCTTTCGGGCCTACGTTTCGCGCCGAAAAATCGAAGACCCGGCGCCACCTCACAGAGTTCTGGATGGTGGAACCGGAGATGGCCTACGCCAATCTCGACGATTTGATGGTGCTGGCGGAGGAGTTTCTCAGCTTCTTGGTCGAGCGCGTGTTAACCCGTCGCGTCCTTGATCTTAAAGTTTTGGCTCGCGACCCGGCCAAGCTGGAGGCGGTGCGGACCCCGTTTCCACGCATAACCTACGACCAGGCCGTGGGCATGCTGGAGGATGCTTTCTCCCGCGGTTTAATCGAGCAGAAATTTACCTACGGCAATGACTTCGGGTCTCCGGATGAGACCTATCTCTCCTCTCAGTTCGACCGCCCGGTGATGGTGCACCGCTATCCGGCTGCCGTCAAGGCGTTCTATATGGAGCCTGACCCGCAGAATCCGAACCTTGCCTTGTGCGTCGACGTGCTGGCGCCGGAAGGGTATGGAGAGGTGATTGGCGGTTCGCAGCGTGTGGCTTCTTACGACCTGCTGAAGAAGAGGATTGAAGAGCACAATCTACCCCTCGAGGCCTTCTCCTGGTATTTGGATCTGCGCCGCTACGGTTCTGTTCCCCACGCCGGATTCGGCATGGGCATTGAGCGGGTGGTGGCGTGGGTGTGCGGCCTGGAGCACGTGCGGGAAACGATCCCGTTCGCGCGAACCCTCAACCGGATCTACCCGTGATGGCCAAAGACGGGAGTTCCGGCAGCCTGCTGCACGGTGGAGTACAGTCCCTTCCGCCGCGCCAGATCCGCATCCTTGGAGTACCGCTGGACCTTGGTCAATCCCGCCGCGGGGTGGATATGGGGCCTTCCGCGGTCAGGGTGGCAGGACTTGAGGCCAGGCTCGAGTCGCTGGGCCACGTGGTCAGCGACGGCGGCAATGTGGGAGTGGCGATCGCGGAGACGCGTAACGCCGGCGAAGCGAACGCCAAATACCTTAAGGAGATCAGCGAGACCTGCGAGCGGGTTGCCGCCATCGTGCTGCAGACCTTGGAGGAAGGCGTTACTCCGATGATTCTCGGCGGGGATCATTCGGTGGCTGCGGGCTCGGTTTCCGGGGTGGCCGAATTCTATCGCCGGCACAACCAGAAGATTGGTTTGCTGTGGATCGACGCCCATGCCGATATCAACACGCCGGAAACTTCCCCCAGCGGCAATGTGCACGGCATGCCCCTGGCGGCGCTGCTCGGCCTGGGCCCGGCGAGGCTGTCGGATATCTTCGGCTGGGGGCCTAAAATTGCGCCGGAGAACACGGTGCTGATTGGGGTACGGGACATCGATAAAACAGAGAAAGAGAATATTCGGCGCGCCGGCATCGCCGAGGTGTACACCATGCGCGACATCGACGAGCGGAGTATGCGCACCGTGATGGAAGAGGCTTTGCGCGCCGCCGGGCAGGGCACGGCAGGGTACCATGTGTCGCTGGACATGGACTGGATTGATCCCGAAGACGCGCCGGGTGTGGGCACGCCGGTACGGGGCGGAGCCACTTATCGCGAGGCCCATCTGGCGATGGAGATACTGGCCGATCATGGACGATTGCTGGGCCTTGAGGTTGTCGAGGTAAACCCGGTCATCGATGAGCGCAATAGAACCGCTGAATTAGCGGTCGAGTTAATCTGTTCCGCCTTCGGGAAAAAGATTCTCTAAAAGAAAGCTGCAACCTCCAGACCTTGAGTGGGTGGCCCAGGTCTCGCTTTTGAGACCGGCTGTTCCTGCGGTTGGCAAGTTAAGGGCGGAATGAACTCGCTTTTGGCTCTATCCCCGCCACTAGTCGCTGGGGCACCACAGGCCTCCCCCTCAAGCCGTTCGCGGGTTGACAGAACTACACGGGTGCCCCACGTTCGCACCAGCGGACGTGGGACGAAAACGATGGGCGAAGCCCACCACAGCTTTGTTCGGACCCCAACAAGCAGACATCTCCAAAAGCGGATTTGTTCATCCCGACCGGAGCATAGCGTAGTGGAGGGACCCGCGGTTTCTCTCCCCCGCAGATTATCGAGGGAGTGAGACCGCCGGCTCGAAGACGGGATGCTCGGCCTCCGCGGCGCCCTCGAAGCGGATGGAGAACATCGCCACCAGGTAAAGACAGAAGAGGATCAGCATTTCCAAATTCTGCTGCCGCAGCAAAAGGATGAATAGGAATTTGTTTGCCAGGACATTTTGCCACTTTCCGTGTTGCAGAAGGAATATCTGAATCCTGTATTGAGCGGAAATAGTAGCCAGCAGGGTGAGCAGTGCGATGAGCGCGCCTAGCAGGCGGCGCTTCTGAACAATGACTCCAATCGCCGGGATGGAAAGCAGAAGCAGCCGAGTGTCGTAGAAGCGATGGTAGACGGGCATCAGCGAGAGCACCGACAAAGCAGCGAGAGAAATAAAGTGCGTTTCCCGGCTTGCAGTGGTGCGGAGCACAACCAGGATCCCGAGCGCAAGAAGAGCCAGGAAGATAGAGTAGGCGACGGCATTGAATGTGCGCGCTTGGGGGAAGAAGATGCTGGTCAGGCTTTGCAGGTTGAGATCGCCGATGGCTTGCTGATTTTCGGGCCGCGGGTCAGCGCTGCCGCTCGGGCTTAACGTGGCAGCGAGATTCGCGCGAAGAGTGGAAGTCCATGCGGCACTCCGCGGATGATGGCCAAGAATCAAACTAGCAGAAAGCAAAAGCAGACCGGCGCCGGCCATAGCCATCGCAGCGTGGCGCCAGTGAATTTTCCGTAGCAGCAGATACAGCATGATCATGCCACCGATTTGCGGCTTGACCGCGAGGCTGAGCAGAAACAGGAAGGCGCCCGCAGGGACGAAGCGGTCACGTAGAAAGAGGTAACTGCCAATGATCACAAGCGAAATAGCGAACACTGCGGGCTGGCCCAGTACCAGCACGATTTCTGCAGTGATCACAAAGTAGCAAACCAGCATGGTGGTCAACCACCGGTGCTGCGGTGGGCTCATATCCTGAATAAGCCGGGCCGCGGTAACAAGCAGGCACCCATTCAGCAGGAACCAGAGCACCCGTGCGACAGGAAACTTGAGTAGCGCCAGCGGGGAGAGGACCAGGAAGGTCGAAGGGGGGTACACGGGGACGTCGATTTGCCAGGAAGGTAGTTCGGCTGGGTGGCCGCCTGCCTGAAAAAACTGTTGTTCCAGTTGGGATGTGTCGTAGGGGTTGCAGCCATGGAGCAGGCATCGCGCCCCGGTGTAAACCGGCACGAAATCGTTCGAAGCCTGGATGACTCTGGCGCCCGCCAGCGCGAACATTACCAGGGCGGAGATAAAAAGAACCAATAAATGCAGATCCGGCTTGGTAAACTTCATGGCTTGCCTGAATCTTAACGGCGCCAACCGGGCCTGCATAGTGAACTCCAATGTTCGGATTCCCCGCTTTTAACCTAACCTTGGGCTAATCATGTTTTGCTCTTCCAGAGGAGGGTCTTCGTGTCCTGGTACGCCCTTGACGATCCCAACGACCCGCAACTCGACGAGCTGGCCTTACGATTTCAGCTCCACCCGTTACATATTGAAGATTGCCGCAGCAACAATGAACGGCTCAAGGCCGAGGGAACAGACCATTACCTGTTCCTGATCCTCAAGTACATTCAGTCGGTACAGGATGGGGAAATCAGTTTCGGCAGCGTGTTCTTGTTCGTAGGCCGGGATTTCCTGATCACAGTCCGTGACCGCAACTGCGTCGGAAAAGAGGTTTTTGACCGCGCTTCGAAAGCGGGGCCGGAGGAGAAACCGGCCAAGCTGCTTTACCTGATCACCGACAGCATTGTCGATTCCTACTTTGTCTCCATCGATCATAGCGACGACCGCATCGACGAGCTGCAGGACAGCGTTCTCGACAACCCCTCTCCGCAGATCCTGGAGAATCTCTTCGACCAGAAGCGCAAATTGATTGAGCTGCGCCGGGTCCTGGTCAATCTCCGCGATGCTTGCATGTCGCTGCAACGGGAATCCGGCTCCATCCTGCAGCCCGAGTTGTATCCGTTTTTCCGAGACGTATACGATCACGCGTTACGTTTGCTGGATTCGGTAGAGACGCTTCGCGACCTGCTCAACAATACCTTTGACGTGTACCTCTCGAGCGTGGCCAATCGCACCAACCAGGTGATGAAGGTGCTGACGGTGCTGAGCACCGTGGCGCTGCCTGCGCTGGTCATCTCCGGCATTTACGGCATGAACCTGAAAGGTTTACCGTTCCTTGAATCGGATCACGGCACCGAGATCGTGGTCGGCATGATGCTGGTTTCGACCGCGATCGTGCTGTGGATGCTCAAGAAGTTTGGTTGGCTGTAGAATGCCCACCATGCCGCCGTTTACCCCCAGCACCATTGCTGCCCTGGTCATCGCCGCCAGTTTCGCCGCCGGGCTGAACGTGTACGCGACGGTCCTGACCTTGGGTTTGCTGGCTCACGCGCAATGGGTAGCCCTGCCGCCCGGTCTGGAGGTGCTGGCAGACTGGTGGGTCATTGGCGTGAGCGCAACCCTGTTCTCCGTGGAATTTGTGGCCGATAAGATTCCCGGTTTTGATCTTCTGTGGAACGCGCTGCACACCTTTATTCGCGTGCCGGTGGCTGCGCTGCTAGCCTACCGCGCCACCACCCAGCTCAGCCCGGGCATGCAGGTACTGGCCACCGCGGTGGGGGCTGGAATCGCTTTGGCTGCCCATGGATCGAAAACAGCGGCGCGGGCGCTGGTCACTCCCAGCCCCGAACCGGTGTCGAACATTGCCCTGAGCGCGAGTGAAGATGTTGCTGCAGTGGGCATCACGTGGCTTGCCACCCAGCATCCCTGGGCCGCAGCCAGTATCACCATTGCGCTGCTGCTGGGCTCGATTTTGATGGTGCGGTGGGTGATCAAAGCACTGCAGGGGTTGTGGCGGAGACTCAGGCCGGTCAGCCCTGAGCGGCGCGCCTGCTGAGGGCCGGCTCGGTCACTGGCTTGGTGACGTCCGTCTCGCCTTCCGGCAGGACGCTTACCGACGACGCCACTCCCGCTAGTCTGGCGGCGGCCATCAAGCGCTCCACCGGTTCTTCCATCGGCTCCTGGGAGAGCCGAAAAGTGCCATAGTGCATGGGAATCATGCGCCGCGCACCAAGATCAAGGAAGGCCTGCAGCGCCTCTTCAGGACAGGTGTGCACCCCGCGATAGCTGTCCGGCCGATAAGCCCCGATGGGCAGCAGAGCGATCTCCGGCTTGAGCCGCTTACCGATGTGGGTGAACCCGTCAAAATAGGCGGTATCGCCCGAATGATAGAGGGCATGGCCGCCGCCCCGTATCACATAGCCGCCGAAGCCGCGATGGGTGTCTTTGAAGAGCCGGGCCCCCCAATGCTTGCACGGGGTCATGGTCAACTCCAGACCGCCGATCGACTTGGTTTGCCACCACTCCAGGGCGACTACCCGGGCAAAGCCAAGATCATTGACCAGGTCTTCTACTCCCCAGGGCACGACGGCGATGGGCGCCCGCCCGGACACCTTGATGTTGTGAGCAACAATGCGTCGCAACGATGGCCGGTTGAGGTGATCCATATGCGCGTGGGAGAGCAGCACCATGTCGATGGCCGGAAGGTCCTTGATCCTCACACCCGGCCGGCGCAGGCGGCGCAGGGCGATGAGCCGCTCGGCGAAGACGGGATCGATCAGTACCTTACGGCCACCGATCTGTATGAAAAACGAGGAATGGCCAATGAACGTAATCCCCAGCTCTGTAGGGGAAACGAGGATGGGCTTCTTCGATTCTCCGGTCATGGGCCGGAAAGCAGACTCCCCCACCAATGTTCCCAGCGACTGCATTTTGAGGAGAACCGCACTCTTACGCTGGACCCTGGTTTTCATTGCCTACCCCAACTACATAATAGATTCGTTCGGACGGTTAGGAGATGCCATTTCCGCCGGTAAGGTACTGCGGTACCTCAATTGATAGACGGAAAGCAGCAAAGAAGGCATTGGCCAGGGGTTAAAAAGCGATGTTTTGCCGCTGACGTATTCGGGTTGTTACGGGAAGCGGGGTTGGACTCCAAGGTTGAACAGGAGGAAGGAATAAATGTCAGCCGCCGTATCGAGGGCTTTGCTGGTATTGCTGGCTCCGTGGCCGGACTGAGTATCAATGCGGATGAGCGCAGGATTCGCGCCGCTCGCCTTTTCCTGCAGAGTGGCGGCGTACTTGAAGGAATGGGCCGGTACCACGCGATCATCATGGTCGGCGGTGGTGATGAGCGTTGCGGGATAGGTCATACCGGCAACCATATTGTGTATCGGGGAGTATCGATAAAGCGCCTGGAATTCTTCCGCATGGTCGCTTGAGCCGTAGTCCGCGATCCAATTCCATCCGATGGTGAATTTCTGAAAACGAAGCATATCCATGACCCCAACCTGGGGGACGGCGGCGCGAAAGAGGTCTGGCCGTTGATTCATGACCGCTCCCACCAGCAGACCACCGTTTGAGCCTCCAGAGATGGCGAGCCTGGCAGGAGACGTGTACTGGTTGGCAATCAGCCATTCTGCGGCGGCAATAAAGTCATCAAAGACATTCTGCTTCTGCAGCTTCATTCCCGCCTGATGCCACTTTTCGCCGTACTCGCTGCCGCCACGCAGATTGGCGGAAGCATAGACGAACCCCTGCTCCAGCAGCGCCAGACGCAGCGGATTGAATTCAGGGGGGACGGTGACGTTGAAGCCGCCGTACCCGTAGAGCAAGCTGGGATTGCTTCCATCGAGCGTCAACCCACGTTTGTGAACCAGAAACATGGGGATCCTGGTGCCGTCTTTGCTGGGGTAGAAGACCTGCACCGTCTCATAGTCCTGGGGCGCGAAGCCTTTGATGGCAGACTCGCGAAAAATGGAGGATTGCTTGGCCGCGATGTCGTAACGAAAAATCGTGCTTGGATAGTTGAAGGAGGAATAGGTGTAAAAGGCGGACGTATCGTCGCTCTTTCCGCCGAAACCGCCCGCGGTTCCCGGGCCCGGCAGGTCGATCGCGTTCTCTCTCGTGCCTTCCAGGGAGTAGACGTACGGTTGCGACGTCACATCCCGGGCATAGGTGACAAAGAGTTTGCCTCCCTGGGTGGAAACACCGCTGAGGGTATCTGTCGTCTCCGGGACAACGTCTTTCCATGTGGCATGCAGCGGATGGTAGAGGACGACCCGTCCGTTGGGAGAGTTCTGGTTGGTGAAGATGAGGAATTCCTCGCCAACGTTGTCGATCACCTGAAAGCGGTCGTGGGCCACCTCGGAGACAATCGGAGTGAAGTTCCAATCCTGGTGGGAGAGGTCGAGGAAGAAAAGTGCGTTGCCATCCTTGCCCTGGCCGCGTTCGGAGACGGTGAGGATGGCGAACCGTTCGTCTTCCGTGGTATCGACTGTGTGGAAGCGCTGCGGATACGTTTTGTTTTCGTAGACCAGCCGGTCCTGTGATTGCTCTGTGCCGAGGCGATGGTAGTAGACCTGGTGGCCTTCATTGCGGGCAGAGAGGTCATGACCATCTTGGGGCGCGTCATACCGGCTGTAAAAGAAACCATCACGGAACCAGGCAATACCGGTCACCTTCAGCCATTGGAGGTGGTCCTCGAGTACCTTTCCGGTCTCCATTTCCAGCACGTAACCTTCTTGCCAATCGGAGCCGCGGCTGGACAGGTAGTAGGCAAAGTAGCGCCCATCCCGGGATGCTTCTCCGGCCGTGAGGCGCACTGTGCCGTCCGCGGAGAGCTGGTTGGGATCGATCAAAACGCGTGGGGTGCCTTCTAATCCCTCTTGCGCATAGAGCACGCTTTGATTTTGCAGCCCATCGTTTTTCGACCACAGGTAGTAGGCTCCGCTGCGGCTGGGAACGCTGTACTTGGGGTAGTTGTAGAGCTCCTCCAGGCGCTGCTTGAGCTGCCCGCGATAGGGGATCTGTCCCAGGTAATTCTGGGTGACCTGATTTTGCGCTTTGACCCAGGCCAGGGTTTCGGCGGAGTTGTCATCCTCCAGCCAGCGGTAGGGATCGGCCACCCAGGTTCCGTGGTAGTCGTCGACCTGCTCGTCTTTGCGCGTTAGGGGATAGTCCACGCCGATTCGACCTCCAGACTTTGAGTGGGTGGCCCAGGTCTCGCTTTTGAGACCAGGGCCACCCACTCAAAATTAATACGCGCCATGCTACACAACGTTGTCCTCCCGA
>Ga0302325_10003216_pt1 | contig 38784 bp, 39 predicted proteins | sample Palsa_T0_2_FD_201948 | JGI IMG/M metagenome (GOLD analysis project Ga0302325, IMG submission 201948) | Peat permafrost microbial communities from Stordalen Mire near Abisko, Sweden - Palsa_T0_2 | ecosystem: Environmental > Terrestrial > Soil > Palsa > Peat permafrost | place: Sweden: Abisko...
GTGGACTTTCGGGTCCTGGATTTGACGGTCGACGCAATCCCGCGTGCAGATGTGGTGATCATTCGCGAGGTCCTGCAGCACCTCTCAAACAGCGCGATATCTGCCGCAGTCCCCAAGATTGCCGCGACCTGTCGATTCCTGTTGCTGACCGAGCGGCTCCCGCACGGAAACGCGTTTCCGCACAACCTGGAGAATCGACCTCCCGGAATTCGCCTTGACGCCAACAGTGGCGTTGTAATCACGAGTCCACCATTCTCGCTGCAGGCGCTTGAGGCGCGATGCCTGTGCGAGGTTGCAGCGAGCAGCGGGATAGTGCGGACAATGATGTACCGCTTGGCTTGACTCTCTCATGTAAATTCCGCGATGGGTTATAGTTCGCTCCTTTGGCTCTCGCATGGGCCGATGTGACCGAGGCATGAGCGCATTAAGGAAATTTGCAAAACGACTGCTGCGAGGCGCTGGTTACAAGATCGAGCGAATCAGTCCGGTTACCAATCTGCTAGAGCACAAGCGATGGTTGCTCGCGCGCGAGGCTATCGATCTTGTCATCGACGTTGGCGCGAACACTGGCCAATTCGCCAGCGAACTGCGCAACGAATTGGGCTTTCGGGGCCAGATAATCTCATTCGAGCCATTGCGTTCCGCGTTTACCGTGCTATCGAGTCGTGCGCGCGGCGACGATCGCTGGAAAGTCGTCAACTGCGCACTCGGCGAAAAGAGCGGAAGCTTGGAAATAAATGTCTCGGCAAATTCATACAGTAGTTCGTTGCTCGATATGTTGCCAGCGCATGTGGACAGCGCCCCGGATTCGAACTACATCGCGACGGAGACTGTAGAGATTAGGACATTGGACGAGGCCATGCCGGAGCTGCGGAAGTCGCCCCGAAAGATCTTCATGAAAATCGACACACAAGGTTATGAAAGCCAAGTGCTCAGGGGAGCCCGCGCCAGCCTGCCCAGAATAGACACAATTCAGCTCGAACTGTCGCTCGTCCCTCTGTATGCCGGGCAAGCACTTTTCAGCGACATTCATCAACAAATGTGTGATCAGGGATACTCTCTGGTGGTCATCGAGCCAATGTTCCGCGATCCCCGAACCAAACGCTTACTGCAGATGGATGGTATCTATCACCGATTTGGCGACTGAGTGGTAACCACCAGCCTGCGCCCGAACCGCCGCCTATCTGAGCGCAGCATCGTCATTCCTCAGCTGGGTCGCCAATTGTTCGTCGAGTTCTTGGAGCAATTGTTCCAATCCTTTCAATTCTGACAGCACGTCCGCCGAGCGCAGTAAAACGATCTGGATCTCGTCCTTTAGCATTAGATTGGGGTCGGAGTTGATCAACATGGGTGAAATCGCCCGAGTTTGCTCCTCGAATAAAGTCAGGCCGCGGTCAGACACATAACGCTGTTGCAAATAGACGTCGCTCCATGCCTGCGCGGATTTATAGTCCATATAATTGAGCGCGCCGCTGGATTGTGCGGTATGCCAGGCGGCGTCAGAAAGGCTGGACCAGTCGATACGGTATTGCAGGCTTGCATGCTCGAACTTGGCTCCGCTGCGCAATCCGACCAGCAGCCGGATGTCATTGCCAATCCTCGTCTGATCTTCTTGGACGCTGGTCAGATCCGAAGCGAGAATCTTTCGATTCTCCTCCATTTCATGGCGAATGCTTGCACGCGCGATATGCACCAGATGGCGGTGGTGTAGCCACTCGACCGTACCTTCAAGACTCAACGCGATCACCAAGCCGATCGTGATGGTGATGAGATGTATGAAAAAGTCGCGCCAGGTATGTATGGATTGGTGCGGCGGCTGGACATCCATGGTTAATTCCGGACCAGCCCTGCAAAGAGGCCCGGATACATCGCGATGAACAATGCGGTCATGAGCCCAAGGGCCAAACCCATAATCGTGCCGGCAGCCACTCCGCGCCAAAGCATCTTTACTTCGCCGTTAGTCATTTCACACCTCCAAGGGCCATCGCCAACGTACCACTATTCAGGGCAAAGATTGGGGATTCCAGCGCCCGTTGCAGGAATCGTTCAATTTGGAAACTTCAATTCCTGTATCACGGCTTGGAAGCGCGGCTCGTTGCGCAGCGGATCAAAGTCCGGATCGGCTTTTAGTTCAGACAGGTCGCCCTGCTAGAATGCTCACGATGCAGCAGCAACGGAATGTTTTCGCGGGTCCCTATTTGGACCGGGCCGCACATTCGCGCGATGATCCCGCATGGTTCGCGAACGCCCTCGCCGACCCGCGCAGCCGCGCGGTGCCGATGTGGAATTCCCGCAGCCTGGTCGCCGACGGCGAACCCCCGAAGGCCGCGTTTCTTGAGCTGTCGACGCTCCCGCCGGAGCGGCTGAACAGCACCGACCTGATTTTGCTGGGACGATTCGGTGATGTGAGCTATTTCGCCTATGAGATCGAATCTGTCGAGGCGCCGCAGATGCCGGCCGGCACGCGATTCGAGGATTTGCGCCAGATCGCTTCCGTTTTGCCCGCCGAGGAGGCCGGGATATTGGGCTATGCGCGCGCCATGATGTCCTGGCGGCGACGGCACCGCTTCTGCGGCAGCTGCGGGGCAAGGACCCTGCCCGCCAGGAGCGGCCATGTGCTGGTGTGCAGCGATCCGGGCTGTCGAAGCGAGCAGTTTCCGCGCATCGATCCGGCCATCATCGTGTTGGTGAGCGACGGCGATCGGGCCTTGCTGGGGCGCCAGGCCTCGTGGCCGCCCGGACGCTACTCCACCATCGCGGGATTCGTGGAACCGGGTGAATCCCTGGAGGATGCCGTAGCACGCGAGGTGGGCGAGGAAACCGGGATTCTGGTCGACTCGATCGAATACCACTCCTCCCAGCCGTGGCCGTTTCCCGCATCGCTGATGCTGGGGTTCACCGCGCGTGCGGTGACTCAGGAAGTGAGGTTACGCGACCAGGAATTGGAGGACGCGCGCTGGTTCACGCGCGCGCAGCTCGCTGCGGGCACGCCCTTGCTGCCGCCAAGGCAGTCAATCTCCTTTCGTCTCATCGAGCATTGGTACGAAGCCGGCGGGCGCGACGCACGGGACATTGCGGGAGCCATCCCCTGGCCATCGTCCCGCTAGGCGGCAGTGCCGCGATTCTTGTCCTTGTGCTGGGCGCCGCTTTCTTCGCGGGCTTGGTCGATTCCATTGTCGGTGGCGGCGGACTGATTCAAGTGCCGGCCTTGCTCGCGGCGTATCCCGCACAGCCGCCGCCCCTGCTATTGGGCACCAATAAACTCGGCAGCATCTGCGGCACCACCAGCGCGGTCATGCGTTACGCGCGCTTCGTGAGCATTCCGTGGCGCATGCTGCTGCCCGCCGCCGCAGCGGCGTTCGTGGCCGCACTGCTCGGCGCGAGCCTGGTCAGCACGGTGTCTCCCGCGATGTTCCGGCCCTTGGTGCCGATCATGCTATCGGCCGTATTGGCGTACGTGCTCTGGCACAAGGATTTGGGCGCGCAGCATGCGCCGATTGCTTTGTCGCGCCGGCGCAGCGCCGCTGCGCTGGCCGGAATCGCCCTGGTCGGGGTGTACGATGGGTTTTTCGGACCGGGAACCGGCGCCTTCCTGATGCTGCTGTTCATCCGCGTCTATGGTTTCGACTTCCTGCACGCCTCAGCCGGCGCGCGCGTGATCAACGTCGCCACGAACGCGGGCGCTCTGCTCTATTTCGGATGGCACGGGCACGTCGATTGGGGACTCGGGTTTGGGCTCGGGCTCTGCAATGGGGCCGGCAGTGTGATCGGAACCCGCATCGCGCAGAAGCACGGTGCTAAGTTGGTGCGCAGGTTGTTCATCGCGGTGGGCGTTGCATTGATCGTCAAGACCGCGCGCGACGCGCTGACCTAAAGGGGGCATCGAAGACGCGGGCTAGTCGCGGTCCCAGTGGCCACGCTTCATGCGCCAGCCGTCGCCTTGCCTAACCCATTGATCGGGCACCCAATGACGACCCGCACGAGGTTCCGACCAATGGCCGGCGATCCATTCGTAGCGAGCTCCGGTCCAATTCCAATATCCGCCCAGCCAGACCTGGCCCGCAACGGGTGGCTCGCCGATGACTTCTTGTTGGGGGGTCGGCGGCGCGACCATCACGACGCCGTCCACGAGATGACGCTGGTCGGGGGCCAGCGCGCAACCGAATAGAGCCAGGCCACAGCACAGGCCGCAGATCCTTCCCGCCTTGCCCCAGATGCTCTTGTTCATGACGTAGAGCAGCTTAACGCCCCCGTTGCGGGAGCACCATCGGCGGGGTACCCGCTTAAGGTAAGTCTTCGCGGCGCCTCGATGGCTGTTGAGTGTTGTTGACGCGCCCTCGGCTCTTCTCGCGATACATGAACTCATCCGCCCGTTGCAGCAGGTCTTGAGCACTCTCACCATTGTCGGGACTGACGGCCACGCCGATCGCCGCGCTCATCCGCAAGGCGCGCTCGTCGATGAAATACTGCCCGGCCAGCCGGCTGCGGATCATGTCCGCGACCTTGATCGCATCCTGCGTGTCCACGAGGCGCGGCAGCAGGACCACAAACTCATCCCCGCCGTAGCGGCAAACGATGTCGCCGGTGCGCACGCGGCCCGCGATTCGCGCGCCGACCGCAATCAGTATCTTGTCGCCGACGGCATGTCCGTACTCATCGTTGATGGCCTTGAACCCGTCGAGGTCGATGAACAGCAGACCGACGCGCTGTTGATTGCGCGCCGCCTCAGTGATCGCGGCTTCGGTCTGCTCCAGCAGTCGCCGCCGGTTATACAGGCCGGTGAGCGCGTCACGTTCGGCGAGCCACTGCACTTGGGCCTCGCGCTGTTTCAGTCGCGCGATTTCACGGATCAAGTGTGCATTGACCATGCGCAGCGCGGCGACCTCGCGGCGCACCTCAATATGACTCGGCGCGCGCTGCGGATATTGCGCACGAAAATCCTGCAATCCGCCGTGAACGAAAACCTTGGTTGCTTCGGTGGCCATGTCGAATTCCCAGTGATGACAGGGCGGATTTTCGCCAATTGGGGGCCCGCTGAGGCATCGGTTGCCTCCTTATGTAACTGTAGGATTCATCTGTCGGACACGGTCAACGCAACCGTCACCCTGCCGTTACTCAAGCATGGTGGTCGCCGAAATAGCTGTACTGCGCTTTGGCCTGGGTGCGCGCCCGGGTGACATAAAAGAAACGGCGGGCGACCCGCGCGGCTGGTTGCGGGCTCAGACCCGAGGTGCCGTTGCGCGCGCCGGCGACACGCCGCTGGCTTCGTCGGCGGAAATCTTTGCAGCGGTGCTGGCGGCGCGCGAGCAACGCCAGGAAATGCGGCGCGCGGCGGCCAACGACTCCGACACCGTCAAGCTCGAGCTGAACGTGCTACGCGATGCCTACATGCCTCACTACCGCGCGCAGGTGCTGGCGCGAGCCCGCAGTGCCGCGCTCACGACGCAGCCATTCGCCGAACGCCTGGTGCATTTTTGGTGCAATCATTTTGCGGTATCGGCCGACAAGGGCGCCATCTACGGCGTGGCCGGCACGCTGGAGAACGAGGCGATCAGGCCGCACGTGAACGGCCGATTCATCGACTTGCTGACCGCGGTGGAACAGCACCCGGCGATGATCGCCTTTCTCGACAACCAATACTCGGTCGGCGCCGATTCGGAGGCGGCTCAATTTGCGGCGCGACACAATGCGAAGCGGCAGTTCGGCATCAACGAGAACCTGGCGCGAGAGATTCTCGAACTGCACACCTTGGGGGTGAATGGCGGTTATTCGCAGGCCGACGTCACCAGCTTCGCGCAGATCATCACTGGCTGGTCGATCGGCGGCGGCAAGGGCCGGCTTGCCGGCGGCGAGACCGGCCGGTTCTACTTCCGCGAGGACATGCACGAACCCGGCAGAAAGATCTTCATGGGCAAGACCTATATGCAGGAGGGCCAGGCGCAGGGCGAAGCGGTGCTGGCGGATCTCGCAATGCATCGCGCGACCGCAAGATTCATCGCGACCAAGCTGGCGCGGCATTTCATCGCCGACGACCCGCCGCCGGCCGCTGTCGAGCGCATCTCGCAGGCGTATCTAAAGTCGGGCGGCGATCTTCCGCAGGTGTATGCGGCGCTGATCGATTCGCCCGATGCGTGGAATGCCGAAGCGCGCAAATTCAAGACCCCCGAGGACTTCGTGTTCTCTTCCTTCAGGGCACTCAACATGGTGCCGCGCGAACCGCAGGAAGTGATCCGCAGTTTCGAACTGCTGGGCCAGCGCCAGTACACTCCCGGATCGCCCGCGGGCTGGGGCGATACCGCCAAGAATTGGGACGGCCCGGACGCCTTGATGCATCGGGTGATTTGGGCAACGCGCGTCGCCGAGCGCTATGATCTGGGCGTCGATCCCGTGGATCTCGCCGCCTCGAGTCTCGGCGGCTATGCCCGGCCGGATACCCTGACCGCGCTGCGCCGCGCGGCCTCCGGATCGCAGGCGCTGGCGCTGCTGCTGATGAGCCCGGATTTTCAACGGAGATAGCGATGCACTGGCCAATGAATCCCTTGACCCGGCGCCGCTTTCTACTCGGTTCCGGCGCGTTGGCGGTAAGCGCCGCCATCCCGAACGCCCTGTTCGCCTATACCGGCGGCTCCTCTCGATTGGTGGTCGTCATCATGCGCGGCGCCTTGGATGGGCTTGCGGCCGCGCCGCCCTACGCGGATCCGGATTACGCCTCGCTGCACCGTGAGCTGGCCATTGCCGCGCCGGGCGCAGCCGACGGCGCACTCAAGCTGGACAACACCTTCGGCCTGCACCCCTCGCTGGCGTTTCTACACGAGAGATACCTTGGCGGAGAACTCCTGGTGTTCCAGGCCGTGGCCTCGCCGTATCGAGACCGGTCGCATTTCGACGGTCAAAATGTTCTCGAGAACGGGCTCGCCAAACCCCTCGGCAGCGCAGACGGATGGCTGAATCGGGCCTTGGCGGCCATGCCGCGCGGCGACCACGCGCCGGAACGCGCAGTGTCGATCAGTCAGAATGTGCCCTTGATCCTGCGCGGCGAGGCGCCGGTGCTGTCCAAGTCGCCGCAGGTGACAGCGGACGTTGATGAGGATCTTTTGTCGCGGCTGGCCGACTTATATTCCAAGGATGATTGGTTCTCCGCCCGCTTGAGCGAGGCGGTGCAAACCGAGAAGATGACCGACGACAGCGGCGGCATGAGCGCGAATCAGACCCCGCCCGCCGACCGGATGGCCGGCGTTGCCCGCATGGCCGGCACGCTGATGAAAAGCGACGGCGGCCCGCAGATTGCAGTGCTCGAAGCCACGGGCTGGGACACGCACGCGAATCAGGGAGGCGCCAAGGGCACGCTCGCGCAGCGCCTCCCCGGGCTGGACCGCGCTTTGCGGACACTGGCGGATGAATTGGGCGCTCTCTGGCCGCAAACCGCCGTTCTGGTGGTGACCGAATTCGGCCGCACCGCCGCCATGAACGGCACCCGGGGCACCGATCACGGCACGGGCGGCTGTGCCTTCCTCGCCGGCGGCGCGGTCCGCGGCGGCCGGGTGGTCGCGGATTGGCCCGGCTTGTCCCACAGCGCGCTTCTCGACAATCGCGACCTACGACCCACCCTCGACCTGCGCAGCGTATTCAAAGGCGTGCTCGACCAGCACATGCATGTCGATGCCAAAACCCTGGACAGCCGCATATTCCCGGACAGCAGCAACGCACGCCCCTTGCTAGGCTTGATGCGTAGCTGAATCGCCCTCAGCGGGAGCTTATGAGCTCGAGTTCCCGCTGAAAGGCGAGTGCGTCGTCGATGTCGACGTCGACGTCGGGGTCACCGGCTCCGGTGTCGACGGCGTGGTCGCCGAGAACAACGGTGCCACCACCACCGGCGTTGCGGGTTTCGACGCTGCCACCGGCTTCGGTGCCGCCATCGGCTTCGGCGCCGGCATCGGCTTCGGTGCTGCCATCGGCTTCGGCGCTGCGACAGGCTTCGGTGCCGCCACCGGTTTTGCCACTGCCACAGGTTTTGGCGCCGCTATCGGCTTCGCCTTGGGGGCTGCCTTTTTGGCGATGGCCTTCTTCGGGGCAGCTTTCTTGGCGATCTTCGCCTTGGCGCGCTTCTTCGCCTTGGCCTTCACCGGGGCTGAACGCCGTTTTGCTGCGTGCAATTTCTTCTTCGCCGCGCTCGATTTAGCGGCTACACGCTTGGCTTTCTTAGCCTTCGGGCGCTTCTTGGATTTGCTCTTCTTTGCCATGGTCCTTCCTCTCCTCGCGGTCGTGTCTACGTAGGCTGAGAGTAGTCCCGAAAATGTCTGCTGTCATCTGTGATGCTGGAGTCGGCCCACGGGATTGCGTAGGCTGCCTTCGTGCCGCCCACCGAATCCGTCCGCCCCCTGCAAGATGTCTGGCTACGACCGCGGCGCGTGTTCCGTGAACTGTCCGCCCAGCCCTTAAGTCTGGTCGACTATTTGCTGGCCGCGGCACAGGGTGTGGCCACCTGGCTGGCCCTGGCCAGGGCGCAAGACCTGGGAACCACCAAGGGTGCCGAGGAGATCATCGTTGGCGGCCTCATTTTCGGGCCGCTGCTCGGGGTTGCCACGCTGTTCATATTGGCAGCCATTTACGCACGCCTGGGGAAGCGCGGCGGGGCAGCCCCGACGGTTGCGCAGATGTTCCATGTGCTGGCCTACGGCGGCGTACCGCTCGCCGTATCTCTGGGGATTTGGCTGCTCACCGCCGTAGGCGTAGGCGGGGATGCCTTCGTCACGGTGCCGCGTCCCAACATGGAGGCATTTGCGGCTTTTCTGCTGCAGGCGCAGATCATCGCCCAGGCGCTGCTATTCTTCTGGAGCGTGCTGCTGCAGGCCATGGGCCTAAGCGAACTTCAAGGCCTGAGCATGGGCCGGGCGTTCTGGATCTGGCTGTTGGGGCAATTCCTCGGTGCCCTGGCGATGACTCTGGTGGCCCTCTCGCTGCTGGCCTTGGGCCTCAAGTTCACGTCCGCTTAAGCGCGGCTCTTCGGGAAAGCTATGGTTTCGGCGGAACCTGGTCTTGCTCGTCCAGGTGCTGGATGACCGATCGAGCCACCGCGGCAGCGGAGGGCTTGGAGGATTTGGGTGCTTTGGGTGCTTTGGACGCCTTGGGCGCTTTGGGCGCTTTGGGCGCTTTGGCGGCAACCGGCGGAGTCACCGCGGAAAGACGCGCAGCCCCCGCCTTTTTACGCGCCAACTTAGCCGCCTTTTTCAGTTGTTTCGCCAATTTGCGGGCCTGCTTGAGCGCCGCCTTGGCCGCGCGCACCTGTTGTTTTGCAGCTCGCGCACGATCCGTAGCCTTATCGACCTCCGCGTCCAGCCGCTCCAGCTCCGTCCCCCGCTTGGAGCGCGCCGCGGCCATCTACGGCAGGACCCGAAACAGGAATTCACGGATGTCGGCGATTTCAGCGGCGCAGACCGCATGCGCCATGGGATAGGCATGCCACTCGACCGTGTAGCCGTGATTCTTGAGAAAATCGCGGGACTCCAGGCCCATGCCGATGGGCAGCATCTGGTCCCCCTCGCCATGAGCCATGAAGATCGGCGTGGCGTCATTGGCCGCCGCGCGCTGCCCACTGAACTCCCCCTCCAGGGGCAAGTAACAGGATAGCGCCATGACCCCGGCGAGGCTTTGGCTAAGGCGCGGGGCGGTATACAGGGATACGGCGCCGCCCTGAGAAAATCCGGCCAGCACGATTCGGTCGGCTGCGATCCCGCGTCCGATTTCCCGGGCAATGAGCTGGCGGATTTGCGCATCCGTGTCGCGAAAACCGGCGGCGTCCTCCGCACTGGTCCGATCCAGGCTGCGGATGTCATACCAGGCGCGCATGCGCGCGCCGCCGTTGATGGTGATCGGCCGGACCGGCGCATTCGGGAACACAAAGCGCCAGGCGCGCTCGCCGCGGCGCACCAGCTCCGGAACGATGGGCTCAAAATCGTGGGCGTCCGCGCCCAGGCCATGCAGCCAGATGATGGCGGCATTCGGCTGCGGGCCGGTTGGTACCTCGACGGTTTCGAGCATGCCCGCAAGCCTACAGGGCCGAACAGGTCATTGACAGGGCCTGCATTTTTATGCAGGATGCGCGCAACTTTATGCATAGGCCGCAGAAATGCTGAGACCCGCGGGAGACAACGCCAATGCGCCGGCGCGCCGCAGCGTGCTTGCCAAGATCATCCGCGAGCAGGCCGTCGGGCGCCAATCGGAGCTGGTCACGATGTTGCGCAAGCACGGCCATTCCGCCACGCAATCGAGCGTGAGCCGGGACCTGCGCGAGCTGGGCGTGGCCAAGCAGGGCGACCGTTACATGCTGCCCGAGAGAAGCGCCGTCAAGAACGACTTTTCGAGCCTCAAGCAATTCGTCAGCTCGCAGATGACGGCGGGCACAAATCTGACCGTGCTGAAGACCACGGTGGGATCGGCCCAGAGCGTTGCGGTCGCCATCGACACCGCCCGGTGGCCCGAGGTCGTCGGCACGATATCCGGCGATGACACCATATTCATAGCCACCGCCGGTGCGCGCGCGCAGCGCAAGCTCGGCGAGCGCCTTCGCAGCCTGTTCGGACGCTGAAGTTCCATGACGACCTCAAGCGCAGGCGATGCGCCTATTCTGCTGGCATTTTCAGGCGGCCTGGACACCTCCTTCTGCGTGCCATGGCTCAAGGATACCTACCGCCGGCCGGTCATCACCGTCACCGTCGACACCGGCGGCATCGATGCCGAAGCCGCGCAGTCGCTGGCGCGCCGCTCGGCCGAGCTCGGCGCCGTCGAGCATCATTTGATCGATGCTCGCGCCGCCTACTTCGAGCAGGTGCTCAAGTTCCTGATCATGGGCAACGTGCGGCGCGGCGGCGTGTACCCGCTGTGCGTGGGTGCGGAGCGCGTGCTGCAGGCGCAGACCATTGCGCAGATCGCGCTTCGCCTAGGAACCCAGATGGTGGCGCATGGCTGCACCGCCGCCGGCAACGATCAGGTACGCTTCGAAGTGGCGCTGCGCACCCTGGCGCCGGGCCTGGAAATCATCGCGCCGGTGCGCGACCGCGCCTTCAAGCGCCCCGAGCAGCTGAAATACCTGCAGGACCATCACCTGCCGATTCCGCCGTTCGGCGGCGCCTATTCGGTGAACCGTGGACTGTGGGGGATCACCATCGGCGGCAAGGAGACGCTCACCTCGGGCGGCAGCATTCCCGAGAGCGCCTGGGTGCTCAGCCGGGAGGCCTTCACGGCTCCGCGCCCGCCCGAACGCCACCGCGTCGGCTTCGAACGGGGCATTCCGGCGAGCCTGGACGGACAGGAATCATCGCCGGTGGCGATCATCGAAAAGCTCGAATCCCTCGCGGGCCCGTTTGCAATCGGGCGCGGCATTCACTTGGGCGACACGGTCATCGGCACCAAGGGTCGGGTCGCGTTCGAGGCGCCCGCCGCCGAGGTGCTGCTGACGGCGCATCGCGAGTTGGAGAAGTTGGTGTTGACCGGCAAGCAATCCCGGATCAAGGACTCCGTGGCGCAGCCCTACGGTGATCTGGTGCACGAGGGCCAGCACTTGGATCCGGTGTGCCGCGACATCGAGGCGCTGCTGTCCTCCTCGCAGGCCCGGGTGAGCGGAGAGGTCAGCCTGGAATTCAGGCCCGGATCCGTTTTCGTCGAGGGCGTCACCTCGCGGTATTCGCTGATGGCGGCATCCAAGGGCGTGTACGGTGAAGCCGCGGGCGAATGGACGCCCGTCGATGCGCTCGGTTACTCGAAAATGCTCGCCTTGACCGGGATCTTCTATCAGCGCGCCGGGGAGGATCGAGAATGAGCGGGATGCGCACGGTGGTGGTCGATAAGATCGCCTCGGTGACCCAGGCGCTCGGCCTGTCGCACGAGATTCGCATCACTGCGGACATTCCCTGCGAGGAAGGCGTGGTCGTGGTGGTGGAGATCCTCAACGACAAGTCGAACTACAATACGCTGGAACTCACCAGCGGCCGCATGGCGAAGCTTGCCCGCGGCGATGTGGTGGTCGGCGCGCTCGGCCATCGCAAGGCGCTGTTCGGCTATTCGGGCCACATTCCGGCGGCGCTCAAAGCCGGCGACATCATCCAGATGCTGAACATCGGCGGGGTTCTTGGCATCTGCGATTCGGCCACGCCGGACAAGGGCAAGCCCTTCGACTGCCGCGTCTTAGGCACCGTTCTGACATTCCCCTTTCTGGGCGAGCGCATCGGCGTTCCCGCCAGGGCGGGATACAAGCCCCTGGATTACGACGCGCCTCTGAACGTGCGTGGAGTGCCGGTGGTCGCGCTGGCGGGCACCTGCATGGAGGCCGGAAAAACCGCGGCCGCGGCCGCCATCATCGCGCGCATGCGGCATCGCGGATTGGTCGTGGATGCCTTCAAGGCCACCGGCGTCTCCCTGCGCCGCGACATCATGGCATTCGAGGATTCAGGCGCGCGGCGCACGATGATCTTCACCGACCTAGGGATCATCACGACCACGGAGAAATGCGGCCCGGCGCTGACGCGCGCCATGCTGACGGAAATGGCCAGCGGCCAACCGGACGTGATCGTGTTCGAGCTGGGTGACGGGCTGTTGGGAACCTACGGGGTGCAGTCCATTCTGCGCCAACCGGATATCAAGGCCGCGCTCACCTGTGTGGCGCTGTCCGCCAACGACCCGGTGGCCGCCTGGGGCGGGGTCAAGTTGCTGCGCGAAAGATTCGGCATCGAGCCCGCCGTCGTGACCGGACCGGCCACCGACAATCAGGTCGGCGTCGAGATCATCCGCGAGCAGATGAATGTCGAGGCATTCAATGCGATCAGCAATCCCGCGGATCTGGGCGATCACATCATCTCGAAATTGCCGCTGCGCAACGTCGGCGAGTCCAAAGTGGCCGGCGAATGAATGCGCCGACGCCAACCATCGTGCTGGGCGGTACAGGCTACGTCGCCGGCGAACTGCTGCGGTTGATCGCCGGGCATCCGCAGCTCGAGCTTGCCGCCATTATGTCGGATAGCCAGCCGGGCGCGCCGGTCGCCGCCGCATTTCCGCATCTGGACAGCGCTTACCCAACGCTTAAGTTCGCGAGCCTCGATGCAGTCGACGGCCTCATGCGACGCAACGTTGAGTCGGCATTATTTTCGGCCGCGCCTCACGGCGTCGCCGCCGGCATCGTCGAGCGCCTGCTGCAAGCAGCCGAGAGCAGCGGAGCGCGCGCGCATTGCGTGGATATTTCGGCGGACTTTCGCTACTCGGACGCCGCCGCGTATGAGACCGTGTACCAGCACGCGCATGGCGCTCCGGCGCGCATCAAGGACTTCACCTGTGCGGTTCCGGAGCACCTGAAGCGCGCTCCTACGGCGCACGTCGCGCATCCGGGTTGCTTCGCGACCGCGGTGCTGCTCGCGAGCGTGCCGCTGCTGGCCTTGGGGTTGACGGATACGCGGCTGTTCGTGGCCGGCATCACCGGCAGCACCGGCTCGGGGCGCAAACCCACCGAGGGCACCCATCATCCGCTGCGGCACAGCGACTTGTACAGCTACGGGGCGCTCGCTCACCGGCACGTGCCGGAAATCCTCGCCTGCGCGAAGCTTGCCACGGGAGTCGAGGCCGAGTTCAATTTCGTGCCGCACTCGGGCCCCTTTGCCCGCGGCATTCACGTCACCGTGCAGGCCAGTCTCAAGAAAACGTTGAGCAGCGCGCAGGCGCTCGAGGCCGTGGCGTCCTACTACCGGGACTGTCCGTTCGTGCGGGTCGGCACAGCGGCGCCACGGGTGAAGGATGTCGTGGCCAGCAACTATGCGCACTTGAGCGCGGTGACCAACGGCAGCTCCATCGCCGTCATGGCGGTGCTCGACAATCTCACCAAGGGTGCCGCCGGCGGCGCAGTGCAATGGATGAACCGCCTGTTAGGGTTGGACGAGACGACGGGCCTTAAGGCGCCGGCGCCGGGTTGGACTTGAGGGTCAGCATGGCAGCGACCAATCCCGCGGCATCGGCTCACTTAAGCCATCTGGCGCAGGTGTTCGCGCAATATCCGATCGAGGTGGCGCACGGCGAGGGGGTGTGGCTGTACGCGCGCGACGGCCGCAAGATTCTGGACTTTTACGGCGGCCATGCCGTCGCCGGCTTAGGCTACGGACACGTCCGCTGGCTGGCCGCACTCGAGCGCCAGGCGCGGCAGATGGGATTTCAAACCAACGCCTTGCCGATGACGATTCGCGAGCGCGCGGCGGCGCGCCTGGCGAAGTTCGCAGGCTTGGGATTGGACACCGTGTTCTGGGTCAACAGCGGCGCCGAAGCCAACGAGAACGCCCTCAGGCTGGCCTTCAAACAGACCGGCCGCAGCAAGGCCGTCGCGCTGGAGCACAGCTTCCATGGCAGGACCGCCGCGGCGGCGGCCGTGACCTGGGGCGCATTGCATACCTGGTACGGCTTTCCACGCACTCCGTTCGACGCCAGCTTCGCCCCGCGCAACGATCCCGCCGCGGTGGATCGATTCATCGATCGCGACACCGCCGCGGTCATCGTCGAGCCGGTGCAGGGCTTGGGAGGAGCCTACGATGTGGGCAAGCCCATGCTGCAGGCATTGCGCCGCCGCTGCGATGAGGTGGGTGCGCTGCTGATCTTCGACGAGGTGCAATGCGGAATGGGGCGCACCGGGTCGCCGTTCGGCGCGAATTATTACGGGGTGACGCCGGACATCCTCACCGTCGCCAAGGCGCTCGGCAATGGATTCCCGGTTGGCGCCCTATTGATGTCGCGGCAGGTCGCCAAGCGCATCAAGGTCAACGACATGGGCACGACCTTCGGCGGCGGCCCGATGGCCTGCGCCGCGGCAGAGGCGGTGATCGAGGTGCTCGAGTCGGAGTCGCTGCTGGCGAATGTGCGCCAGGTGTCGGCCTACATTCGCGCGAACTGCATCGTCGGACCAATCACCGGATCGCAGGGCGCGGGTTTTCTCCTCGGCCTGAAGACCTCGCGGCCGGCCAAGGAGGTGCACGCGGCGCTGCTGGAGAAAAACATCCTGACCGGCACGAGCGCCGACCCGGATGTGCTGCGCCTGCTGCCGGCGTACATTTTGAACGAAGGGCATGTCGACCAGCTTTGCGACGCGCTGGTGAAGATTCCGGCATGAAGGACTTCACGGATCTGGCGGATTTCAACAGAGAGCAGATTCTCGATTTGCTGGCACTTGCGCAGGCGTTGCAGGACAGGCCGGAACCGCGCGCGCTGGCCGGCAAGATACTCGGATTGGTGTTCTTCAATCCGTCGTTGCGCACGTTGGCATCCTTCCAGGCTGCGATGGCGCGGCTCGGCGGCGCATCGTTCGTCATCACTCCGGGATACGGCAGCTGGCAGGTGGAAACCCGGCCCAATGCCATCATGAGCGGCAGCGCAGTCGAACACATTCGCGAGGCCATCCCGGTGTTGGCTTCCTACTGCGATGTGCTCGGTGTCCGGGCCTTCGCCGAAGGCCGCAATTTGGCCAGCGACCTTTCGGAGTCCCTGTTCGGGTTGATCGGCAGCCTGTGCGAGAAGCCGCTGATCAACCTGGAATCCGCGGTGAATCATCCCACCCAAGCGCTGGCCGATTGGCGCACGCTGGACGAACTGCATGTTCCGACGCGCGCCAAGTTCGTGTTGAGCTGGGTCAATCATCCGAAGGCGCTGCCCCTGGCGGTTCCCGCCGCGACCGTGCACATGGCGGCGATGCGCGGCATGGAAGTGGTGGTGTTGCGCCCCGAGGGGTTTGCATTGCCTGCGCAGATCATGGACAAGGCGCGCGCCGCGGCTGGCGCGTCCGGCGGGTCGGTCACCGAGACCGCGGATCGCTCCGCCGCGTTGAGCGGCGCAAGCGTGCTGTATGCCAAGGAATGGGGAACCACCCAATATTACGGCGACACGCAGGCCGATTCGCGCTTGCGGGCGGATCTTCAGGACTGGTGCATCCGGGAGCCGTGGTTCGCCGCCGCGCGGCCGGACGCCAAGCTGATGCATTGCCTGCCGGTGCGCCGCAACGTCGCGGTGGCCGACGAGGTCCTGGACGGCCCGCGCGCCGTGGTCAAGCGCGAGGCCTTCAATCGTTTGCCGGTGCAGATGGCTGTTCTGCACCGCATGCTGGCCGCAACGGCCGTTGCTTGAGGAGTTATCGCGATGATCATGAATCGACCTGATCCTTCGGTTGCAGTGCGCGCCTTGAAGAGCGCCGCGCCGTACATCCGGATGTACAAGAACAAAGTGTTCGTCATCAAGGCAGGCGGCGCGGTGTTCGCGGACGATATCTCCACACGCAGCCTGATCGAGCAAGTGGCCATCCTGCATCAGGTGGGCATCAAGACCGTGCTGGTCCATGGCGGAGGCCCGCAGCTCGATGCCCTGCAGGCCTCGCTCGGCATCGATACGCAGATGGTGAACGGCCGGCGCGTGACCGACCAGCGCTCGATCGACGTGACTTCGATGGTGCTGAACGGCCTGATCAACACGCGGATCCTCGGCATCTGCCGCGAGCTCGACATCGAGGCCATCGGCTTGAGCGGAGTCGATGCCGGCCTGATTCGCGCGCACCGGCGCCCGCCCGTGCCGGTCGCCGCCGGCTCGAGCGAGACCGTAGACTACGGCTACGTCGGCGACATCGACTCGGTCAATTCCGGGGTACTGGAAAAACTCCTGGCGGATGGCTTGATGCCCGTGGTCAGTCCCCTGTCGGCGGATTCGAGCGGCACATTGCTCAATATCAATGCCGATACCGTCGCGGCGGCCATCGGCGGGGCACTGTCGGCGGAGAAGCTGGTGCTCTGCACCGGCGCTCCGGGCATCCTCGAGCGCTCCACGGATCCAACCTCGGTGATCTCCTACACCGACATCACCGGCTTGAGGCGCTTGCGCGATCAGGGCTGCTTGAAGGACGGCATGTTGCCGAAGGCCACGGCCATCGAAAATGCGATCCGCGGCGGCGTGCGGCGGGTGCATGTGATCAGTTACAAATCGGCCGATAGCTTGCTCGCAGAAATCTTCACCAACGAAGGCACCGGCACGCTGGTGATCGCCGATCTCGAGGCGTTGAGTCCGGCCGAGCATCAAAGCGCGGCGGCGAACGCGTGACGCCATGAAGCGACTCTGGGACAAAGGAGCTCCGCTGGACGCGCGCGTGTTGAGCTACACGGCCGGCGATGATTACCAGCTCGATGAGCGGCTGGTGCGCTACGACATTCAGGCCTCGATCGCGCACGCCGAAATGCTCGGCGAGCAAGGCTTGGTGTCGCCGCAGGATGTGGCGACGATTCGCACCGCGCTCGAGGGCATCGGCGATGAACACGCGAGCGGCCTCTGGCACGTCACGCTCGAACAGGAGGATTGCCAAACCGCCATCGAGAACCGGCTCACGATGCGCATCGGCGCGACCGGCGGGCGCTTGCACGCGGGACGCTCGCGCAACGATCAGGTGCTGGCCGCGCTGCGACTCTACCTCGGCGATGCGGCCAAGGCGCTGTGCGCCGGCGCGATCGCGGTCGCGGCGGCATTGGATGCATTGGCGGCGCGCGATGGCGCGGTGGAGCTGCCCGGCTACACGCACATGCAGCAGGCGATGCCGAGCACGGTGGCGCTGTGGGCGCTGGGATTTGCCGCGGAAATTCGCGACGATGCGGAAGGCGTGCGGCAGTGCCGGCGGCGCATCGCCAAGAATCCACTCGGCTCGGCTGCGGGTTACGGCACGCCGAATCTGAACGTGAGCCGCGAGGCCACCCGCCGGCGCTTGGGCTTCGCCGAAATCCAGGAGCCGGTGACCGCCGTGCAACTGTCGCGCGGCAAGGCCGAAGCGCAGCTGCTGTTCGAGATCACCCTGCTCGCGCAGGACACCGGCCGGCTCGCCGCCGACCTGTTGCTCTTCTATACGCAGGAGTTCGGATTCGTGAGCCTGCCCGACGAATTCACCACCGGCTCATCGATCATGCCGCAGAAGCGCAACCCCGATGTGTTCGAATTGATTCGCGGACGCAGCACGGTCGCGCAGGCGGCGCTGTTCGAAGTGCTGGGCATCACCCAAAAGCTGACCTCCGGTTACCACCGTGACCTGCAGCTCATCAAGCAGCCGCTGTTCCGGGCCATCGATTCCTGCCGGCAAACGCTCGACATCCTGCCGAGCGCACTGGACGGGGTCAGATTCAGACCGGAAAATATCCGCCTTGATCCGGGAATCAATGCCGCTGCCGAGGCAAATGCCCTGGTGGCCCGGGAGGGCATTCCATTTCGCGAGGCATACCGGCGCGTAGCCGACAAATTGAAGGACTCCAAGTGAGCATATGGCGCAGCCCTAAGACGATCGAGCAATTGAACGGCGCGCAGTCCGGCACGCTCATTCAACAATTGGGCATACGCTTCACCGAGGTGGGAGCGGACTACCTGCGCGGCACCATGCCCGTCGATGAACGCACCAAGCAGCCGTTCGGACTGCTGCACGGCGGAGCTTCGGTGGCACTGGCCGAAACATTGGGAAGCATCGGCGCGATGATGTGCGTCGAGCCGGAAAAGTTTCTATGCGTGGGCCAGGAAATCAATGCCAATCACGTGCGCGCGGTGAGCAGCGGGCTGGTCACCGGTACCGCTCGCCCGCTGCACATCGGCGGCCGCACTCATGTCTGGACAATTGAAATCGTCAATGAGGCCGGCAAATTGGTATGCGCATCGCGCCTGACCATGGCCGTCATCAGGGCGGACAGCCGCGAATCGTGAACTGAAGGCTAGCAATTGCAACCCGTAACGGGGTATAAAGCGCGCCATGAAACACACCACGATCAACGATTTGCGGCGGATCTGCGGCGTTTGCATATTGCTCGCAGCCGCGCCCCTGGCGGGCGCACAAACCACCCCTACCGCGGCACCTACAGCGCCTGCGGCCCCCGCCGCTGCGGCGCCGGTGTCGCCGGATGCGCCGCTGCCCAAGGCCGACGACCAGACCAGCTATCTGTTCGGCCTCACCTTCGGCGAACAAATGCATCGCGTCGGGATCACCGACGAGGTGTCGCTCGAGGCCCTCACGCGCGGACTGAAGGATGGTCTTGGGGGCAAGAAATCCGCTCCCACGGATCAGCAGGCATTGCAGACCTACGTGCGTTCGCTGATGGACGCAATCGCTGCGCGCAACAAGGCGGCCTCGACCGAATTTCTGGCGCGCAATGGGAAAAGAAAGGGCGTGAAGACCACCGCGTCCGGCTTGGAATACGAAATAATCACCTCGGGAGACGCCAAGGCGCCTGCCATCGTCGCTGCCGATCAGGTGACGGTGCAGTACCGCGGCACGTTGCTCGACGGCTCGGAATTCGACAGCTCCTATTCGCGTGGCACTCCCGCGACTTTCCCGGTCGGTGGAGTGATCAAAGGCTGGCAGGAAGCGCTGCTGCTGATGAAGCCGGGCGCGAAATGGAAGTTATACGTGCCGCCCGATCTTGCCTACGGGACCACCCCTCGGCCGGGAATCCCGCCGGGCTCGGTGCTGACGTTCGAAGTGGAATTGGTCAGCGTCAAGCCGCCAGCCGCACCCGCGAGCGTGGCGCCGTCGCCGCCGCCGGCAAAATCGGACGCGAAATCCCTGACCCAGTAGAGAGCGGTTCAATCGCCAAAGGCTAACGCGCGAATTGCAGCGCGTTGGTCAGATCGCCCATGGGTTTTTCGCCGTGCGCGAGCAGTTGCCGATCGCGCAACGCGATCCCCGGCAAGGTCTTAAGATCGAAGCGGCGCGTGATCAGGCGCAGGATCGATTCGGTGTCGTACTGGGTGTGATCGACGCTGCCGCGCTTCGCATACGGCGAGATGATCAGTGCCGGAATTCGTGTCCCGGGGCCGAGCAGATCGCCCTTGGGCGGCGGCACGTGATCCCAAGCGCCGCCGAATTCATCGTAGGTGATGATGATCACCATGTTTTTCCACTGCGGACCCGCCTGCAGCTTGGCGACCAGATCGGCGATGTGCGCATCGCCGGCCGCGATCGAGGCGTAGCCTTCGTGTTGGGTGAGGTTGCCCTGCGGCTTGTAAAACACCACCGGCGGCAGGCGACCCGCGGCGATCTCGTCGACTAGATTTTGATAGTCCTTCAGATGCGCGGCGCGCTCCGCGGCGTGTTTCTCGGGATCGAAGTTGGCGTAATAATTGAAGGGCTGATGGTGCGGCTGAAAGTCGGGGCTGCCTTCGGGAATGTTGGGCGCATAGATGGCGGTTCGCGGCTTGGTTGCAGGGCGCATGCCGTCGGCAAGTCCCGCATCCCAGGCACCCGCGTACCATGCCCACGGGATGCGCTTGGCATCCAGCAGATCGCCGATGTTGATTTCAGTCTGCGGCGGCATGGTCGTCGCATTCAAGGGATCCGCATACCGAAAGCCGGCATCGTCCGCGGCCGGGCCGTTACCGCTCGGCTGATACGGCGGCTGCATGGTGTTCACCGCATAGAACTTGCCGTCGCCGAAATAGTCGGCGGGGGTGATGTTGCCGGTTTTCGCAAACACCGGCGGCCCATCCAGCGCCGACGGCGGTGAATTGCGCGCAAGCTTCAAGCGTGGCAGGTAGCGCCCGGCAGCGTCTTTTTCCAGCATGGCAATCGAGGGCTTGGCCGGCGCGGTGTCGGCGTTGGGATACTCCGGAGCGCAGGCGCAAATGAGATATTGGTGATTCAGGAAAGAGCTGCCGAAAGCTCCCTGGAAGAAGTTATCCGCCAGTACATATGCCTTCGCGAGTGCGTACAGCGCGCCTCGACTGGTGTCGTAATGCCCCAGCGCAAGACCGCCGGAATCCCCCCACGCGGCAAATCCATCGTTCTTGCCGCCGTCGACCTCCATTTGATTCTCGAAGAAGCGATGCACCAGGTCGCGCGTCACCGTGGAGGTCGTCAGAGTGACCCCGGATTGCGCGGTGTATGCATGCTCGATGGAGAAGGGCGCATTCGGCAGACCGGCGCTCTGCGCCTGCGTGACCACCGGCGTGATGCCGGGCGCCGTGACGCCGCCCCAGACCTGCGGCAGCGTGGCTAGTATGGTGCCGTCGCGATCCTGCTGCGGAATATAGCCCGGCAGCGCCCGGCCATCGTGGTCCAAGACCTCGTTTAAGGCCCGCGCACCCGGAAAATTTCCGTACAGATTATCGAAGGCTCGATTCTCGGCGTAGATGACGACGATGGTCTGCACCTTGCTGCGCAAGGCCTGCGTCGTCGGATCGGCGTGTGCGACTGAATTATCGTCGACGCAGGCGCAGAGGCTGACGCTTAAGCAGAGTGCCGCAGCGAGACGGCATCGTGTGGATGGGCCGATCGACAAAGTCATTGCCGGCAGTATAGCCGGCAATGACCTTCTCATCCGTTTAGAAAGTCCAGGTCACGCCGACCGTGACCGCCGCGGGATCGCCGCCGGTCTGAGTGATGCGCTCGTACTCGGCGCGCACCGCCAGGCCCGGATAGAATTTTGCCTGCACACCGGCGCCCCAGGCGAAATCGGTATTCCACTGATTGATGCGATAGTAGGTTCCATTCGGCGAGCACGCGACATTCGGATTGCAATTCGTGCTCTCGTATCCGCTGATCTCGGAGTGAAGGCGCGCGACGCCCGCCTTGCCGTAGACGTCCAGGAACGGCACCGGAATCGGCAAATAGCCAACTGCGAACGCCGCACCCGCCGTCGGATGATCGCTCTGGCCGTAGTAATAATTATAATTATAGTAGCCATTGCCGTTATTCGGATTACCGAAGTCGATGTATTCGATCTCCGCTCCAATCGGCGGGATCGGGCGGATACCGGCCATCACTTTCCACGCGGCTTCGTAGCCATTGTAGTAGCCGGGATAGCCAAAATAGGGGTCGTTATTGCCCCTGACATTGGATTCACCGGCGCCGGCGCCGAAGTAGAAGCCGATCGGGTTCTCCACCTGATAGCCAGCGAAGGCTGTGGAAGCGCAGCCAAGTCCGAGGACCAAACTTGCGCAGAGGCCGGCTGTAAGCCTATTCATGCAATATCTCCAACTGTTAACACTATGGGAATAAGACTGGAACGCAGATGGAGAGTTCCGGTTGACCCGTCTGCGGAGTCTCCACCAGGCGGTATACTTGCGCGCATGCGGCATATTGGGGCACTTCTTCTGTTGAGCGCGGCAGGAATCATTGCGGGATGCGGCCAGAAGGGCCCGCTCGTGCATCCGGATGCGCAAAAGATAAAAAAGGTGCCCCCGGCCGCGCCGGCGACCACAGCCCCCACAACACCGGCCGCGAACCCTCCCGCTTCCGAGGACGCCCCGAGCGCAGCGCCGCAATCGTGAGTGCCCGCAAGCTGGTCTTGGTCGACGGCTCGTCGTATTTGTTCCGGGCTTTCCACGCACTGCCGCCGTTGAGCAATTCCAAAGGCCAGCCGACAGGCGCCGTGCTCGGCGTGCTGAACATGCTGAACAAGTTGATCAAGGATGAAGCGCCGCAGCGCATCGCCGTGGTGTTCGATGCCCCGGGGCGCACCTTCCGCGACGATCTGTTCGACCAGTACAAGGCGCACCGCGCACCCATGCCGGATGACCTGCGCTCGCAGGTGCAACCGCTGCTGGATGCCGTCGAAGCGATGGGGCTGCCGCTGCTGCGCGTCCCCGGTGTCGAGGCGGACGACGTCATCGGCACGCTGGCGAAGCGCGCGGTCGAGGCGGGTTACGAGGTACTGATCTCCACCAGCGACAAGGACATGGCGCAGCTCGTCGGCCCCGGCATCGGGTTGATCAACACCATGAGCAACACACGCCTCGATCGCGACGGCGTGAAGCTGAAATTCGATGTGTTTCCCGAGCAGATCGTCGACTACCTGGCGTTGATCGGCGACAGCTCGGACAATATTCCCGGCGTCTCTGGCGTCGGGCCGAAGACCGCGGCCAAGTGGCTGCTCGAACATCAAACGCTGGACGCGTTGATCGCCAATGCCGCGAAGATCGGCGGCAAGGTCGGCGAGAATTTGCGCAACGAACTTGCGATCCTGAATTTGTCGCGCAAATTGGCGACCATCGATACCGCTTTGACTTTATCCCATACGCCGGAGCAGCTGATTGCCGGCGCGCCGGATGTGGCGCGATTGCGCGATCTGTACACGCAGCTCGAACTGCGCTCATTCCTCAAGGCGCTGGAGCCGCTGCCGGAGGCCGCAGCAGCGCCGGCTGCGTCTGCGGCCGACGCCGCGGCTGTCGCCCCACCGCCGCCCGCGCGCGACCATCAAAAGATCCTGTCGCAGGACGCGTTCGATTCCTGGCTCGTCAAGCTCGCGGCGGCGCCGTTGATATCCTTCGACACCGAGACGGACAGCCTGGACTACATGAAGGCGCGAATCGTGGGCGTGTCGTTCGCGGTCGCCGCCGGCGAGGCCGCGTACGTGCCGCTCGGCCACGATTACGCGGGCGCGCCGCAACAGCTCGATCGCGACGCTGTGCTCGCGGCGCTCAAGCCGCTGCTGGAAGATCCGCTCAAGGACAAGCTGGGCCATCATCTCAAATACGATATGCACATCCTGGCGAACTACGGCATCTCCCTGGCCGGACATCGCTACGATTCGATGCTGGAATCCTACGTGCTCGACAGCGTCGCCACCCGCCACGACATGGACTCCACGGCGGAAAAGTATCTCGGCATCAAGACCATTCACTTCGAGGATGTGGCCGGCAAGGGCGCAAAGCAGATCACGTTCAACCAGGTGGACGTGGACCGCGCCACGGAGTATTCCGCCGAGGATGCGGATGTGACCCTGCAATTGCATGCGGCGTTGTGGCCGAGAATCGAGGCGCTGCCCCGGCTCAAGCTGCTATATGAAAGCATCGAGCAGCCGCTGGTGCCGGTGCTGTACCGGATGGAACGCACCGGCGTGCTGGTGGACCGGGAACTGCTCAGGATACAAAGTTCGCAGCTATCGGCACGCATGCTCGAACTCCAGGCTGAGGCGCACGCGGAAGCCGGCGGCACCTTCAATGTCGATTCACCCAAGCAGCTGCAGGAAATCCTGTTCGGCAAGCTCGGAATTCCGGTGATTCGCAAGACGCCCACCGGGCAACCCTCGACCGCGGAAGACGTGCTCGAGGAACTCGCCGCCTCGCATGCGCTGCCGAAATTGATCTTGGAATACCGGGGCATCGCCAAGCTCAAATCGACCTACACCGAGAAGCTGCCCGAGCAAATCAATCCGGCGACCGGGCGGATTCACACCTCGTACCATCAAGGCGTCGCGGCGACCGGCAGACTTTCCTCGACGGACCCGAATTTGCAAAACATTCCGATCCGCACCCCGGAGGGGCGGCGGATCCGCCAAGCCTTCGTGGCCCCGGCGGGCTCTGCGCTGGTGGCCGCCGATTACTCGCAAATCGAATTGCGCATCATGGCGCATCTGTCCGGCGACGAGGCGCTGCTGCGCGCCTTCGCCGATGATCGGGACATTCATCAGGCGACGGCCGCTGAAGTATTCGGCGCCACGCTCGAGAGCGTCAGTGCCGATCAACGGCGTTCCGCGAAAGCGATCAACTTCGGCCTGATCTATGGCATGTCCGCCTTCGGCCTCGCGCGCCAATTGGGGATTGGCCGCGGCGAGGCGCAGAAGTATGTGGATTTGTATTTCGAGCGCTACCCCGGAGTGAAGCGCTACATGGACGAAACGCGCCGTCAGGCGCGCGAAATGGGATACGTCGAGACGGTGTTCGGGCGGCGGCTGTACTTGCCGGAGATTCAATCCCGCAATCAGGCACTGCGCCAGTACGCAGAACGCAGCGCAATCAATGCGCCCATGCAGGGTACGGCAGCGGACATCATCAAGCGCGCCATGATCGACGTCGACGCATGGCTGCAGAGTTCGGGCGTAGCGGCACGGCTGATCATGCAGGTGCACGACGAACTGGTGCTCGAGGTGGCCGACGCCGCCGTTGAGACAGTGACATCACAGTTGCGTCGACGGATGGCACGGGCCGCGGAACTGCGCGTGCCTCTCAAGGTCGATGTGGGTGTCGGCCGGAATTGGGACCAGGCGCATTAGCGCGGCGCGGCCCGGCTGTAGGTGAAAACCTACGTTGCTTGCGGATTTTTACCAGATTTTTACGACTTTTCAGACACTTATTCACATTTCTTTGCACGCGCGCCGCTGCCGAGAAACTAAATAATTTTTTGCCTACGCGGGGCTGGAACTTTGCCACAGCACCCCCATCTAATCCCGTGAGCGTTAACGACGCTCCCCGCTCTTCTCCCTGAGCGGGCATGACCCGGTTTGTCATCCCCATGCCGGGTTGGTCTGCCTCGGTGGTTGTTGCAAAGCACCCACCGGGGCTTTTTTTTATGCGGCGTTCAGCCAGCGCTCCATGACTTCGCGCGCGTCCTCAAAGCCCTGTTTGGCATGCGCTGAAAAAAGCTGCGCGGTGACCGCAGTATCGGCGCAGGCCTCGATGGTTTCCCGCAACACCCGTTGCGAATCGCGGCGATTCAGCTTATCGGCCTTGGTCAGCAGCACGTGCGCAGAGCGGTCGCGCGCCAGCACCCATTCGAGCATTGCCGCGTCCTGCGCACCGAGGCCGCGCCGGCTGTCGACGATGAGCATGAGACCCACCAGCGACTCGCGCACGTTGAAATAGTGCTGCATCAACTCGAGCCAATGCAGGCGTACTCGTTCCGGCACCTTGGCGAACCCGTACCCCGGCAGGTCCACCAGTCGGCGCTCGGGCGCCAGCTCGAAGAAATTGATCAACTGCGTGCGTCCCGGCGTGCGGCTCACCCGCGCGAGGCCGGTTCGTGCGGTGAGACAATTGATGGCGGTGGATTTGCCGGAATTGGAGCGCCCCGCGAAGGCGATTTCACGTCCAGTGTCCGCCGCTAGCTGATGCGGCTCGGCGGCACTGGTCACGAATTTCACCGAGGGGTAGGTCGCCATAATTGACCGTAGTGTACAATTTAGGGCGGATAACAGTTCTTTTAGAATGGGGACAGGGCGATCATGAAGCGGCTTTGGATTCTCGCAGCAACAATTTCCTTCACGATCGCCAGCGGCACGGCATTGCCCGCCGGCAACGCCGAAACTGGTGCAACCAAGGCCGTCATATGTGCGGCGTGCCACGGTGCGACCGGCAATAGCACGAATCCGGAGTGGCCGAGCCTCGCGGGCTTGGGGGCCGATTACATTGCCGAGCAATTGCAGAATTTTAAGTCGGGGAAACGCAACAACCCGGTCATGATGCCGAATGCCGCCACTCTTAGCGCCGACGACATGGCGAACCTGGGCGCGTATTTCGACAGCCTGGTCAATACCGGACTGGAAGCGGACCCCTCGTATTGGCAGGCGGGCGAAAAACTCTACCGAGGAGGCGATTCGGCCCGGGCGATTCCGGCCTGCATGGCCTGCCACGGACCGTCCGGCCGCGGCAACGAGCCTGCGAAATTTCCGGCGCTGCGCGGTCAGCAGTCGGTCTACGTGGTCAAGCAGCTGAACGATTATGCCTCGGGCGCACGCACCACCGGCCCGAACGGCATCATGGAGACGATCGCCAAGCGACTTTCCCCCGAAGACATTCGCAACCTGGCGTCGTACGTCCAGGGAATGCGCTGAGATGCAGATGCGCTGGACAGTGGTTTTCGGCCTGCTGCTGCTGCTGGCTGGCTGCGGAAAGCAGGAATCCGCGGGCCAGTCGGCACCCGCCCGCTCTCGCTCCTCTGCCACCGCTCCCCTGATCACCCCCGCCGCGCCCCCGCCCAGCGCCGATCAGCAAAAGGCTCCCGCGGCTGAGAAAGCCGAATCCTCGAAAATAACCATCACCAACGAAGACGGCACCGAGACAGTCGAGGATACGGCTGCCGACAGCGCCAAACACAACGCCATGCTGGCGGCGGTCGCCTCCACCGTGGCCGCTGCGACCGCGAGCGGAACTGCGGCGGCAGCGGCGCCGGCAGCGCCAGCCATATGGCAGGAGGGTGTGAATTACACGCGTCTGGTGCCGGCGCAACCCACCTCTGCGCCGGCGGGGCAAGTCGAAGTGCTGGAATTCTTCTGGTACTCCTGTCCGCATTGCTACGCGATCGATCCGTTGGTGGAATCCTGGAAGAAGACCAAGCCGGCCTACATCAGCTTCTCGCGAGTGCACGTGATGTGGAGCGATATGCATCGTTCGCAGGCACGGCTCTACTACACGCTGGAGAGCCTGGGTAAGTTGAACGAGCTGCACGGCGAGGTGTTCAAGGAAATTCACGTCAACAACGATCCGCTGGTAGCCAGCGATCCGGCCAACACCGCCGAAACTGAGCGGATTCAAGCGGCCTTCGTGAAGAAGTTCGGCATTTCCGAGGATGCCTTCCGCAAGGCTTATCACTCCTTTGCGGTGGAAACGGCCATGCAGCGCGCCGATCAGCTGGTGCAGCGCTATCGCGTGGACGGAGTGCCAACCTTCGTGATCAACGGCAAGTACATTGCGGATGTTCGAACCGCCGGAACCCCCGAGCGCCTGATCACGCTGGTCGGCGATCTCGCCGATCAAGAGCACAAGCACTGACTCCTTCGCCGAACCGATGATGAGGGTGCACAGCGGCGGTTGCCATTGCGGTCGGGTCCGATTCGAAGTGACGGCCCCCGCCAGAATCGAAGTCGCGGATTGCAACTGCTCCATCTGCTGCAAGTCCGGCTACCTGCATTTGATCGTGCCGGCCGATCGCTTCAAGCTGGTCAGCGGCGCCGACGCACTGACAACCTATACGTTTGGCACGCACTCGGCCAAGCACCTGTTTTGCTCCACCTGCGGAGTGAAGTCCTTTTACGTGCCTCGATCGCATCCCGACGGCATCAGCGTGAATGCGCGTTGCATCGATGGCGGCAGCATCGAATCCATGTCGGTCGCGGCCTTCGATGGGCGTCATTGGGAAGAGGCGCGCGCGACGCTTGACGAACTCGAATCCACGAGCGAACGGACATAATGGATCGCGTTTCCTAGGATTATGTCGCCATAAGGCGGTGCCCAAAGTCGCTTTTGCGAGAATCCGGGACGCATGGCGCATACCCTCTCCCCCGCAATGGCGGATGCTAAGCGTCCACTGGCTTCGGTGGAGCGCAGTCGCAGTATGTCCGGAATTCAATGCAGTACGATGCTGGCGGGCCTGGCGCTGTACACCTTGGGTGTCAGCAGCGAGGCCAGCGGTGCCGAGCCAAGCTCGCGTGCGGGGTCGCCTTCGGCATCCGCCAATGCGTCGGCATTGCCGCTGCTGGCGCCAGACGAGACCTTAATTCCGCGCGAGACGAAGGACTATCCGGCTACTGAATTCCGTCCCCGTGGACGCTCGCTGCTCGATCAGGCCGCGACTGAGAATGATGTGGCCGCGGTTCCGGGTCTGCGAAGCACCACCGTTTGGCAACGCATGACCGATTTTCGCTCCCGCGATCGGGTTCAGGTGCTGACACTATGGAAATCGGGCGGCGGCACGGTTTCCCTTCAGGCGGGCAAGGGAGGCAGTCCCTCCCTGCAGTGGACCAGCAGCTCGTTCAGCCGCGGGGCAGCCTCGCGCGGCGTCCTCGACCGGCTAATGTCGGTGTCCATGGCGAGCGTCGGCAATAGCCTGCGCCGCCCGATTCGTGCAGTCAGCGCACTTCCGGCACTGACAAAGCCGGGGGCCGTGTCCGGCAGCGAAGCCAGCAGCACCTCGATTACCGCCGTGCACGATCGCTGATCGGCCGCGTTCGCGCAGCGGACGCCTATTCCTGTCGAAGTGTGACCCACGCTCTTGCGCCGATGCGCCAGGTGTCTTGTGATCGCGCCTGCGGCACCTCGCTGACTTGGAAACGGACCCGTGATTCCCCTGAATACTCCGCAGACCCTGGCTCCTCGCGCGTTCTGGTACATGGGACTAAGGGCCCTGTTTGTGGCGTTGCTCGCCCTAGGATTAGGGCGGCTAGTCGAGTTTGGCGAGAACTCAGGCCACTCGACCTGTCGCGGCGCCCTGTGCGGAACGATCACCGGATCGCACATAGCCGGCTTCATCTACCTGTTCGCCGCTTTTCTTGCAATCCGTGCCCTGGTGAACTTCCGGTCCCTGTCCTTCGTGCTCACCGACAAGAACATCAGCATCAACTCCGGCATGCTATTTCGAAATTCCTGCACCATTCGATTCGATCGGATTCAGGACGTGCGGGTAATGCGCGATCCCCTGCACCTGATCTTGGGGCTCAGGTCGGTCGCCATTTGGACGGCTTCCCCCGACCAGCGGGTAGGAAATGCCAAGCGCCCTGATGGCCAGCTCGTGCTCGAGGCAGACGAGGCCGAATGGCTCAAGGATTATTTGTCGGATCCGGCGCAGGGCGGCCGGCAGGAAGTGACTGCGGGCGCTAATGCAGCGACCTCGGCTGGAGCGGTCCGCGGACACGCGAGCATGGGTATCGGAGCAGTCAGCGCGGTGGGAGTCATTGTGATCGCGGCGATGGCGGCTCTCTGGCACGGGACGTCCTCCTCCGTATCCGCATCGCCCACGGCCGAACCTGCGGCCGCAAGCGCAGAGCCCACTGCCAATGCCGACGTGTCGTCACGTCCTCATGTCGCGGCGACATCGCAGATTACTCAGCCGACCAATTCTCAGTTTGCGCTCACCTGTGCCCTTCACCCGCAGGATCGGGTGGGTCCGATGGCCGCCTGCGTCGAACTCGGTGAAGCGCGGCGCTGTCGGCAAGAGACCGCCTATCCGTCGCAACCCACACCGGCGCCGGCGGTGTTCACGGTCGCGAACCGCAGCCACGAAGCCGTCAAGTTTTTCTGGCTCGACCGCTCAGGCGCGCGCTCGCTGTATGCCTCGCTCCCACCGGGTGGTCACGTAGATCAGCCGACCCACCTCGGCGCACACTGGCTGGTCTCGACCGAGGACGGCCATTGCGTCGGTATCTTCAACGCTGCAACGATGGCGATAGGCATCTACTAGGCTGCCCAAATTTGTGGTGCGGCGCCAATTCAAGCCCGGAGCGCACCGCGCGCCTCGCATTCCTCTCGATTGAGCCGCAAGACCTTTGCGACCTCGTTCTCCGGCAGAGGTCGGTGGAGCAGATATCCCTGTACCGAGTCGCAGTGATGCGCCTTAAGGAAATTCAGCTGTGCCGCAGTTTCCACGCCCTCGGCCACCACCTTCAGCCGCAAGCTATGCGCCAGGGCAATGATTGCCCTCGTGATCTTTCTGTCACCTGAGTCGGCCGGTATATCTTGGATGAACGAGCGATCCACTTTGAGCGTATCGATTGGAAAGCGCTTGAGGTATGCGAGGGACGAGTACCCCGTGCCAAAATCGTCGATGGCCAGTTGCACGCCAAGGGACTTCAATTGCTCGAGTGCGGAGACGGCGCATTCGCCGCGTGACATTACCACGCTCTCTGTGATCTCCAGCTCCAGATTCGAGGGGTCCAACCCGCTTTCCCGTATAATCTGCGTCAGTCGTGGCAAGAAAAGCGCATCGGCAATCTGGCGCGCCGACAGGTTGACCGCAACCCTAAGGTTCGTCAGCCCCTGGACCTGCCAGGCACGGTTTCGCGCGCACGCCGTCGCCAACACCCACTCGCCGATGGCGACGATGAGCCCGGTTTCTTCCGCCAGGGGAATGAAGTCCAAGGGCGGCACCAGCCCACGAACGGGATGCCTCCAACGCAGCAGCGCCTCCACCCCGGTAATCAAGCCGCTGGCGACGTTTACCACAGGTTGGTAGTGCAGGAGGAATTCACCTCGCTCCAATGCATGACCCAGATCCGACTCCAACTCGAGCCGCTCCAAAGTATGAACGTTCATCGACGGCAAGTAATACCGAAAACTGTTTCCGCCCGTCTCCTTCGCCCCGTACATGGCGACGTCGGCCGCTTTGAGTAGTTGCAGCGAATCACTTCCGTCCGTCGGAAAGACACTGATTCCAATGCTCAAGGTCACCTGACATTGCTGCTTGCCAAGCATATAAGGTGCGCTTAAATGGTCAATGAGCCGTTGCGCACACGCGGACACATCAATGAGATTGGATTGGTTCTCGATGAGCACCACGAATTCGTCGCCGCCGACGCGCGCCACGGTGTCGCCTTCCCGCGCCTGAGCGCGCAATCGTTCCGCCACCTGACGTAACAAGCCGTCTCCGACTTCGCGCCCCAAGGAATCGTTGATTACCTTGAATCGGTCGAGATCCATGAGCAGAACGGCGACCTGGGTGTTTGCACGACGATGACGGCTTAGGGCTTGGTCGAGATACTGCTTCAACATCAACCGATTGGGTAGGGCCGTCAGGTCATCGTGAAAAGCGATGTGACTGACCCGATCGTTCGCGCGCTCGCGCTGTCTCAAAATGCGCAGTGACAACCATGTACCCAGGGCCACCAGGCTGGGGCATGCGCCCAGCATGATCGCCTGCAACCAACGATAAGCGGTGCGCGAAGCTTCGCTCAGCGCATCGACGAATTCGTTCTCTATGGGAGTGAGATTCTCGTTGATACCGGTTATGCGCCGCACAAGCGATTCGACCCTGTCTGGGTCCGGAGAAGGCGAAGCGATTTGTCCCTCTAATTCGACCGCGGCCGCATCGAGCTGAACGATGTAGGCATCGCCTGCATCCCACGCCCGATTGGCGCGCCGCATGAAACCCACGCGCTCAAACCGCAGGTATAGGTTGATCATGCCGTCAATGTCATCCGGATGATTCCCGCCGCGCACAAAGCTCTGCCGCACCTTTGACAAATCCGGATGCAGCCGTTCCATCTCCATTCGGGCCTCATGGTCCCCCAACGGGATGGCAATCTCTGCGCGATAGGCCCGCAGGTCCACAGAGTCACCGCTAGTCGCATATCTTTGCAGATGGAACACAGCGTCCTTCTGCGCCTTCGACCATAAGCTTTCGCCACCGACATACGCCCGCACCGAGGACAGAACACCAAAGCTGAAATCGGCGAGCAACAACAAACAAAGTACGATCCCGGCGAACACCCATATGATCGCAAACGGAGAATTCAGCAACCTTTCTCCGGAGCGGCGCACTCGCGGCGTTGTTTGGGGGGATTGATGCAAAGTGCTATTCATCGAAGGCAGTTCAACTACGCTCGAGCGCGGCCAGTTTTCTTTGTGTATCCGTGAGCCGTGGCTGGTCCTGAAGATCCGTTGACTCCGAGCGCGCCGTCAACAACCTCTCGATTTCCCCGGGCGGGACAGCGGCGCTGCGATAGAATCCCTGGTATTGATCGCAACCGAGAGCGCGCAGCTCCTGCAGCTGCTCCTTGGTTTCGACACCCTCAGCGACTACTTTGAGCCGTAAGCTGTGTGCGAGCGAGATGATCGCCGTAACTATCGAAGTGGCGTCGGAATGTGTGGTCAGGTCCTGGATGAGACTTTGATCGATCTTGAGCTTGTCAATCGGAAGGCGCCGCAAATAGCTCATGCTCGAATAGCCCGCGCCGAAATCGTCGATCGACACCAATACCCCCATGCGGCTCAACTCCTCGAGGATGGTTACTGAACTCTCGGCTTGATCCATGATGGCTGTTTCCGTCAGCTCGATTTCGAGAAAACGCGGTTCCAAGTGATGCTCTGACAGCGCAGTCCGCACGCTCTCCAGAAACCTGGATTGCCGAAATTGAATTGGCGATATGTTTACCGCGATTCGCACAAAAGGCAGTCCGGCGACCTGCCACTCGCGCGCCTGGCGGCACGCCTCATTCAGCACCCATTCGCTGATCGAAGACATGAGTCCAGCTTCCTGCGCGATTGGCATGAATTCCAATGGCCCGATGACGCCGCGACTGGGATTCCGCCAGCGTAGCAGAGCCTCCACACTGTTCACCCGGTCGGTCGCGACATCCATTTTCGGCTGATAGTGAAGCTCGAACTGCTTCTGCGGTAGGGCACGACGCAAGTCGCTCTCGAAGTTCAGCCGCTCGCGCGAGAAAACGTTCATGCCGGGACTGAAGAATTGAAATCCATTGCGGCCGCGTTGCTTTGCGAAGTACATCGCCTCATCGGCGTGGGCAACGAGCGAATCCGCATCGGCTCCATCCGCGGGATACACACTGATGCCAATGCTCATCGACGTGTGAACTTCCGTGCCCACGATGCTGATGGGATTATCGAATCCAGAGACGATCTTGGTCGCAATCAGCCCCGCGTCGGCGGCCTCATTGATGCCGGAGAGTAGCAACAGAAACTCATCCCCGCCGGTTCGCGCAACGGTGTCCGAAGCGCGAACCGCCGTGGACAGTAGGCGAGCCACCTCCGCCAACAGTTGATCCCCTGCGCCGTGACCCAGCGTATCATTCACCACCTTGAAGCGATCCAAATCCGCGACCAATACCGCGAATGGCGGACTGCCCCGTTCGGCACGAGCGACTTCGCGTCCCAAGCGGTCCAGAAACAGCATGCGATTCGGAAGAGACGTCAAAGCGTCGTGAGTCGCCTGATGCTGTAGTGCCTCGTTGGCGCGCTCAAGTCGCAACGCATTACTGCGCCCTGCGGACTTCAGGTGCGCGTCGTAAACCCCTGTCAGCAGCGTCATAGCCAGCAAACCAATTGCTACAACTCCCACCGTCGCGCCTAGCCAACCGTTCTGTAGAGTCACGCCACCCTGACAAAACGAGCCCGCAGCGAATCGCGTCGCCGCCATGCCGGTGTAATGCATGCCACTGATGGCAAGCCCCATTACTACCGCCGCGGCGCTGCGCATTAGCCACTGTTGGAAAGACCGACCCTCACGCAGACTGTGGAACAGCCACAGAGCGACGAAGGATGCACTCACAGCAATGAGAACTGAGCACGCAACCAACCACGGGTCATACGCGATACCAGGTACGATCGTAATCGCGGCCATTCCCATGTAATGCATCGTGGAAATGCCGGCACCCATCACCACAGCGCTTCCCGCGAGACGCAGAATGGTCAGCCGCCTCCCGCTGGTGATCGTCAGCGCAAATCCGGAGGTGAGTATGGCGACGAGCAGTGATAACAAGGTCGTCGGAACGTCGTACGCGAGCGGTATCGGCAGTGAAAACGCCAACATGCCAATAAAGTGCATCGACCAAATGCCAACACCCATGGCACTCGCACCGATCCCAATCCAAATCTGCGCCCCATACCCCTCGTTAGCCGCTACCCGCGCCGCCAGCCGCAGTGCGGTATATGACACCAACACCGCCACCGTAACGGAGAGACCAACGAGCCAGTGGTCATAGAACGAGATCATAGGCGCCGTAACTCTAGGCCCAATCGCTCCAACTAACCGTGTGCTACCCCGGTATTCTCCCGTTCGAATAGCACCTCGCAGGTGGCCGTCCCCTTGATTTACGTGCCAAAGGTGCCGGTAGGACCCCTCCCGGCAACATTCCCGGGAGATTTAGCGCTATAGCATTGCAACGCATTGATTCAATGGGCTCTTGGTGCCACGGCCGATTTAGAAGGATTCCGACCTACTCAGCATTGCTAGGTGAATATGGATAGGAACTGTTAAGAACAGCGGGGCACTCCATCACCAGGCGGAACTCAACTTTCGAAGCAGCGTCACCCCTGACCATGGCTGGCCACTTTATTCATTCGAGATGCGCGAACGATGTAAGTGGCCACCGCTGCGTAGAAAATAAAACGCAATACTCCGATCAAGTCAGCCGAGAATGCCGATACCACACCGGCGATAAGATATACCACCAGCAATCCCGCGCATCCGATGACCTCAATCGGCTCGATCGCCAGCGCGAGGACCGCCACGGTCTCGGTGCTTGCCAGTGCCAGAATCATCTGCGGGTGGTGCGTGCCTTCATGCAATCCATGCAGTGCCGACGCCGCTGCCGCAATGCTCGCCGCGGCAACGAAGACGCAATAGGTCCAGCGAAGGCCCCGCAGCATCCAGCGGGGACTCATCGGGCACCGGCAAGCAGCCTGTCCCGAGCCGGCATCACGAATGTCTTGCGAGCGATGTCGGACAGCAGCCGGTCCTTTTCGTACCAGTGCTCAAGCAGCCACTTATTCAGCAGCTCGGGATTATCCGCAATAAAAGCATCGAAATCCGCGTAGTTGCCGATGGCGTGGTGTTCGGCTATCAACGCAAGGAAAGCCACGGTGATGGTCTCGTGATAAGCGCCGGGATTGCCGGCCCGTCTGGCAATATCTTTAAGCGTGGCACTATAGGCGGCCAACGCATCGGGAAAGCTGTGATGACACAGAAGCTCGAAGCCGACGCGCACATGGTCGGCATGTCGAAAATCCCGGCCGTCGATCTTTCCAGCTAGGAACGCCTCCAACAGCGATTGGCCATTTCTCATCTGCCGCAATGCCTTAGTGATGCAGAGGGTACCAGTGTACCTTGGTAATCCCGCGTGTCAAGCCGCGGGAGAAATGCTGCCGCACGGGGCCCGAGTCAGTACATTGGGTACACTGGTACTGTAGTACCAGCTACGGCAGCTCAGAGAAGCGGTGACACATGATCCAGATCAAACGCGTACAAACCGGTGTTCGTATCGAAGAGCGCCTGTTGAAGGTCTTAAAAGGCTTGGCGGAATTAAAGGATCTTTCGCTCGGCGACCTGCTGGAAGGCGTCGTCCTGCACGCGTTCGAAGGTAAATTGCCATTCTCCAAAGAAACCCTCCGACAAATTGCGGAGCTGAGTAAAATCTACGGGATGACGCTGCACGCCAGCGACAGTCATAAGCTGAAAGAGAAGTGAACAACCTGGGGTGGTCGGCGCGCGGAGTCGCGAATGCAGAGCATTAGGGCGGCGGAGCCGTCAGCCATCCGGCGGGCAGCCGGGTCTTCAGCGCGCAATCTGGCCGGCGGCAGTCCGACTTCGGTCTTTCTTACGCGGGTCTTGCGGTGCTTCGGGCGCTCTATTACGGCACGATGGGCGGCCTGCAGGTGCCGGGCGGCAGGCTGATCGCCAGACTCGGCCCTCGCGTGGCGCTTGCGCTGGCGAGCTTCATCGCGGCAGCGGGGTATCTGGTCATGGCTCTGCCGTGGGGATTTCCGGGCCTGTGTGCCGGCCTGATCCTCGCCGGCATCGGATCAAGCGTACAGCACGTAGGGACTCTGGTTCTGTGGCGGACGCGGCGGCGCGAGTAAGTCTCGACTTTTTGAAATTTGGCGCGCCCGACTGGATTCGAACCAGTGACCCCTGCCTTCGGAGGGCAGTACTCTATCCAGCTGAGCTACGGGCGCACGCGCGGGACAGCGATACTACCCGCGCGGATCAATCCGCGTCCACTTAGCCGCAATACCGGTAGCCTAACGCGGCTACTCCGGCAGGTTCATCTTGCGCAGCAGCGCGTTGTAGCGTGGATCATGCCGCACGTTGGCCAGCATGGGATCAACTTTCAGGGCGTTCAGTCCGCCATCGCGCTGCTTGTAGGCTCGTTCCAGCCAGTGAATGGCTCCGTCGAGGTCCTTGCGCCCGGCGTACACACATGCGATTTGGTAGGCCATATTGTTGCCGTAGGTCTGCTCGGCGTGCGCCAGAGCCCGGTCGGCATCAGCGCGCTTGCCCAGCGCATCCAGCGCGAGCGGCAGTCCCGTGTCGCGCCAGTTCGCTCCGCTGTCCTTTGCATACTCGGTCAGCGCTGCCTGCGCATCGCCCTCGGCGAGCAATATATTCGCCAAGGTGTAATTGTTGGCTTCGGCGCCTGGACGTAGCGCTATGGTCTTACTTTGGGCGCGCTCCGCTTCCTTGAGATTACCCATGACGAATTGCGCGTAAGCGATGGTGTCCCAGCCAGGACCCAGCGGGTCGAGGGCGACCTCATGATTGGCGAGCTCCAGCCCCTCCGCCACGCGCCCCAGAGCCATGCTGATATTGGCGGAATCGTCCAAGATCCGTGCATTCGTCGGGTCGAGTTGGCGCGCCTTGGTGAACTCCGCGTTCGCGGCCGACCACTCCCAGTCGAGCCACGCGAGCACATAAGCCTTTGACGCGTGCGTTTCGCCAATGTTCGGCTCCAGCGTGATTGCCCGATCAGCCGCCTCATGCGCAGCGGCGCGCGCCTTCGCCCAGGTATCGGCATAGTGAGTCAAATCCGGATCGCCGTTTCGCGATGCAGGGGCACCTGGTGAAAAAACGGCAGACCAATTGACGTAGTCGAGTGCCAGCAGGTGCGCGAGCCCCGCCCAGGCAAGCGCGAAATTCGGATCGAGGCCGACGGCCTTTTTCAAGTCCGCATAAGCGTCCAGCATGTTTTTGCCGCCACCGCGCGCCCGCAGCGCGCGCGCCTGCAGGTACAGCTCATAGGCTTCGCTGTTCGTGGTGGGTTGCACGGCCGGAGCTTCGGCATTCAATAGCGAAACCTTCAGGGCCTTGACGACGGAGGTGGCGATTTCATCCTGTGTCTTGAACACATCGTCGAGTTGCCGGTCGTAGGTCTCCGACCACAGGTGAAAGCCGTTATCGGCGCGCACCAGCTGCGCCGTCACACGCAAATGATCGCCTGACTTGCGCACGCTGCCTTCGAGGATGTTCGCCACGCCGAGTTCGCGCGCTATGTCGGGAATCTTCGTCGCCTTGCCCTTGAAGTAAAACGACGAGGTGCGCGCCGGGACCTTGAGCTCGGGAACCTTGACCAAGAGATCGATGATTTCCTCGGCCATTCCGTCCGAGAAATACTCCTGGTCGTGTTTTTCGCTCATGTCGGTAAACGGCAGCACGGCGATGGACTTGTCGCTGACCATGGTCGTAGCGGTGGCCGCCGGTGATTCAGCTGTAGCGTGCTTTGCCAGCCAGAGCCTATCCGCCAATAGCACCACGAGTGCCGCTGCGACCACGCCGAGCGCCGCCGCGAGCAGAATCTTGTTTCTGCTTGCCTTGGGTTGAGCCGCGGTCGCTGCAGCAACCCCCGGCCCAGCGGGGGCCGATTTGCTGATCGCCCCAATCAGCTTCGCGTATGCCGCCTCCATATTTCCGGCTTGCGGCTCGACCCACTGGGATTCACTGAGGAAGTACTCGAGCGCAGGGGTCAGCGGCGCACCGTCGATGCGCAATGCGATGATGGGGCGCTTCTTCGACGAGGCGCGCTCGATTTCCTTGCTGACATGCGAGGAATCGATGGAGCTTTCCGACAACACCAGGACGAAGGCTTTGGCGCCGCTGATGGCGCGGACGATGGCGTCGGCGTACAGGGCTCCGGCCCGCACATCGCGCGGCGCGATCCAGCAGGTGACTCCGGCCTTCTCCAGCGCCTCGACCAGAGCGGCCGCCACAGCGGCGTCGTGAGAGGCGTAGCTAATGAAGGCGTCGGGCATGACGCTAGGGTCGCCCGCGGTTTTTAAGCTAGCGGCGGGTCCCTGAGGGATTTCTGGGTCGTCGTGGTCGGCCATTCAAGGGCTTTCGTTGGATTCCCCCTAGCGTACCCTAAGCCATGCGCGGCTGCTTCCGCGAATGCCCGGCTAGGCGTCGGGGATGCCATCGAAGAAGTCGACCACGCCGGTCTCCAGCGAATACTCCGCTCCCACCACCAACAGCCCTGCGTTCTGGATCAGATTTTCGATGATCTCCGATCCATGGCGCAGGTGATTCACGGAAGCGCGAATATTGGCGCGCACCGCCTGATGTACCAGCGCGTTGAGATCATGGCGCAAATCGGTGGCCAGCAAGCCCTCTATCGACGGGCGCACCAGATCGACGATGGAATGCAAATTGTGCGAGCGATTTTTCTTTGGTTGCTGCAGCTGCTCAATGGTCGCATGAATGGCGCCGCATTGAGTATGACCCAGCACGACGACCAATCGAGTGCCGAACTGCTCGGCGGCGAACTCGACGCTGCCGATCAGCGAGGGCGCGACGATATTGCCGGCCACGCGAATCACGAATAGATCGCC
>Ga0302325_10003217_pt1 | contig 38779 bp, 31 predicted proteins | sample Palsa_T0_2_FD_201948 | JGI IMG/M metagenome (GOLD analysis project Ga0302325, IMG submission 201948) | Peat permafrost microbial communities from Stordalen Mire near Abisko, Sweden - Palsa_T0_2 | ecosystem: Environmental > Terrestrial > Soil > Palsa > Peat permafrost | place: Sweden: Abisko...
CCTGTTCCTGCCCGCCGTCTCCGGGCTGACCAACCTGGAGTACGCGTCGGTCGCCGAGGTCTCCGGCTGGTCCCCGGTGATCGCTCCCGAGGCGATCAACTGCCAGGCACCGGACACCGGCAACATGGAAGTCCTGCACCTGTTCGGGACGCCCGAGCAGAAGCAGCGGTGGCTGGACCCGCTGATGGCCGGGGAGATCCGGTCGGCCTTCGCGATGACCGAGCCGGACGTGGCCTCCTCCGACGCGACGAACATCGAGACCTCGATCGTGCGCGACGGCGACGAGTACATCATCAACGGCCGCAAGTGGTGGATTTCCGGCGTGGCCGACGAACGCTGCCAGATCTTCATCGTGATGGGCAAGACCGAGCCCGGCGCCGGGTCCTACCGGCAGCAGTCGATGATCCTGGTGCCGCGGGACACACCCGGCGTCACCATCGCCCGGCACCTGCCCATCTTCGGCTACCAGGACCAGCACGGCCACTCCGAGATCGTCTTCGACGACGTGCGGGTGCCGGCCGCCAACCTGGTGGCCGCCGAGGGCGACGGTTTCGCCATCGCTCAGGCACGGCTCGGTCCGGGCCGGATCCACCACGCGATGCGCGCCATCGGGATGGCCGAGCGGGCACTGGCCTTGATGGTCGACCGGGCCGGGCGCCGGACCGCGTTCGGGGCCAAGCTGTCGGACCAGGGCGTGGTCCGCGACCTGATCGCGGAGTCCCGGATGGAGATCGACCAGGTACGGCTGTACGTCTACAAGACCGCCTGGCTGATCGACGCCGAGGGAGTCAAGGCCGCGCAGTCGGAGATCTCCGGGATCAAGGTCGCCGCGCCGGCCGTCGCCACCAAGGTGATCGACCGCGCCATCGAGGTGTACGGCGCCGCCGGGGTCAGCGATGACACTCCGCTAGCCTACTTCTACGCCTGGGCCCGCGTGCTGCGCATCGTCGACGGTCCCGACGCGGTCCACCGCCGCTCGATCGCCCGGCACGAGCTGCGCCGCGAGCGGCCCTACACCGGCTGAGCCAGACCGCCGGACCCGGCTTGGCCAAGCTGACGTGCATGCGCCAGGCTGGCAAGCATGCCGATCCGAGCCCGCAAGCCAGGCGACATGCCCGGATGCGTGACGCTGCTGCGTACCGTTCACGAGGTCAGCGGCTATCCGTCGGTATGGCCGCAAGATCCCGCTGGCTGGCTCGCTCCGGCCAGCCTGACGGCTGCCTGGGTAGCCGAAACCGGCGGGCTGATCAGCGGTCATGTCGCCCTCGTGCAGGGCGCCCCGGCGCAGTGCCTGCTCAGGGCCACCGGCCGGGACCCAGACCAGCTCGGCCGCATCGTCCGGCTTTTCGTCGATCCGGCCGCCAGGCGGCAGGGCCTGGCCCGCGGGCTGCTCGAGGCCGCGACGGTGCGGGCCAGGGAAGATGGCCTGCAGCCGGTCCTGAACGTCATGGCGGACGGTCACGCCGCCATCGCCTTGTACGAGCGAACCGGCTGGAAGCTAGCCGGCACCCAGCCCGCGACGTGGACGACACCGGACGGTGTCTCTCCGATGATGCGCTACTACGTCGGTCCTTAAGGTGGCGTGGCAGCTGGCGCTCATCGCACGCGGGCCTGCCATCCCGCTAACCCGTTCACCTCGTGCGACCTCGCGGCCCACGGCGACGGCGCTCTCGCACCGGACGCCGACCCACAGCACCTGAAGTCCCGCAAGTGCCGTCTTCCACCGCTGCTGGGAGGCCGTAGTACCGAGGAAAACCTAATCGACGATGATCCGTGCTCCGGCCCGGGCCCATCGCGGCGATCCCTTCGATCCACGCCGCCTCCAGCGCGCGGAACTCCGGGCCGATGCTCACTTCGCCGTCTGGGGCGATCTGGATCCCGGCCGTCGAGGTCTGCATGGACGCAGGCATCGCCTCGGTCAGCGTGTCGGTCCCGAAAGCCAGCCAGGGATCCGGCAGCACGGCCTGCAGGCACCGGGCAATCCCGGATTTGCCTGAGCTGGAGCCGCCGTTGAGGATGATCACCTGAGTCGTCACCGGGCCACAGTAGAGCGGCAGTAGCGCCCGACAGCGGATTTCCGCGGCTTCCGGTTTGGCTGTCCGCTATGGCGGGAGAACCTTCCCTGTGTGAGCGCAGCGGCAGCCAGGCCGAAGAGCGCCGGTGTAGCCGGCGCCCAGGAACCGGTACGCTAACTTGGTTCATGGTGTCCGTAGGGCGTCAAGAACGTGAGGGCGCATAGCTCAGCGGTAGAGCACTCGCCTTACAAGCGAGGGGTCACAGGTTCGAAACCTGTTGCGCCCACTAGACTAGTTTTGGCTGGTCAGCGGCTATGGGGGCGGATCTGGCCCCTTAGCCGGCGGAACTAAAAGAGCCAAGTGAATAATTTTCGGTACCTGAAGCGCTAAGCGGGCTCTTCCTGAAGTGCCCCATCGATGGGGCACGCCTGGCGACGCATTGCCATTGCTGGCCACAGGTAGCTGCTGTAAAGGTCAATGTCGGATCTGTCGCCCGGTTTAACCGTATATCTCCCTGTTTGCTCGATATGTACGATTTCCGGCACCCGGGCCGCGTGGGAGAGCAGCACCGTCATCCCGGCCCGCTCGGCGGGGTCGCTCGTCAACTGGGTGAGCGACCGTGCCAGGTCGCTCAAGTCAGCCTCAATATCGCTTCAACCACTTGAGTCTCATCCGTAGCGGGCGAACCACTGAACCCACTCAGTTGCGGTGATGAACGGCCGCGATGATCGCCGTCAAGTCACCTGTCGTTAGCCGGCTTGTAACGCCCATGTTGTCCGCGGTTCATCGTCGCGTCCGGCATGGGGTGTTCCTTATGGTGGATTGCGAGGGGTGCTGTGACGGATCTGCGACGAGGGGCAGATACCAAATGGGTGATCTCCAGCTGCATCACGTGGTGTGCGCCGAGAAGTCGGGGCTGCGGTTCCTCTGCAGCCCATCGCTGAGATTGTGGGAGACCATCGGTCGGCAGATAGTCGCCATCGCTGACTCGTCGGCATGGTGGATCGCCGACTGGCTGGTATACGGCGAGGACACTTTTCAAGACCGCTACAAGGAGGCGATCAAAGGGACGGATCTTAACTACCAGACATTGCGGAACTACGCGTGGGTGGCCAGGCGCTTCGAGCTGGCGCGGCGACGTGAGGCGCTTAGCTTCGCGCACCATGCCGAGGTCGCGGCACTGGCGCAGCTAGGGCAAGACCACTGGCTGGACAGGGCGGAAGAGCATGGCTGGTCGCGTAATCAGCTTCGCGGCGAGATTCGTGACGCACGCGAGCTGGATGCGGCGAGCGATGTGAAGGGTGGCACGATCAGGCTGCCGCTGACCGTGAATCAGGCGGTCTTGTTCGAGGCCGCGGCGAACGCCCGGCATATGCCGGTACAGGAATGGGCGTCTGAAGTGCTGGCGGACGTGGCTCAGCAACTGGCGCCGCGCAACGGTGCTGATGTCCCGCCGGCGGGACATCAGCACCCGGTGCGACACGCGGCGGTGCGCGCCAGGATGAAGACCCCGGCTCGCTAATAGTCTCGCTAATAGTGGGAGTGGGAGGTCGAGTGGGACTTGCGATTGAGGTCGATGGGCTGGTCCGGACGTTCCGCTTCCGCAAGGGCAAGAAAAATGGGAAGGGCAAGGACAAGGCCCCGTCGCGCGGCGGGAAGGCGGCGGCCGCGAAGCAGGTGGTCGCGCTCGACGAAGTCAGCCTGACCGTCGACGAGGGCGAGGTACGCGGACTCCTGGGCCCGAACGGTGCCGGAAAGACGACGCTGGTGAAGATACTCTCCACCGTCCTGCTGCCGACGTCCGGCACCGCGCGGATACTCGATCATGACGTGACGACTTCCACCGAGTGGGTGCGCTCTCGCATTGGCGTGGTGTTCGGCGGCGAACGGGGCCTGTACGGCAGACTATCGCCGCGTCGCAACCTCGAGTACTGGGCGGCGCTGTACCGGCTGGGCTTCCGGGCGGGCGCTACCCGGGTGGAGGAGTTGCTCACCCAGTTCGGCCTGCGCGAGTTCGCGGACACGCCGGTGGACCGGCTGTCGCGCGGCATGAAGCAACGCGTCCATCTCGCCAGGGGTTTGCTGAGCCGCCCTGCCCTGCTGTTCTTCGATGAGCCGACCATCGGCATGGACCCGGTCGCAACCAGGGAGTTCCGCAGGATGTTCGAGGAGCTGCGGGCAAACGGGACGACGATCCTGCTGACCACGCACGACATGGTCGAGGCTCAGGTGCTCTGCGACAGGGTCACGCTCATCGACCGCGGGCGCGTGCTCGGTACGGAGAGTCCGCGCGACATCGGCCGCTGGATCAACGAGCACGAGCGGGTCGAGGCCAGGGTCGAAGACGCGAGGCTCCTGGCCGTGATCACCGATATGCCCGGAGTCGCGGGCGTCGAGCCGATGGCCGACGGCTGGGTGCGGATCAGCATGAGCCGGTCGGAGGCCGTCTCGGCCGTGCTCCAGATCATCGTGACCGCAGGCATCACCGCGCTGCGGGTCGAGCGGCCCAGCCTGGAGGATGTCTATCTGGAGCTGATCGGCGAACGAGGCATGGCGGTATGACCGAATTCCTGGCCGGCGTGCGGCTTCAGTTCGCGCTCTTTCGCCGCAACCCCGGCATGCTCGCGGTGTTCGTGAGCCTGCCGTTTTTCTCTGCCATCTTCCTGTCTGGTGTCGAGGCCGCCAAACGCAGCTCGCTGGCGGCGGACGCGGTGCTAGGACCGTCCATGATCGGGCTGTGGGCGATCTCCCTCGACCTCGGGGGTTCGCTCGTCGACAACGAGCGGGTGCAGCAGACCTTCGAGCTGCTTGTTATCGCGCCATCCTCGCTGCCGCGGGTCATCGCCGGCCGGATCTTCTCGATAACCGGGCTGGGCATGCTGGCGTTCGTCGAGTCGATTCTCTTCGCCCGGGTGGCGTTCGGCGTTCAGATCCATATCTCGCAGCCGGCGCCCATGGCCCTGACATTGGCGGCGACGGCGGTGGCGATGGCAGGCACATCAACGGCGATGGCCACGGTCTTTGTGGCCATGCGGGCGGCTAGGCGGTTCGGCAATGTGCTCGGCTATCCCTTTTACATCATCGGCGGACTCCTGGTGCCGGTCACTTTCCTCCCGCTGTGGATCCGGCCGCTGAGCTGGCTGACCTACCTGTACTGGAGCTCAGACCTGCTGCGTGATTGCCTGACATCGCGGCCGATCGCGGACTTCGGCTGGCAGCTTCTTGCGGTGCTCGCCACCGGCCTTATCGCGTACCTAGCTGGGATGCGCGTGATGTTTCGCGTCATCGAGGTGCTGCGCAACGACGGGACGGTGGGCCTGTCGTGAGGATCGTGCGTCAGTTTGCCGCGGTGGTCGTCGCGGCGGCCAGGGTGGGCTTTGCTGACCTGGCCGCCATCTACACCTGGCGTGGCTGGTTCTTCGGCTGGTTCCTGCGGCTGACCACGCAGGTCATCTTCTTCAGCCTTTTCGGCTTGCTGCTCGGTAGCGAGTCACTGGTCTATTACCGGGCCATCGGGAATAGTGCCAGCCTGGTCTGCATCGAGGCGATGGCCGTCGTCCTCGCGGTCACCAGGGAACGCGGCGAGGGAACGCTGATACTTCAGTTGCTCACCCCGTCGTCGTTCACGATCACATATCTCGCGCGAGGCGTGTGCAACCTCATCGTCGGCATCGGCAGCAGCACAGGCGCCTTCATCATTGCCATTATCTTGTTCCGAATTCCGTTCGCCTTCCCGCAAGTGCTGCTGGCGCCGGTCATGTTCGCCATCATGGCGCTGGCCTCGTACTGCTACGGGCTGGCGCTCGGCGCGGTAGTGATGGCGCACCGCAACCTGCAATGGCTGGTGATAAACCTCGGGTACCTGTCGGTGATGACCTTCGGCGGGGTGAACGTCCCGGTGTCCTACTGGCCGCCAGCCCTGCGCACGATCGCCACCGCGCTGCCGCTCACGCACGGACTGGCCGCGTTCCGGTTGCTGCTGGCGAACGGGGCCGCCGGGCAGATAGCCGCCGACGTGGGTGGGGAGCTGATAGTCGCCTTGTGCTGGATGGCGCTCGCGGTGACCGTGCTCTCGCTCGCCGTTCACCGAGGGCTCAGGCGGGGCACCCTGGAACTGGCCTCAGGGTGATGAGCTCTTGAACGACGACCACACCATCGCGCTGGCCAGCGGGCAGGTGAGCGTATGGCGCGACGCGCTGCTGCGCGCGACCGGCTTCCCCGCGGCCGGGCTGACTCGGCTTTCCGCGCCCATCTGCGCGCGCGCCGCGGATGCCTTGATCGCGAATCCTTTGATCGAGGACGGCACGGCTTTGGTCGCCGCATTCGCGGATGCCTTCGCCGCGGCGGCGCGCGATAACTCCGCCGCCATCTACGACATCGCCCGCGACCGGCTCTTCCGTGAGGCCGTGACATGGCAGAATCGCTCCGCGCTAATGACGGTCGAGCAAATTATCGCGGCCGGCCCGGATCCGCATCGCTCGTCCAGGCACCGCCAGCGGGAGCGGATGGTGGCCCGGTACTGGCAGCGCTACTGCGGCAAGACAGACACGATTGGCTTCTTCGGCCCGGTGTGCTGGGCCGCGGTTGACCCGAACGAGCTGGGAGTCTCGCTGACCGCCGGTCCGGGCCTGATCCGGAACCGGACCGTGTACCTGGAGTACTGGGCGCTGGCCGCGCTGGCGGACCGGCTCGCGGCCGAACCCGGCATCCGGGTGTGGCTTGCCCCGGCATTGTCGCCGCAGCTTACGCTGCGTGGGCGGGACCTCCTCGATCCGGTACGGCCGGCGACCCGGCTTACCGCCGCCCAGGCCGCGGTGCTAGTCAGGTGCGATGGCCGCAGGCCGGCCTGGCAGGTAGCCGACGAGGTCACCGGTGCCGGAAACGGCGGCCCGCCGCATCCCGCCGATGTGTATCTGTTGCTGGAGCAGCTGGCGGCGCGCGGCGTCGTGCGATGGGACTTCGACCTCCCGGTAAGCCTCGCCGCCGAGCGCGTGTTCCGGGACAAGATCGCGCTGATCGCGGATCGCGACCTGCGCGCGATGGCGCAGACGAAGCTCGCCGCGCTCAGCGACCGCCGCGACGAGGTCGCCGCGGCTGCTGGCGACCCGGCGCGGCTCGGCAGCGCCCTGGCGCGGCTCGACAGCGCGTTTGCTGAGCTGACCGGCCAGGAACCGACGCGTCGGCCTGGGCAGATGTACGCGGGCCGCACGGCATGCCTGGAGGAGACGACCCGCGATCTCGACGTCATGATCGGCGCGGCCGTGCTGGACGCCATCGCCGGGCCGCTCACCGTCCCGCTCGTCGCGGCGCGGTGGCTGTGCTGCGCCCTCGCCGAGAAGTACCTCGCTGAGCTGAGCCGGCTGCATACTGAGCTGGCGGCCGATCTTGGCACGGCCGAGGTTCCGCTCGGCGTGCTGTGGTTCCTCGCGCAGGATGCGTTCTACGGCGGGGACAGCCGCCCCTGTGCCGCCGTCAATGCCGAGTTCACCCGCCGCTGGGCGCGGCTGTTCGAGCTGGACCGGGCCAAGCCGACTGAGCGAGAGCTGTCCTTCACCGCGACCGACCTGGCCACACCGCTCGATGAGCTGTTCCCAGCCGGGAACCACGCATGGGCGGCGGCTCGCATTCACAGCCCGGACGTGCAGTTCCGCGCCAAGAGCGTCGAGGCGTTCGGCCGCGGTGAGTTCACCGCGGTGCTCAGCGAGATGCACGTGGCCTGGGCCACCGCGGGCTGTGCCGCCGCCGTCGCCGGTCACGCCGATCCCGGGCGGCTGCGCCGCGCTTTTCGCCGCGACATGGGGCGCGGGTCCCTGCACCCGCTACTGCCGCCCGACTGGCCACGGCACACCCCACGGCTGGCATTCGCGCTTGACGACAGCGAGGACAGCCAGCTCGGATTCACCGCGGCGCCGGGCGCGGATCCCGAACGGCTAATCCCGATCAGCTCGATCGCGGTCAGGAGGGAGGGCAGCGGGCTGCGAGCCGTCGCTGCGGACGGCCGGTCCTGGCCGCTGCTTGAGGTCTTCGCCCGGCCGCTATCCGAGACCGCGGTGGAGGCGTTCAAGCTGGCCGGCCAGCGGCCGCATGTGCCCAGGCTGACGGTAGGCCGGCTGACCGTCGCCCGCGAAAGCTGGCAGCTGCGGGCTGCTGGCTGCCCCGTTCTTTCGGCCTCCGGTGAGCGCGACCAGTACCTGGCGGCCAGGCGGTGGCGTGCTGACCTAGGGCTGCCCGACTATGTGTTCGTCAAGACGGTCGCCGAGGTCAAGCCCATCTTCATCGATATGACCAGCCCGGTGTCGGTTTCCGTCCTGGCCGCGACGCTCCGGGCGGCTCGCGCCGCCCGGGGAGAGCGCGCCTCGTTCGTCGTGACAGAGATGTTGCCGGAGCCGGGCGAAATGTGGGTGTGCGACGCCGCGGGGCAGCGGTACGCGGCTGAGCTGCGCCTGCACATCCGCAACGACCTTTTTCAGGACGACTTGTAATCCGCGGCCGGGCGTGGGTGCTCGGCCATTACCATTCGCTGACATCCGTCCGCGTTCTGCATTATCTTTCTAGACCACCTTATGCCCTATATACGCCGAACCCCGATGTGAGCTGCCATTTCATAATGTAGCTGGCGGAAACTTGATCAAATGAGCCGGTGAGCGCGCGCGGCTATGCTGATGCCATGTCGATGACCGACGGGGAGCCAAGCATCTTGTCGCTGGTCCGGCGTAAGCGCGACCGGGCGCGCTATGACCGCGCCTCCGTGTTCGAGGTGCTGGACGCGGCGCCGTTCTGCCACGTCGCCACACTGCGTGGCGGGCGTCCGGTGGTGCTCCCCATGGCCCATGGCCGCATCGGCGACCGGCTCATCCTGCACGGTTCGCCCGCGGCCGGACTATTCCGCTACACGCGCCAGGGCAGCACGGTCTGCGTAACCGCCACGATTCTCGACGGCCTTGTGTTGGCTCGGACGGCTCGTCATCACTCGATGAACTACCGGTCGGTGGTGGTGCACGGGGAAGCGGGGATGATCGCCGGCCGGCCGCAGATACTGGCCGGCATGCGGGCCCTGGTGGAGCATGTGACCCCGGGCCGCTGGGATGAGCTGCCCGCTCCCGCGGATTTCGACATCAGGGAGACCGAGCTATGGCAGGTCGAGATCATCGAAGCGTCGGTTAAGCAACGCACCGGCGGGCCGCTCGATCCGCCCGCCGACCTGGCGATCCCCGTGTGGGCTGGGCAGTTGCCCGTCCGCCTGAGCTATGGCCCGCCCATAGAGGCAGATGGGTTGCCGGCGGAAGTTCAGCTGCCGGCCTCGCTGCGGTCCCTGCTGTTATCCGAGGTCCTGAACGTACCGGTTTCACGGTGGGCCTATGTCGAATGGCCGGCTGAGAGCGGCTGATTTCCCGGCGCGGCCCCGCAGGATGCTTTCCTGAACCAGTGCTTCGAACTGGATGCTGGGTGCCAAGTCCTCGAGCGTGGTCACGGCTCGGCTGCCGGCCAGCCATCGCTCCAGGAAGTTGCGTTTGGCGACGGTGAACGCCGACTGTCCGAAGACGGAAGGAAACGTCTCACGGTGGTAGGGCTGTCCGCCGATCAAGGCGGAGTTGCGGTAAATGTTCACCACGGTGGCGGTTGTGTCCGGGTCGTCAGAGCCTGGCGCCTTGCAGTTGCGTAGCTGGCAATTCAGGAGATGGCCGACTTGAATGTTGACCCGATCGTGGGCGACGCGGTAAGACGGCCGCAAGAGATCATTGCTGGCCCTGGTCGAATACGCCGTCTGAAGCACGGTCACGGCTCCGCTGGTCAGCACCCTTTCCTGGGAGAGCAGCTGGAACAAGATGCTGATGTCGCATTCTCCGAGGGTGGCGCCGCCGGATGTGGCCTGGTCTATTCGCGCCAGCATGTCTTCGTTGAAAAGGCGCTGATAGGCGGTACTGCCGACCTGTGCAAAGAAGTCAAGCGGGCTGGTGTGCTGTGAGGTGATACAGATGCGGTCCGGCTTCGCGGCAGACGCCACGGTCTTATTCAATTCCAGGAACCACATGGCGGTATCGACCGGATGGAAGCCGCCGTGGAGCAGTGCGCCATATCCATACTTATAGGGGTGGTTTTCGCGAGCGAGTATCTCCTCTGGTAGGTACCAGATGCCATTGGCGTGATAGCAATCCAGGTACGTGATCCCAATCTGCGATCTGTCCATGACATCGCGCAAGAGCGATTTGGCGAATTGGAACGCCGGATGACCGCGTCTGTTCAGCATGACCGCGGCTCGGGCCCCGGATGCGCGAAACGCGGCGGTGAGCCGCTGGTAGTCCGTCCATAGCTGCTTGGCGGACCGGGCCGTGCTCATCGCGTTGGCGGTCACCGGCTTGTCCACGAGCACGCCTATCCCGTTCGCCGCGGCCCAGGACAGGTACGCGAAGTGGCTCGAGGGCTCGCTCGCGACGATCAGCGCGTCGAGTTCGTGCTCGGCGACGAGCCGGTCGAGTTCACGCCGGGCCGACACGGGCAACTGCCGGCTATGCCGGGCCGCGTCCGGGAGGAACAGCGTTGCGCGTGGCGCAAGAAACCGGCTGCTGAGGTACTTTTCAACCCCCGTCCGCGCGCTTTCCAAATCGACGACGAGCTGCAGCTCGAGGCCAAGCGGCCCCCGCTTGGCCTCGAGCTCTGGAAAGTAAAATTTTTGCGCATGCGGTCCAAGGCCAATGAGCGCCAGTTTCCGCAGCGGTGGAAAAACATTAGAGGCTGCTGCCATGCGCTTCCCTCGGAAGTTATTTTCCTTTTACCGTATCGTGCGTTCAGCGGGACGGGCCATTCGCCGCTCCTCCAACGCCCGGTCAGGATCCGGGGCTGCAGAGGCCCACGCCTGCGATCTTCCACTATGCAAGGGGTCGGGTGCGACGCGCGTCGTGCCGCGGTTCGCCGCGCGAGTGGGCGAAGGGGTGTCCCGCCGGCGGGACAGCGCTGCCCTTGACGTGGGCCACACCGCTGCACCTATTCTGCTCTGAGGGAACTCTGGAATGGTGGAGCTTGAATACGCGAATGTATTTTAACTCAACCTCGAAGGTCATTTCCGGTCCGGACTATATGGATGGCCGGACCGGCACCCAACTGTATGTGTCGCGGTATGGCGAGCAGGTTCTCGATATTGCCGTGGGATCTCGTGGCGAAGATAATGCCATGACCATTTCGAGCAGCATGGCATGGCTGTGCTGCTCAAAGCCGGTTCTACTAATCCCGCTGATGCGCGCGCTAGCCGAAGCCGGAGCCGATGAGAGCGCGCCAGTTGCTCGTTTCATTCCCGAATTCGGGTCCGGCGGCAAGGACGAGGTCACGATTGCCCATCTCCTGACGCACACGGTTCCTTATGAATCGCTCGGTATGAGGTGGACCGACGAGGGGCGGCACGATGACGGTGAAGGGCCGGTCTTCGCCGCACCGTGGAGTGTCGCGCTCAAGGCGATCTGCGCCATGCCGGTGCGGTCCGCGCCCGGGGCCAGCGTCACGTACACCGCGGTGACGAACTGGCATGTGCTGGCGGAGATCCTGCAGCGGCTGACCGGTCGGCCGTACGAGGACTCGGTCGTTGAGGTTGTCTTCGACCCGCTCGGAATGGACGATACCCGCGCTTACTTGACCGAAGAGAGCGCGGGCACCGTCGAGTGGGCGCCGTTGCGGACCATCGGCAAGGACGGGAGCCAGGAGGTCTACGGGCTGGACCAGAGCCCATGGTCGCTCAGTAAATGGCCGGGCCTGACGTGCCGTGGGCCGGCGAGGGAAATGGCCAGAGTGATGGAATGCATAGCTGGCTGGCGCCATCCGCAAAGCGTGGATCCGCAGTGGCGGGCCAAGCTGCTCACCCCCGTACGGCTTGATCTGTGCGACCCCGTATTCGAGGGTAGTGAGGTGCAGTGGAGCCTTGGGCTGTGCACTGACCCCATGTCGTACGGACTGCCGTTGTCGAAGCGGGTGGCTGGCTATACCGGTGTGCGAAGCTCGTTCGTCGTCGCCGATCTGGAGACTGGCGTCACCGTGGCGTTCATCTCCAGCCTAATGCCGCAGGTGCCCAGGGACTGGGCGCGCAAGCGCAGGATCATCCGTGCCGTGTACAACGACCTGGGCATGCTCCAGGGCGGCAGTCGATGACCTTCCAGCGGGGCTCGCCCTGGTTCGGCTGGAGCAACCATAATCCGCAGGCGCGCGTTACCTTGTTCTGCCTCCCGTTCAGTGGCGGCGGTGCCAGCGTGTTCAATCCGTGGCGCCGCGCGTTTCCGCAGGACGTTGAGGTGAGACCGGTCCACTTGCCGGGCCGGGAGGAGCGGATTGAGGAGCCCGGGAACCTGTCCGCGGACGTGATCGCGGACGCGATGGCGCAGCGGATCGACCGGCCGTTCGCGTTGTACGGGCACAGTATGGGGGCGCGTCTTGGCTTCGAGGTGCTCAGGCGGCTCGCCGACCTCGGCGTCCGGGATCCGGTGCGGTTCTACGCCGCGGCCTGCCCGCCGCCTGATGTGACCGATACCGTCGCCCAGTGCGTCACACTGCCCGATGAGCAGTTCATAGCCACCCTGATCCGGCGGCTCGGGGCACCCGAAGCGATAGGAGAAGTCGCCGAGCTGCGCGACCTGCTGCTGCCGGTGCTGCGCACCGACATGGGGTGGTCGTACAGGTACCGGTACGAGCCGGGTGCCCCGCTGCGGACGACGATCGTCGCCTTGGCCGGCGAGGGGGATACCGAGGCGACGCCGAAGACGATGGCGGGATGGTCCGGGCACGGCCAACGGTTCAACCTGTTCACGTTCCCTGGTGGTCACTTCTTCCTCAGGACCGCCGAGCAGGAGCTTGTCGCGTTCCTCGCACAGGACTTGCTTGGCGACCTTGGCGTGTCCGCGCCGACCGTAGGTGTCCATCGGGAAGGAGCCTAGTGCCGAACGAGACGACGCTGGCGGTGGTCAACGGCGACCCTTGCCACGTACCGGACTTCGCCGTGCATGAACTGTTCCTCCAGCAGGCCCTGCGCCATCCGGACGCGCTCGCCGTGCGGCAGTGGGACAAGCGGCTCACCTATGCTCAGCTGGCCAGTCAGGCTGCGGCCCTGGTCCGCCGGCTGAAGGCGGCGAGCGCGGGCCGTGGCGGCAGGGTAGGCATCTGCATGCAACGGACGCCGTGGCTGCCCGCAAGCGAACTCGCCGTGCTCATGGCCGGCAGCGCGTTCGTGCCGCTGGACCTGGACCAGCCGGCCGAGCGGCTTAAGGCCATCGCCGGTGACGCCGGCATCAGCACCGCGCTCGTGGACGGCGCCGGAGGCGAGCGGCTCGCCGGGATCGTCGACCGGATCCTGTACGTCGATTCACCCGCTGACGAGACGTCGGCCGAAGAGGTGACGCCCGGCGACGTGGAGCGGGTCGCAAGCGGTGACGTCGCGTACATCATGTACACCTCGGGATCGACCGGCCGGCCAAAGGGTGTCATGGTCACGCACGGGAATCTTCGGTCGTTCGTGGCCGCGATTAGCCAGCATCTCGGGGAAGACCCGGACGGATACCGGCTGGCCGCGTTTGCGGCCATCGGCTTCGACGTCTCGGTTTATGAGTTCTTCACGACGTTGGCCCAGGGCGCGTCCCTGCATCTGGTATCCGAGGCCGAGCGTGCCGACGCTGAGCGCCTCCAGCGTTTCCTCCAGGCCCATCGCGTGACGCGCGTGTTCCTGCCTCCCGTCCTGCTGCCACTGCTCGATCCCGACAGCCTGCCCGGCATCAGGGAGCTTATCGTCGGGGGAGAGGCATGCGACCCCAGCCAGGTCGCCCGGTGGGCTGTGCCAGGCCAGCGTCGCCTCTACAACTGGTACGGGCCCACCGAGGCGACGGTCGCCGTGACCGGTGCGGAACTGCGTGGAGGCTGGGAGAAGCCGCTGCCGCTCGGGCGGCCGCTGCCTGGGTGCCGCATCTATCTGCTCGACGAGAACATGCGGATGTGCGCCCCCGGACAGGCCGGGGAACTGTACGCCGGCGGCCCCCAGGTGTCCCTCGGGTACGTATCGAGCCCCGAGAACGCGCGGTTCGTTCCCGATCCGTTCGCGGACCCCGCGTCGGCGGGCACCATGTACCGCACCGGAGATCTGGCCAGATGGGACGAGGACGGCACCATCTGGTTCCTGGGCAGGGCCGACCGCCAGGTGCAGTTGCACGGCCGCCGGGTGGAGCTCGGCGAGATCGAGGTGGTGCTCAGCCGGCATCCGCGGGTGCGGCAGGCAGCCGTTGACATATCCGGATCGGTGATCCGCGCGTACGTGACGCCGGCCAACGCGTCGTCGGAGGAACTGCGCGCGCACTGCGCCGCCTGGCTACCCGGCCCCATGGTCCCGGTCAGCGTCACCGCGCTAGACCAGCTGCCTGTGACGGTGAACGCCAAGGTCGATTTCTCCGCACTGCGCCGGCTCGTGCCTCCTGGAGCGGTTGAGCCATCCGGTTCCGGTCAGGCCGGCGGCGTGGTGCCGGGGGAGTCGGCCACAGACCTGGGAAAGGCCGTCGCGACGTGCTGGGCCAGCCTGTTCGAGGTCGCGACGCCTACCATCGCCGAGGATTTCTTCCTGGCCGGCGGCGACTCGCTGTACGCGATGCGCCTTGCCTCCACGCTGCGGAACATCACCGGACGAGAGGTATCGGCGCAGGACATTTTCGCCGGACGCACCGTCGGCGGGATAGCGGCCAGGATCAGTTCCGCGGACCCCCTCAACGGCGTGTCGCTGCCGACGGGTTCCGCGGCCGCGCTGTCCCCAGCCCAGCGTAGCTTGTGGTTCATCGAGCAGTTCGCTCCCGGAATATCGGTGCACAACATCGTGCTGAGCGAGCGCATCGAGGGCGTGCTCGACGTGCCCGCCCTCGAGCGTGCCTTCGAACAGGTCACGACCGGACAGTCGGCACTGCGGTGGCGGCTTCGGCTCGAGGACGGCCTCCCCGCCGTGACCGTGGCCGATCCAGAACCGGTGACGATACCCGTCGATGACCTTTCCTCGCTCGACCCAGGCTGCGCGGATGCCCAGGTCAACCAAATCCTGCAGGACGAGGCGGGCACGCCGATCGGGCTGACCGCCGGGCCGCTGTGGCGGATCAGGCTGCTGCGCCTGGCCGCCGCCGAACACGTCCTGGTCATCACCGTGCATCACATCATCTTCGACGGATGGTCGCAGGCGATTTTGTACCGCGAGCTTGGTCAGGCCTACCGGCGGTCGCTGGCCGACGATGAGAGCCAGCCCGTCGGCAGCCCGGTCACCTTCGCTGACTACACGGCATGGGTAACCGATCGGGTCCAGCGCAAGGGCCAGGCCGACACCGCGTGGTGGGAGCGGCACCTGTCCAGCTCGCCCGCTGTTCTCGATCTTCCCCGTGACCGGCCCCGGCCCCCGGTGGTCACGTTCAGCGGCGCCGTCCGGGGAGCGCCGGTCGCCGCCGCACTTGCCGCGGACGTGGGCAGGCTGGCCAACTCGGAGGCGACGACGGCCGGCACGGTGTTGCTCGCCGCGTTCGCCGTGCTTCTGCGGCGCCTCAGCGGCGAGCACAATCTGATCATCGGCACGCCGGTGACGGACCGGGCATACGCGGAACTTGAGGACATCGTCGGGTTCTTCATCCGGACCTTGCCACTGCGGCTGACGATTGAGGACCAGGCCACCTTCGCCGAACACGTGCGACGCTGCCGGGACGAGCTCGCGTCCGCGCGCCAGCACGCCGACGCCCCCCTCGGGCAGATCGTCGATGCGCTCGGCGGTGCGCGGGACCTCAGCCGCAACCCCCTGTACCAGGTGATGTTCAACGTCTACAACTTCGCTGAGGCACACCTCGAGCTCGACGGGGCGACAGCGCGTCCCATGCACGTCGCCATCCCTGGCGCACTTGTCGACCTGACCCTATACGTCATCGTTCACGGTGACGGCATGCGCCTCGAGGTGGCGTACAACCGCGATATCTACGACGGACCGCGCATGGAGGCCCTGCTGGACAGCTTCGTGTGTCTACTGGGCGACCTGGTCCGCGCTCCTGACCGGAGCGTGCTCGCCGCCAGCGCCCGGCCCGGCCGCGGGCGGCTGCCCGACTGGACGGCACCGCTGTCCATCGCGGTGCCGGACTCGCCCGGCCTGCTGGAGCAGGTGCGGGTGGTCGCGCTGGCCGAGCCAGGTTCCGTGGCGGCCGAGGACCTGGAGCAGACGCTGCTTTACCGCGACGTTGTCCGCGCCGTAGACCGCACGGCGGCCGCGCTACGCGCCGCCGCCGTGCGGCCGGGGGGAGTCGTCGCGGTGCTGGCCGGGCGGACGTGGCTGCTGCCCGCGGTGCTGCTCGGCGTGCTCGCCACCGGTGCCCGGTGGGTGATTCTCGACGGCGAGCTTCCCGACCAGGTGCTGCGCCAGCGGATAGCCGCGCTCGGTCCTGAGGCGCTGATCCGGTGCGGTGTGGCCGAGGTGGTAACGGCCGAGGTGCTGCCGACCGCGGGCCAGGAGCTGCCCGTGATCGACGCCGCCACCCTAGCCGCGGTCGGCTCCTGCGCGGACACGTCGGCCGGTGAGCGCGGCTATCTGTCGCTGACCTCGGGCACAACCGGGGAGCCGAAGGTCATCGACACCGAAGAGTCCCCCCTGGTGCATTTTCTCAACTGGTACCGCGCCGCGTTCAGGCTCGGTCACCAGACCCGGGTCGCGATGCTCAGCGGCCTAGCGCACGATCCGCTGCTGCGGGACGTATTCACGCCGCTCACCTGCGGCGGGACGCTGGTAGTTGCGCCGTCCGCGCTGCTGAGAGATCCGGGGCGGCTGCTCGCCTGGCTTGCCGAGCGCGCGATCACAGTCGCGCACGTGACGCCGCAGCTCGTGCGTATGCTGATCGCGGCGGACCTTCCCTGCGTGCTGCGTGACCTGCACCTGGTCGCCGTGGCTGGAGACCAGCTCACCGAGGGCGATGTGGCCGCGCTCAGGCAGATCGCACCGAACGCCAAGATAGTCAACTTCTACGGGACGACCGAGACCCCTCAGGCGCAGGGATACTTCGAGATCCCTGTGCTGGACCGGGCGCCTGACCGCGCGGCCCTAGCCGCGCTGCGCACCATGCCGGTTCCGGTGGGCGAGGGCATCGACGGCGTGCAACTGCTGGTCATGAGCAGCTGCGGAGAACCCGCCGCAGTCGGTGAACTGGGCGAGGTGATCATCCGCAGCAGGCATCTGTCGCGCGGCTACCGACAAGCCAGGCGCGACACCGGGCCGTTCCGCCCGCTGCCGGGCGCGGGTGAGGGTCGGGTCTACCGCACCGGCGACCTCGGCCGGTACGCGGCGTCCGGAGCGGTCAGCCTGGCCGGGCGGGCGGACGACCAGGTGAAGGTACGCGGATTCCGGGTCGAACTCGGTGAGGTCGAGGCTGCCCTGCGCGCACACCCGGACGTCGAGGACGCGGCCGTGCGGGTCTTCGAGCAGCATGGAGTGCCTTCGCTGGACGCCTACGTGACATCGGCCGCGCCTCTGATCGCCGAACAAGACGTGCTGGGGCTGCTCCGGACCAGGCTGCCGCCTTACGCCGTACCTTCTGCCATTACTTTGCTGCCCGCGATGCCGCTCACCGCCGCCGGCAAGGTCGACCGGGCGGCGCTGCCCGCGCCGGGAAGGGCGACGCCGGGCCGTGCCATCGATGACGCGCCGTCGGCAGACCTGGAGCGGCTGGTGCTGGCTATCTGGAAAGAAGTGCTTGGCGTTCCTCGGATCGGAATCGACGACAACTTCTTTGAAATCGGCGGCAACTCCCTGGCGATCATTGACGTGCGGCTACGGCTGACGCGTGCGCTCGGCCGGCCGGTGCTCGTCGTGGACCTGTTCAGGTTCCCGACAGTCCGCGGCCTCGCCGCTCACCTGGCCGGCGGCCAGGTGGACTCCGACCTGCTCGTCGCGGATCTGCGCGGGCGTCTTCGCCGGCAGCGATCGAGTCGCCGTGTCCCCCAAATTCGACGAGGAGGCGTGAGTCAATGACAAGTGCCGAGGTTCAGGGCGCCGAGCCGATCGCGATCGTCGGAATGGCCTGCCGGGTGCCCGGTGCCGGGGACACGGCGCAGTTTTGGCGCAATCTCCTCGACGGCGTGGAGTCGATCCGTATCGGCACGGCGGAGGAGTACATCGCCGCCGATGTACCCGCGGACGAGGTCAACGACCCGGATTTCGTGCCGGTGAGTTCGGTCTTCCCGGACCCGGAGTACTTCGACGCCGGCATGTTCGGCATGACCGCGAGCGAAGCCGGGTTGCGGGATCCGCAGCACCGGCTCTTTCTAGAGCTCTCGTATACGGCGCTGGAAGACAGCGGGCATGACCCCCGGCGGTATGGCGGTGACATCGGCGTCTACGCGGGTTCAGGGGAGGACAGCTATCAGTGGCAGTATGTCAGGCGGAACCGGGCAGCCCTTGCCCGTTCCGGCGCGGTAGGCCTGGCCGTCAACTCACATCCGGACTATGTCGGGACGCTGACATCGTTCAAGCTCGGCCTGCGCGGCCCGAGCCTGACCGTGCACACCGCGTGCTCCACGTCGCTGGTCGCGGTGCATCTGGCCTGCGAGGCGCTGCGCAACGGTGAATGCGACATGGCGCTGGCGGGTGCTGCCAACCTTGAGCTTCCGATGCTGAAGGGGTACGTCTACGCGGACGGCGGTGTGAACTCGAGGGACGGGCACTGCCGGGCCTTCGACGCGGACGCGACCGGCACGGTGTGGGGCAGCGGGGGAGCGGTGCTGGTGCTCCGCCGGCTGGCCGACGCCATCGTGGACCGGGACGACATCCGCGCCGTGATTGTCGGGAATGCCATCAACAACGACGGGGACACCAAGGTCGGCTTTACCGCGCCGAGCCAGCAGGGCCAGGCGGCGGTGATCGCGCAGGCGCTCAGCGTGGCTGACCTCGATCCGCGTTCGATTGGATTCGTGGAGGCCCACGGCACCGGCACCGTCATGGGCGATCCCATCGAGGTCGCCGCGCTGACCAGCGTCTACCAACGCGCTACCAAAGACGGCGGCTGGTGCGCGATCGGCTCGGTCAAGACCAACATAGGCCACCTGGGACCGGCCGCCGGTGCCGCTGGCCTGCTCAAGGCCGCACTGGCGGTCAAGCACGGGATCATTCCGCCGAGCCTCAACTACGAGGTGCCGAATCCCGAGATCGACTTCGGCAAGAACCCGTTCTTCGTCAACACCTCGCCGCTGGTGTGGGCCGGTGACACGCCACGGCGGGCGGCGGTCAGTTCCTTTGGCATGGGCGGCACTAACGCGCACTTGATCATCGAGCAGGCGCCTTCACGTGCCTCGCGTCCTCGGTCGCCCCGGTGCACCGAGTTGATCCAGGTCAGCGCCAGGACCGATTCCGCGCTAGCCACGTCGGTGTCAGCGCTGGCTGGCCACCTCAGCGCGGCCGTGCCCGACCAGGCGGGTGACCTCGCCGATATCGCGTACACGCTGCGGGCCGGCCGGCAGCAGCTGCCCAAGCGCCTTGCCGTTGTGGCAACTAGCGTGACGGACGCGGTCAGCGCGCTCTCCGACAAGCGGCGCTGGATCATCGGTTCGGCAGGCACGCGCCCGCATCGTCCGGTCTTCATGTTCCCCGGTCAGGGGGCACAATACCCGGCGATGGGCGCCGATCTCTACCAGAGTGAGGCGGTCTACCGCGACGCGGTCGACGTCTGCTGCGCCGCACTGCGAGACTGCGAACTGCCATCCGGCGGCGTTCACCGCGACGTGCGGGAGTTTTTGACCGTCGGCGGTGATGACCAGGCGCTGCGGCAGACCGCCCTGGCTCAGCCGGCGCTGTTCATCCTGGAGTACGCGCTGGCCATGCTGTGGCAGTCCTGGGGCGTCACGCCACGGGCAATGATCGGGCACAGCATCGGCGAGTACGTGGCCGCGACCCTAGCCGGAGTGTTCCACCTGCCCGACGCGGTTCGCGTGGTCGCGGCGCGCGGACAGCTGATGCAGTCGCTGCCGGAGGGGGCGATGATCGCCGTTCAGCTCGACGAGGACGAACTGCGCGGCTACTTGCCGGACACGGTATCGGTCGCCACGGTCAACGGTCCGCGGGCGTGTGTCGCGGCGGGACCGGCGGGCGTCATCGATCAGCTGGTCGAGACGCTCGGCGAGGTCGAGATCGGCGCCCGCAGGCTGCGTACCTCGCATGCGTTCCATTCGGCCATGATGGACCCGATCTTGCCGGCCTTCCGTGACGTGGTCGCCGCCGTCGACCTCGGCGCGCCGCGGCTGCCCTTTGCCTCCAATCTGACGGGCGGCTGGATCGACGCGGGCCAGGCGACCGACCCGTCGTACTGGGTGCGGCACGTCCGCGAGACCGTGCGATTCGGCGACTGTGTCGCGACCGCGGCGGCGCAGGACGGCGCGCTATTCCTGGAATGCGGGCCCGGGCGGCAGCTGACTGGCTTGGTGAAGATGGCCAGGAGGGGCTACACCGCCGTCCCGTGCTTGCCGGGCCCTGGAGACAAGGCAGCGAGCGGGGACGCACTCGCGGCCGCGCAGGGTCGGCTCTGGGTCTCTGGCTGCGAGATAGACACCGTGGCGATCGGTTCCCCGAGAAATCGGGTGCCGCTGCCGACCTACCCCTGGGAACGCCAGTATCACTGGGTGCGTCCCGACCCGGACCTGCCGGCCGCGGCCGAGCCGGCCGCGGACAGGAACGGTCGGTCCGACGAGTGGTTCATGATTCCCGTCTGGCGGCAGTCGCCAGTGGTGGGCAAGGGCCAGCCGCCGGAGCGGGCCCTGGTCCTGGCGGGAGAAGACGACACCGTTCTCGAGGCACTCGCTGCCAGCGGCTGCACGGTGATCCCGGTGCACCGCGGACCCGGCTACGCGTGCGACGGCGCGGGCGGGTACCGCGTCCGTCCCGGCCACCGCGAAGACTACGAGGCGCTGCTTGCCGATCTGCGCGAGAGCGGCGGCATTCCCGGGCACATCGTGCACTGCTGGACGCTGCAGGATGCTCCGGCGGTCAGCGCTCAGGCGGTGTGGGCCTCCCAGGGCGACGGCTTCTTCAGCGTGCTTTCACTGGTCCAGGCGCTCGCGGTCGAGGTGCCGGACGGCGGGGTGCACCTGGACGTGGTAACGGCGGGCACGTGTGACGTCGTCGGCTGCGACCTGGGGCGACCCGAGCATGCCACGCTCAGCGGCGCGGTGAAGGTCCTGCCGCTGGAATTTCCCTGGCTGACCATACGGCACGTCGACGTGGACACCGATTACGCCGACCGGGTGCGATCCGGCGATCGCGGGCTGCTCAGGTCAGCGCTGATCACTGAATTGTGCCAGCCGCCGGTGCCGTCAGACTCCGCGGATGAGCCAGTGACAGCACTTCGCAACGGGCGCCGGTGGCGCAGGCGGTTCGAGTCGATCACAATGGCGGAGCCAGCGGACGGTGAGCTGCACGATGTGGCGCTGCGCGAAGGCGGCACGTACCTGATCACCGGCGGCCTCGGCGGCATTGGCATCACGCTGGCGGAAGACCTTGCCGTGCGATTCAGGGCCAGGCTGGTGCTGACGTCGCGGGAAGGGCTGCCGCCGCGCGACAGCTGGGATGACCCGGCGACCGCGGCCTTCTGGTCGCCGCGGGTGAAACGGGCCATCGCGGCGATACTCCGGATCGAGCGGGCGGGAGCGGAGGTCCATGTGGTCGCGGCGGACGTCGCCGATCCAGCCGCTGTCCGCGCCCTGCGCGCGGAGATCATAGCCAGGTTTGGTTCGCTCACCGGGATCGTGCACGCGGCCGGCGTGCCCGGCGGAGGAATGGCCGAGATCAAGGACCGCCGCGCCGCGGAAGAAGTGTTCAGGCCCAAAGTCGCCGGAACGCTGGCGCTGCGTGACGCGTTCGGCGGCGACCCGCTGGAATTTGTCGTGTTCTGCTCATCGGTGACTGCTGTCGTCGGCGGGTTCGGGCAGGTGGACTACTGCGCTGCCAACGCCTTCCTCGATGCTCACGCCGCAAACGCCCAGGGGTGGAACGCCCGGCTGGTGTCGGCGAACTGGGGTACCTGGGCGCAAGTCGGCATGGCCGCAGAGACGGCAGCCCCGGTGGCGTTCCGCGCGCTTCAGCGCGGCGAGCGGGCGATGTCCGTCCGTCATTGCCTGCTGACCGAGCGGCATCCGGAGGCCGGTGCGGCGCCAGCGGGGTGTTCTGGCACTATCTCCCCGGACACGCACTGGGTGCTGGCCGACCACCGGATCTCCGGGGTGCCGGTCCTGCCGGGGACCGGACTACTGGAAGCGGCTATCCGCGCGTTCGGCGAGTGCTGTCCGCCACCGGGGCCCGGGCACGTCATCGAGCTCGGCGACGTGGTTTTCCTCCAGTTGCTAGCCGTTCCCGAAGGCACGTCCGCCGAGCTGCGGGTCGTCCTCAGCCCGGCGGCGGGTGGAGGCTCCGACTTTCACGTCGTCAGCGTGGCGGATGGCGCGACCCGGGAGCACGCCCGTGGCCTGGCCGTATGGGTCCGAGATGAGGAGGAACCTCCGGCCGACCTGAGCGCGATCAGGGAACGGTGCTCCGTGGAGCAGAAGTCCGGGGCCGAGCTCTCCCTTTCCAGTTCCGGCCTGATCACCTTCGGAGCCCGGTGGGGCAACCTCAACCGCATATACCGCGGCGTCGGCGAGGAACTCGCGCTGCTGGTCGATAAGGGCGGGCCGGACGCCCATCCCTGGACGATCCAGCCCGCGCTGCTGGACGAGGCGGTTGCCTCGGGCTGGTCAGACGGTAGCTTCAACTTCCTCCCATTCGGTTATGGCCGGGTGCTGGTGCGGCGCGCGATGCCCGCCTCGGTGTGGAGCCATCTGCGCTACCGGGAATCGGGAATATCGGACATGGTGGCGGCCGACGTCACCATGTATGACGAGGCAGGCCGCGAAGTGCTCCGGATCGAGGACTTCTCCAGGCGCAAGGCGGATCCGGCGTCGATTACCAACACAGTCAGCACGCCAGCGGCCGTGACGGCCGGCTCCGCGCCCGGCGCGGTCAGCCCGGCCCGGCCCACCATCAGCCCCTCGCAGGGTGCGGACGCGTTCCGGCGCCTGGTCAGCGTCCCCGTCGCCGCCCAGGTGCTGATATCGGCCACGCCGCTCGACCTCCTCATCAAGGCCAGCTCGGGGCTAGACTATGAGGCCCTGGAACAGGGCCTGGCAGAGGAGACGCACGATGCCGGCGTCGTACTGGCCGCGGGCCCGCAGACGCCACGGACCGAACGCGAACGGATTGTGGCCGCGGTCTTCACCGACCTGCTCGGCGCGGACGTGGTCGGAGCGGACGAGGATTTCTTCGAGCTAGGAGGAAACTCGCTTATTGCCGTTCAGCTCACCACCTTTCTGCGTAAGCAGTTCGGGGTGCGGATCCCGATGCGCCGTTTCTTCGCGGATCCGACGGTCGCGGGAATCGCGGCGCTCGTCGAGGAGCTCAGCTCGACGGCGGGCACACCGGCGGGCGCCTCCACGGCGGACGCCCAAGCGGACGCGGGCTGACCGTCATGCGGCTGGCAGTTGGCCTGCGCGCGATCAATACCGCGAACCCTTCGCCGGTGGGATATCTCGAATTGGCACGCGCCGCGGAACGGTCTGGCTGCGAGACGATCTGGGCGCCCGAGCTGCGGTCCACCGACCCGTTTGCTCTGCTCGGCTGGGTCGGGAGCCGCACCAGCAGCGTGGGGCTCGGCTGCGCGGTGGCCCAGATCTCCGCGCGCTCGGCGGTCGCGATGGCTTCTGGTGCGCTGACGCTCAACGGCTTGTCCGGCGGGCGGTTCCGCCTCGGGCTCGGGGTGTCAGGCCCGCAGGTGGTGGAGGGCTGGCACGGCCGGAGCTATGACAACCCGCTGACCCACCTGCGCGAGTACCTCACGGTGATCCGGATGGCGCTGGACGGTGAACTGATCCGCTTCTCCGGGCGGGAAATCAACCTGCCGTTGCCGTCCGCGAGGGACGACGTGACGCCGCTCGCTTTCCCGAAGTCCTCGCTGCCGCTGCCTGTGCATCTGGCAGGCATCGAACGCAACGCCGTCGCCCTCGCCGGCGAGCTGGCCGACGGGTGGATCGCCATCCACTGCCCGCCGGACTACATGGCGACGGCCCGCTCCTGGCTCAACGAGGGCGCGGCCAGAAGTGGGCGTTCCCTAGACGGATTCGTGACGAGCGTCGAGGTGATCTGCTCGGTCGACGAGGATGAGGACCTCGCCCGCGACGTGGCTCGCCCGACGCTGGCGCTCTACCTCGGCGGCATGGGAACACGTCGCACCAACTTCTATAACCGGCTCGCAGCGAAGCTGGGCTTCGGGGCCGCCGCCGCGGCGGTGCGCGATGCGTACCTGGCCGGGCACATCGGGGACGCGATCGCGATGGTCGACGACAGCCTTCTCGACGCGATGACGGTCTGCGGTTCTCCGGAGCAGGTACGCGAGAAGCTGGCCGCGTACCGGAAGGCTGACGTCGACGCCGTCATCGTGGGCCTGCCGTCACCCTCATACCGTGCGCAAATCGATCAGATCGAATTGATCAGCACCTTGTTCTAGTGCTCATCAGGAGACGTAATCCAATGACTGGACATGACCATAACCCGAACCCTGAGACGGCTGCCGCGCAACAACCATGGTGGAATCCGCAAGGCCCGAGCTCGATGCCGTACTGGCGATACCGGCCGGCCGTCGATCGCGTCGACATCCTTGGCGCCGGCCGGACCTGGCCGGACCGAGGGCTCACGGTCGCGCCGCTGTGGGTGTCCGTCGATCTGCGCGACGGCAACCAGGCGCTCGCCGAACCCATGGATCCGGACCGGAAATACGCGCTGTTCTCGCTGCTCGTGCGCATGGGATTCAAAGAGATCGAGATCGGCTACCCCTCGGCCAGCCAGGCCGATTTCGACTTCGCCCGCAGGCTGTGTGCCGACCCGGCGGTTCCGGAGGACGTCACGATCAGCGTCTTCACGCCGGCGCGCGCCGAACTGATCGACCGCACGTTCGAGGCGGTGAAGGGCGTTTGCAAGACGCTGGTCCACCTGTGTGCTCCGACGGCGCCCACATGGCGTTCGATCGTGTTCAGCGCCAGCCGCGCCGACATGCTGCAGTTGATCCTGCGGGCGGCGGAACGGGTCCTCAGCTGCGCGGATGCGGCTGGTGGCGAGAACTTGCGATTCGAGTTCTCGCCGGAAGTGTTCAACCTCACCGAGCCCGACTATGTCCTTGAGGTGTGCAACGCGGTGACCCAGACCTGGGACGCTAGCGGCGACCGTCCGGTGGTGCACAACTTGCCGGCCACCGTCGAGATCGGCACGCCGAACCTGTACGCGGACCAGATCGAGTACATGGACAGGAACCTGGCGCGACGCGAGCACGTCATCTTGTCCGTGCACCCGCATAACGACCGGGGCACCGGCGTCGCCGCGGCGGAGCTGGCGCTTATGGCGGGAGCGCAGCGGGTCGAGGGATGCCTGTTCGGCAACGGGGAGCGCACCGGCAACGTCGATCTCGTTACGCTAGCGCTGAACCTTTTCTCACAGGGCGTCGATCCGCAGATCGACCTGTCCGTGATCGACGAGGTGCGCCGCGTGGTTGAGCACTGCACTAGATTGCCGGTTCACCCGCGGCATCCGTACGCGGGCAATCTCGTCTACACGGCCTTCTCTGGCACACATCAAGATGCCATCCGCAAGGGCTTCGCGCGTCTGGGCGCCGGGACACAGGAGCCATGGGACGTTCCTTACCTGCCGATCGACCCCCGCGACGTGGGCCGGAACTACACGGCGGTGATCCGGGTGAACAGCCAGTCCGGAAAGGGCGGCGTCACCTACCTGCTGGAGAGCCAGTACGGGCTTAGCCTGCCGCGGCCGGTGCAGGTCGAGTTTGCTGCCCTGGTGCAGGCGGTCCTCGACACCCAGGGAACAGAACTGAGTGGCGATGAGCTGTGGGGTCTGTTCACCGCCGAATACGTACGCGACGGCGGGATTGCCGTATGCGATCTGACCGAGCGGCCTTCCGGTGACGACGTGGTGCTGTCCGCGGTCGTCGGGCTCGACGGGCTGCCGCCCGTGTCGGCGCAAGGCCGCGGTACCGATGTCGTCGATGCTGCGGCGGACCTGCTCAGTGAGCGGGGTGCCAAGATCGACATCTTGTCGCATGACCTGCGGGAGGGCGTCTCCTCGGCCGGACTGCGATACACCTGCCTGGTGGAGGGCAGCCATGCCGACATCACCAGGTGGGGCTTCGGATTCGGCGACGGCGCGGCCGAGGCGGCAGTCCAGGCGATCGTATCGTCGATGGCCCGCGTGGTCGCGGCCGCTGGTCTGTGCACCTAGCCCGCGCCTGGGCGCACCGGCCGTGCGGCCCGGTGGTGCGGCGTCCGGCAAGATGTTAGATTGGCTAACGAGACATCCTTTTTGGGAGGTTTCAGGCCTATATGCCCGCGCGGGAATGGCGGCAAGGGTGGTTGTGAGCCCATCGGTTGGCTCGTCGAGGGGTGATTCGATGGCCGATAAGGAAGTGCTGATCAGCGGCGCTGTTTGTAATGCGCCCGCGGGAATGGCGCTACCCCGGTCTATCAGTGTCCAGAAGTCGGGACTGCTGTTCCGCGACAAGCCATCTCTGCGATCTTGGGAAGAAGCGGGGAGGCACCTCTTCTCCCTCGCCAATTCAAGCACTTGGTGGATCGCAGACTGGCTTGTCTACGGTGAGCGGGTTTTCAAGGACCGGTACCTAGAGGTCGCCGGAAGGACCGGCCTCGAATATCAGACTCTTCGGAATTACGTGTGGGTCGCCCGGCGCTTCGAGCGTGAGCGCCGCAGGGACAGCCTCAGCTTCGGTCATCACGCCGAGGTAGCAGCGCTTGATCAGCCGGAACAGGACTACTGGCTGCGGAAGGCCGAGGAACACTGCTGGCCGCGGAACCATCTGCGCAAGATGGTGCGAGACAGCCTGCGTCAGCGGCGTGAGGACGAGCTGGCGGATGACCGCGGTTATCTCGTCGATGTGCTGGAACTGCACCTGAGCGAGCAGCAGCTCGTTTCGTGCCGCAGCGTCGCAAGGCAGTCTGGATTGCGGTTGCACGAGTGGGTGATGGGCACACTCGAGTCCGCGGCAACCCAGGGTTTCCCGCAAAGTCTCTAGCTAGCCTAGGGCTTTCGCCCAGGGTTGCCAAGTGTGATCTGTTAATAGGAAGAAGTGTCTTGACCTGGGAGGACTGGGCTTGTCTTGAGTCCTGTCCGTCCCGAGCCGAAGGCACTTTCCAGGTAAAGAACAGCGCACGCAGTCCAGGGTGGCCGTGTCCGCAGATGGCCGCGGGCTGGTGTCCCAGGCCGGGGCGGTCCCGCTGCGGGAGACGATGCGGGTGACCGGTCTGGGCCGGGGCCTGTCCCGAAGGGCTGGCCCGGTGGCGGGCGCCGCGGCAGTCCACGACCCGGGCAAGATCGTGGCGGACCTGGCCGCCGCGATGGCGCTGGGCGGGGACTGCCTGGCTGATATCGCGGTACTGCGGGAGCAGCCAGCCCTGGCGGGGCTGGTGGCGTCGGACCCGGTGGTCTCGCGGCTAGTCAGCACGCTGGCGCAGGACGGGCCGCGGGTGCTAAAGGCGATCCGGGCGGCGCGGGCGGCCCTGCGGGAGCGGGCCTGGCGCGAGACCGTCGCGCTGGCCTGCGAGCTGCTGGCCTGGATGCAGATGCTCGTCCTAGCCGGGATGCCCGCCGCTGGGAACCCAGGCGGCTGCGCCTGAGTCTCTTCGCCGTCGCCGTCGCCGTCGCCTGGCCAGCAGCGGCCGCCGGCTGCGGCTCCGCCTCGCCGAACGCTGGCCCTGGACCGTCGGCATCACCGCCGCGGCCGCTTACCTGCAGGCCCTCCCGTCTGGCTGACCAGCCGGAACAGTCCCGATGATAAGGAAGGAGAAATCACCAGGGCCCGGGGAACCCCGCTCACCCGGCGCAACAGCCGGGCACGACCGCACGCTCAAAATCAAGCCCAACCGGATACCTCAGGCCACCCCAGCAGGGTCATTAGATCGAGGCTAGCGCGACCGGCCACTGCAGCGATGCTGGCGCCATTTCGGGCACTCATGGAACAATCTCTATATAATGGATGCAGATTCTGCTGCCAGGATATATATCGTCCGGCATGGAGAAACCGAAGAAAATAGCCTTGGTATCCATCAGGGGCGTGGCATTGGCGGCCGGCTCAGCGAACGCGGAATTGCCGACACCAGGCTCCTCGCCGCCCATATCGCCGGACGTCGCGTCGATACGGTGATCACAAGCTCGATGCCGCGGACGGATGCCACCGCCGCGATCTTGATTCAGGCGTTGCGGCCCGCCGCGGTGCGGTACGACGAGCGCCTCTCCCCAAAGGAGACCGGATATCTGTCCGGGCACGACCGGCTCCAGATCGAGCGCGATGCCGCGCTCGCCGGGATTCCCGTGCACCTGTTCAAGACGCCGGGCGGCGAGTCCACCGTGGAGGTGCAGCGGCGGCATGTCGACCTGTGGCACAAGGTCAGCGTCCTGCCGGGAACCCACGTCCTGGTCGGCCACGGTGTCGGCATCGTTACCCTGCTGCTGCACCTGACCGGCGACGGCTTCGAGCGGTTCCCCGATTACATCCACGGCTCGGCGTACCGCACCATAGTGGATGTCGAGTACGGGCGGCATCGCATCGTGGAGCTCAACAAGGCTCCCGGATGGAGGGCACGTGGAGATCCCGCGGATCACCATGCCGGACAGCATGCGCCAGGCGCTCATCGCGACCGCGTGGCCGGACGTGACCCTGCTCGGTGACCAGGCCGGCCAGCAGGAGTGGCTGGCTAAGGTGGGGTCGAGCGTGAGCGGATTCGAAGAGCTGATGCGTGAGGCAGAGGCGCTGCTGCGGCAAGCGGGCAGTGTGATTATGGAAGGCTGTGTGGTCGAACCAGACGGTGCCGTCGCGCTGCTCGGCGCGCACTTCGGTTACGTCGATCCGGTCGGCAACGGGCACCCGCCCCGGCCAGTCTTCGACGTAACTCCCCGGCGCGACCAGGACGGCAACGTCTCGATGTCGGGCAGTTCCCGGGGGGCCGGATTCTTCGAGATGCACAACGACTCTGCGAGCTTCGTGCACCCGCACACGCACATAATGCTGGCTTGTGTCATCTCGCAGCCGGGAAGCGGTCAGTCCATTACCATCGCGGCCGACGCCATCGCTGGCGAACTTGCCCGGCAAGGTGCGGTCGGCAGCCTGGCGGCGCTCGCCGATCCCGTCTACCCGTTCCTGCGCGGCATCGTATCCCCGGACGAGGTGGTGACTGGCGCCGTCCTCTACCGGTCCGGCGACCACTGGAGTGCGCGGTATTCCAGGCAGTTTCTTGACGCGGGTTTGGCCCTGCGACCCCTTGATTCCGCGCACGTCCGTGCCCTGCGCGACTTTGAGGCCGCGCTGGGTGGGCCGGGGCTGGCCGTCGAGTTCACCCTGGCGCCCGGCGAGGTGTGGTTGGTGGAGAACGACAGATGGCTGCACGGCCGCCGGGCCATCGATCCCCGGGCGACGCGGCTGCTGAAGCGATGCAAGATCTATAGCCGCTGACCTTGGGCTCGCCAGCTGATCTGTCCCGCCGGCGGGACAGATCAAGCCCACTATATACTAACGAAAATGATGTACGGTGTCACTTTGAGTAGTAAGTGGCACCTCGCATGGCTGAAGCGAGAGAAGGGACGTGCATGCTATCGGCAGCGAAGAATGAGATCCTCACGCAGGTCGGTGCCGGCACGGGCATGGGTGAGCTGCTGCGCCGGTACTGGCACCCGGTGGCGGCGGCCGCCGAAGTCGCGGAGAAGGAGGCGATGCCGGTTCGCCTGCTCGGCGAGGACCTGGTGCTGTTCCGGTCCGCGGCGGGAACGTACGGACTGCTGGACCGGCGATGCCCGCACCGCGGTGCTGACCTGAGCTACGGCTGGGCGGACCAGGACGGGCTGCGCTGCGCCTATCATGGCTGGGCGTTCGGCCCGGACGGGCAGTGCACGGCACAAGCATTCGAGCAGGCCCCACCCGCTACCGGTTACCGCGCCAAGGTGCGCATACGCTCATATCCCACCGCCGAGCTCGGCGGGCTGGTGTGGGGGTATCTCGGTCCGGAGCCGGCTCCGCTGCTGCCTGACTTCGAGCCATATCACTGGAACCGCGGTTTCGTGGAGATCATCCTCAGCGTGCTGCCCTGTAACTGGTTCCAGTGCCATGAGAACGGCGTGGACCCGGTCCACTTCGAGTGGCTGCACACGAACTGGACCTCGGTACGCAACAGCCCTAGGGCACGCCGGTACGGGCCGCGGCACACCGCGGTGGACTTCGCTGAGTTCGAATTCGGGTTCATCTGCGGCCGTGACGTGGAGTCGGGCGAGTCGATGGGTGTCGCACCGGATGTGAAGACGGAGCGGCTCGCGGAGGGCGGCATCTTGTGCATGTGGCCGTACATGCTCGTCGGGAGCACCACGATGGAATGGCGGGTGCCGATCGACGAGACGACCACACTGAGTATCACCAGGCAGTACGCGCCGCTGCCGGATGACGTGCCACCGCTGATTCAGCGGGAGATCCCGTACTGGTACGGGCCGGTCACCGATGAGCGGACGGGGCGGTTCATCACCAGCCATCCCATGAACCAGGATTTCGCCGCATGGGTGGGCCAGGGGGCGATAGCCGACCGCGGTCGGGAGCAACTCGGCCGTGCAGATAAAGGGATCATCCTGCTCCGCCGCCGGTATTTCGAGGAGATCGGCAAGGTCCAGCGCGGGCTTGACCCGCCCGGCACCGTACGGCGACCCGAGGCGAACGTGAGCATTCAGCTCCCGATCCGCAATAAGGAGCGTTATGTGCGCGGCGTTTCACGGGAGAAGCTCATAAGGACCGCTTCGAAGAACGTCAAGTACGGATATACCCAGGATGGTTTCCCGTCGGTGCAAGCCGGCCGGCCGGATGCGATCAGGCACCTCTACGAGAAGGCAATAGGCGGCCCGATTAGCGAGCTGTTGCACTAGTAATAACCTAGGGTGCACGAATGGTCCATAACCTCCTTCGCTTAGCCTCGTCGCTGGTCAGCACCGGTGTTCCGCGGGCGCTGTGCTCGCCTGGGCCGCTGACCCTTTTTGCGGGGCAGCCAATAATGTTAGCCTGCGAACAGGGAAATATAGGGCGAAGTGGAGGATCGCAATGTTCGATTCCATCGACGACTTGCGAGTCGGCATATCTTATTACTGCAATCTGCACTGCGATCACTGCTACGTGCCCGCCGCTCTCAGAGATGGTTATCGCACCGACCTGGAGCCCGAGCAGCTGTCCCCCGAAGAGATCAACAGCTTCATGGATGACCTGCGCAGCGGATTCGGGCTGCAGACGGTATCGATCACCGGGGGCGAAGCGCTGCTGGCGCCGGTGTGGTCGCGTACGCGCGCGGTGATGGAGCACGCGCTGGCGTCCGGCCTGAACGTCCGCCTGATGACCAGCGGCTCGGGGCAGGTCAAGCTCGCTACCATCGTGGAGCTCGCCAGTTCCGCACCCGGCAAGCTCTGGTTCCAGATCAGCCTCGATGGCACTCGTGAGGAATTCGTGAATTCTCTCCGTAACCACAAGTTCGCCTTCCGGTGGGCTACACGTGCCATCAAGGAGTGTGCGGAGCAGGGCGTCCGGGTGCGCGTGCGCTTCACCGCGATGGACGGCAACACCGATGACACGGTCGCGACCTATGACCTCGCCAACAAACTGGGTGCCAGCTCGTTCATGGTCAAGCCGGTATTCGCCGACGGTGAGGCACGCAACGACGGCGGGATGTTCCTCACCGCGGATTCGTACCGGGACCTGCAGTACGAGCTAGTCGACCACAGTATTGGCCGCGAGACGCTGCTTGAGCTCCCGCAGCCGGTCTACATCAACCCGGCGGACGTGCCGATGTCCGCGAACGTGAAGCTCTGGGAGCGCTGCTCGTGCGCCTTCGAGTCCGTTTACCTTTCGCCCGTCGGTGACATCTGGCCGTGCAACTACTCCGCTGGCGACCCGCAGAGCCGTGAGCAGATCCTCGGAAATATCAGGGACGAGGAGTTCGACTTTGACGCGATGTGGCGTAGCCCGTCGTCCTGGCCAGCGTACCGCCAGCCGGCCAAGGGCACCTGCTGTGTGTCCCAGTCGCTGGGCGCCGCCACGCTCGATGACACCGGCCGGCCTGAACTCGTCACGGTGTCGTCCTCGTACCCCTGCGTTTAGCTGAGCTTGCTGGGCACCCATGGGCGGGCAGCCAGCTCAGCGCCGTGAGTAGTCCGGCGGTTCGGTTCCAGCCGGAAGCCCGTCGGCTCCGATCGGCTGACCGTAGCTAAGCTGGACAGGCAGCTGCCCTGTCCACGCCGGGTTCGCGAGGCCGGCAGCTAGGCCTGGTGGGCCGCCGGCCTGCTGCTCGACCGACGCCTCGGCTATCTCCACCTGCCAGAGCGCGGTCTCCCTGATATGGAAGTCGGCGGGAGCCGGAAGGTCATCCCAGCGGCCCGGTGTCACATGCTCGATTAGGGCCCGCATGCCGGCCAGGATTTGCCTCTGTGCGGAGATGAGCGTCGCCGTCCCGTACACCGTGACAGAGCGGTAGTTCATCGAATGAGGGCGAGCCGTCCCGGCCAGGACAAGACCGTCGAGGATGGTCGCGGTCACGCAGACCGGGCTGCCCTGGCGCGTGTCGCGGAACAGTCCGGCCGCGGGCGAACCATGCAGGATGAGCCGGTCGCCGATGCGGCCATGTGCCATCGGGAGCAAGACGGGGCGCCCGCGCCGCACGGTGGCGACATGGCAGAACGGCGCCGCGTCCAGCACCGCGTAGACGGAGGCCTGGTCATATCGTTCCCGCTCGCGTTTGCGGCGGAACAGCGACAAGAAGCTGGGCTTCCCATCCGCTACCGACATAGGTTTCAGCATAACCACGTCCTCGCGGGCGCGGATTCTCAGGCGCGGACTCTGGCTGGGCTCAGGCAGTCGTAAACTCGTATGGCGGCGGCCGCTCTGGCGCGAATTCCCTGGCATCGGCAGGGTCGGCCGCGGCGACGATGACCGACAGGACGCGGTCGAGCGAACTCCTGACTGGTCGCACAACATCGCTCTTGCGAACGATGACCGCCACCTACACGACACCGTCCATGTCACGAGCATGCTCAATGCCGCCGACGCTCGTGACGATCCCGGGTGTCGCGGCCAGTCGCGGACGGCGTGGACGGACTGTTCCGCCTGTCATCAGGCGGAACAGGTCGTCCACGACGCGCGTGCCGTGGGCTAGGTCGATCAACGTGGTGATGTCGTCGCCGGGAATGCGCGCGGCACATTCCACGAGCCGGGGAGTAGAGTCCGCGAGGATCCACTCCGCGTGGATGAACCCACACCCATACCCGAAGCCGGTCGACTCGATGAGCAGCCGAGTGTCCACGATGAGTTCCTCCTGCACAGGAGCAGGCAGCTCGGCGGGTACGCAGTGCCCAACCCCGACAGGGTACCTGCCTGTGAGGACCGTCTTCTCCGTTATGTTGGCACAGACAATCGTGCCGGTGCTGACCAGGGCCTCGACGCTCACCTCGGCGCCCGCCAGCCGTTCCTCGGCCAGATACCCGCCGGTCCGCGGGCGGTCTGGAGCGCGGAGCCAGCCAGGATCCCGCGCCGCCAACACCTTATCCCAGGCGCTCGACGTGTCGTCGCCAGGCCCGAGCATCACGGCGCCTTGGCTGTCCTGCAAGTCGGCGGCACGAGCACGCACTCGGGACTGACCGCGCGGAACTTCGCGATGGCGCTTGGGCCGTCGACAAGGCTCCAGCGCGGCCGAGGGATCCCCGAGGCGGCCGCTACCCGGTGCAGTTCCGCCTTATGCCGCAGGATTCGCGCGGCACGAAGGCCCGCACCGGGCACGAGCCACGCCTGTGCCAGCGCCGCGGCGGCCACCGCGCCGTACTCTCCGCCGGGTAGCACGGCCTCAAGCCGCGGCGGGCGGTCTATCAGCCGGTTGAGCCGCTCCGCGCCGTGCTCGTCCTGGCAGGGCGACTCCAGGGCCCCGGCGATCGCGGGCGAATCGGCACATAGCCTGGCGATGTCACGCCGCCTGGCCACCTCCGGTTCCTCCAGGGAGCAGCACTTGACCCGCGGTGAAAGTGCGGTAGATGGCGGGCAGCAGCGCGGAGCTGAAGCCGACGACGACATGACTGACGCGCGAGATGTCCACGTGCGCTGAGGTCAGCTGCTCGTGATCACGTCGAACAGCAGGTCGACGCAGGCGCCGATCACCGCGGCCGGAACGCGCACCCGGTTGTAGTAGTAGTCGGCATCGCAGCCGAACTCACCGACAACGTCCGGGAACGGTCTGGTGCGGTGCCCGATGTGGACGGCGGTGATCGCCGCCGTGCCGATGCCGACGTCGGTTGAGTGGAAGCTCTCGCCGGGGGCGGGCACATACAAGCTTCCGGGAACCTGGGCCTCGGTGGCACTGTGCTCAAGGCCAATCGTCTCGGGCAGCCGTGTCATGGTCGAGAACCCCGGCCCGGTCTCGATCTTGTACAGCGGCCCGAAGACGTCCGGGTCGCCGGTGGGGATGACCCTGTAGTTGGTGTCGAACAGCCTGCCGTGCAGCACGCAGCTGGTGATGTGGTGAACGTGCCGGTGAACTCGGAACTCAGGCTGCTGGGTCGAGCGCCGTCCGTCCGGCCAGAAGTGCAAGGCAAACCGGCCCTGCTCGCTGTCCTCATGGCGGCCGAGCTCGATGCGGAAGAATCCGAGCGGATGCCAGTAGGTGTCCAGGTCGGGGCCCACAATGTCGCCGTCGCGGAGGATTATCGACATCGCCTCGGAAATCCGCTCCGGGCTGTCGGCGTCGAACGCAGACTGGAGCGTCGTCAGCATCGGTGACTGCATAGCTGCCACGGGTTTCTCCTCTGTACATCCTCTCTATTCATCCTGATGAAAGAGTCACCCGGTAGGCAAGAGCGGAATCTAACCTGTTCGGGGCACCGCTGGCCGGTTTTTACTGAGTGGCGGCTTCTTTCTCTGGTGGCGGGTTGATCCAGGATGTGCCCGGCAGTTTCGGCGGCGTGGGTGGCTTGCGGACGAAGCGCTCGGGATGAGCGAGATAGGCGGCGTCTAGGACCTGGGCGCGGTCGGCCCGGACGGCTGCGGCGCGGCCGTATTGGACGTCAGCGGCAGTGTGCAAGCCGAGACCGCCGTGGGGGCGTTGTTATACCAGGCGAAGAAGTCCTGGCAGTGCGCCGGGGCAGCTTCGACCGAGGCGAACCGGGCGGGGAACGCCGGGCGGTATTTCAGGGTCTTGAACTGCGCTTCGGAGTACGGCTTGTCGTTGGACACGTGCGGGCGGGAGTGGGACTGGGTGACGCCCAGGTCGGCGAGCAGCAGCGCGACCGGCTTGGACGTCATCGAGGAGCCCCGGTCGGCGTGGATGCTCAGCTGCCCGCGGCCGATGCCCTGTTTCGCGCAGGTCGCGGCGATCAGCTTCTCGGCCAGGACGGCGGACTCGCAGGTGGCGACCATCCACCCGACGACGTAGCGGCTGTAGATGTCCAGGATCACGTAGAGGTGGTAGTACGTCCATTTCGCCGGGCCGTGCAGCTTGGTGATGTCCCACGAGTACACCTGGTTCGGCCCGGCGGCCATCAGCTCGGGCTTGACGGCGGCGGGGTGGGTCGCCTGCGCGCGCCGTTCCCGGGTTTCCCCGGCCTCGCGCAGCACCCGGTAATAGGTGGATACCGACCCCAGGTAGGTGCCCTCGTCCGGCAGGATCGCCGAGACTTCGTCGGGGGCCAGGTCAGCGAACCGGTCGCTGTTCAGCACGTCCAGGATCGCCTGCCGCTCGGCCGGGGCCAGCGCCCGCGGCTGGACCCGGTCAGCGTGCGGAACGGGTGCGGCTTTCGGCGCGGGCGGGCTGATCCGGTGCCGCCGGTACCAGGTGGCCTGCGGCACGCCCGAGGCCGCGCAGGCCGCCCGGGTGCCGATCCTGGGCGCCAGCAGGGCGATCGCCTGGTCGGTCACTGATTCGACCCGGGCTCGGTGTCCGCGCTCTCGGAGATCGTCTCCAAGAGCGCCTGAAGTTCAGCCTGCACGTCGACCACGAAGCGGGCCCTGGCCAGCTCCTGCTCCAGCTTGGCCTTCTCTTTGCGCGGCCGGGCGATCGGCGCGTCCCGCGGATCAGCGGCCGGGCGGCCACGCGGCCGGGCGGGGCCGACCAGGGTACCGGCGTCCCGGGCCCGCCGCCACTCGATCACGTGGCTGGAGTACAGCCCTTCCCGGCGCAGGACAGCGCCTTTCTCACTGGCCGGCGCCGCGTCGTACTCGGCCACCATGTCCAGCTTGTACTGCGCGGTGAACGTCCGCCGGCGGCCCTTCTCGGGCACCTCCGGATGGGGTCTCTCCCGCCGCTCGCCGGTCATCTCAGGGATATCTCCATCCCCGCCCTCGAGGTAGTCAGTGGTTGCTGAGGGGCGGGTGCCTTACGACAGCTTGGCAGAGAGGGGAGTCGCCTGGTGTGTCGGCCCTTGTGCTGGCTGTGAGCCCATAACGTCCCCGACGGCACCCGGCGTGGGCCCTGTCGTGCCCTGCAGGCACCCAACGTCCCGGCCAGGGCATCGGCGATTGCAAGAATCCGCCGTGTTGTGGATATGACGAGACGGGATGACGGATGCGCCAGTTATGCGGCACTACCTTCGCCGGATTGTCACGAAACTCGGCGCGATGGGCGGGTCGTTCTTCACCAAGCTGATGCGCGACCTCGACTGCGCCTCAGGCGCCTGCCGCTAGGTCATGTGGCGCGGACGCCACCGGCAAGCTGTCGATGGCTCGCAGCATGGGCCCGCCGCCTGGTCAGGGCGCCGCGGCGCGCCGGGCGGTGCTCGATCGCGTCAACGCTTCAACGAAGTCTTCGAAGCATCGAGCTCTGCGTGATACCCGTTCTCACACGCGACGCTGGACATGCAGAACGACGTCGTGGTTGTGGTGCGCTCCCGCGCTGACGTTGCGATGTCGGCCTGCCTCGAACTCAACGGTCCAGTCGTCATCGAGCACATGGGCGACATCAGCCGGCCAGACGTGGTCGGCCGGGTCGAAGCCGCCCGCCTTGGCCTGTGTGATTCGGCGATCGTCGAGCACGTGATGCACCACAAGCAGGTGTCCACCGGGCGCCACGGAGGCGAGGAGAGCGTGTTCGGCGGTGTTCGAGGGAGTACGCAGCAGCGCCGGGTACTGGACGGAAACGAGGTCGAAGACCCGGTCGCCGAGCGACGACTTGAGCAGACCCGCGTGAATCCATTCGACGTCGACGCACGCACGACGGGCAGCGGCGCGGGCTCGATTGAGCGCAACCTCGGAGACGTCCAGAGCGCTCACTTGCCAATCCTGGCCGGTCAATCAGATTGCGTCAGCCCCTTCGCCGCAGCCGACGTCGAGCGCCCGGCCCAACGCCAGGCCTTCGAGCTCTGCGACCAGCGTGGCGTTGGGCTCACCGCCCCAGACTTGCCTGGTCCGGGGGTAGCGCTCGTTCCATGTCGAGGACGGGAACGTCTCAATCGCTTCACCCCCGATAACCGTCGAGCCGCAGAGGTCTGCGCTCAAGGCAACGTCGATTGGCAGGTCGGTCACGGACGCGCACCGACGGTGGACCTGGTCGGCCAGCAGCACGCCCTGCGCGATGCACTTAGCGGCCCATCCCGGTTGCTCAGTGTCGACCAGTTCGTCGAGAAAGATCTTGTTCACACCTGCCTCGACCCCGGTCAGGCTCTCGTCCGCCGCAGGTCGGTAGTCAGCGGGCGCGGGCTTCGCGAAAACCACTGCTCCGCCCAGCACTACGATCCCGGCCTCGATCAGCTCGGCCAGACGCGGGTCGAGCACTTCGCGGTCGATTGCTCGGCCCGGGCTGAGCGTATTCCGGTCCCGGTTATCGTTGCCGGCCGCTGATGCCGGCGGCGTAGGCGGCCCAGTCCCCGGCGGAGATCTTCTGCCACTGGATCGCGGCCTGGACGTGGATGCCGAGTGTCTTGGCCAGGATGGCGGCCGCGAGCCCGGCGACTAGGTCGTGCAGCGGGGCAGGCAGGACGACCGGGCTGCTGCCGAGGCGCAGGAGGATGCGGCCGTGTTCGTGCTGGACGTGCTGGGTGGTCAGGGCGGTGATGACGCTGAGCTTCTGGGCGTAGAGAAGGACGAGGAGGCCGGCGACCCGGTCGGCGGCCGGGTAGGTGCCGTCGTGGAGGAGCCGCCGGGCGTCTGCCCACCGGCGGTCCTGGTCGAGCGGCCCGGAGGGACCGGTCCAGCGCGTGGCCGGGGCGGTGAGACTGGAGGCGTGCTTGCGGGCGACCGCCCAGCGGACGAAGTTCGCCGACCTGACGAGGTGGCTGGAGGTTCCGGATAGCCACTGGTCGAGTTCGGCCTGGGTGCAGGTGCCCAGGGTCAGCCCGCGTGCGGTGAGCCAGTCCAGGAACGCCGCGGCAGCGGCGACATGATCGTGGACGTTCTTAGCCTGCTGGCGGGAGGCGGGCCGGCCGTCGAGGCGGCCGCGCAGGCGGCGCAGGTGGTGCCAGGCGGCGTAGCCGCGCAGGGCCTGCCGGTGCCCGGGATCGGCCTGCCTCGCGATGACCTGGCTGGCCCAGCTTTCCAGAGCCGTGAAGCGCTCGTCGCGGGCCGGGAGCGCGCCCGCGGCGACCAGCATCGACCGCACGTGGGCGAGGCCGCGGCCCGGGGGCAGCGAGTCGAGCGCCTCGTGCGTGACGGCGCCGCTGGCCGCGA